>Ga0209591_10001885_pt1 | contig 25478 bp, 20 predicted proteins | sample MAT01_FD_187207 | JGI IMG/M metagenome (GOLD analysis project Ga0209591, IMG submission 187207) | Freshwater microbial communities from Lake Fryxell liftoff mats and glacier meltwater in Antarctica - MAT-01 (SPAdes) (version 2) | ecosystem: Environmental > Aquatic > Freshwater > Ice > Liftoff... | reverse complement strand
CGGCTTGCACAATTAGTTCTTCATAATCGTGCGCGGCGCGGAAGGCTTTGCGTGGACTGCTGCGTCCAAACGTGGGCGGATCAAGGATGATGGCATCAAATTTTTCCTCGCGCTGAATCAACCTGGGTAAAACGGCCAGGACGTCGTCGGCCAGAAAACGGTGACCGGTCGCATCGAAACCATTGAGTTCAAGATTCCGGCGTCCGCGTTTGAGGGAGGATTTGGAAAGATCAATGCTGAGGGTTTCGGCACCTTCCGCCGCGCCCGCGACGGAAAACGCGCAGGTGTAGGCAAACGTGTTGAGCACGCGCCTGGGCGCAAGCGAACGCAGGTGCAGGCGATTGGCCCGCTGGTCGCAAAACAGACCCACGGAGTAGCCGGTGGCAAAATCCACTTCGTAGAGCAGTCCGCTCTCGCGCACGGTTTCCTGCGCCGTCTCACCGGCCTCGCCGCGCAGCAGGATGGGCTGGTCATTTTCTCGGGGCTGACGGACGAGATGGCGCAGGTAAAGCCGGGGAACGGAGAGTTCCGCCCGTTCCAGCCAGGCGTCGAGTTCGCGCACAAGCCGATCCGCCTCGTCGCGATTTTTGAGCGAGATCACGGCGGTTCCGCCGAAACGCTCGACCCAATACTCTTCGGTCGAACAGACACGATGGGTAGTGGTGCCGTCCGCTTCCAGCTCTGCCACAAGGCCGGGCTCGATCCAGCTCATGCTGTCACGGGTGGCAGCGGCGGCAGAGGGCAGTCGAGGGAATCGGCGATGGCGCGCAGGAGTTCGTATTCTTTTTGATCCACCACGCCGTCGTGGGCCACGGTTTCTCGGCAGGCTTTGAGGATGATTTTCTTGACCTCGGGTGTGGACTGCGCGATGCGGTCGAGACCGGCATCAATGGCCGCGAGATTGCAAACCTCGCCGCGTTTCAACTCGTTGGTTGAGGTGTTGATGAGCAATTCGCGCACCCCGGCGGAAAACGCCGCATCGCGGTCGGGCACGTCCGCATGGCCGATCACAGCCAGCCCGGTGAGCAGGGCGGAAACGTCGGGCAGGAGGGGAAGGATCGAGCGGTATTTCACGGCGGGTCCGGTCGAATGGCTGAAATACAAGTCCAGATGGCGCACCAAGGTTTTTTGGAGTGCGTATTCGAAGAGGTTGATCTGTTTGTCGCTCTCGACCAGGTGCCGCACGTTTTCGCGGAAGACGGCGTATTGGTCGGGCGAGAGATGACGCAGGGTCGGCATCACGAGATCCACCAGGGGGAGACGCTGTTCGAGCCGGATCTCGCCGCGTCGGGCGAACAGAGCCAGCGTTTCGGCCCGCAGGGGGCCATCAACTTTCAACCCGTCCAACTGCACCTGGCGGGAATCCTCCCGTTCACTGAGCAGCAGCGCATAGATGAAGGCGCAGCCACCGTGCAAATCGCGCACGCTCTCCGCGGCAAAACCCGGAATCGCGGCCAGGAGCGCCTGAGCCCGGCCGAGTCCTTGTGGCATCATCGTTCCGCTGGCGGGCCGGGCGTTTTCCGGCGGCAGCGGCGGAGGCTCGATCTCTTTCCCTTGCGAAGGGTGGTAGTTTGCATCAATGGCTTTGATCCGTTCGTCGAGGGGAGGGTGGGTGGCAAAAAGAGGCAGCCAGGGATCCGCCAGACCGTTGCCGAAAAAAAGATGGCTCGCCTCTTGCGCGCGCGGGCTGCCCAGTTGCGAGGCGAATTTCCCGATCTTCCAGAGCGCACCGGCGATGCCTGCGGGATTGCGGGTGAACTGCACGGCCGACGCGTCCGCCAGGAATTCCCGCTGCCGGCTCACGGCGGCCTTGATCAGATTGCCAAAAAAAACGCCGATCCAGCCGATGAGATAGAGCGCCGCGCCTCCCGCAATGAGGGCGAAGACCAGGCCGCCTTTGCGGTCGTCGCGGGAACTGGAACCCGAGGATGAGAACATGGTCATTCGCAAAAAGAATCCGCCGATGATGGCAAGGCAGAGAATGCCGTTGAGCAACCCCATGAGCCGGATGTTCAACTTCATGTCGCCATGAAGAATGTGGCTGAACTCATGGGCGATCACGCCCTGAAGTTCGTCGCGGGAAAGCTGTTCAATGCAGCCACGCGTAACACCAATGGCGGTGTCGCCCGGACCATGACCTGCCGCAAACGCATTGATGGATAAATCGGGCAGCACGTAAACCTCGGGAACCGGCACTCCCGAGGCCAGGGCCATCTCCTCGACGATGTTGAGCAATTTGCGTTCGTTGAGATCGGTCGTGTTGCCCGCCACCGGTTCACCGCCCAGCATGGCCGCGACCACACGTCCGCCTTGCGACAATTGCGCGGTTTTTATCACGCTGCCCATTATCACGGTCACGGCCACTCCGCCCACGACCCAACCCATCACTTCCAGATCGCCCAAGGGCCGCCCCAGGAGCAACGTGAAGACGATTTGCAAAGACGCCATGATGCCGAGCACGGCCAGCGCGAAATACACGATGAGCCAGCGGGTGCGGCTTTGCGCGCTACTTTGTCGTTCGAAAAAATCCATGTTTTAAAAAGCAGGGAGCCCGGAGCATGGAGTGGCGGGAGCGGAAGCTTCCTCCCTGCTTCTCATGGTTGGGCCTGACCTCCGGAATGTTGCTTGAGGAAATCGGTGATTTTTTTCTGAACCTCGCCGGCGCCCGGACCGATCTGCACGATGTGGCCGGCTCCGGGAACGGAAAACAGCGTGGCGTCCGGAATCTTTGCGGCGGCGGCTTCTGTTTCGGCGGGAAGCACGCACGCATCGTCGGACCCTTGCACGATCAAGGTGGGAACCGCGATATTGGCAAAAGGCATTTCCGGCAGCGCGCGCATCTGGATGAGGTCATTACGGGCACCGGATTCGCGCGGACTGAGTGGCGCGAAAGTGCCGATGAGGCTGCGGAACCATTCAAGTTGCGGAGCGTTGCCCGCTTGAAGTATCGTACCCAGGATGATTTCACGCTGGGCGGCATCGCCAGCACTGGTGCGTTCCAGCGTCCATCCCAACACCTTCCGGGGATCTTTTTCCACCGCTTCCACCGCCAGCCATGATCCGATGTCACCAGTCAGGCTGTTGAGAACAAGGCGTCCAAATTCGGAACCCATTTTCGCGTCGAAATTTTTAGTGACAGGGGAAAGCAACACCAGCGCCCGGACTTGCTCGGGATGCCGCACCGCAAATTGGATCGCCGCCGGTGAGCCGGCGGAACTGCCCAGCACCGCCACGCTTTGAACGCCTAGAGTTTCGAGCAAGGCCGCCATGGCATCGGCCTGCTGTTCCGGCAGCAGACCTGTGGCCAGCGGGGTGCGCAGATAGCCCGGACGCGATGGCGCAATAATCTGGAAACCCGCCGCAAGGAGCTCCGACCCCAACAGCATCGCCTGATCGTAGCCGCCCGGCGTGCCATGAAAGACGAGAACCGGCGGGCCTTCCCCCCGGGCCAGGAACTCCACCGCGCCCGCGCTTGTTTTGGCGATCTCGCTGGCGGCATCAAGCGCCGCGATTTTGTCCGAACGCCAGGAAGTGAACCAAGCGAGCACGACCCCGACGGCAAGAAGCGACAGCACCAAAAGCAAAAAGGCGATTCGGGCCAGGAGCCTGAAAGAGAACTTCATCAAGAGAAGTGATGAGTGATGGGTGATGAGAGACAAGAAAAACCTCTCACCTGCGGCCATTTTTCCCAAGCCGTCAAATGGAGCTGCTCTCAACAAAAATGGGGGTACACGGATTCGAACCGTGAACCAAGCAGTTATGAGCCGCCTGCTCTAACCGTTGAGCTATACCCCCGAAAACTCCTCAAGTCATACGCCGTCTTCAAGCTGGCTGGAAAGCAAATCCGGCGTTCCTTGAAAACCAGCGTCCTCGAAATGGCCAACGTGGGACCACTGTCAGGGACGCGAAAGTTTCGACATTTTTCGGGCGGTGGTTGCGATGGCGACGGCCCAATCGCAGAGGGCGGGCAGGGGATCGGTGGATTGCATGCGGGCTTTGAACTCAAGGCAGCGGGAGGTGATGTGCCGGGAGGCGAGGAGATTACCCAGCGATTGGGCCAGCGCGGGCGTATCCAACTTGCCATAGGAGAGGGTGTGCCCGAGACCGAGCCGGACGATACGGGCGGCGTTGTCGGGTTGGTCGTGGGAGCGGGGGATGATGAGTTGGGGGACGCCGGAGGCAATGGCCTTGGCGGTGGTGCCGATACCGCCGTGGTGCACGGCGGCGGCGCAGCGGGGGAAGAGGTCTTCAAAACGCACATGCGCGGTGTGGAAGGCCCCGTCGGGCAGGGATTCGGCGGGAGGGTCGAGGCTGACGAGGAGACAACGCAGGCCGAGCTCACGGGAGACGGCGAGGGCGCGGGTTTGAAAATGGCGGATGTCGAAATTGGCCGAGCCATGGGTCCAAACGACGGGGGGCGGACCGGCAGCGAGAAAATTTTCCACATCGGGTGGGAGGGGTTGGGGCGGAGCGGTGTGAAGGGGAAAGCCAAATTGCCGCAGGTGGGATGGCCAGTCCGGTTGGGGCGGTGCATACCAATCGGGAAAAAGGGCGGCGATGCCCTCTCCGCCATGGACGGCTTCTTCATAGAATCTTTTCAGCGGAGGGAGGCGGAGTTTGGCGCGGAAGACGTTGAGGGGTCTTTGCGCCAGCCGCCATAGCATGAGATCGGTCAGGCGAAAGAAGAGGCGTTTCACCCAGCGGGGCGAAGGGGAGAGCCAGGCAAGTTCGGGGAGAATGAGCGGGCAGTCGTATTCGCTGCGCAGGCAAAGGGGCTGCAAATGGAGAGTGAGGCGCGGGATTTTCCTCGCCTCGGCCATGGTGGCGGCCCCGAGTGCGATGCTGGAGGTGACGACGAGATCAATCGGCCGGCCGGCTTGCGCAAAGGCTTTCCGATAGGCGGTGAGGGTCTCGACCATGCCCTGAACGACGATGAACGGCCCGCGCAGGCGATCCCAGACAAGCGGATGCCGCGCGAAGCGGTGAAAATCCTCCTCGCTTCCTATCGGAATCCACCGGAAGCCGCGCCGCGTGGCGTGATGGCCATAATGCGGACTGAGGAGAAAGACGGGTTCGTGGCCACGCGCGGCCAGGCCTTCCGCCAGCCAGAAGAGGGGATTGACATCGCCCTCGCTGCCGAAGGGGACGAAGAGGATGCGGAGTGGCATGAGGCGGGCGTGAATAAAACAGGACAAAATGAATTTTTCAACTGCGGCGGGTGCGGACATGGTGTATCAAGGCGACATGCCCTCGAATGTACTTGGCGGAGATTTGCAATGTTGCTGCAGCGACCCGGTGACGGGATTTTATCGCGACGGATATTGCCGCACGGGACCGGGGGATGTGGGATTGCACACGGTGTGTGCGGTGATGACGGCGGAGTTTCTGGAGTTCTCGGCGGAACGGGGCAACGACCTGATCACGCCGCGGCCGGAGATGGAGTTTCCCGGCCTTAAGCCGGGCGACCGCTGGTGCCTGTGCGTGGAGCGATGGGTGGAGGCCTTCGAAGCGGGCGTGGCTCCGCAGCTTGTTTTGGAGGCGACGCATTCCTCGGCCATTGAGTTCGTGTCCAAGGAGGACTTGATGGCCCATGCGGTGGATGTTTAGAGGGCGGGGGGAGTTTCTTCCGCCGGGGAGTTGGTCATGAGGGCGGCGATTTGCTGATAGACGGTCAGCCAGGCGTTTCTCATTTCGGGGGAGAAACACTCACCGAGGTTGAGTGCCAAGGCTTCGATGAGCGCTTTTCCGGCGAGCTCGTAGTGGGCGGGGAGCACGCCGTAGCCGGCATGGCGAGCGCCTAGCTCGCGCAGCATGGGGGCAATCTCATCGGGCCGGTGAATGCGCTGGACGGCGCGGCCGATCATTTCCATGAGCATCTGTTGCTGGGTCAACATGGTGGAGGCCCCGAAGAGTCCGGCGAGTTGGGGCGCGTGGGCGAAGAGCCGCTGATAAAAAGTCTGCGCGAAGGCCATGGCCTCGGGCCGGATGAGATCGTAACCAAGTTGGACAAGCAGGGCGGAATCACGGATGCCATCCGCGGTGATTTCCTCGAGGGTGTCCCAGCGACCGGACTTGGTGAGTTTAAGGCGGTGGGTGCGGCCGGGGGCGAGGAACGGTCGCACTTGGGCGACAAAAGCGGATGTGGCAAGGATGCGCGAGGCGGTTCCCTTGGTACGGCTCTCGACGCGGCTGGCGATATTCACGGTATCGCCCAACACGGTGAGTTGCATTTTCAAGGGGTGACCGGTTTGTCCGACCACGGCGGGACCGAAATGCAGACCAATCCCGAAGTCAAAGGCGGTGTCGAAGGATTTTTGCAGCCACTTATTCAGATCGAGAACACGGCCGGGAATGCGGGCGGCGGCGCGGGTCGCATCGAGGCAGATTTCCGCGTGGTCGGTTTTGTTCAGGCCGAAGACGGCTAGGAAACCGTCGCCGAGATATTTGTCGATGTATCCGTCATTCTCGAGGACGGGTTCGCAGACCTCGCGGAAAAAACGGTTGAGCACATAGACGACATCATGAGGCAAATGGGCGGCGGCAAAACTAGTGAAATTGCGCAGGTCGCAAAACATGACGGCCAGGTGGCGTTCCTCAGCGCGCTGGGTGGACGGGACTTCCGTGAACAACGCCCGCGCCGTTTCATCTTCCAACACCATCCGCGCAATGGTCACGTCGCCGCGAACCCGCGTCTGGCAGGCAAGGCGGACATCTGCGGGCCAGCCTTTTTCCAAGGCGATCTGAGCTTCGGGACCGGAACGGGCGGAGAGATTTTCCCCGCCTTCCAGCACGCGAACCCGACAGGTTGTGCAGCGTGCGGTGCCATGGCATTGATGATAATGCGGCAGCCCGGCATCACGGGAGACGTCGAGCAGGGAAATACCCTCCCGCGACACGACCGCCGTGTGTTCGATCTGATCGCGGTAACGAACGGTTGACATGTGGCGCTGCGTTATCAGGTCCGCTATCCCTCCGCAAGCGATGTCCAATTATTCCATCACGAGCCGGCATCCTTTGAACTCATCAGCGCGCACGCCGGTGGCAAATTTCCAGGATTGCGAAAAGCGTGCGCCAAGCTGCGCGGCCCATTCGCGGAGGGTGGTCGCGTGGTGAAACTCCCCGGCATTTGCCAACTGCACAGCGAGATACTCCGCGATCCAACGGGGGCACTCGTACTCCTCGATCCACTCAGCGTCTGAGAGCGGGGTGAACCCGGCCGTGGTGATCCAGTTGCGCAGCATGGCTCCAGCGCGGGTGTTGCCTCCGTTTCGCTCCTGGATGTTGCGATAGGCCGTGAGGGCCCTGGCCACGCGCGGTGGATGGGGTTCGAGTTGGAAGTTATCCCAGTCCGGACTGCACAGGGCGATGAATCCGCCGGGGCGGGTCACGCGATGAAATTCGCGCACGGCCTGTTCAGGTTCGCGCAGGTGTTCCAACAGAGCATGGGCAAAAACCACATCGAAGGAGTGGTCTGCAAAGGGAAGCCGGATGGCTGATGCGGCCACGAAATCCATGTTCACAATCTCGCGTCCCTGGGCGAGGCGGCGGACGGTTTCCAGTTGGGCACGGGAGATATCCACGGCGGTCACGCGGGCAGGGAAAACAGCCTCGGCGATGCCGGTCGTGATCGTGCCCGGACCGCAGCCGGCGTCGAGTACGTCAAAACCGGGTTGCAACAAGGGCGTGAGGAAAAAGCCGTGGCTGGCGAGATCGCGCGCCGCCATAAAAGCGGATGCGTTCGCGGTAGGTCCCGGCGTGGAGCGTTCTTTGGTTGGATTCATGGATTTGTTTTTGGCAAACCCGCGTCCGATCCGTGCCGTGAAATAAAAAATCCCACAGCCTTCATCGGGCCGTGGGTTCTTTGGGTGATCGAAAAATCAGCTCCGCAAAATTGCCACGGCTCCGAGGCCGACGACGACCTTGGATACGATGTTAATTTTGACGGATACGAACTGATTCATGTGTGAGCCCGAAACTTATCAGCCTTGTTGGCGCAAAGGCAAGTCTTCTTTGGCGGAAACGCGAAACTTTCCGCCGCACACCCCGAAGTTTAATCGCGGTTTGTGCCGGAGCCTTTGAAAATGTCGCCGATGCTTTTGGCCCCATCTTTGACGGCTTCGCCGATGCCCTGGATAGCATTTTTGGTGTCGTTGAGGGCTTTATTGACTTTGGCGGCCTGGTAATCACCGCGCAGGGCAAGAAGTTGCTCCTTTAGACCGTCGGCTTTGGGGTCACTGCGTTTTTCGAGTTCCTGAATCTGGCGCTCCAATTTGGCGAAGGATTGTTCGATGACGAGTTGCCTTTGTTCGTCGGGTGCGGCTTTAAATTCGGCGATTTCCTTGCGGAGAGTGTCGGTGTTTTTTTGCGGGTTGTCGCAGCTGGTCAAGAGGACGGCGAGAGCGAGAAAGGTGAGGGCGTGTTTCATTTTTTCCGGAGGGCTTGAGCTTGTGACAGGCAGCGAACTAGATTCGGTCCCTGATGGCAAATCGAAATGGGCTTCTTGATGACTTGGTTGTGCTGTGTGCGACGGCGGAGGAGACCGTGCAACTGGGGATGGCGATTGCGGCGGAGTTGGGCGATGGGTCGGTGGTGAGCCTGGAGGGTCCGTTGGGGGCGGGGAAGACGCAGCTCACGAAGGGGATCGTGCGTGCGCTGGGCTGCGGACTGGAGGTGTCGAGCCCAAGCTTTGCCATCCTGCACGAATATGAAGGCGGACGCCTGCGGGTGCATCATTATGATTTGTACCGCCTGGAGAATGCGGGCGAACTGAATACGACGGGTTTCGACGATTGCCTGGCAGAGGGCGTGACGATTGTGGAATGGGGGGATAAGTTTCCGGAGATGCTGCCCGCAGGCACGCTGCGAATTCGGTTGGAAATTCTGCCAGAAGGCGGACGGCGCATTTGCGGAGGTCGCACGGTATGATTCTGGCGCTGGATAGTTCGACGACGCAGGGTTCGGTGGCATTGCTGGACGATGGGGTGGTGGTGCGCAACGTATCCATCGAAACGCCGCGCGGTCGGGGCGGGGCTTTGTTTTCAGCGTTGGAGGAGATTCTGCGCGATGGGCTGAAGATTCATCGGGTGGTGGCGGGCACGGGGCCGGGGAGCTATAACGGAATTCGCTCGGCCCTCTCGGTGGCATGGGGTATTGCCTCGGCGAGGGGGGTCCCGCTGATCGGGGTTTCGTCGCTGCTGGGCCTGGCGGAGGGGGATTTTTGCGCGGTGGGCGATGCCCGGAGGGGACATTATTATTTTGCCAGGATAAGCGGGCGACGCTTTGTCTGTGAGCCGGTTCTTTTGGGAAGAGAGGGTTTGCTGGAGGAGTTAGACAAAACGGCAGAGCTTCAAGTTTTGGTTCCGTCGGCCATTGATTTTCTGCCACACGCTGTGGTTTGCCTGCCGGACGCAGCGAGGCTGGCCGGGATTGGAGAGGGGCTGGAGCCGACAAGCCATGTGCCTGAACCGCTTTATCTCAAAGCGGCCCATGTCACGGGTCCTCTGGGAACTGCTTGACTCAGCCCGGACTTATTTGGCCGCGACTGCGGGAACCAATTCCGGCGGAGGCGTGAGGGCCTTGGAAAGCGAGGCGAGGCCGCGGTATTTTTTGCCGGTCTTTTTGACCATGCCTCGGGACACAAGATTCTGAAGTTTTTCGTAAGCGCGGAGGCGGAGCATTTCCTCTCCGCCGCTGGCGGCATTGCGGGCGCGCAGTCGCTCGTGCACGACATCAAAAAGTTGTTTGAACTCGAAGGTGGTGCCTTTTTTCAAGAGAACGGCAACCAGCTCTTCGGTCACCAAATCGGGAAGACGACGAGAGAACGCACTTTTTCTTTGCATAAGCAGGAGGTGAATCCCTTTCACAAATCGTGGCTTTTGTCATGGGGAATTTTCCCGAATGCCGGCGGGATTTGCCACGTTTCCCTTGGGAAGGGAGCGGGTCTCTTGCATTTAGGGGAGAACTCCTATTGATTCTGTCTCCTTTCGCTCCATGGCCAACCGTTCCTTGCAATACGCCACGATTTTTCTTACGTGTTTCATTGATATTCTGGGATTCGGCATTGTCATTCCCGTGCTGCCGCTTTACGCGGAACACTTCGGAGCGACAGCCTTGCAGATCGGATGGCTGGTGGGGATTTTTTCGCTGGCGCAGTTTTTCTTTGCCCCGGTCTGGGGCAAGATTTCGGACCGGGTGGGACGCAAGCCGGTCTTACTGGTGGGGCTGGTGGGAACGGTTGCCGGTTATGTGCTGATGGGGCTGGCTGGTTCGGTCATGATGTTGATGGTGGCGCGATTGATTGCTGGTATCGGCGGGGCAAACATCAGCGCGGCGCAGGCTTATCTGGCGGATATTTCCACGGGGGAGAACCGGGCGAAGGCGATGGGGCTGCTCGGGGCGGCGTTCGGGCTGGGATTTGTCTTTGGACCGGCGCTGGGCGGGTGGGCGAGCGTGAAATTCAACTACGCGGCCCCGATGTATATCGCGGCCGGGTTGGCGGCGGTGAACTTCTTTTTCGTCTTGTTTTGCCTGCCGGAATCGCTGAAACGCGGGGAGGGGGTGGAACGCCGGGAGGCAATTTTCCCCCATTTGTTCCGGCATGTAAAACTGCGGACGTTCCTGTGGAGCGTCGTGAGTTATTTTCTGGTGATCGTGGGCTTTTCGATCATGACGACGTTGTTTGCGCTCTATCTCTTTCATCGCTTCGGGATGGATGCCCTGCATACAGGCTATGTTCTGGCGGGAATCGGAATTATCGGCGTGATTATCCAGGGAGGATTGATCGGACGGCTGGTGAAGCGCTTTGGCGAGGCGAAGCTGGCCCTGGCGGGTGCCGTGGTGATGAGCGCGGGGCTGGGAGGGCTGGCGTTTAGTTCAACCTTTGGGTGGATGCTGGTGACGGCGGCGGCTATTGGCGTGGGAAACAGCCTGCTGATGCCAACGCTTTCCTCGCTGGCTTCGCGCAGTGCCGAGCCGGAATGGCAGGGACGGGCGCTGGGGGTGATGCAATCGAGCGGGAGTCTCGCCCGGTGGGTCGGGCCCATGTTTGCCGGTGTGCTGCTGACTGTGCAACTGTCCTCGGGGTGGGGCGGGTATGCGTTTTTGCCGATGGGTGTCGCGGCGGTGATTTTACTGGTTGCCGCTGGAGCGGTGTTGAAATTGTCCGCCAAGACTTAAGGGCGGAGCGCGGCGGGATTTTTTGTTAAATAACGCAAGACGCGGGATTTTTTTGGGTTAGGATTCCGGTGTGTTGCGGGTTTGCGTTAATCTGTTCTGGCTGGCTTTCCTGGCCGATGGCGTGATGTCGGTTGTGGACGAAAGGCTCTCGCCTGACAGCAGTTCCTTCTGGCTGGGAATGCTGCGGAGTTTCCTGGCCTTTCTGGTTCTTCTGGCCAGTTTGGTGATGGCGGGAATGGTCGTGCTCAGCCCAAGGGTACCGAAACGGGTGGTGGTGCCGCTGATTTTGTTTTTGTGGTGGGCCGGACCCGGCATGGCTTTTCCGTTGGGATATTGGAAGACGCCGGCTTTGCTGAGCTGGCTGGCATCCGCCCAGATTTTGCTGGGAGCGGGAGTGTGGTTTTTCTTCCGATCACGGGCCGGGGGGCGGCAAGGGCCATTCGCGCTGGCAGAGGGTCCGGGTTTCCGATGGAAGCACACGCTGATTGCGGGCCCTGCCATGGGATTTGCCGCCATCGTCTTTGCGGCACTGTCGCTTATATCAGGATTGTCGGCGGAGATTGAATCCATGTCCGGCGGCTATGTCCGGGTAAAATTCGACGGCATTTATCTGATCGAGAGACATTTTCTATCGAAGGAAAACGAAGTGCGGCTGGCGGGCATGATCCATGTTGCGCAGAGCGATTTTTACTCCAATGTGCTGCCCAAGGCCGACCCGGCTGTGCCGAGTGTTGTCCTGGTCGAGGGCGTGACGGATCATCAGGGGCTGCTGAGCAAGATGCCGCTGAAGTATTCGCGCGTCGCCAAGCTGCTCAAGGTCACGGCTCAGGACGACAGCGAATTTACGAAGCATGTGGTCACCGGGCTGCACAAAGAGAAAGCGAAGGCTGACCGGCATGAGAAACCGCCGGTGAACGTGGAAAAATCGGAGCCGGAGTCCGAGCCTCACGGAATTGACTTCAAAAGCGCGGACGTGGATGTGGAGACCTTTCACCCAACGACGATCGCCTTCATCCTTACGGTGATGAGCATTTTTCAAGCGGAGGATTTGCGCAAGATCTTCCAGACCCTGGCCGAGCCGAATTCGCCGCTGAGCGACGAGAATGCCCAGCGGGTCGTGATGCAGGACATTCTTCATTCGCGCAATGACCGGTTGGTGTCCGAGATCGAGTCGTCGTTGAAAAATTACCGTCGCGTGATCGTGCCATGGGGTGCGCTGCACCTTCCGGAAATCGAGTCGTGGCTGCGGCTGCACGACTTTGTCCAGAGCGGGGAAGTGGAGAGGAAGGCCTTGAGCTTTTGGTAAAACTCTTGAACCCGTTGTCGTGATGGCCTAATTCCACTGGGCCGTTTCCGTCCTGAGGAGAAGTTGCGGCACCGAATTTGTTTTACTGATGAAGATCATTGACCGTTACGTGGGGATGAGTGTGGTGGCCACGGCTTTTTTTGGAGTCGTTGTCCTCAGTCTGGTTTTGGTGCTCGGCAACCTTTTTAAAGAGCTGCTCGACGTCATCATCAACAATCCCGATGTGCCGATCGGAACCGTGCTGGCCTTCCTTTTACTGGTGCTGCCTTTTTCCCTGACTTTCACGATTCCCTGGGGATTTCTCACTGCGCTGCTGCTCGTTTTCGGGCGGATTTCCGCCGACAATGAGCTGATTGCGTTGAAAGCCAACGGGGTGAGCGTCCCGCGAATCTGCGTGCCGGTGTTTCTCCTCTCGCTGGTGCTGACGGCGATTTGTTTCTGGATCAATATCGAAATCGCGCCCCGCGCTGAACAACATATGACCCGTGCCATCGTGGATATCGCGACGAGCAATCCCGCAGCTCTCTTCCGGTCGGACGAGGTGGTGGATCAGTTTCCCGACCGCCGGGTTTATGTCGGTGAGAAAGAGGGCGACAAATTAAAAAACCTCATTGTTTTTGAAATAAACGCCGCCAACGAGCCCACCAAAATGATCCACGCCAAGGAGGGCATCATTACGGCGGATCCGGCAAACTCGCGCCTTTTGCTGAAGCTTTTTGACGCCCGGTTCGAGCAACGGGACGACAAGGAACCCCGTGACATTACCAAAATCCGTCAAGGAATCGTGATGAGTGAAGGGGTGTTTCCCATTTCCCTGACCCAGTTTTACAAAGAGTACCTCTCGGGGCGCAGGCTCAGTTCCTACACCTTGAGCGAGCTGCGCGAGTTCATCGCCAAGGGAGCCGATGGCAAGCCGCAGGAGGCCCGGGTGGAATTCAATAAACGCTTCTCCGCCTCCCTGGCCTGTGTGGCGTTTGCTTTGATTGCCATTCCGCTCGGAATCACCACCCACCGCAAGGAAACCTCCGTGGGCTTTGCGCTCAGCCTTGTTGTTGCGTTCACCTACTTTTTCTTCATCATCATGGCGGATACTTTTCGCGGGAATCCCGCCGCGCATCCGTCCCTTCTCATTTGGGCGCCGAACCTGATCTTTATGACCCTGGGCGGATTTCTTTTTTGGCGGCTGACTAAAAAATAGGAGAATCCTCTTGCCATGCGGGGGATGGCGTGGTTGCTTTCTGGCCCTTTCCGCCCAACCCGGCGGCTCTCTTATTTTATGGCAAAAGAAATCGTCGGACAGATCAAATTGCAAATTCCAGCCGGCCAGGCCAATCCTGCGCCTCCGGTCGGACCCGCCCTCGGTCAGCAGGGCGTGAACATCATGGCTTTCTGCAAGGAATTCAATGCGGCCACCCAGAAGCAGGCCGGTGACATTCTCCCGGTCGTCATCACCGTTTATAAGGACAAAAGCTTTTCCTTCATCACCAAGTCGCCACCGGCCTCGATCCTCTTGAAGAAGGCCGCCGGACTGGCCGCCGGTTCCAAGGAGCCGAATAAAATCAAGGTCGCCAAGCTGACCAGGAAGCAGGTGATGGACATCGTGAAGATCAAGCAGAAGGATCTCAACGCCCGGAGTGACGAAGCAGGCTTCCGCACCATTTGCGGCACGGCGCGTCAGATGGGTATCGAGATTGTTGATTGATGATGGCCAGCCGCTGATTGGCGGATCACGCCGACCGGTCCGGGGCAATTTAACAAAATAAAAAGGGTATTTTTTCCAGAATGCCCGTTTTGCCAGGGCTGCAATAATATTTGTAAATAAATTTTGACAAGACTGCCGGTTTTCGTATTGTCACCAGTTCGCCGCAAGGCACCCCGCAAGGGGCAACCCAACCGACGCAGGAGATTTGTTCCTAAAACAAATCGCTCGCACTGCAAACTACCATGCAAAAAAAACGCAGCAAACGTTATCGCGCCGCCCTCGAAATCGTGGACGGGAAACGCAAGTATCCGCTCTCCGAGGCGGTGAAAACCCTCAAGACTCTGCCGCCGACAAAGTTCGATCAGACTGTCACGCTTTCCTTCAAGCTCGGGGTGGATCCCAAGCAAAGCGATCAGATGGTTCGCGGCACCTGCCCGCTTCCTCACGGCAGCGGAAAAAATGTCCGGGTGTTGGTTTTTGCCACCGGACCGGCCGCTGATGCCGCCCGCGAAGCCGGTGCGGAATTTGTTGGCTATGAAGATTTGATCAAAAAGGTGACCGGTGGTTTTTCCGACTTCGATGTCGCCGTCGCCACACCCGCCGCGATGGCCGAAGTCAAAAAGCTCGGCAAGGTTCTCGGACCCCGTGGTTTGATGCCAAATCCCAAGACCGGAACCGTCACCGATGACACCGCCAAGGCGATCAAGGAAGTCAAGGCCGGCCGCATCGAGTTCAAGCTCGATAAGAACGCCAATGTCGCCGTGCCGGTCGGCAAGTTTTCATTCGACGAGATCTCGCTGGTTGAAAATGGCCACGCCGTCATTGATGCCATCGTCAAGGCCCGCCCGGCCACGGCCAAGGGTGCCTTCGTTGAGACGATCACCATCAGCGCCTCCATGAGCCCCGGCTTGAGCGTGGATCCCGCCCCTTTCCTGAAAAACTAATCCACGCACCATGAGACCCGAAAAAGCCACTATTGTTGCCGACGTTCAGGCGATGCTGAAAAAATCGCCCTTCCTTCTCATTGCCGATTACTCTGGTATGAAGGTCAAGCATTTCGAGGAACTGCGCACCCGCCTGGCCGCCGTCGGTGCCGAGTGCCACGTCGTAAAGAACACCTTCGCCAAGCGCGCCATCAAGGATCTCGGTCTGCCCGAGTTGAACGGCGCTCTCAGCGGCCAGACCGCGATGATCACCGGGGAAAGCGACATCTGCGCGGCCGCCAAGGTCCTTAAGACTTTTGTCGCGGAATTCGAGAAGCCTCCGGTCCGGGCCGGTATTCTTGACAACGTCCTTCTCACGGCCGATCAGGTTAAGGCCTTGGCTGATCTGCCGCCCAAGGACGTCCTGCAAGCCACTCTTCTCGGCCTCCTGCTCGCCCCTGCGACCAGGCTTGTCCGGGTGCTCAATGAACCAGGCAGCAGCCTTGCCCGCGTCCTCAAGGCCAAAGCTGAAGCGCAGGCTGAGAACATTTCTTAAAAGATTTTCCGGACGTAAGAAGCCACGTTCCGGGAGAAACCAAAAAAACAACCCAGGTTCCTCGTCGGGTCGGCGGCTGCCGGCCTCAAATGCCCGGAGGCTTCGGGGCGCGACGATACCACAAAAAATACTAAAATGGCAGAAACACAAAACATCGTTGACCAACTCAGCGGCCTTACCGTCCTGGAAATCGCTGATCTGGTGAAACAACTCGAAGAAAAATGGGGCGTCAGTGCCGCGGCACCAGTTGCCGCCGCCGCCGCTGGTGGAGCTGCCGCCGGGGCCGCTCCTGCCGCGGAGGAGAAGACCTCCTTCGACGTCATTCTCACCGAAGTCGGCGGGAACAAAATCGCGGTTATTAAAGAGGTCCGCGCCTCCGTCTCCGGCCTGGGTCTGGCCGAAGCGAAAACCCTCGTCGAAAGCGCTCCCAAGGCGATCAAAGAGGGTGTCACCAAGGAAGAAGCCGAAGAGATCAAGAAAAAGATCGAAGCGGCCGGAGCCAAGGTCGAAATCAAATAATTCCCTTCCCTGCGCAATCTCGGGAACGCGGCCAAAAATAAATAATAATTTTTGGCTTGCGTTCCCGGCGCAAGGATTCACTATTAAAAATTCTGCTGTTTTACATCCTGCTATCTGTTCTGTCTGGAAAAAAGTTATTAATCGCGTCCCCGCACGAGCTGAAAAATCCTTTTCGGTTCGTTCGCGGGCGTTTTGCGTTTTTCCATATTAACCGCAACAGCCAGCCCGCACGTTAAACGGCCCACATCCCGACCACCAATACCGCCATGTCTGAACGCATTTATTTCGGCAAACTCCTGGAAGCGATCGAGCCTCCGAACCTCATCGAGCTCCAGGTCAATTCCTACGATGAATTTTTTCAAAAGGACGTTGATCCTTCCAAACGCAAAAGTGTCGGCTTGCAGGCGGTGTTCCGGGAGTTTTTTCCGATCTTTGGCTTCGAGGAAAAATCCAGCCTTGATTTTGTCAGTTACGATTTGGGGGAGCCGAAGATGTCCTCCATCGAATGCCAGCGCGAAGGTCAGACCTACAGCGCGCCCCTCTATGTGACGTTCCGCTACAAGGACGAGCGCGCCACGAAAGAGGAAAAAGTTTACATGGGCGAAATTCCGCTCATGACCCCACAGGGCACTTTTGTCGTCAACGGGGCGGAGCGCGTGGTGGTCAGCCAGCTGCATCGTTCTCCGGGCATTTGTTTTGAGAGCAGCGTTCACCTGAATGGCAAGCTGCTGCACGGTTTTCGCATCATTCCGGACCGCGGTTCCTGGATTGAAGTCCAGTTCGACACCAGTGATCTGCTCTATGTTTATCTGGATCGCCGCAAACGCCGCCGCAAATTCCTGGCCACGACTTTTCTGCGCGCGCTCGGGCACCCTTCGGATGAGGACATCATCAAGCTGTTCTACCAGATTACGACTCTCAAACTCAGCGAGACTCTGGACGAAGAGGAAATCAGCACCAAGGTTCTGATCGAGGACATCCGTGATGGAGAAATCACCGTGGCCCGCGCGTTCGAGCCACTCAATGCCGCCACCGTCCGCCAGCTCATTTCGCTTGGCCACAAGGAAGTCAAAGTCGTGGATACCAAGGAGGATGACACCATCATCAAGTCCCTGAAAAAGGATCCGGCCCACGACGAGGAAGAGGCCCTCAAAGATATTTACCGCAAGCTGCGCCCTGGCGACCCGCCTACCGTTCAGAATGCCCGTAGCATGCTCAAGCGGCTGTTTTTTGACGCCAAACGCTATGACCTTGGTCGCGTCGGACGCCACAAGATCAACCAAAAACTCGGGCTGAAAGTCAGCGAGGAGGAGCGCATCCTCACCAAGGACGACTTTGTTGCGGCCATGAAGTATCTGGTCGAACTTCGCAAGGGCGAGGGGATGACCGACGATATTGATCACCTTGGCAGCCGTCGTGTCCGCACTGTCGGGGAACTCCTGGCCAACCAGTGCCGCGTCGGACTGGCCCGCACGGAGCGCCTCGTCCGCGAACGCATGACGCTGTTCGATGCCGGGGTGGACCAGATCACGCCGCAGAAGCTTATCAATCCGAAATCACTCAGCGCCGTGGTGCGTGATTTCTTTGGTCGTTCGCAACTGAGCCAGTTCATGGATCAGACGAATCCCTTGTCCGAGCTTACGCACAAACGCCGCCTCTCCGCCCTTGGGCCAGGAGGCCTGAGCCGCGATCGGGCGGGCTTTGAAGTGCGCGACGTTCATCCTTCCCACTACGGACGCATTTGTCCGATTGAAACACCGGAAGGCCCGAACATCGGGCTCATCAGTTCACTCAGCACTTTTGCGCGGGTGAACTCCTTTGGCTTCATTGAGACACCGTATCGCAAAGTGGTGGACGGCAAGGTCACCTCTCAGGTGGAATACCTGAGCGGAGATCGCGACGAGACCTTCTATATTGCCCAGGCCAATGCGACCCTGGATTCTCATGGTAAATTTTTGCAAGAGACCGTTTCTTCCCGCTACCGGGGCGACTTCCTTGAAATCGAACCCGATAAAGTGCAATACATGGATGTCTCGCCGAAGCAGCTCGTTTCGGTTGCGGCAGGGTTGATTCCTTTCCTCGAACATGATGATGCGAACCGCGCGCTCATGGGTTCGAATATGCAGCGCCAGGGTGTTCCTTTGCTCATTTCCGACTCGCCTCTCGTAGGCACAGGACTTGAAGGCCGGGTGGCGCGGGATTCCAAGGCCGTCATTCTGGCCGAGGCCGCCGGTAAGGTGGCTTCCGTAATGGGCAGCCATATCATTATCACCAAGGATGGCGAACTCCCCGAAGGGAAGAAAAAAGTCAAGACGGATCCCGCCAATGGCGTCTGGGTTTACGAACTGCGCAAATTCATGCGCTCAAATGCCAGCACGTGCATCAATCAAAAACCCATTGTTCACAAGGGCCAGCATGTCAAAAAAGGTGAAGTCATTGCCGACGGTCCGAACACCGAAAAGGGCGAACTCGCCCTGGGTCGCAATGTACTCGTCGCCTTCATGCCGTGGAATGGCTACAACTTCGAAGATGCCATCATGATCTCCGAACGCGTCGTTAAGGAGGACATCTACACGTCCATCCATATTGACGAATTCGAAATCGGCGCCCGCGATACCAAGCTCGGGCCGGAGGAAATCACCCGCGATATTCCGAATGTCAGTGAGGAAGCCCTGCAAGATCTCGGCCCGGACGGCGTAATCCGCATCGGTGCTGAAGTGAAGCCCGGCGACATTCTGGTCGGAAAAATCACCCCGAAGAGCGAAACCGAACTCGCTCCTGAAGAACGCCTCCTGCGCGCCATCTTCGGCGAAAAGGCCGCCGATGTGAAGGACACTTCGTTGACCGTTCCATCCGGAACCTACGGCATCGTCATGGACGTCAAGGTCTCTTCCAAAAAAGAAGTGGCCCGCAGCAAGATGACGCCGGCCGAGTCGAAGCGTCAGCAAAAGATGATTCTCGACGAGCACAAGAAAAAGAAAGACGACCTGCACGAGCAACTCACCGCCGCGCTTTCCAACATCCTGCTCAACGAAAAAATCCCGCTCGACGTGGTCAACGCCCAAACCGGAGAGATCATCATTCCGGCCAATCGTAAGATCACCAAACAGCTTCTCCGCAAGCTTGCGGCCGTTTACGACCACGTGGAAATTGACCCCAGCCCGATCCGCAACAAAATCCGCGAGATCATCGGTCAATACGAACATCGCTTCGAAGACCTCGAGCGTGAGAAAGAGGAAAACCTCGGCCGCGTGGAAAGCGGAGACGACGTGGATCCCGGCATCATCAAGCAGGTCAAGGTGTACATCGCCAGCAAGCGCAAGCTCTCTGTCGGTGACAAAATGGCCGGACGCCATGGTAACAAAGGTGTTGTGGCCAAGATCGTCCCCGAGGAAGACATGCCTTACCTCGCGGACGGCACTCCCGTGGACATTGTGCTCAACCCGCTCGGCGTGCCGAGCCGTATGAACGTCGGGCAGGTGCTGGAAACCCACCTTGGCGTCGCCGCCAAAGCGCTTGGTTTCAAAGTTGCCACGCCTGTTTTCGACGGTATCTCCGAGGAAAAAATCCGGGAATATCTGCGCGAAGCCGGCACGAAGGAAAACTTCACCTGGGTCAATGAGACCGGCAAATCCACGGTCTATGACGGCCGCACCGGTGATACCTTCGATCAGCAGGTCGTCGTGGGTTATATCTACATGCTCAAGCTCGGCCACTTGGTCGCGGACAAAATCCATGCTCGTGCGGTTGGGCCTTACAGCCTCGTCACCCAGCAACCTCTGGGCGGCAAAGCCCAATACGGCGGACAGCGCTTCGGCGAAATGGAAGTCTGGGCTCTCGAAGCGTATGGCGCAGCCTACACCCTGCAGGAACTTCTTACGGTCAAATCCGATGACGTTCAGGGCCGCACCCGCATTTACGAATCCATCGTCAAGGGCGACAACTCGCTTGAAGCGGGAACCCCGGAATCGTTCAACGTTCTCATCAAGGAAATGAAGGGTCTCTGCCTCGACGTGCGCGTCGGCGGCAAGGAGCCTTCGCTCACAGAATCCGCTGCCTGAAACACGAAGACAGTAACGAAAATACCATCCCAAGATCATGAAAGAAGTTAATATCGCAGAAGTCTTCAGCGACCAAAAACAGCCCGGATTTGATGAAGTGGCTATCACGGTGGCCGCCCCTGATTCCGTCCGGAGCTGGAGCAAGGGCGAAGTCAAAAATCCTGAGACGATCAACTACCGCACGTTCAAACCGGAAAAAGGCGGTCTGTTCTGCGAGCGTATTTTCGGACCGACCCGCGATTGGGAATGTTCGTGTGGAAAATACAAGCGTATCAAACACAAGGGCGTTGTTTGCGACCGTTGCGGCGTCGAAGTGACCTTGAGCCGCGTGCGCCGTGAGCGCATGGGCCACATTGACCTGGCCGTGCCGGTTTCCCACATCTGGTTCTATAAATGCATGCCTTCGCGCATCGGCCTCATGCTCGACATGACCAGCCGCCAGCTCGAGCGCGTGATTTACTACGAGGATTACATCGTGATTGATCCGGGCAACACGCCGCTGCAGAAATGCCAGTTGTTGAACGAGGGCGAATTCCGCGAAGCCGAAGACCAATACAACGACGCTTTCACCGCCGGCATGGGTGCCGAAGCCATCCAGAAACTTCTGGAAAAAACCGATCTGCAAAATCTCAACGATGAGATCGAGCAGCAAATGGAATCCACCCGCAGCAAGCAGCTTCGCAAGAAGCTGGCCAAGCGGCTCAAACTCGTTCAGGGCTTCATGCATTCGAAGACCCGTCCCGAATGGATGATCCTCAACGTCCTGCCGGTCATCCCGCCGGATCTCCGCCCGCTCGTTCCTTTGGAAGGCGGTCGTTTCGCCACCTCCGATCTTAATGATCTCTACCGCCGCGTCATCAACCGCAACAACCGTCTCAAGACCTTGCTGCAGCTCAAGACGCCTGAAGTTATCATCCGCAACGAAAAGCGCATGCTGCAGGAAGCGGTGGACGCTCTTTTCGACAACGGACGTCATGGACGTGCCGTTACAGGGGCCGCCAATCGTCCGCTCAAATCTCTCAGCGACATGCTCAAGGGCAAAGGCGGACGTTTTCGCCAGAACCTTCTGGGTAAGCGCGTGGATTACTCCGGCCGCTCGGTCATTGTCATCGGACCGGAACTCAAACTCAATCAATGCGGTTTGCCCAAAAAGATGGCCTTGGTTCTTTTCGAGCCATTCATCATCCGCCGCCTCAAGGAACAAGGCCATGTGCACACCGTGCGCAGCGCCAAAAAGCTCATTGAGCGCCAGACGCCCGAAGTTTGGGACATTCTGGATGAAGTCACCAAGGGTCACCCGGTTCTTTTGAATCGTGCCCCGACTTTGCACCGCCTTTCCATCCAGGCTTTCGAGCCGCTCCTGATCGAAGGCGAGGCCATCCGCATTCACCCTCTGGTTTGTACCGCCTACAACGCCGACTTCGACGGTGACCAAATGGCCGTGCACGTGCCGCTCTCGGTTGAAGCGCAAATGGAAGCCCGCATGCTCATGCTGGCACCGAATAACATCTTCTCACCATCCAGCGGCAAGCCGGTCACCACGCCGTCCCAGGATATTCCGCTCGGTTGCTACTATCTGACCCAGACTCCCCGGGGTGAGGATGCGCGCAAGGATATCCGCCTCCCGCTCTTCGCCGAGCCCTCCGAGGTCGAACTGGCCATTGAGGAACGCGCCGTTCGCACCCACACCCGTATCCGTTTCAAAAATCCGGATTTCGGCAAGGATACGGTTTACGGCAACAAGGAACTCAAAATCCTTGAGACCACCGCCGGTCGTGTGATTTTCAATCAGATCTGGCCTGACGAACTGGGCTTTTACAACAAGGTCTGCGGCAAGAAGCAATTGTCCGACGTCATCTGGCGTTGCTACAAGGCGGTCGGTCAGCAAAAGACCGTCGAAACCTTGGATCGTCTTAAGGAAATGGGCTTCAGCGCCGCCACCAAGGCCGGTATTTCCATCGGAATCACCGATATGATGATTCCCAAGGAGAAGGCCGGGCAGCTTGAAAAAGCCTACAAGGAAATTGCCGAGGTCGAGAAACAATACCGCCGCGGTATCATTACCGATGGCGAGCGCAAGAACAAGGTGCAGGATATCTGGACCCACACCGGTGAGGAACTTGCCAATGCCCTTTTCCGCACGTTGGAATACAATGACGGCAAGCGCGAAATGAACCCTGTGTTCATGATGGTGGACTCCGGTGCCCGTGGTAACCGCACCCAAGTCAAACAGCTTGCCGGTATGCGCGGACTTATGGCCAAGCCCTCGGGAGAAATCATCGAGCGCCCCATTATTTCGAACTTCCGTGAAGGCCTCTCTGTGTTGGAATACTTCATCTCGACCCACGGTGCCCGCAAGGGTCTGGCCGATACCGCGCTCAAGACGGCGGATTCGGGCTACCTCACCCGCAAGCTCGTGGACGCCGCCCAGGACGTCATCATCACCAAGGATGATTGCGGCACGGTCAACGGCATTCTGGTTCGTCCCATCTACGAAGGTGACGAAGAGGTTGTCAGCCTCTCCACCCGCATCGTGGGACGCACCACTTGCGAAACGGTCAAGGATCCTGTCACTGGCAAGGCGCTGGTCAAGGCCGGCCAGATCATCAATGAGGAAACCGCCGCCGCTCTGGAGAAAATTGGCCTGGAGCAGTTGAAAATCCGCTCCGCCCTCACGTGCGAATCCAAGCGCGGCATCTGCGTCAAGTGCTACGGCCTCAGCCTTTCCACCGGACTTCCCGTCAAGCACGGCGAAGCGGTCGGCATCATTGCCGCCCAATCCATCGGCGAGCCCGGCACCCAGCTCACCATGCGAACCTTCCACGTCGGCGGCACAGCCAGTCAGACGTTCAAGCAGCCCATTATCAAGGCGAAGAACGACGCGACCGTTCGTTTCAATGACCTCAAGGTTGTGGAAAGCACGGACAAGAACTTCGTTGTTCTCAACAAAAATGGTACGGTCAGTCTCCACGCCAAGGACGGCCGCGAGCTGGAGAGCTATAACATTGTCATCGGTTCCATCATTGCCATTGCCGATGGCGGCACGGTGAAAAAAGGCGAGACCTTTATCCAATGGGATCCTTACAACGTTCCGATCATCACCGAGAAGGCTGGTCGCATCGAATTCCGCGACATGATTCCTGGCGTCACCATCCGTAAGGAAGTGGATGAAGCCACCGGAGTCATGGGCACCGTGGTGATCGAGCACAAGGAGGATTTGCATCCGCAGATCGTCATTGCGGGTGAAGGCAAAGAAATTCTGGCCAGCTATTCCATCCCGGCCGGTGCTCACGTCGAAGTCAAGGAATCGCAAAAAGTTCCGGCCGGCACCCGCCTGGCCCGAACCCCGCGCAAAATTGCCAAGACCAAGGATATCACCGGTGGTCTGCCCCGCGTGGCCGAGCTTTTCGAGGCGCGTCGTCCGAAGGACGCTTCCGAGATCGCCAAGATTGATGGCGTCGTTGACATCGGTGGCACCGTTCGCGGCAAACGCCGCCTCATCGTCAAGGATGCGGATTCCACCGCCGAGGAAGAACACCTTATTCCTCTCTCCAAGCACATTATCGTCTTCAAGGGCGACCTCGTGAAAAAAGGCCAGCAACTGACCGAAGGCCCGGTTGTTCCTCATGAGATTCTGGAGATCTGCGGACCTCAGGAATTGCAGGAACATTTGCTCAACGAAGTTCAGGAGGTCTATCGTTTGCAGGGCGTTGAAATCAACGACAAGCATATCGAGATCATTGTGCGCCAGATGCTGAGGAAAGTGAAAATCAGCGATCCGGGCGACACGACCATGCTCTGGGGCGATCAGGTTGACCGTTTCGCCTTTGAGGCGGAAAACGAAGCCGTGGTTGAGAAAGGCGGAAAACCCGCCGAAGCCAGTCCGGTGTTGCTCGGCATCACCAAGGCCTCGCTCGAGACCGAGAGCTTCATTTCCGCTGCATCGTTCCAGGATACCACCCGCGTTCTGACCGAAGCCGCCACGCTCGGCAAGGTGGATCGCCTGCGGGGTTTCAAGGAAAACGTCATCATGGGTCACCTCATTCCTGCCGGAACGGGTTTCCCGACCAACCGCGATATCGAAATTGTCCACATCGGCGATTCTCTGCCAGCAGACGAAGAACCGCACAAAGCCGCCAGCTAATAACTCTCCATGTCCGAATCATCTCCAAACGTAGCAATCATGACCGAACTCCTGGAAGCAGGTGTTCATTACGGTCACCAAACCAAGCGATGGAATCCCAAAATGAAGGATTACATTCTCGAGGAAAAAAACTCCATCTACATCATCAACCTTGCCCTCACCGTTGATCAGCTCGCCCACGCGGCGGCTTATCTTGGTGAAGTCGTGAAGGGTGGCGGAAAAATCCTCTTTGTCGGCACCAAGAAACAAGCCCAGGAGGCCGTCAAGGAAGCCGCCGAAGCCACGGGGCAGTTTTTCGTCAACCAGCGCTGGCTGGGCGGAACCCTCACCAATCTCCAGACCATTCGCCGCAGCGTTGCCCGTCTGCGCGAGTTTCAGGCCATGGAAAAAACCCCCGCTTTTGCCCGCCTGAACAAGGCGGAAGCCTCGGCCCTGCGCCGGGAAGCGGTAAAGCTCCATCACAATCTGGAAGGTGTTCTCAACATGGATCGTCTGCCGGATGCCATTGTTCTCATTGACACCAACCGCGAGGAAATTGCCGTGGCGGAAGCCACCCGCTTGAAGATTCCGGTCGTCGCCATCGTGGACACCAACTGCGATCCGGAGAGGATTAGTTACCCGATCGCCGGTAATGATGATGCCATCCGTTCGATCCGCGTGATCTTGCAGAAAATCGTCAATGCCATCGTCCAGGCTCAAGGGGTTCGCACCAAGGTCGCGGCTCCCAGCGAACTCGAAGCCGTTGCAGAATAGCCTCGTTTTCGCCGTCTGTGATGGCTGGTTGCTGAGAGTTGATTGACTCTCTTGGTTCCACCCATCAGTCAAAACACCAACCACTAACTTTTTTCATAAATATGTCCGATATCTCACCTTCTCTCGTCAAAGAACTCCGCGAAAAAACCAACGCCGGAATGATGGATTGCAAGCGGGCTCTCGACGAGGCCGCCGGGGACCTGGTCAAGGCCGAGGAAATCCTTCGGAAAAAAGGCATCGCCAGCGCCGGGAAAAAATCGTCCCGCGTGGCCAAAGAGGGGATTGTGGCCTCTTACATTCACCTTCAGGGCAAAGTTGGCGTGTTGGTGGAAATCAATT
>Ga0209591_10001881_pt1 | contig 25546 bp, 23 predicted proteins | sample MAT01_FD_187207 | JGI IMG/M metagenome (GOLD analysis project Ga0209591, IMG submission 187207) | Freshwater microbial communities from Lake Fryxell liftoff mats and glacier meltwater in Antarctica - MAT-01 (SPAdes) (version 2) | ecosystem: Environmental > Aquatic > Freshwater > Ice > Liftoff... | reverse complement strand
TAAAGAAAGTAAGTGGAGCGTCGGCGGTGACGGAAACGCGGACGTATTTGGCATTGGAACCGCCCGCGGCGCCACCGGTGGTGTCCCCCTCGCCAGTAGCGGCGGAGGCGGTGTCGAAATACTCAGGGTCCGGCACGTTGCTATTGAGAACACCGCCGGAGTCACCGATCACCAAGGAGCCAAAATTGAACTTATTGCCCAGCGATCCTGCATTGGAAACAGCGGCTTGGCGAGCGGTGGACGCGTTCTCAAGCGCAACATCGGTGCCATTGAGCTTTTGGGCGGCGGCCAAGGCCATGGCGTTGGCCGCCTGTTTGAGTTCGGCACGCACCAGATACATTTGACCGAGGTCGATGGCGAAGCCCATCAGAACGAACAGCACCGGCACCAGGATGACCAGCATCTGGATGGTGATGGCGCCGGCGCACGACGAGCTACTTTGGCGGTAACGGATCACTTCTTCTTAGATGGTTTTACTTGCTTTGACGCCGGGACCACATCTTCCGGTTTCACTTCTTGATAGCCACGGGAGCCGACAAACTCGGGTTTCTTGTTCTTATCCTTGCCCTTGGCCTTCAAGTCCTTCTGCTCCTGGATAGTGGGGAGCCAGGTTTCTGAAGTGTCGGGCAACTTGGGAGCTTCGTCCGGGCCCACGGGGCGGACAAAGTGCGGCGTGATGACGACTAATAACTCGTCGGTGGACTTACGGGTGGAACGGCTGCGGAATAGGTTACCGATGATGGGTAAATCGCCGAGGCCACGGACGCGAGACAGGGTCTGGACAACCCGGTTGTCGATGAGTCCAGCGATAGCAAAGCTCTCGCCGTCTTTTAGGATTACTTCGGTTTCGGCCCGCCGCGTGGAGATGGCGGGGATGAGCACGCCTTGAACGGTGGTGGAATTGGAATAATCGAGGGCACTTACTTCGGGAACCACCTTGAGATGAATGGTACCCGCGGGCGTGACCGTGGGCGTGAAGCGCAGTTGGACACCGAAGGGCTTGAACTGCACGGTGACGACCGGCGAAATGGCACCGCCGGTGGTGGTGGCGGTGAGGATGGGAAAAGGGAACTCGCCGCCGGCGACGAAGCTGGCTTCCTTGCCTTCGAGCGTAATTAAATTGGGCTCGGCTAGAATCTGCAGCAGGTTTTTGCTTTGCATGGCGCGGATGGTGGCGCCGATGTTCAGGTCCGGGCGGAAGACGAATAAGTTGAGCAAGTCAGCGAAGTTGACGGTGGAGTTCGAAAATTCGCCGTTCTGGAATTGTAATTGCGAGAAGCGAGGGCCTTGGAATTGCTGGGTGCCGAGCGCGCCGAGAGTGTTGCCGTTGCGGCTGAATAAGTTGAAGCCCAATTCGCTGAGGCCGACCCGATCGACGGACGCGAATTTCACTTGCAACAGGATCTGCCGGGGGTCAGGCAGCATGGGGACTTCGAGTAAGTTGATGACTTTCTTGGCACGGGTGGCGGCGAGAGCCTCGGCGCGCTTCGAGAATTCGGCGTCGGAGACTTTGCCAGTAAGCACGATGAGTTCGGAGTTGCCATTAAAGGCCACGCCGCCATCGGGCACGAGGGCCTTCATTTCCGTGGCGAGTTCGCTCTGGAAATTGTCGATGGGTGCGCGGTCGGCGACCACGTTGATGTTGTATTTGACCGGGGTGGTATTCGATTCCCACACGACCAAAGTGGTATGGCCGACGCCTTTGGCGTTCACCATCACTTCGGTAGGGGAGACGACTAAAGCGTCGGCGATTTTCGGTTCGGCGATCACCACTTTGTTGATGTCGCTCTTATACTGCATTAACTCGCCCTTACCCAGGATGAGCGTGATTTCTTTTTCGACAGCGGGCTGGGCCACTACATAGAGGGCATTCAAGGCGGCGAGGATAACTAAACTGACGGCTCGACGGTTCATTCGGGTTGAAAAATCTCCTGCACGTGTTTGTCGCCACGATAAACGTCCACAACTCGCTTGGGCTTGGCGGGCGGCTCTTCTTTTTTCACTTTGGGGGGAACTTTGGGGGCCGGCGCGCCCTCATCGCCATTTACGAGGCGGGCCCAGGCCCGGTCATCGCGTAAGTCAAGGTTAGGGGCACGGCCCGGGGGGCCTTGGCGGTTGCGCAGTTGTTGCATGCGGCTGCGGCGGTCGCCCATTAAAGGATCGATCACTTCGCCGGTGGTGGGGGTAGGGTTATCGAGACGGCCGGAGTCACTCGGATTGCGCAGGGCCAGCGAAATCTTGCCATTGTTTTTGGCCATTTCGAGCTTCGAAGCATCTTCGGGGGTGACTAACAACGTGACTGCCCGTTGCGTGCCGGTGCTGGGGTTGACGGCGACAGAGGAGGACTTACCGTCCGTGGTGGTCATTTGTAACTCGGTGACGCGGCCGACGCTCAAGACTTGGACGTCTTGCAGAATCAGGTTTGAGACGGCTTCATTCAGACTACCGGTGCGGGAACAAATCACATCCACCTTAGCGCGCGGCAGGATGAGGCCCGCGGCGCTGGAGGCGTCGGAGACGAGCACGGAGACCGCCCGGTAGCCGGAGGGGATGATGGAGGACACGCCTTCGGTGCCGGCACTCGAGGCAATTTTTCCTGCGGTAAAGACCTCATTGGCGGTCATGGGAAAAAGCAAGGCGTGATTGAGTAACTCGGTATCGGCCAGAAACACGCCGGTGGGCGAATCGCGATCGGGCACGTTGACTTTTTTGAGGTCCGTTTTCTTCAGCCGGGTGCCGGCAGGCAGGTCACGAGCCGCGGCCATGATGGGCTTCAATTTTGTCAGTTGGGCGCTGCTGGCCGTGGAATAAAGAAACCACGCCAGTAATCCGGCTAGTAGCCAGGATGCGCCAAAGACCAATAGGTATTTTTGTCGATCCATTCCCTCAGTTTTCCCTTTCGAGAATCGTCGCCGTGCGATCCGCGTAAATTTTCTTCCAGCCGCGCGCTTCGAGGGCGGGGATTAATGAATAACGATTGGGTAGCAAGGCGTGCGTGAATTTCCAATCGTCCAGTTGGGCGGCCCAACCGGGGCGCACTTCGACTAAGTCGATATAGCGGCGCATAAAGTCGAGGCCGTAAAAATCACTGCGCCCATCGAAGAAAACCGGGCGTTGGCCGGCGAAACGATAGATCAAGTAACCGCCATACAGATCGGGCGCCAGGAGGCGGGGCGTGGAAGCCGGCAGGTGCTTGGCCGCTTCGACGGGAAACTGCGCGGGCGGGAACCCGGCGGCGACCATTGGCAGCCGTAGCCATACCAAGCCGATCAGAGCCAGTAGAGGAACAAAGGCGTAGCCACCGAAGCGGGCATCGAAGCGGCGCAGGTTAGCGCCATAGGCCAGCGCGGCCGTCAGCCACCGGCGCAGTTCCGGCCGGACCTCAGCGCGCCACAGGGCACCGGTGAACATCCCATTGGCGTAAGGCAGGGCCAACAAAGCAAGCAAGGGAAGCATGCGGGCGGAACGTAGTGCGCCGACCAGCAGCAGCGCGGTGAGTAGGGCCACATCGATTCGGCGTTCGCCAATGGCGAGCACGCCACCGAGTGCAGCGATCAGGACGGTAAGAAGAATCCAGCCGGCGCCGGCGGACTGAAAATTGAAGCTCTGAAACTCGCCGATGCGTTCCAGCAGGGCGGTGTTCGTCAGATAGGCGAAAATATGCCGATGCAGGGCCCAACCGTAGGGATTGACGAACGTGCCGGCGAAGAGGGCTGCGGTAACAACGAGCAGCCAGCGAACGCGCGCAAAACCCAGGTCTACGGGCCAAATGAGGCCGCGCAGGGCCGTACCGAGAGCGAGCAATACAGCGCCGGCAATGGCGAGCACGAAACTGCCGTGAATATTGGCCCAGACGGAACCTACTAGAAAGGCACCCAAAATTGCAGGCAGCGAAAGACGCCATTCGCGGCGCCGCTCGAAGTGCAGCATGCAGCCCAGAAATAGTACCCAACTGAGGATGTGCGGGCGAGCCAGCCAATGCAGATTGGCCGTAGAGAGCATCGGCATCGCGAGCAGGCAGGTGACGAGGAAGCTTCCACCGGCCGCCCAATTGAGGCGCACCCACAGCCAAGTGCAGGCGGCGATCAGCAGGGAATACAATAGCGCGACGCCGGGAAGTCCTGCAGCTTGGTGGGCGGCGCCCATCATCACGTCGGCACCCCATTCCCAGGCGAACCACGGCTGACCGGCGCGGCTGAAGGAGAAAGGATCGGTGACGGGCCAGCCGGCACCGGCCAGGATTCGCTCGCCGAGGCGAATGTGCCAGCCGGCGTCCGAGTCCCGGAATAGCTGCTGGCCGCCTCCAAAGAGGACGAGGACGTAGAAAAACGTACCGGCGGCGAGCACCAGGGCGAGGTCCGGTACCAGCCATTGGCGAAGTGGCAAAACGCGCCGTTTCCCCCGTCCTAAAGGAGACGGGAGGGTGGGCGCGTCGGGACGCACTTCGAGCGTGGCGGTTGAGGTGTCCACCGGCAGTTGTGACCGTTTACAAGCGGCTATTGACCGGATGCGCCGATAGAAGCCAAGCCTTGGGTGATGCTGGAGTACAAGCTCACTACGGCGGTGGTGAGCTGATTGACGGTGGTGATGAGGGCCAAGCCCACGGCCGCCACGATCAACGCGTATTCCACCAAGTCCTGGCCGTCTTCTTCGCGCCAGAGGCGCATCGTCATTTGCTTCAAGTGATTCATCATAAACTCCTTCAAAAACCTACTGTCTTACTGCTCTCCACTATCTTCTATCGAGAGGCCCGCTGCCTAGCGCCCTTTGGTTTTAGTACTGGGTCGTCGGTGACGAAGGTATTTCGCATCCCACGCAGTATTTTATGCCATTTCGAATTCTTGGCCATTTCGGCGGTCCTGGTTTTACTTGCCAGTTTGTTCGGCGAGAGGGTGACGGGTTGACCGTCCAATTCGCTCAAAATTTGCAAATTCTTCCAGGCAGCGGGCAAATCGAAGCGGAGCTTCAGGCTGGCCTCGAGTTCCGTACGGGCCTCGGCGTAGCGTTCCTGCTCCATCAGTACCGCCGCCAGATTGTTGTGGGCGGAAGCTGGATCCGTCACACTCATCCAGTGGGCGAGGATAGCAGATTTGTCCACCTCGCCATTCTTGCCTTTGCGCATCGCGAGGGCAGCGGCCAGGTTATTGCGGGCCACTTCCGAGCGAGGCCGCCGGCGCAAGGCGGACTCGAAGAAGATTACGGCCTCATCGCCTCGACCCTGGGTGAGCAAATTGTAGCCCAGGTTGTTCTCATAAATATCGAGATCGTTCTGCGCGGCGGTTAAAGCCTGACGGTGCTCGGCCTCACCTTCCATGGGCCGCTCCAACTCATCGAGCAGGATTCCGGTTAAGGACCAGACCGCTGCGGAGGAGACGGTTTGGCGGGCGGTCAAGTTCCTTAAGATTCGTAAGGCCTCATCGCGAGAGCCGCCAGCGCGAAGGCTGCGGGCGAGGCGGAGATGGAGGTCTTCCTGCGCGGGGAAGCGCTCGGCCAGCAGGCGGAGGTGCTCCACCACTAAGTCGGCTTCACCGCGCTGCTCAAAATGGTCGACGAGTTCGAGCCGAAGATCGAGGCGATCTGGCTGTTCGAGGATCCTACGGCGCAGGTCGCGGACGATGACGTCCCCGTCGCCGGCATCGACGGCGTTTAGAATCTGGCGTTTCATGACCGGGGGCGGCGTGGGGGCCGGGGTGGTCGTCGCGGGACGGGCGGCGCTCGCCAGGAGGCCGCGATGGGAACAGCTGAAACCGCTGAAAACCAAAGTAAGGGCCACCAACGCTGGCCAAACCATCTGAAACATTTTCCTCATGAATTGTTAATGAATTCCAACTGGTCGCCAACTTCGGTACCCGATTCGTCGATAGTACCCACCGGAAGCTCCAGTACCGAATGGGCTCGCAAGGCGCCACTGATTCGCCAGGGTTTCAGATTCCGACGCACTTTCACCACTTTCTTCTGCCGATCCAAATAGACCAGATCGAGCGCGAACTTCATGAAAAACATGTGCACGGCCTGGGTGGGGGCAATCCACAGGCCATCGCCTTTTTCCAGCGATAAGTGCTTGAGCAGACCCCGATTGCGGGTCTCCGGGGTATTGGCCATGCCAGCCCGGTCAGCCAAAAATGTCGCTTTCGTTACATTCTTCACTGTTATCCGGCGCATAGTTCACCGCAACCTGAAGCAAAACCCGCGAATTGTGAAATTGTTGCGGTACCCAAACAGAATCCTTCGAAACGCGAAACTTGGCGTTTGGTTTAGGGTTTAGGGTATCTTAGTTGACAACGAAAATGCAATTCCGCTTACTCGCCATCCACGCAATAAAAACGGGCCTCTCGTTAAGTTTTGTTGCCCTCTTGACATTCGCGCAAACGGTAAACACGGGCGCCACGTTCGGCACGGTCGTGAACCTCGGCGGCGAACCGCGGGACATCGTGCTCGACGAACTACGTGGCCGCATCTATCTGGTGAACGCCAACGCCAACCGCATCGACATTTACGACTATCGGCAAGGCAAGATCACGGGCAACATTCCGGTGGGCACGTTTCCCAACGCGGCGGCTATGTCGATGGATAATGCGTTCCTCTATGTCGCCAATGTGACTAGTTCGTCGTTGACCCAGATCGAGTTAGGGACGGATCGGGTGACAGCTTTGATCAGCCTGCCGGCGCGCCCCGAGGGCGTGGCGGTGGGCGTGGATGGGCGAGTATTGATCACCACGCAGGGCACGGGCGTCAACAACGCCACCAGCACGCTGCTGCTCTATGATCCGCGGCAGGAGAGTGGCTTGCAGATCTCTTCGATCCCTTCGCCGCCGACGATTACGACGCCGAATCCGCTGCCCGCCGTATTCGTGGGCCGCCCGGCGACGGCGTTTCCGGGGCGCATGATTGTCACGCCGGACGGGAATTTCATCATTGGCATGGTGGCGATCAACCAGACGGCGAACAACGCGGCGACGACGTTGTTCGTTTACGAAGTGGCGTCGGGCACGATTTTGCGTAACCGTGCGGTCACCGGCCAATCGACGGTGCTCTCGATTTCGCCCGATGGGGCCTCTTTCATGGCCGGGTCCACGCTGTACGATACGGCGAGTCTGAACGTGATTGCCCAGTCGACCATTGCCAATCTGCCGTTCCAATTGCCAGTGAATCAGTTTAACAACTTCAATGCCCAGGCCAACTTCGGCGGCAGTTCCTTCTCGCCGGACGGCACGACGGTGTTTGGCGCCTTCAACAACTCGCCCACCGGGCAGCGGACCACTTCAGCCACGCTGCTGATTTCGAACTCGCGCAACCTGGGCGCCAGCCTGGGCATTAAGGTGCCGGAGTCGATCACCGGGCGCATGGCGATTACCAAGGACGGCTCCGAGGTCTTTGCGATCTCAGAATCCGGCCTCACGCGCTTGCCGATGGCGACGCTGTTTGACTTTCCGATCCTACAACCGGAGACGACGCAGGTTTTCCTGGCCATTGACGAATGCAACAAAGGCGTTTCGCGGGCCGCGATGCGCATCGCCAACCTCGGGAAAGGCAGGCTCACCTTCAGCGTGCCCAACACGGGCGCCGCGTTGGTGACGCAGGTTTCCACCGGCGTCGTGCCGGCCAACATCAACTTCATTATGGAGCCAGGCCGGGCAGGCGTCGTGCGGCAGGCGGGGACCAATCTCTATACGGGGGCAGCGGGCAATACGGGTAATCCGGTGAATGTGATTCTCTCCTCGCTGCAGGCGATCAACATCCCCAACACCATCCGCGTGTACATGAATTTCCGCAATGCGGATCAGCGCGGCGTCGTTTACCCGGTTCCGGTAACCCCGAACAACAATGGAGAGGGCTTGTGGGACATGGTGCTCGATGAGCCGCGCGGGCTGCTGTATCTCACCAATTCCGGCTACAACCGCGTCGAGGTCTTCGATACACGCGCGCAGAAGTTCCTCGCGCCGATCGAAGTGGGGCAATTGCCGCATATGATGGCGATGGCGCTCGATGGGTCACAACTCTACGTCGGCAACACCGGGGGCGAATCGATCCAAGTGGTGGACCTGGAGTCGCGGCGTCTGGTTGAATCGGTCCGCTTCCCCGCCCTGCCGCGAGCCGGCAATCAAGGGGTGATCCGTCCGGTGGCGATGGCCATGTCGATCAGCGGCTTGCAATTCATCATGTCGAACGGCGGTTTCTGGCGCGTCACCGGCTCGGAGGCGATTCCGCGCCAAGCCAATTCCGTGACCCCGGCGACGATTCCTGGTCCCCAGTACATGGCCGCGTCCCCGGACGGACGGCAGATCATCGTGATGGGCGGCAGCGGCATCGGTTATCTTTACGACGGCCTGATCGACAACTACACCACCAGCCGCGTGATCTACAACACGCAACCGCCTTTGAGCTACTTCGGGCCGTTGGCCGCAGCGCCGGGCAGCGGATATTTCCTCGCTGGCGGCCAGATTCTGAGCCCTTCGCTGACGCCGATTGGCGGCGCGGAGCGGCCGGGCGTCACCCAGTTCGGTCCGCCGGCCCAGCCGGGTCAGCCGCCGGTGCAGACGATCGTCTCCTCCGGCCAGCGCAACGTGGCATCGGTCTATCCGCTTTCCGACACCCGCTTCATCCGCGCCACCACGCCGGTGCGGCAGAACATTACGGCGGTGACGCGTGACGATGCGCGCACGGTGCTGGAAATCGTCGACATCCGCACTCAGGCCGAAACCGTGGCCGGCGTGATTCCGGAGAATCCGCAGTTTAGCGTCTTCGCCACGGCGCGGGCCAACGTGCCTTCCCGGCAACTGGTGGTGGATTCCACCGGCTCCACCGCCTATTCCATCAGCATCTCCGGACTCACCGTGACGCCACTGGTACAAACCTCCGGCACCACCCAGCCGCGTTTACCGAACGGCATCCGATCGATCGTCAACTCCACCGACGGCACCACCAACTTCCGCCCTGGCAGCTTCATCACCATCAGCGGGCAGAACCTAGGCTTGGCGGCGAGGGCGGACCAAGTGCCGCTGCCCACCGTGCTGGGCGGTAGCTGCGTGGTCTTCAACGACGTCGCCCTGCCGCTGATCACCACCGGCCCCGGCCAGATTTCGGCGCAGATTCCAGAGACCGTGCGCGCCGGCCAGAACGTGGTGCAGATTCGTTCGCTAGCCACCGCGCAGGCGAGCGACCCCTTGGTAATCACAGTCCAACGCCAGCCGTAAGCGGCGATCCACACCTGCGCTTCAATGCATAAGTCGTTGGAGAAACTTCGATGAAAAAGCCTGTAGACCAAGAGCCGAAGCACTTCGCCACGGAATCGGAAGAGTCAGAGTGGTGGTTTCAAAAACCGCAAGCGCCACGGCGAGGAAATGCAGGCGGCGTTCGGAGCAGGTGGCGGGCAAATCCTGACTAAGGAGATTCTGAGGAAACGACTGGCCGTCTCCAAAAAGGCTCCAGCACCGGCGGTGTCCCTGCGAATGCCTGCCGCCGATCTGGCGCTCGCGAGAAAGCAGGCGGAACAGAAGGGCTTGCCTTATCGAACTTATATCAAATCGCTGCTCCACGAGGCTCTCGGGGCTCGGGAGAAGCGGGAGATCGCCAAATGACCTCCGTGCCGGGATGGCGCCCAAATAGGTGGTGGGCCAAGCAGACTCGCCGGACGACCTCTATCTTTATGGCTCAACCCTTAAACGGACTCCGCTTCAAAGCATAGTCAATCGCCGCCTGCGGCGTTTCGTACTTCGTATAGGCACCGTTCCCTAGAAAGCCGACATCTTTGATGCCGATGGGGCTGGTGTAGAAGGCATCCACCGTCATGCGGCGGCACCAGTCGAAGAATTTAACTCCGGGGCCGAGGCCGTCGGGGCGCTGGACGGTGTAGCCGGTGAAGTCGTTGTAGCGGCCACTCTTACGGTAGCCGGCTTCTTCCGTGAGTCGCGCGCGCTCCACTTTGTCGGCGGCGACTAAGGTATCGAGCATTTCCGTCTGCTGCTTCTCACTCGCGTTCACAAAGCTCTTCTGGTAGCGCTTATTCATCTCGGCATCGAGCCAAGCCAGACCGCCATGGAAGATCTCGGCCAGCTTACTATTTTGGCTCGAAAGTAAGTCAATAAACTCGGGTGCGCCGGCTTCGAGCGCACTAGCCGAAACTTCGTCGGCGGGGACAATCATCTGCGCCAAGCGACCGAGCGTCTTGAACTCGGCGGCAGTGAATTCCTTCACCTTATAGGCGCCTTTGGCCTTTTCGGCCGCGGTAACTTCGTGGACGTGCTGGGCATCGGCCATCTCTACGGTGCCGGCGGCGATGGCCCCGATCGCGATTTGCCGCAGGAGGGCGCGGCGATCGAGTGCTTCTAAAGGTACTAGGTTAGACAGAGAAAAATTAGACATTGCCCCTCCGCAGTTCTTCGGCCAGGTAATCACAGGCGCGCCACGCGAGCGCGTTGATCGTCAGTGTCGGGTTCTTGTCCGGGTTACTGACGAAAGAACCGCCGTCCATCACAAAAACATTTTTTACTTCGTGCGTTTGGCAGTAGCCGTTGAGCACGGACGTCTTGGCGCTAGCGCCCATACGGGCGGTGCCCACTTCGTGGATGATGCTGCCGGGGATGGAGATGCCATCGGCTTCGCGCTGCGCGGCACTCAGGCCGGTGACGCGGCCGCCCATGCCGGTGATGATATCGGCGAAGGTCTTCTCCATGTGGCGGGCTTGTTTCCACTCGTAGTCGGTCCACTTGAAGTGGAACTTAAGCACCGGGATGCCCCATTGGTCGACGACATTATTGTCGATCTCGCTGTAGCTATGATTGTTGGGGATCATCTCGCCGCGGCCAGCGAAGCCAACATTGCAGCCGTAGGCCTGGCGCGCCTGAGTCTTCATTTCCTTGCCGTAGCCATAGCGGCGAGCGGCACCTTGGAAGCTGCCGATGCCGGGCATGCCGTAGCCGCCGCCGATTTCGATGTGGTAGCCGCGGGGGAAGTCGAGCTTGTTGTGTTTTTCCCACAACCACCAGGGCATAAAGAGGTGGGCGCCGCCGTAGCCGTCGGTGTTGTAGTGCGGCATGCCTTCCAGCGCCGGCACATAGCCGCTGAGCCCGAAGCCGACCGTGTCCATCAGATAGCGGCCCAGCATGCCGCTGCCATTGGCGAGCCCGTTGGGGAATTCCTTGCTCTTCGAGTTCATCAGGATGCGCGAGCTTTCGCAGGCGCTGGCGGCCAAGATCACCGTCTTGCCGCGCACGATCTTGTGTTCGCGCGTGCGCTTGTCGATATAAAGCACGCCAATCGCTTTGCCATTGCCATTGGTGAGCACCTCGCGAGCCATGGCCATGTCAAGCACGGTGCACAGGCCGGTCTTCATGGCCGGGAAGACTTGCACTTGGCTCGAGCTATAGGCAGAAGCCGTCTGGCAGCCGCGTCCGCATTGGCCGCAGTAGTGGCACGCAGCGCGGCCATTCAAAGGCTTGGTGATGACGGCGCGCCGATTGGCGACGCAGGCAATCCCTAAGTTGTCGCAGCTTTTCTTGACGAGAATTTCGTGTACGCGTGGCGGGGGCGGCGTGTGGAACTGGCCATCGGGACAACTGGCGATGCCGTCCCGGTTGCCGGCGATGCCGATGAAGGTTTCGGCCTTGTCGTAATAGGGCGCGATGTCAGAGTAAGAGATGGGCCAATCGAAGCCGAGGCCGTCTTTCGTGTAGGGCTTGAAGTCGTACTCCGAGAAGCGGAATGACATGCGCCCATAGTGATTGGTACGGCCGCCGACGATGCGCGAGCGAAACCACGTGAACTGGCTGCCTTCACCCACCGTGTAGGGCTCGCCTTCCAACTCCCAGCCGCCGCTGGTGGTGGAGAAATAGCCGAAGGGCTTGCCTTTGCCAAAGTAGTCGGCGCCGCCTTCGTCAGCCCCGCGATGGGGCACATCGTAAGGCCATTGGTGCTCTTTGAACTCCTTGTAGGGGTCGAGCATGGGGCCGGCTTCAAGCAGCGCGACCTTCAAGCCTTTGGCGGTCAGCACGTGGGCGGCGGTGCCGCCTCCAGCGCCTGACCCGATGATAACGGCGTCGTACTCTTCAGTAGTCCGGGGAATCTGCGGCATTGCTTTATTCCATCACAAATTTGTCGCGCTACAGTGAGAGCGATGGCAGTGGATCCTGGAAAACATTTGATCGCGCGTTGGCGAGCGGGGCAACCCGGCGATGTGGCGCTCTTGAAGGCCGCCAAAGTGGATGCGGTTTGGCTGGAAGTTCCGCAGCCAGAGTTCGCCTCGGCGTGCACCGCGGCGGGCCTGGCGGTGACGGACAAGCTCGAAACGGTAAAGGGCGGGCTGTGGCCCGGCATCCGGAGCGCAGGCAAAAGGCGAACCCCGGACGGCGAAGTGTCCAGCGCCAGTTCCGAACCCTGGGTGGATTCGAATGGCTATCTGGTGGCTTGCCAGCGGACGCTCGAGCCCCAAAAGCCGCCGCTATTGGGCTACGGCTCCGCCGACGCGGCCGCACGCATGGTGGCCTTTGAGACGCTCGAAATCGCGCTGGCCGAGGCCTGCATGATGGGCGGCAACTTCGCCCTCCAACTGGAGGATCGCTATCTGAAAGCCTTGCGCAGCGGAGAAGCTAAGGCAGTGGCAGCCTGGGGGAAACTGGGCCGGACGGCCACGTGGCTCAAGGAGAATCGGTCCCTGTTTGGCGCTCCGGCGATGCCGACGATTGCCGCGCTTTACGATGGGCGTCCAGCTTCGCGCGAGTTGGTGAACCTGCTATTTCGGCGCAATGCGTCGCCGTGGGTGGTCGCTTCGGCGCCGCCAGTGTCCGTACAGACGAAGGCCGTCGTCGCGGCCAGTATCTCACCGCCGGCGGACAAGGCGGCAATTTTGGCGCACGCCGCGGCGGGAGCAATGGTCATCGTGGACGGCGACTGGTGGCGCGACCCGGCCGCCAAATTGACGAAGCCCGAAGAAGACCGCGAATTCTATGCGTTAGGCAAAGGGCAGATTGTGGCCTACCGGAAGCGCATCGCCGACCCCAGCGAGTTCGCGCTCGACGTAATCGACCTAGTCACCCATCGGCAGCGCCCGCTACGGCTGTGGAACGCGCCCGCGATCATCGGCACCAGGTCCACCAATGTGCTCACCTTGCTCAACTACGGCGTCAGCGTGCCCGAAGACATTCAGGCGCACGTGCTGGGTCACTATACCCGGGCGATGCTGTATGCGCCCGGCGCGGCGCCGATGCCACTCAAGGTGGCGAAGCGGGCGGCCATGACCGAGGTCTTCGTGCCAAAGCTTGAGCGCGCCTGCGCGATTGCATTTAGTTAATGCTCCTGTCGCTTGAATTCTACCCTTTCGCGCGACCGAACGCCTAGCCCATCGCATTAGCGATGGGTCACATCTGCAACAAAAATAGGTATTTACTGCTAAAGCAGGCCACCGGCCGGTCCGACTCGGTGTGCTTCCCTCCCTCGGCTCGCTTTCACATGTCCTCTATAACTTTAACAAACTAATCCACTTAACCCCAATCGGGGGCATCCACGCGCATCCCTGGGTTTCCGTCTAAACCATTGAATCAAATAATCTTAACCGCATAACAGTTTCTAAGTCCCTTGCCGACCGAGAAATCGGTGAAATGAGCTCTCTGAGCGGAAAGGCAAGGCTGCAATTTCGACAGAAACAAATTAAGTGATCAGAGCACTAGTTCGACTTCAAGAACGCTTCAAGCCAGGTATCCACCTCAGCCACTTGCTCGGGGATATTGTTGTGGCCCGTCTCCAGCGCCAGCAACAGCTTCTTCTGCGCCATGATGACGTTGTAGGCCGAATACATCGACGTGGGCGGGCAGGTTTCGTCGTTGAAGCCCCACGAGTAAAAGCCCGGCACCTTCAGGCGGCGCGCGAAGTTGACGACATCGCAGTAGCGCGAGGTATCAATCTTCTCCGGTGACCGGTGCTGCAACGCGCCAACGGTCGCCCGAAACATGTGGGCCAGCCGCCCGCTTGATTCTGCAGATAGCCGATGACATCGGCGAGCGCCGGATAGTAGGCGGCCAAGCCTTTCACCCGCGGGACCAGCGCGGCGGTGACAATGGAAAGGGCTCCGCCTTGGCTACCACCGGTGACGGCCAAGTGAACGCCGTCCCACTTGGGATGGCTGGTCAGAAAGTCATTCGCGCGCACACAACCGAGGTAGACGCGGCGGAAATAGTAGCGATCACGATGGTCGAGCCCGAACGCGTTGTAGTTGGCAAGCGCGCCGGCGCCAAGCGAATCATAAACCGACTGCTCCCTCGTCACCGGAATGCCGTGGATGCCCACTTGCAGCGTAATCATGCCCCGCGCCGCCAGCGCCGCCAGGCCTCGATAGGGGCGAACACCCGCGCCCGGCACACAAAGCAGCGCCGGGTACTTGCCCGGAGCCTTCGGCTCGCAGAGCACGCCGTAGAAGCGCGAGGGGGCCGCCGACATGCCGACATTCTGCAGGTTCAAGTGGTCGCAATCAACCGCCGCGTTGCCGTATTCCGGCAAGAGCGTCAGCTTGGCATCGCGGTGGCGAGGCCGCGATAGGTCTTCCCCTTCCGCTCGAGCGTAACGATACAGCGCAGGAAGCCAGGTTCGGTAAGCGTACCGCCTTCAACGACCAAGCCATCGGCGGGAAGCGCCACGGTTTGCTCGATCTTCGGCGGCATCATCTCGGGGCCGATGCGGTAAGTGACCTCCAGGCCACTCAGCGGTTGGCCATCCTGCACGGCGACGATGCGGAAGCGAACGGGCTGGCCGGGGTCGTAGCGCCAGTCAGCGTGATCAGTGGAGACGTGGATCTGGATCGTGCCCACCCGGTCCTGCGCGAACAGACCGAGGGAGAGAGATGAGGATGGCAAAACGCAGCATAGACCTTACACGATATCGCGCTTCGCCGCTCCGAGGTACCCGCGCCGCCAAGCGGAAAGCAACAGGAGACCCGTTTGGAGGGCACCCTCCAGCCCAGCAGCTAAACTCCGTTCGCAACAATTTAAAAGCCGTCCAAACCATTCATACCAAGTGACTTACCGGAAACCACGACCCCGGAATTTGCGCCCCCAACGGTAAAGTAGACTTATGAGTACCTTAGCCCAACAAATCCGCCTCTACGTCTAGCTGTGGATAGGTCTCGCCACTTGAGCCCGACCGCGTAAGCGGCGGGTTACCTTGGCCAAAGAAGCCTCTTTCCCTGAACTACTTGCCGCCTTGGGCGTACCAGGTGTCAGCAACCCGCCGCTCACGCGGTCGGGCTCAAGCGAGAAGATCGATTAGCTCACGCACTAGGACCGGCCTCTGGTCCCACTGCATTCCGCTCTAAACCTTCGCCGGCACGATGTACGGCGCCCGATACTCGCGGGTCAGCATCCTGTTGGCTTCGGGATCGTTCTTCACCGTCCAGGTCTTCTCGTCCCAGTGGAGCGTGCGGCCCAGACGATAGGAAACGTTGGCCAAGTGGACCAGGACGCAGGACATGGCGCCTTCTTCGATCTCGGCATTCAGTTCCTCGCGCTTGCGGCTGCGGACGCCGGCGATGAAGTTTTCGAAATGCGTGTCACGCTCGGTGCGGGCTGGGCCGGGCTCGCCCTTGGGGCCCATAAAACTGGTGTATTTGTTGTAGCCGTCAATGATCAGATAGCCGTTGGAGCCGTAGAAAGTGTTGCCAATGGTGTTGCCCGCGCGGTCGCCGCCGATGCTCGCTTCGTGGTTGCTGTACCAGTGGCGCACTTCGAATTCCATCATCTTCTTCTTGCCGGCCACTTCAAATTCAAAGTTGGAGCTCAGCGTGTTGGGCGTCTCCTGATCGTCGTCGAACATGAACTTGCCGCCGATGGAACTCACCTTCGTCGGGTGCGTGACGCCGAGTCCCCAGCGCGCAATGTCCACCTCGTGGATGCCCTGGTTGCCAAGGTCGCCGTTGCCGGTGTCCCAGAACCAATGCCAGTTGTAGTGGAAGCGATTCTTGGTGAAGGGGCGCAAGGGCGCCGGTCCGCACCACATGTCGTAATCGACGCCCAGGGGCACCGTTTCCACGGGCGTCTTCCCGATCGTGTTGCGCGACTTGAAGCACAGGCCGCGGGCCATGTAGATGTCGCCGAACTCGCCGGCCTTCATCTTCTGCACCGCTTCCTGCAACGCGGGGGACGAGCGGCTCTGGCTCCCCATGATCACCATGCGGTTGTACTTACGAGCGGCGGCCACAATCTGCTTGGACTCAAAGACATTGTGCGAGCAGGGCTTCTCGACGTAAACATCCTTGCCGGCCTGGCAGGCCCAGATCGTCTGCAGCGTGTGCCAGTGGTTCGGCGTCGCAATGGAGACGGCGTCGATGTTCTTGTCGTCCAGCACCTTGCGGATATCGCGAAAAGTCGGCACGGGCTTCAGATTCTTGCGTTGCAACTGTCCGATATAGCGCTCGGAGTGCGAATCGTCGACGTCAACCAGCGCGGCCAATTCGACATTGGGCTGCGAAGTCCAGGCGCCCATATGGCTAGCGCCGCGGCCGCCACAGCCCACCACGGCTACGCGTACCGTATCATTCGGACTGCGATTGGTCCGCACCACTTGCGCGGCGGCCGCGCTGGTCGAGCTCATCATAAAGTATCGCCGATTCATAGGTTTCCTCATTCCGCAAGCCAAATTGCCGCTCTCGAAATTATACAGTCACTCGGTACTCAATCTTCCGCAGGCCCGCTACCGTGCCGCCGTAGGCCGAGAAGCCCAGCGGCTTGCCGAGGTCTGTTTCGTCGAATTGCAGATCCACTTTGCGCTCGGTGTAGTCGACATCGATCACCACGGCGTCATCGATCCAAGCCTGAATCCGGCTCGCCGTGACGGCCAAGCGAAAGGCGTACCAGCGGCCCTGGACGAAGTGCTGCAGGCTGGAGGTGTCGTTCTCGGAAGCGTCGTTGCCTTCGAGAGTGGAGAGGCCCACGACGCTGCCGCCCCAGCCGCCATTCACCCAGAAGCAGAAGGTGTCGTGGACGGGAAAGGTGACCCCGGCGAAGAAGTCCTGCCCTTCGAGCCGCGCAGCTTCAAAGCGAAGCTCGTAGCCGCGGGCGGGGAATTCTCGGGCCAGAGCGATGCCCGTAGTGCGTCCTTTGCCCAGCACAACCATGCCGTCGCGGACCGTTACTTCGCCGCGGCCGGTGTATGGCGCTTCTTTCCAGCCCGCGAGGGTGCGGCCGTCGAAAAGGGAGGTCCAGCCTGAGGTAGGCTCGGCCTGGCTGGGCAGCCACGCGCCAGCGGCTAGGGTTATGGTCGCGCGTCTCGAAATCGCCATGGTTCTATTATGCCGTGCTGCCAAGGGAGTAAATTTGACAGAGAGCCCGGTTCCGGAGATACTAGAGGTGTTGCGCTTTGATGAAAGTTAGAGCGCATTGCGCCCTTCCCAAGGGCGGTATTCAGCGGGAGTAACTCAGCTGGTAGAGTGCAACCTTGCCAAGGTTGATGTCGCGGGTTCGAATCCCGTCTCCCGCTCCATTTCTTAGCCCTTCGCAAACCCTTCGCGGGGGTTCCCTTTCAGTTTTTTCTTTTCGGCTGGCGACAATTGCTCAAACGCCCGGTGTTTGGTGCGATTTTCCTGCTTCGGTAAGCGCGCGGCCAGAGTATCGCGAACTTTCTTCTGCTCAGCGGTCATGGCCTCCGGATGGTGGGCCAGGTTCTTCCATTCGTTGGGGTCAGCAAGCTCGTTATAAAGTTCTTCGCCATCCAAGAAGCGCCCATAGCGCCAACGTTCAGTGCGGATCGAAATCTTGTCGGCACCATCTGACGTAATGCCGGTACCGTCCCAGGCACGCTTAGGGTCCTTCAGAAGCGGCACTAGGCTCTTGCCGGCGAGGCCCGGCTTGGGCGGAAGACCGCAGAGCTCAAGCATTGTGGGATATAGGTCGACAAACTCGACCACGCGACCGCAGTCGGCGCCGCCTTTGTTCACCCCGGGGGCGGCAATCATCAGCGGGGCGCGGCAGGAGCGTTCCCACAAGGTGAACTTGCGCCACATGTTCTTTTCGCCCAGTTGCCAGCCATGGTCGCCCCAGAAGACGATGATCGTATCCTGCGCGTTCGGACCTTTCTCCAGAGCGTCAAGCACGCGGCCGACGTTGGTGTCGCAGAAGTTGATCGCAGCCAAATAGCCGCGAATGGCGGCCTGCCATTCGTCATTCTTCGTAACCCGGGCATGGTCGCGCAGACCGCCCTGAAGAATGGCCGACTTCGGCACATCGTCCAGGTCATTGGCAAGGTACGGAGGAAGCTTCACGTCGCTTTCTTTGAACTTGTCGAAGTACTTGCGCGGCACATACCAAGGCAAGTGCGGCTTCTTAAAGCCACAGGCCATGAAGAATGGCTGGTCATGTTTCCTGCTGAGCACGTCGGCCGTATAGCGCACGTAGCGGTAGTCTTCCATCTCCTCGTCAGCGATGTCGAGCGGGCCCCAATCGAAGTGGCCCTGCGCGGCTTTGGCCGGGGTGTGCGACTCTTCGGCCTTGGCCTCGGCGCCGGGATGGGTTTCGGGTAGATACTCGTGAAAGGCGTGATAGTCGGGCTGCGAATTGTGATAGAGCTTGCCGCAACCAAGGACACGATAGCCGTGATTCAGGAAGTACTCGGGCAAGGTAACCGCGTCCGGAGCGCCATCGCGCCAGGTGTCGCTGTTGTTGTAGACGCCGGTGGTGGTGGGGCGCAGGCCGGTCATCAAACTGGCGCGCGAGGGGTTACACATGGGGGCGTTGCAATAGGCGCGCTGAAAACGAATGGCGCGCGCGCCCAGGCGGACGATGTTGGGGGTGACGGATTGCGGATTGCCGCCAAAGTTCTCCACCCAGTCGTTAAGGTCGTCCACAGCGATGAATAAAACATTGGGCGCCTTTTTTGTTCGGGCGAAGGCAACGGCCCCCAGCGAAGCCGTAAATTGGCGGCGATTCATGTCGCCGATTATATCGCTAACGTTTGGCGAGCCACTTAACGCTGAGCGAAGGCGTGGCATGGCAACCGGTGGTACCGGTGACGCCGCTGGCGATTTGGGCGCAGGCGTTCTCGTGGGCGGTGCGCTGGGCCATGGCTTTGGTGTCAGCCGAAGCGGTGCGGCAGGCCTGCCGGCCTTCGAAGGCCACGCAGACCTCGCAGCGATAGTCCGGGCTGGGCATGGAGGAAAAGATGAGCAGGCCGAGAAGGACGAGCGTGCCCGCGACAATGAGGCTGACTTGATTACGGCTCATGCGCTGGCCCCTTCGGTGAAGAAGCTGCCCATGCGGCGGAACTTCCAGTAGCGCTCGTCGATTAACTCTGCGGGCGACAAACGTTTCAGTTCGGCGAGCGAAGTGAGTAAGTGGGATTTGAGTAACTCGGCGGCCCCATCCATATCTAAGTGGGCGCCGCCGATAGGTTCCGGAATGGCGCCGTCGATAATGCCAAGGTTTTGGAGATGGTCAGCCGTGAGTTTCAAGGCGGCGGCGGCCTTTTCGGCTTGGGTGGAGTCGCGCCAAATAATAGCGGCGCAACTTTCGGGCGAAATCACGCTGTAGATGGCATTTTCGAGTAAGTAGACGCGATTGCCGACGCCCATAGCCAGCGCGCCGCCGGAGCCGCCTTCGCCGATGACGACGCAGATAACGGGCACACTGAGGCGAGCCATTTCCCGTAAGTTGACAGCAATGGCCTCGGCTTGGCCGCGCTCCTCCGCGTCAATGCCAGGATAGGCGCCGGGCGTGTCGAGCAGGCAGATAATCGGCCGGCCGAACTTGGCCGCCATCTTCATGGCGCGCAGTGCTTTGCGATAGCCTTCGGGCTTGGGCATGCCGAAGTTGCGCACGAGCTTTTGCTTAGTATCGCGGCCTTTCTGTTGCCCGCAGACCATCACCGGGTTACCATCGAGCTTGGCCATGCCGCAGACAATGGCGGCGTCGTCGCCATAAGCACGGTCACCGTGGATCTCGATAAAATCCGTAAAGACGCGCTGAATATAGTCGAGCGCATGGGGTCGCTTGGGGTGGCGGGCTAACTGCACGCGCTCCCAAGCGGTAGCGGTCCGCGCTTCCGTGCGGCCCAACATTTCGAGCTGGCCTTCCAGGCGACTTACATCCGCTTGGGGGTTAGAGGCGCGCAAGGAGGCTAATTCGCGCTCCAGATTTTCAATTCGCTGTCGGGTATCGTCTTGCATTAGTTCTCGGTAGGTAAGATGTCAGCCAAGCGCAGTGTAGCTTCGGGCGCGGCCAGCGGGCTGACGCTTTCTTCCGCGCGATATTCGGTACTGTTCTGATAGGCGCCGGCGAGCGGTTGGCGGAAAACCAACAACCGGCGACCCTTGATATCGACCACCCAGTAATCGGCAATGTCGGCGCGGGCGTAAAGGCGGGCTTTGGTGCTGGTGTCGAGGGCGAGCGACGTGTCGGAAACTTCCAAAAGCAACGAAACGTCGGAAGGCCGGGGCCGATTCGCAAGAAAGCCGGTGATTGGGCTTTGAAGCACCAAGAGGTCGGGCTGCGGCTCGCTGCTGGCGTCATCTTCTGGGGCAACATCCAAGGTGGCCTCCGCCAGAATCCGGGCCGGGAAAACCTGGCTAAACCAAGCGTGTAACAACGCCAACCAAACGATGTGCGGCTGATTCTTACCCATCTTGTCAATGAGTTCTCCCTCAACGAGCTCATACCGCTGGCTATCGATGAAGCCATGGCGCTCAAGCTGGTCACACTCCGCCCGCGTCCACCGTTTACGGGGAAGATCGGGCAAGAGGTCAATGATGTGGGCTACCGCCATAGTTCCATTCTAGTTCGCCATGATCTCGAGTGACTCGTCGCCGCAGATGCGCTTCACTTCGGCGATGAACTCGCGGTCGGGGCGGACCTTGGTGGCGACGTCGAGGGTGACGGCGAAGTCCTTGGTTTTTTCGAGGCGCAGGCGGATCTGCGCCTGCCCGGGTTTTCGGCTAAAGAGGGCGCTCAACTCTTCAGCCTTGGCCATGGCGCCGTTGGGGGAACCGGCACTCAGGCGGATGCGAATGGCGAGAAGGCTGGGCAAGTCGACGCGGGCATCGTCGAGGGCGATGATGTCCTGTAAGGAGATCTTGGGCGGGCCGCCTTCTTCGGGCATCACTTTGGCTTTGACGAGGACGGCACGATCGTCAATGAGTTGAGGGCCTAAGGCTTCCATCTTGGAATTGAAGACCATCGCTTCCAGGTTACCTTCGAGGTCTTCGAATTGCATCAAGGCCCAGAGCTTGCCATCCTTGGTACGTTTGCGCTGGATGCCCGACAGCATGCCGCATAAGCGAACCTCAGTGCTTTTTTCGAGGCCTTCGAGTTGTTGGGTAGTGTGCGAACGTAACTCGGTGGCCTTTTCGATATAGGCATCGAGGGGGTGGCCGCTAACGTAGAAACCAAGGAGTTCTTTTTCCTGGACGAGTTTTTCTTTGTCGGTCCAATCGGGGACATTAGGAAGCGGAGGGTCGGTGCCTTCCTCTTCGGCGAGTAACATGCCGAATAAGCCACTTTGGCCGCTGGCTTGATCGCGCCAGTACCGTTGCCCGGCTTCGAGGGCACCGTCAAGAGCGGCGAATAACTGGGCCCGGGTGCCGGGTAACATGTCCATGGCCCCGGCTTTGATCATGCTTTCCAGCACGCGCTTGTTAAGTGCGGAAAGGTCAACGGTTTCGCAGAGCTTATAGAGACTATCGAAGTGCTTGCCGGCGTTGCGGGTTTTGATAATGGCTTCGACGGCGCCGGAACCGACGTTCTTGATGGCACCCAGACCGAAACGAATACTATCGCCGTCAGGCGTAAAGTTCAGCTCGGACTTATTCACATCCGGCGGCAGCACCTTGATGCCCATGTCCTTACATTCGTTGATGTATTTGACAACCTTGGCCGTGTTGCCCGTTTCCGACGTAAGCAGCGCGCTCATAAAATCGATGGGGTAATTGGCTTTAAGGTAAGCCGTCACATAGGCGAGAAACGCGTATGCCGCGGAGTGAGACTTATTAAAGCCGTAGCCGGCGAACTTCTCCATTTGGTCGAAGACGCGGTTGGCTTTCTTGGCGGCGACACCGCGCTTCTCGGCTCCCTGTTGGAAGCGCAGACGCTGCTTGGCCATTTCGGCCGCGTCTTTCTTACCCATCGCGCGACGGAGGAGGTCAGCTTCGCCGAGCGAGTAACCGGCGACGACGTTGGCGATTTGCATCACCTGTTCCTGATAGACCATGAAGCCGAAGGTCTCTTCGAGGAGGGCCTTCATCTCGGGCAGGTCGTACTTCACTTCTTCGCGGCCATGGCGACGTTCGATGAACTCGTCGATCTTGTCCATGGGGCCCGGGCGGTACATGGCGTTCAGAGCGATCAGGTCTTCGAGACGCTCCGGTTGATAGCGCCGCAAAATGTCGCGCATGCCGTCGGATTCAAATTGAAAGACGCCAGAAGTATAGCCCTTGGTAAAGATTTGATAGGTTTTGGCATCGTTAAAAGGTAAGTCGTCGACGACTAACTTAACACCGCGGAATTTTTCGATCAGGACGAGGGCGTCGGCGATGATGGTAAGGGTGGTTAAGCCAAGGAAGTCCATCTTGAGCAGGCCAAGTTTTTCGAGCCCGCTCATGTCGTACTGGGTAACAATTTCGTCCCGGTTGGTCTTGTAAAGCGGCACCAGGTATTTGAGCGGCTCCGGGGCAATGACAACGCCGGCGGCGTGTACGGAGGAGTTACGCGCCACCCCTTCGAGCTTTAAGGCGGTATCGAGCACGTCGCGAACGCGGGGGTCCTGATCGGCGAGTTGATCGAACTGCGGCTCCAGTTGGATCGCGTCTGCTAGCTTGATGCCGATGGGTTGCGACGGGACTAACTTAGTCAGCTTCTCGACCTCGGCGAAGGTAAGGTCCAGCACGCGGCCGACGTCCTTGACGGAAGCTTTGGCGGCCAGGGTACCAAAGGTGATAATCTGCGCGACCTGTTCGCGGCCGTACTTTTCGGTAACATAGCGAATCACTTCGCCACGGCCGCGGGTGCAAAAATCGACGTCGATATCGGGCATCGAGATGCGTTCCGGGTTGAGGAAACGCTCGAAGAGGAGGCCGTATTGCAAGGGGTCGATGTCAGTTATGTTCATCGAGTAACCCACCAGGGAGCCGGCCGCCGAGCCGCGGCCGGGGCCGACGGGAATGCCCTTCTCTTTGCTGTAGCGGATGAAATCCCAGACGATGAGGAAGTATCCAGAAAACTTCATCTGTTGGATGAGCTTGATTTCGAAGTCCAACCGCTCGGCGTATTTTTCAAGCGGCTCGCGCAGCAGGCCCTGCCGGGCTTGCGAGGCTAACTTCACTTTGCGTCGTTCAAAGCCATCGCGGGCCACATACTCAAAGAACGAGTCGGTCGTGTGTTCCGAGGGCACATCGAACTTGGGAAAGGGATTTTCGACTTTCTTGAGCTTCAGTTGGCATCGCTGGGCAATTTCCCAGGTACGATCGATGGCATCTTCGTGATCGCCAAATAAGGCTAACATCTCGTCGCGTGATTTCAAATAAAACTCTTCGGTATCGAACCGCATGCGATTCGTGTCTTTGAGTAACTTACCGGTTTGGATACAAAGAAGAATTTCGTGGGCGCGGGAATCGCTTTTGGTTAAGTAATGCGCATCGTTGGTGACAATCAGCGGAATGCTGAGCTCTTTCGAAAGCTTATTTACTAAGGGGATGACGATTTTATCGTCATCGAGATTGTGGTCCTGCAATTCGAGAAAGAAGTTATGCTTGCCGAAGATGTCCTGATATTCGCACGCCAGGCGCCGGGCCTCGTCGTACTTGTCGGCCAGCAAGGCTTGATTGACGTCGCTCGCCAGGCACGCTGAAGTACAGATGAGCCCCTTGGCGTGGCGGGCCAGAAGATCCTTATCGACGCGCGGCTTGTAGTAGAAGCCATCCAAATAGCCCGAGGTCACCAATTGAATCAGGTTCCGGTAGCCTTCTTCGTTCTCACTTAGCAGCAGCAGGTGGTTGTAGTCATAACCCTCACTACGCGATTGCTGCCCCTGCGGCGCCACGTACATCTCGCAGCCGATGATGGGGTGGACGCCGTACTCGTTCGCTTTGTTATAGAACTCGACGGCGCCAAAGAGGTTGCCATGGTCGGTCATGGCGAGCGCCGGCATGTTCTGTTCGGCCACCAGTTTCACCATCTTGCCGATTTCGCAAGCTCCGTCGAGCAAGGAATAGTCGGTATGGCAATGCAAGTGTACGAATGGCGGTGCGGACATGCTCTCTCTCAGCTACAGCAGGGGCGGTGTACCTCCTATTCTACGGCATTGCTCGGTGGGGCGAGGCGAGGTAGAGCGCGACGAACTCGCGGCCGTTCTCAAAGACCTGCGCCACCAGGTAGACTTCGCCAGCCCCGGTGACACTGATGCCGAGCGGCGCCAGCATCGTACCGCCATCAGGCATGCGGTCCTCGAGACGGAGGTGACGTCCGTCCACCGGGTGCCATCGTAAGCCCGCACCTCGAGAAAGCCCCAGCTATAGTTGAAGACCGCGTAGTGGTCGCGACCACTCGTGGAGATGGAGAAGAAATCGGTGAGCGTGGGCGTGGCAGGGCCGGTTTGCGCCACGACGTCGACCTTGGTGCGATCCCAGAAGAAGAGCATTTGCCGGCCAGTGAGGCGACCGATGAAGGAAACGCGGCCATCCTCATCGATGGCCATCTGCTCAACAGCGGTGAGCAGTCCGCCCGCCAACGGCGCGCCGACGGTGGCGACCGACCGGGCTTGCAAATCTCCCGGCGTGATCACCAGGAGCCGTTCAATGCCGCCGGCATTGCCGAGGAAGGCGGTTTCGCCCCGACTGTTCACCGCCAGCAAGCGATGGCGATAAATTCGCGATGCCTTTAAGCGCCGCGCCGCCCCCGCACGTTATGGTCACTCGCGAGACGTAGTTGTAATAACGAGTGGTAATTTCAAACAGGTCACGATAGAAGAGTGCCCAGCGATCAACATACTCTTCGCTTTTGAGTAACTCCTCAATCAAAACGGTGCGCTTATTTGGATCCGGGTTAGCCAGAAAGGCTTCCACGCGCTGCCAAGTGGGAATGCGGCCCGTAAGGTCGAGCGAGATGCGGCGCAGAAACTCCGCGTCGGTGGCGAGGGGAACGGGCACGACCCCTTCGGCATCCATCTTGCCGAAGATCTGCTCGTCAATCAGGTTGCGCCGTTCGATGGCCGCACGTTTGCCGCCTTTGGTTTGGGCATGCAGGCGCGCCACAGCCTGATCGCGGGCGAGAGTGTCGCGTTGCGGTTGACGTTGGGGCTCCGGATAGCGGGAGCAATAAGGATCATTGGCGAGGAGCGAGGTCGCAGCCAGGGAGATCAGCGGAAAGGAACTCAACGGCGTTCTCCCTGCAGATTTCAAGTGAATCCTTTCGAAGATAACATGCCGAATCGTCTGTAGGTTACTGATTTTAAGGTGTCTAAAAAGTCCCGTTGACACATGGCAGGAGAGTCAGGCAAACTGTTTCTACAAAGGCGAATAAACGGCGAATATGGCAACTCTCCCGAACCACATCGCTCCGCTCCTCGGTTGGCGGCGCGTTACTCATCA
>Ga0209591_10001880_pt1 | contig 25562 bp, 15 predicted proteins | sample MAT01_FD_187207 | JGI IMG/M metagenome (GOLD analysis project Ga0209591, IMG submission 187207) | Freshwater microbial communities from Lake Fryxell liftoff mats and glacier meltwater in Antarctica - MAT-01 (SPAdes) (version 2) | ecosystem: Environmental > Aquatic > Freshwater > Ice > Liftoff... | reverse complement strand
ACGGTCGGTGGGATCCAGCTGAATAGTCCGAGCAACACGAGGCACGAACGCATTCTGGTGGCAAAAAACAATAACACCAGGCATTTATGCGACACTACACTAGTGCACGGCGAACTCGACGCCGCTCACGCGCCCTGCAGTCTCCCGTTCGCCATCACCTTGGGACTGGAATGCGTCCCCACGGAGTGCCTGACTCCGCTGGTACTGAATCTGCATGGTAATGCCATCACTTTGAGCCAATCCCTCCGCAAGGAAGGCGTGACCGAAGAATCCTCTCTCGCTGAATTGATCCTTCGACAACGTTCCCAGCGAGTTCTGGTTTTTGGAGTCGTCTCCCTGCATTGCACCCATGCTTGGCCCTGGCGCGCTTGGCTGGCCCGCGCGGGGATCGATTCCGATCGCGACGTGCGTTTGGTCGTGGTGCCGCCGCCGCAGATGTCCGCCAACCTACGTTCCGGTAACTTGGATGGATTTTGCGCCGGGGAACCCTGGAACTCAGTGGCCATCGCCCAAGGGGATGGCTGGTGCGCTGCGGCCAGTTGCGATCTGGCTCCCGGACATCCGGAAAAGGTCCTCGCCATTCCAACCGAAACTGCGGATGCCCAGCCAGAACGCATCCTGGAACTCACCGCCGCTTTGCTCGAGGCCGCCATGGTTTGCGCACTACCCGCGAATCGGGAACCCATCGTCCGACTCCTGGCGCGTCGCGAATACCTCGGTCTGCCCGCTGATCAAATTCGGCTGGCCTGGACGGGTGAGCTTCGGTTGGGCACGGGGATAAAAGCCAATTGGCCTTAATTCTTGGTGTTCCATCGAGACGACTCCAACGACCCCTCCGCCGATAAGGCGGACTGGGTGGCACATCACCTCGTCAGCCCGGCGGCCCGGACCCGGCCTCCACCGATCTCATTGAGTCATGTTTTTCGATCCGATCTTTTCGCCCGTGCCCGCGAGCGCCTGCAGTCCATTCCGCAACTTGAATCCTCTCGTGAAACCTCACTCCTTGCCGCTTGATTCCTCCCGTCGACGCTTTCTTCCTCAGACCGCCACGACCACTCTTCTCGCCCGCCTGCCAGTCGGTTGGGCGGGTCGCGTCTTTGCCGATGATTCACCTTAAGTATCCAAAAACTCCGAGGGGTCCTGCGGCGAGGGGTTTTGGCGGTGGGCCAGGCGGCCTGGCCGACGCATCCCCGCAGCGGGCTGTAACGGCCGAGCCAAAGCCGACCAACGCCGAAAGGACCGCCGCCCGGAGGGTTTTCGTGGAAACGCGCGCGAGTTTGTGTTGAAGCCCAAGATGCTGCAGCTCGATGAACCCTTTGGCATGTTGGATTCCCTAACGCGCTCTGAACTCCAGGCGGTCTTGTTGGAACTCGGGCGCAAGAACCGGATCACGGCTCTCAGTTCCGGCGCCGAATTCTCGAACGGTTCGGAAGGGATGGAATGCGTCCGCCGGGACGGTTCCGGCTATTCCACAATCTTGGGAACCACGAACAACCCACCGGCTTGGGCGGGGGCATTGCGCATGGCCTCCTCGTGTGGCAACGGGGAGGTGACCACGTCGGACCGAGTGACATTGATCAGCGGGAACGCATGAGCGGTAGGTTCCACTCCGGAGACATCGACCTCTTTCAGCTTGGCGACGTAGCCCAGGATATTGCCCAACTGAGCCCCGAGGGTCTGCTTTTCCTCCGGCGTCAGTTCGATGCGAGCGAGGCGAGCCACATACTCGATGTTGAAATCGGACATAAAACGGAAACGAGGGGAGAGTCGGAAGCGGCGGAGGTGGGACTGGGCTGCCAGGTCAGGTTATTCTTCCCCGAACTTGGCATCGATCAGGGTCACCAATTTTTCCAGCGCGGAGTCGGCCCCTTCACCGGCGCAGGTGATTTTCAGGATGCTTCCAGGTCCAGCGGCCAGCATTAATAGCCCCATGATGCTCTTCCCATTGATGGTTTCCCCATCCTTTTCCACCCAGACATCACAGGTAAAGGTGCCGGCGAGACGAACGAATTGAGACGAAGGACGCGCGTGAACACCGAGCTTATTCGTCACGGTGACTTCGCGGGAAAGACTGGGAGATTTGCTGATGGTGGTGGCGCTCACGTCCAGCTCGCAGCGTGCCCTGAATTGGGTGGTTTTGCCAACAACCAATAACGGTGGGGACGCCCTTCCCGCGGGGGAGGGTGCGGACGACGGGAGCGTTTGGGCGGTCCAGAACCAACAGACCAGGGAGGCCCATGATCCATATAAAGCATCCCTGATCCGGCCTTCGGCCACCTTCGTGCTAACTATGGGAAGGATCTCCCAAAGTCGGTTCCACCGAAGCCCGTAAACGTTGGTGGTTTTTTCTCCTGACCACCCCCATTCAGGAGTGGTTGTCTTCCGTCATGTTCGTCGCCGCCCTCACCGTGGTGGCCGCGCTGGTGTTCGTCCTCCCGATGATCCACGCGGTGCGCGCTGGCTGGCTGAAGGCACCTGACCCCGGCTCGCGATCGGGGGAGATCGGGTTTAGGCACTGGTTGATTCGTGGGTGGGGAATCCCGATATTCGTATGGATCGGGTGGAATTCCGTGGCGCTTCTCGGACTGCGCTGGGGTTGGATCCCGTTAATTCCGAATTTCCTGGGCAGTCCGGCGCAGATCTTTCTCGCCGGGACGGGTTGGGGGGTGTTTTGGGCGACCTTAGTCTGGACCGCCTTTACGCTCGCCTGGCTGATGCCCCAGGTCGTCCGAGGAATTCGGCAGCGCGATGAGTTTGGGGCGCTGTTGTGGCTGGTCGGAGTTGGTCTGACGATTCTGCTCGCTGGGTCGGTCTGGGTCGGGAGTTGGGAACTGGGTTTATTGTTTCTTACCGGAGGTCTGGCGGTCCTGTTCCACTGGAGCCTGCCCTTGGTTCATCGCTCCACTCCCAGCTATGCGCGGGCCCTGGGTCGGATCAAGCGGGGCCACTATGCGGAGGCCGAGCAGGAGGTTATCCAGCAGTTGGAGGAAAAGGCCGATGATTACGCCGGCTGGATGATGCTCGCGGAATTGTATGCCGAGCAGTTCGGCCAGTTGAACGAGGCGGAACAGACCGTATTGGAACTGTGTGATCAACCGGGGTTGAGTTCCTTCGATGTTTCTCGGGCCTTGACCCGTCTGGCCGATTGGCAGTTGAACCGCGGGGACAATCCCGCCGCGGCCCGGGCCACTTTGGAGCAACTTATCCGGCGGTGTCCGGGCACGCCCTTTGCCCGCACCGCCGAAAACCGAATCCGCCAACTGCCCGTCGACGTAGCCGAATTGCGCGAACGTCGCCAACCTCGGGTCATACAGCTGGGGGCCTTGCGGGCCGAGTCTCCTCGCGAGATACCGCTGAAATCCGCTCCGGCCGTCGATCGGTTGGAGGCACAGGCTGAAGCCGCCACGCTGCAGGCCCGCCTGGAAATCCGGGCCGATGATCTGGTGACGCGACTGCGGTTGGCACGGGTGTGCGTAGAGCGATTGGGTCAGTTGGAGGCGGGGTTGACCCAGTTACGTCTGCTTCGGGAGTCGCCTTCGGTTACCGCTGGTCAGGAGGCCGAAGCGCTGGCGATTGAGGCGGCCTGGCGACTGCGAGTTTTCCGGGATGAGCCGACCGCCCGTGTGCTCTTGAATCGCTTGCTCGCCGAATACCCGGAAAACCCACAGTCCCTGGCCGCCCGGCGGCAGCTCGACCTCCTAGATTATCCTGAATTGCACCCAGCCAAGCCCCCACCCCCTCTCCGAATTGTCGTGAGACTGCCCCCGAATCCGCCTGAACCCTGAATCGTCTGGCGGTGCACCCTTTTGTCCCATATGCGACCAAAGGTTGCGGAGCGTGAAGGGAGGTTACGCCGTCGTGGGATTTCTCCCGGCCAACTAAGCCCTAGCGCGGCCCAGGCTCCTTCGCCTAGCTTCCGCGCTCCGTCAGTCGGTGGCGGGTTGGTGGTCGGTGGCACCGGAGGCGATTCCCTCCGTTTTTCCGCCCCCCGGATCATGAACCCTACCTCACCGACCCCGGACGTTTGCCACCATGACTTCCGTACAGATCCGCCAGTCGTTTCTCGATTTCTTTCGCTCGAAACAGCACACGATCGTGCCCAGCTCCAGCCTGATGCCGGACAGCCCGAACTTGCTGTTCACCAACGCCGGCATGAATCAATTTGTGCCCATCTTTCTGGGCGAACGGAAGGCCGATGTTTCCAAATGGGCCGGTGCGGTCCCCGGAAGCGATACTCGGGCGGCCGACACCCAGAAGTGCATCCGGGCCGGAGGAAAACATAACGACCTCGATGACGTCGGCCTCGACACGTATCACCACACGTTCTTCGAGATGCTGGGCAATTGGTCCTTCGGCGATTACTTCAAAAAGGAAGCCATCGACTGGGCCTGGGAACTGGTGGTCGAAACATGGAAGTTCCCGCCCAACCGCCTCTACGCCACGATCTACAATCCCGATAAATCCCTGGGCGACCCCAGCGACCGGGATGAAGAGGCCTGGGGCTATTGGGCGGAGAAGTTTCGCGCCGTCGGACTCGATCCGGCCGTCCACCTCGTCAACGGCAACAAAAAGGACAATTTCTGGATGATGGGCGATACCGGTCCGTGCGGTCCGTGCTCCGAATTGCACGTGGACCTGACCGTCGCCGGCGACACTCGCGGTCTGTTGGTAAACAAGGGCACCGCCGAATGTATCGAGATTTGGAACTTGGTTTTCATCCAGTTCAACGCGAACCCCGACGGCACCTTCACGCCGCTCCCGGCCCAGCACGTGGACACCGGCATGGGGTTCGAGCGGGTAACCTCTATCATTCAGGGAACGAAAAACTTCACCGACTTCGTTAACGCCAAGATCTCGAACTACGAGACCGACATCTTCCGGCCGATCTTTGACGAATTGGAAAAACTGAGCGGCAAGAAATACGGAAGCACCCTGCCCACCGCACTCTCTCAACTCTCAACTCTCGACTCTCCACTGGCGACCGACGTCGCCTTCCGCGTCATCGGCGACCACATCCGGACGCTGAGTTTCGCGATTGCGGATGGCATCCAGCCGGGAAACACCGATCGCAACTACGTTTTGCGCCGCATCCTGCGCCGCGCGGTTCGCTACGGTCGCACGCTCGGGTTCCACGAACCGTTTTTCTACAAACTGGTCGATGTGTTGGCGAAGACGATGGGCGAAGTTTTCCCCGAGATTCGCACTCGGCAGCAGCATGTGAAGGACGTGCTGAAGCTGGAGGAAGAGGCGTTCAATCGGACGTTGGATAAGGGGATTGCGTTGTTTGACGCCGAGGCTTCCAAACTCGTGGAGAGCAGGCCCGAGGTAGGTGCGCTTTCCACTATTTCCGCTGCCTTCGCCTTTCGTCTTTATGACGAGCAGGGTTTCCCCTTCGACCTCACCCAGTTGATGGCCCGCGAACGGGGTCTGACAGTCGACACTGCCGGCTTCGACGCACTCATGGATCAGCAGCGCGCCCGAGCCCGCGCGGCCCAAAAGAAGACGGTGATCGAACTCTCCCAGATCGAGACCAAGACCCCCACGCACTTCCTCGGTTACGAACACCTGCACACCGGGGCCGATGTCCAGGAAGTCGTCCAACTCAAGGACAAGACAGTTGTCGTTCTCAACAACTCTGTTTGTTACGCCGAGATGGGCGGCCAGGTCGGCGACACCGGCGAACTCACGGGCTCGGGTCAACTCTGGCGGATCACGAGCACACAGAAGTCGGGGCCGACCTGGCTCCACTTCATCGATGGCGGCGATGCTCCGTCCGTCGGACAACACATCACGATTCAAGTGAATGCCGCCCGCCGCGCCGCCATCCAGCGGCATCACTCGGTGACTCATTTGCTGCATTGGGCGTTGCACGAAGTTGCCAGTCGCGACGCGTCCCAGAAAGGTTCTAGCGTCACGCCGGAGAAGCTGACCTTTGACTTCAATAGCGCTCCGCTCACGTCGCAGCAGGTGGCGGACATCGAGAAGTTGGTGAACGAACGCATCCTGGAAAACACGGGGATCGGCTGGACCGAAATCCCGCACGCCGACGTGAAGGGTCGCGCCGACGTGATGCAGTTCTTCGGCGACAAGTACGGCGACGTCGTCCGAGTCGTGCAGATCGGCGGCCACTCCAACCAACTCGACGGGTACTCGATGGAACTGTGTGGGGGCACGCACACTCGGGCGACCGGAGAAATTGGGATGTTTCGCATCCTGGGTGAGAATGCCATTGCGGCAGGGGTTCGCCGGATTGAAGCCGTGGCCGGACTAGAAGCGTGGAAGCGGGCCGGCGATGAACTGGCCTTGCTCAAGACACTGGCAGGCAAAGTGGGTGCCCCGATTCATGAGTTGGAGAAGAAGTTGGACGCATTACTCGCGCAGCAAAAGGAGTTGGAAAAGTCTCTGAAAGCGGCCCAGCAACGCGAGGCGGGGGCGAAAGCAAGAGACCTACTAGCGCGGGTGGAGTTGGTGAAGGGTCTGCCGGCCTTGATCGCCAACCTGGGCGAGGCCGAGGGCGAGGCCCTCCAGGCCGTGGCCGATGCGCTTAAGAATCAGTTCAAGGGAGTCATCGTCCTGGGAGGTCACAGCGGCGGGGCCGTGGCCTTGATTGCGGCGGTTACACCGGACTTCACGGCCCGAGTTCAGGCGGGAAAGATCATCCAACAGATCGCGCCCTTGGTTGGAGGGAAAGGCGGTGGCAAGCCTGACAACGCCCGCGGCGGAGGCAAGGACGCGAGCAAGTTGGACGAAGCGTTGGCGAAGGCCCGCAGTCTGCTTGTGTGAACATCATCACCGCGATTTCCTGTTTTCCTGTTTTCCTAGTGAAGAATCTTTGGGGAAGGTCGATAGGGATCGTGCCAAGCCTGATTCGAACCAAAATGCGCTGAGTAGAATTTCCGATGGAACTGCGAATTAGTTGAAGTTCGATTACCAAGTAACGATGTGGAGATGAACGTCTTAAACGCCCTGGCCGGATTGCTGGTGGGGATCATTGTCGGCATCACCGGCGTGGGTGGTGGCGCACTGATGACGCCCATCCTGGTTCTGATGTTCGGCATTGCGCCCCAAACGGCGGTGGGCACTGACCTCCTGTACGCGTCCATCACCAAGATTTTCGGCACGGTTGTTCATCACAATCACGGCACCGTCGATTGGCAGGTGGTGCGTCGGTTGGCCTTGGGGAGTTTGCCGGCCGCGGCGTTGACGCTGTTCTGGATGAGCCTGACCGCGACTAATCGGGTCACTGGGGGCTTTATCATGGATGCGGTGGGGGTGGCGTTGATCGTCACGGCCCTGGGCATTCTGTTGAAGGACTGGCTGCATGGATTGGGCCGAAATCTCCGCCTTTCCAGTACTGAGAAATTTAAGATGGTGCAGCCGGGGTTGACGATTCTGGCCGGGGTGATCCTGGGAGTCCTGGTTACACTTACGTCCATTGGTGCCGGGGCTTTGGGCACGGTGATGTTGGTCTATCTTTATCCGCTGCGGCTCAACGCCAGTCGGTTGGTGGGCACGGATCTGACACACGCCATTCCCCTCGCCATGATTGCGGGATTGGGTCACTTGAGTTTGGGTAATGTAGATTACCGATTGCTGCTCAATCTGCTGATTGGATCGATCCCCGGAGTCATCTTGGGCGCCATGATCAGCACCCGCGCGCCGCTGAAGGTGATCCGTTATGCCATTGCCATCGTGCTCGGGGCGGTGGCGATTAAAATGTTTACCGTTTGAAAGCGAAGCTTCGGCCGCTGGGCCGGCGTTGCGGTCTGAATCGTGATGGGCTTGGAGCCTATTTGAAAATTTGAAATAGCCCTGTTCCTGGGGAAGCGGCCGGATGGCAAGATGCCACGAGGGAGGATAACCGACGCAGTTACTGACTGAGCAGCAATGAAGCTAGCCGGCCGTTTCCCCAGGAACATTTAGAGCCTGTTTGGCCTCTTCAACGGGCACTTGGGACGGCGGTTTTGTTCCCACCGGGAGGGTGCGCTGAGTTTTTGAGGTCGCCTTGCTTGGGTGCACGCCGGAGGAGGGCTGTTTCGTTTTCCCAGCGGTTACGCCGGTTCGTACATTTCCTGAAACTTCGCCGCGGTCACTGCGTAGCCGTCGCCCCCAGTCTCCTCATTCGCGACCAGATAGTCGCCGACCTGGAAATGGGTCACTCCTTCTTTGGTTGAAATTGAGCCCGCCTCGTTTGCTTGCTCAGCCCAGACGGGCGCTACCTTCCGATACAGTCCGGGGCTAATCGACTGGTAGGTACGGGCAAACGACTCGCGGTCGACCGTGTAGGTGTCGCCGTTGTTTTCGACAATCCAGTCGCCCGCCTGGCAGGTCTGGACGGCGCCCCACTTCTCGTAGGTGAAGCCCATTGTTTTAAGATCGAGCTGAACCGCGACCACCGGTGCTTGGGCTCGCTTCAGATATTTTCGTCGTGCCGCCATGAGTCAGAATGTGTCGAGCGTTTACTCCCAGGCAAGTCGGCTATCCGCGCGCTGGGTGGCTTGATTGACGCTTGAGTTCGGGGCGGGTGAAGAATACTCCTGGGGGTGGGAAATCATTGATTTGGGAGGTGGGCTGGGCGCTGGGGCCCAACTGCCCTACCGGCCCAAGCGACAATGCGGACAGGTAATCCCGTCGAGGAATCGCGCTCGCAGATAATCGTGCGCGGACGCCGAACTCCGAGGGGCATTTCCCTCCACGGCCGACTGCATTTCAGGCAGCAATTCCGACCATGGTCGCGGCATCCATCCATGGGGTTGCCGCGGACCAAATTCAATTCGAGCTTCCGCCGGCGGTTGAGCAGACCGTAGAAAGTCGTCCAGGTAACGCGCGGAAGTGTCTAAAAAGTAGGTGTCCGCGTCGCCCATCCACAGGCGAATCTTGCCCCGCAGTTTCGTCCCCACCACGGGCCAGTGTTGTTCCAACAGATGGCGCAAATCGAAGCGTTTCCACTCCGTCGCGATCTTCGGGTTGATCTGACCTGTGCGCGGATCCCAGATGGCCAAAGGTTCTCCCTGGGTTCCCCGTGGGCTGTAGGTGACGTTCCAGGAACCCCATTGTCCTCCGGAGAAAACGTAACTATCCCCCAGGCCCAGCACGTTCTCCAACTGAGTCTCGTGACGCATGGTAAATTGAGTATCCCCATTAATCTCTCGGGCGCAGGGGCGCTCGAAGCCGGCCGCATTCATAAAGGCGTTGGTGTCGCCATACAGGTTAACCAACTGGACCGCCCGAAAATCCGTGGGATCGGGAAATCCACTCCAGCAGCCACCGAAGATATCGGGGTAAAACACCTGGAGGGCCAACGAGACCCACCCTCCAGTTGATCCGCCGGTAAGAACCCGGGCATGGGGCTGACCCACGCAGCGGTAGGCCGCCTCAACATAGGGCAGGAGCTCCTGAACCAGCGCCTCACCGTAAGGTCCGTGATTGTCGGAATTAACCTGATAAGGATCCCCCAATGGGCCCGCCCCATCCAACTGCAGCAGGACAAATCGTGGAGTGCCGTCCGCATTCCAGAGTTTTTGAAACTCGCCGCCCGGGCGCATCATCTCCGACACCTGTGTGTAGCGGGTCCCGAATCCGCCAATCTGGATCAGCAGCGGAAATCGGCGGGTCGGTTGGCTTTCCCATTCTTTGGGGAGAATGATTCCCGCGCGCAGAAACATGGGTCGACCCCAGAACTTCGACAGTAACTCGGAACGTCGTTTGAGAAACTTCACCTGCTCCTGGTCAGCCGGCAGCGTCTCCCCAGGCAGTCGCTGATCGAGGGTGATCTTGAGTGGCTCACGACGGTTCGGATCGAACCGGAGCACCTGGGGCGTGCTGAACAGATTTCCCGGCGCATCCGGCAACCAAAGCTCCCGATTGGTCATCAGGACGGCCTGAATGCGATACGTGCCCGGGGCAACCTCAGCGAGATTGCGCTGGGGAAACAAGGCACTGCCGGAATCGAATACGGCGGGACGGCCCGGCCGGAAGTCCGTCACGTCCCGACCGAGACGGGGCGGCGAATTCAGCCCGGTCGCGGTCAGCGACTCGCGCGGCTCGGCGGAATTAGTCGGGCCCAGAATTAGCAACAGACGACCGGACGCGGGGGTCACCAACAGTCCAGGGGCCACACCGACTACAAAGTGGGTCCGAGCGGAACGCGTCGGGGGAGAGGTCGCCTCCAGCGCACGATTCGCGTAGGTCGGGCTGACCGCAAAAAACAGGAGGCACCACTGGAAGATCCGGAAAGCGAACGTCGGAACCGATGGGGATTCGGAAGCTCGGTTCGACATCCGGAGAAAGTGGCTCAGGCCAACAGGGACTGCACCAATTCGCCGTGAACATCGGTGAGCCGAAAATCACGCCCCTCGAAGCGGTAGGTAAACCGGGTATGCTCGATGCCCAGCAGGTGCAGCATCGTGGCATGGAGATCGTGTACGCTGACCGGTGAATCCACGATGTTGTAACCGAAGTCGTCGGTTCGCCCGAGCACAATACCGGGCTTCACCCCACCTCCCGCCATCCAAATAGAGAAGCAACGGGGATGGTGATCGCGTCCGAAATTGGTCTTGGAAATTTCCCCCTGGGAATAAGCCGTCCGTCCAAATTCACCGCCCCAGATAACCAAAGTATCGTCCAAGAGGCCGCGTTGCTTCAGATCCTGGAGCAACGCCGCACTGCCCTGATCCGTATTCTTGGTCTGGGTCTTAATCCCATCGGGCAGGCCGCCGTGATGATCCCAGTCGCGATGGCACAGTTGAATGAAACGGACTCCCCGCTCGGCGAGCCGACGGGCCAGCAGACAATTATTGGCGAAGGATGGCTTACCCGGTACCGCGCCGTAAAGATCCAGCACTTCCTTCGGCTCCTTCGCGATATCCATCAACTCGGGCACGCTGGTCTGCATGCGGAAGGCGAGTTCGTAATTCTCGATGTGGGTAGCAATCGCGGGATCGTTCAAGGCTCCGAGTTGGCGTCGATTGAGATCCTGCATGGCATCCAACAATTGCCGACGCGCGGTCATGCTCACTCCCGGGGGATTAGAGACATAGAGAACCGGGTCACCCTGACTGCGCAGCTGCACGCCCTGAAAATTGCCGGGCAAAAATCCGTTACCCCAATACCGCGCCTGCAAGGACTGACCACCACTGCCACTGGTCAGCACCACATAGGACGGGAGATTCTCGTTCTCGTTACCAAGTCCGTAGGCCAGCCAGGCCCCCATAGTGGGCCGACCGGGCTGTTGGTTGCCCGTTCCAAAGAAGGTTACCGCGGGATCGTGGTTGATCGGGTCGGTGTACATGGACCGGATCAGTGCGAGGTTATCCACCATGCTCCCTGTGTGCGGTAATAGGCTGCTCAACTCGACCCCGGAACGTCCGTACCGTTGGAACTCGTAGGCCGGTCCTACGCACTTCAACACCGACTGTCCCGCGGTCATTCCGGTGATGCGTTGGCCCATGCGAACGCTGGGTGGAAGTTCCTCGCCCGTCATTTCCTTGAGGGTGGGCTTCGGATCGAAAAGATCGAGATGCGACGGGGCGCCGGATTGGAACAAGTAGATGACGCGTTTTGCCTTGGGAGCCAGGTGCAGGGGCGCGAGCACGCCCGTACTGGGATCGACGCCCGCGCTCGCACTCGCCCGGAGCGGATTGAGTAGCGAGGCGAGCGCGATGGTGCCAAGTCCGGTAGTACTACGCGTCAGGAAGGCGCGCCGGGTCAGCGTTTGTTCGAGGTCGGATTGAAAAAACATGGGAGGGGCCGGTCGAACTTACTTGGAGATGGTTTCGTTCAGGTTCAGCAGCACGTTGGCAACCGTGGTCATCGCCGCCAATTCCGGGGTCAGAGCCGAGGTAACCACCGGAGATTCTCCCACCTTCAAGAGCGCGGCCGCCGCCTCCGGATCCGCCTGGAAGGTTTGCAACTGCTGGTCGTACGTACGGCGCAGAACCTCGATTTCTTCAGCGTGCGGTGGACGACCCAAGGTGTGCCGAAACGCGCGCACCAGGCGCCGAGTGAGATCTTGCGGTTCTTCTCGTTGGACCCGCTGAGCCAAGGCGCGCGCCGCTTCCACAAAGCCCGGATCATTCATCAGCACCAGCGATTGCAGCGGGGTCTGCGTGCGCGGGCGGAGGAACGTACACACTTCGCGATTCGGGGCATCAAAGGTGGCAAAAGGCGGGTAATGGGCCGATCGGCGCCAAAAGACATACATGCCCCGACGATACAAAAGGTCTCCATGGTCCTGAGTGAAAACCGAGTCAGTTCCGTCCCAAATTCCGGCGGGTTGATACGGCTTAACCGACGGGCCACCGATGCGGTTATTGAGCAAGCCAGACACGGCGAGGGCATTGTCCCGGATGAATTCCGCGTCGAGGCGCAAGCGCGGTCCCCGGGCCAGGAGGCGATTGTAGGGATCGCGCTCAAGCTTGTCGGGCGGCGCGGAGGCGGATTGCCGATAAGCGGCCGAAGTGACCATGAGCCGAACCAACGCTTTCACATCCCAAGGGCCGGCGGATTTCGAACCCATCGCGGGCTTGGGCTCGACCGAGCTCCCGTCGCGGAACCGGGTTGCCAACCAGTCGAGCAACTCGGGATGACTCGGCCATTCTCCCTGAGCTCCGAAGTCATTGATTGTCTTAACCAGTCCCGTGCCAAAGAACAGAGACCAATAACGGTTCACCGTAACCCGGGCAGTTAGCGGATGGTCCCGCGAAATCAGCCAGCGCGCGAGGGCAAGGCGGTTGGTCGGACCTTCCGACAACATGGGCAGGAAAGCAGGCGTGCCCGCCATGACGGATTCGCCTGGTGTTCGAAAATCACCTCGCGTCAGCAAATACGTCGGCCGCGGCGGGTCCATCTCCTCCATGATCAGTGTGGTGGGGATCTTGCCATACATCGCTTCCTTGGCCGTACGCGCCCGAGCCAGGGCGGCTTCCGACCGCAGATAATCAACCGCGTGATTCTCTTTGTAGAAGCGGGCCAGGTCGGACCGTTCGGTCTCCGATCGCTTGCCACGGGATTGGGTAATGACCGGCAGGAATCCCGCGAGTGCCAGGTGACGAAGCTCCTCGGCCGAAAGCACGTGATCCTCCAACCGCACGTCATCCACTAATCCGGCGAAAAAAGCTTCCCCGTTGCGGGCACCCACCCGAAACGGTTCGGCATTGGTGATGGACTCCGAAAGTTGATCCTTCTCGTTTTCCACGTCGCGCGCCTGGCCATTGACATAAAGTTTCACGCCCGAAGCTTTCCCCGAGCCATCGTACGTCGCAGCCACGTGGAGCCATTGGTCCTTGGGGAATTGCTCCTTGGTGCGGACTTTGAGCGCGTTGTCCGGCCATTGATGAATCAGATGCAACTGGGGCCGGCCATCCTGGATCAAGAGATCGTAACCGCGAAAGCCCGGAGCTTTCTCCTGCTGACTCAGGAGTGCGCCGTTGCCCTGAAATTTAATCCAGGCACTCACCGTTACCGCGTTAGTCCGGTCGAAAGTCCGGGGAGAACCAAATTCGGCGGACGTCTTGCCGTCGAGTTTCAGTGCCCGCGCCAGCCGTCCGTCGCTAAACTCAGGCTTATCTGAGCCCAACCATCTCCCTTCGATGGTCCCGTTTCCACTCTGCAACTGCACCACGTCATCAAAGGAAAACCAAGCCAACGCGGGCGGAACCTTAGGCGGCGGACGTGCGATCACTTCGCGTTCCCATTTTTCCTGAGTTTCGCCCAGTTCATTGATTCGATCTTGCAACGTTTTCTCAGCGTCCTTAAGCCGGAAATCAGCCTCGACGAATTGAGCCGCCTGTTCGGGAGTCGGCACCGGCAGGCGCGGCGGCGGGTTGTCCGTGCGGATGCGATCGAGTCCCTTTTCCGGCACGTTGTGGAAGAAGGCGTACATCTGGTAGAACTCCTTCGTCGTCATCGGATCGTACTTATGGTCGTGACATTCCGTGCAACCCACGGTGAGTCCGAGCCAAACCGTCCCGACCGTGTTGACGCGATCCACCACGTACTTGTTGAGGTATTCGTCGGGATCGGCCCCGCCCTCGTCATTGGTCATGTTGTTCCGGACGAAGCCCGTCGCCACTCGCTGGGAGGTCGATGGATTCGGCAGTAAATCCCCGGCCAACTGTTCCACCGTGAAGGCGTCGTAAGGCTTGTTGTCGTTGAAGGATTCGATCACCCAGTCACGCCAGAGCCACATGAAGCGAACCCCATCGAAATGGTACCCGCTGGTATCGGCAAACCGCGCCAGATCGAGCCAATTAGCCGCCATGCGCTCCCCGTAATGCGGCGAGGCCAGTAACCGTTCGACCAACTTTTCATAGGCTTCCGGCGACTGGTCGCTCAGGTACGCGTCTACTTCCTCAACTGTCGGCGGCAGCCCTGTTAAATCGAAACTGACCCGACGGAGCAAGGGCACGCGGTCCGCCTCGGGATTGGGCTTCAAGCCTTCCTGTTCCACGCGGGCGAGAATAAAGTAATCGAGCTCGTTCCTGGGCCACTGGGCGTCCGTCACTTCCGGCAGGGCGGGCCGTTCCGGCGGCAGGAACGACCAGTGTTGCTTCCACGGAGCCCCCGCCTTCACCCACCGCTCCAGCAAGGCGACCTGTTGGGCTGAAAGCGGCTTGCCATGTTTCGGCGGTGGCATGATCTCGTCCGGATCGGCGGAGTAAATTCGTTCCACCAAGGAACTTCGCTTCACGTCCCCGGCCACCAAAGCTCGTTGACCCGACTTTAACTCCTTGAAGGCATCTTCCTGCCGATCGAGGCGCAAACCGGCTTTGCGTTTACCCTCGTCCGGCCCATGGCACGCGTAGCAGTGGTCAGAGAGAATGGGACGAATGTCCCGGTTGAAATCGGGAGCCGAGGCGGGTGTTCCCGAGGTGGCGGCCCGGCCCGGCCCAGCCACCCAGAGAATCAGGAGGACCAGCCACGGCGTCAGCGAAGGTTGAGCCGAACGGGATCGGGACATGAGCGCTGAATATGGGAACCGAATCGATGGGATTCAACGTCCACTTTCAGGGATTAGCGTATCCTCAAAGAGATCCACGACGCGGCGGGAAACCTGAAACCCTCAGTTAGGGATCTCTTTGTGAAGTTTCATGAAGCTTCGCTCGCCCGATTTTCCGTCCTTCAATTCGAAGCAACGCCGCCCTCGGGTGCGCAGCAGCCCTATCCAACGGAAGGAGACGTTTTCCCGGTTAACTCAAATGCCAGCACCGCTGGGAAAGAACCGCGACGCAGCTCTCATAGGCCGCTCGTGCCTCGGCTAGCATCTCTGGAGGGACGACAAATTCCCCCTCATAGCTTTTCCGGCCGTCCCGAATAATTTGCCCTTCCTTGATCATTTTGGAGGGATCACCCATCACGGCCTGACCGGTCTCCCTGAAGACTTGGTACGATTCCGTGAGCGGCACCGAGAGTTTCAACTGCTCCTGAATTAACTGAAATACCTCGGCTGTTCGTGAAATAAGCGAGGCTGACTCGATGAAAATTCCCTTGGTCGACAGGGTCGCGCAGCAGTGCTCAAGCCAGCGAACCCTTTGGACGTAGTACTTAAAGGATTTGTCCAGGTACTTCTGGGGATTGCGCGGTTGCATCATGGTGCAGGTCGACCTGATGGAATCCTCGGGTTTGCGGACGAGGAAAATCGGGCTGATGCCCATCTTGTCGATCAAAGCGGAGTCGATGCAGTCGCTGGCTACCAGTTTGTCCATGACATACCGAGTAAGGACCTTGCGTCCAGTCGCCACGCTGACGCGTCGACGCAAGCGCAAGAAATCGAGTGCGCCCCGATAACGAATATGTGTCTCCACATATCCGGATATCTCTGGATGGCTTCCCAGGACATGCGAAAGCAGCGTGCTTCGGCTTCGCATATGACTGATGATAAACAGATAACGCACCGGCTTCACCAATACCAACGGGTGAGTGACCGCCCAATTCCCGACCCGGACAAAGCGGGCGATCAAGCCGTTGGAACCCTCCTCTAAACGGCGACTTGGTGTTTCCGACTTTCGGGCAGTTGGGTCGAGGGGAGGTTCCATTTTGGTAGCAGTTTCGACAGATGAGAATCTGGACGACTTAAAGCAAAGAACACTGTGTTTGCCTGCCGCGTCAACCCTGACCTTGAGGTGGATCCCCGCCCCTAGGACCGGCAAGTCGTCAACCCGGTCCGGCAGCTCACCCACTAAGGGACAGGTCATTTACCAGATCGCTCCGGAGATCACCAAGTCCCCTGCTCCTGATCTTTCCTCCGCGGAATTCGTCGCTAGCCTTTACCTCCGTGAGCTCCCTTAACCTTCTTTGGACCTTCGCGGTCGCCCTCTTGGCTGTCCCCTTTGCCTGGGACGTTCCCGCTCAGGCCCCGGATGAATGGGCGCTCGGGGTCCGCACCTCCGAACCCCTCACCCCAGCGGAACAGCGGGCGAAGTTCCAACTCCCGCCCGGATTCGACATCCAGTTGGTGGCGACCGAGCCGGAAATCAACAAACCAATGAACCTGGCGTTCGACGCCACAGGTCGGCTTTGGACCACTACCTCGATCGAGTACCCGTGGGCCGCTCCGACCAATCGCCTGGGACGCGATCGCCTGATGATATTTGAGGATTTCGGTCCCGATGGCCGCGCCCGTAAAGTGACCCAGTTCGCCGACGGCCTGAACATTCCGATCGGCGTTTATCCATTCCGAACCGATTCCAATCATTGGAAGGCGATCGTGTGGAGCATCCCCCACATCTGGCTGCTCGAAGACACGGACGGGGATGGCAAAGCTGACCAGCGCACCGCGCTGTACGGCCCTTTCGATCACACCCGCGATACTCATGGAAACCAAGCGTCGTTTCGGCGGGGCTTCGATGGCTGGCTCTACGCGACGCATGGCTTCAACAACGATTCCCATGTCACCGCCCGGGATGGGAGCCGCGTGGATCTCAATTCGGGCAACACTTACCGCATTCGTCTGGACGGCTCGCGGATCGAACAGCACACCCACGGCCAGGTGAATCCGTTTGGTCTCACCTGGGACGCCCGAGGGAACCTCTACTCCAGCGATTGCCACAGCGCACCTCTGTACCAACTGCTGGCCGGCGGTTGGTATCCCAGTTTCGGCAAACCCGATGATGGCCTCGGGTTCGCTCCGGTGATGCTGGAACACGCTCACGGCAGCACCGCGATCGATGGGGCCTGTTACTACACGGACGATCTCTGGCCGGCGGAATTCCAAGATACGCTGCTCATTGGCAACGTTATGACCAGCCGTCTGAACCGAGACAAAATCTCCTTCCTAGGTTCCACTCCCAAGGCCACCGAGCAGCCGGACTTTTTGACCACCACCGATCCCTGGTTTCGCCCGGTGGATGCCACGCTGGGTCCCGATGGCGCGCTGTACATCGCGGATTTCTACAATCGCATCATCGGTCACTACGAGGTTCCGTTGACCCATCCAGGCCGCGATCGCGAGCGGGGACGCCTCTGGCGGGTGGTGTACCGCGGAACCGACGGCCAGGCTCAGTTGCGACCGGCCGCGTTGCCCACCGATCTGGCCGGGCTCATTGGCGAACTCGGTTCCCCAAGTCTGTCGCGACGTCTTCTGGCCATGAGTGAGTTGCAGGATCGTTTCGGAACCCAGGCTCGAACGGCCATCGAAGCGATGCTGGGGCATCCACAAAACGCCTTTCAACGGATCCACGGACTCTGGCTGCAACAACGGTTGGGCGGACCGACCCCACGCTTGGAGGCCGCCCTGGTGGATTCGGATCCACTCGTCCGTACCCATACGTTCCGGATGTTAGCTCAACGCCCCGTCCTGAGCCCGCGCGAGGAAGTGTTAGCACGGACCGCCGCCAGCCAGGACAGCGACAGCCTGGTGCGACGCTGCGCCATCGAAGCGCTGGGCGGACATCCCAGCCTAGGCAACCTCCCCGTGCTGTTGGCAGTTCGGGCTCAAGTTCCCGCCGAAGACACCCACCTTCGATATGTCGTTCGCAAAGCACTGCGAGACCAACTAAACCCACCCGAAGTTTTCACCGCCGTAAACGCCCGGTCGGACTGGTCGGTCGCTGAGTTACAGGCCTTCGCGGATGTGGCAGTGGCAGTCCGTTCGCCCCAGGCCGCCGCCTTTCTCCTGCAGCATCTCGACACCCTCTCCTCCAGTTCGTCACCCACACTGGAGACTGCTCTGCAACATGCGGCGCGATTCGCCACGGAAACCGAATTACCCGGACTCGCGGAACGGGTTCAAGCGATGTATCCGGGACGACCGGAAGCCCAACTCGCTCTGTTCAAACCGCTAGATCAGGGCCTGCGTCAACGCGGTGCGGCCCTCCCTCCGGCCCTACGCGACTGGGGCGTGGAATTGACGGGCCAACTGCTCGCCACCGAGACGGTCAGCGGTTGGACGAGCCGTCCGCCCCCAGAATCCCCGATGGCGGATCCGTGGGACTTCCAAGAACGAACGCGTTCCGATGGGCGGAAGTTCCGCGCGCTCTCAAGTTTCCCGCACGGCGAACGCTTGCAGGGAACTTTGAAGTCGCCCGAGTTCGTGCCGGGACCGGAATTCAGTTTCTGGTTGTGCGGCCACGATGGCTATCCGGATAAACGGCCGGGTGGGCGGAATATCGTCCGACTACGGGATGCCCAAACACAAGCGGTCCTATTTGAAGCAGCCCCACCTCGGAATGATCAAGCGCAGCGAATCGTTTGGAACACGGGATCCCTGGGTGGTCGACGGGTCTTCTTCGAAGCCACCGACGCCGACGCCGGAGACGCCTACGCTTGGCTGGCGTTCGGGGATTTGTCTGGCGGGATTGAACTCCCCGCCGCCTCGCCCCGCGGTCGCACCGACCGTCTCATCACGGCCGCGGATCTGGCCGGCCGGCTTGGCCTGACGCCAGACGATCCGAAGCTCACGCCCTTGATCGGCCTCCTTCGTGATCCCACTACCGATCTGGCCCTACGAGCGGCGGCACTGCGAGTGATGGTTCCGGCCTTCAAGGCGGAAGCGGATTTTCTGGCCGATTCCCAGATCCCGGTCCAATGGCGTCAACGAGCGGCCCAGGGCTTCACCACGGGCGAACGCGAGGCCCAACAACAGTTTCTCACGGCGTTGTGGCGGGAAGCACCGCAGCGGGTGCAGGCGCGATTCATCCGAAGCTTCGCCACCGATACGCACCGAGTGAAGGAGTTCGCCTTGGAAATTGAGCGTGGAGCGATTCCGACCGGGGTGCTGCTGGATAAAGGAGTGCGGGACGCCGTCCTGGCCCTCGCCGATGTACCCTCCAAAGCCATTCTAGAAAAATCGATCGCAGCCCTGCCGCCGAGTGATGACACCCGCATCCGGTTACTCGCGGAGCGTCGCACCGGATTCGATCGAGCCAAAGCCAACCCTACCGCCGGCGCCCGCCTTTTCGCGCAGAGTTGCGCCGCCTGTCACCAACTCAACGGCCAGGGCGGTCTCGTCGGACCGCAATTAACGGGCATCGGCAATCGCGGTGTTGAGCGGCTCTGTGAGGACATTTTGGATCCGAATCAGAATGTGGACCACGCCTTCCGCCAGTCGACGGTCACGCTCCGAAACGGCGACGTTCTGGCGGGACTGTTTCGGCGTGAAGAAGGTGAAGTCTTGGTCTTCGCCGATGCCACTGGGAAGGAATTCAACGTGCGCAAAGGCGACGTAACCGAACGGCAAGAGAGTGAGCAATCGCTCATGCCCGACAATTTTGGGGAAGCCCTACCCTCGGCTGACTTCAATAATCTATTGGCCTTCCTCCTGTCCCAGCGCTGAAGGCTACGGATTGGCCGTAGCAGACGACGTCAGGAGATTCTCGGTTTTCGACACACGCGGGACCATCCAAATCCAGATGGAGCTCTCGTCACCTCGACTGCTATCTAGCCGTAGTAGACGACGCCAGAAGCTCTGGGTTCACTTAACGATTCCCACTTGGGACATCAACCAGGCGTACTCGAAGGAAAGTTCTTTCAGACGGTCGTATCGTCCGCTGGCTCCGCCGTGCCCGGCACCCATGTTGCATTTAAACAACAGTGGATTGCGATCGGTCTTCAGTGTTCGGAGCTTGGCCACATACTTGGCCGGTTCCCAGTACATGACCTGACTGTCATGGAGACTGGTCGTCACGAGCATCGCCGGATAATTCGTCGGGCGAAGATTCTCGTACGGACTGTACGAACGCATGTAGTCGAATGCCGATTTCTCGTTGGGATCGCCCCACTCTAGATACTCGCCGACGGTCAAAGGAAGACTGGAGTCCAGCATCGTGTTCATCATGTCGACAAACGGCACCGCCGCGTGGACCGCTCGAAACAGATCTGGCCGCTGATTGACCACTGCGCCAATCAACAATCCGCCGGCGCTCGCCCCCTCGGCAACCACGCGGTCCCGGGCAACCACGTGGTTCGCCACCAACCATTCTGCGCTGTCGATGAAATCATGGAAGGTGTTCTTCTTCGTCCTCAGCATACCGCCATCATGCCAGGATTCGCCCAATTCGTTACCACCCCGAATATGAGCAATGACGTATACGAGGCCACGATCGACCAGAGAAAGTCGTTCCACCGAAAAATCGGCTTCAATCCCAATTCCATAGGATCCGTAGCCGTAAAGGAAACAGGGCGCTGTTCCATCCAACGCGGTCCCCCGACGATACAATAGCGAGAGCGGCAACCGAGCCCCGTCCCGGGTAGTAACCCAACGCCGTTCGGTGACAAAGGCACTGGAATCGTAGCCCCCCAGCACTTCCGTGCGCTTGAGAAGTGTGAGACTTCCCGTGGCCAGGTCGCAGTCATAGACGCTCAGGGGCGTCACCATGGACTGATAAGAAAGGCGAAAGGCGGACGCCGAGAATTCGGGAGTCCCGCCCGCCCCGGCGTGGTAGACCGGTTCTGGAAAAGTGACCTCCCGCCATTCTTTCGACCGCGAATCCTGGATGCGCAGGCGAGTCAGGGCCTCCTGCTGTTCCTGGACGACGAGGTGATTCGCGAACAGCTCGATTCCCTGGATCAGGACTTCGGGCCGATGCGCGATGACGTCGGTCCATTGCGAGGGCCGGTTGAGCGGAGCGGTCACCAGGCGGAAGTTTTTCGCCTTCCAGTTGGAACGTAGATACAGCAAGCCATCCCGGTGCTCGACGTCGTATTTGTGTCCCTTCTCGCGCGGCAATAGTACCCGGAACTGCCCCCCCGGCTCGGACGTGGAGAGGATCCGCTGTTCCCACGTATCGGTACTGGCGCTGGAACAGACGAGGAACTTGCGGTCTTTGGTTCGGTGCAGGCTGAGGCTGAACAACTCATCCTTCTCTTCCATTAAGGATTCGGGGGCTCCCCCATCGAGGTCCAGACGCCACATCCGACTGCTCCGCTTGGTCACCGGGTCCTCAGTGACGTAAAAAATGGTCCGCCCATCCGCGGCCCATGCAAAGGCATCCACTCGCTCGGCCAGAGCGGCACTCGTCTGGCCGCAAACCAAATCTTTCCGGTACAGCGTGTACTGACGGAATCCGGTCAGGTCGGTGCTGTACAGCAGCTGGCGCCCATCATCACTAACCTCAAACCCGCCCAGGCCCAGATACGGGTGTCCTTCGGCCAGTTGATTTGAATCGAGCAAAACCTCCTCTGGTGCGGAGGCCACGAGACGGCCGTCACTTGCAGCCGGTTTCCGGCAGATAATCGCGTACTGCCGTCCCTCCTGAGTGCGAGTGTAGTAGTGATAGGCTCCCCGACGAAGGGGCACGCTTAGGTCGGTTTGCTGAATCCGGGCGAGCATTTCCTGATACAGACGAGAACCAAACGCCTTCACGTCCGTCGACATCGCCTCGGTGTAGGCGTTTTCGGCTTCCAGGTGCCGAATTACCGCTGGATCTGTCTTCTCCCGAAGCCAATGCCAGGGATCGTTCACCCGTTCTCCATGCCACGTATTCCAATGATCCTTCCGCGCCGCCAGGGGTGGCTTGGGGGTAACGGCGGGCAGGTTCGTCGTATTCAAGGTGAGGAGCGATGTCTTTGCGATCGGGGAATCCAAGCCGATCGCCCAAGCAAAGACGAGCCACAAGCCAAAGCCGGTACGGATCAGCATGCGCGCAACGGTACGAATTCAGCGCCCAGCGGGAAAGAACTGCAGGTCAAGAAACCACTCCGAATCCGCCCAAAGAGGGCAACTTTCCAACTCGTTCCCGGCCAAAACACGGCCCGTGAAACCGCTAAAGGGGAGCACCTCAAGGAGCTTAGACTTACGATTATCGGAGCTTCCGCTCGCCGCCAAAACAAATTGTTTAGGTCCTATTTATCTGCGCCCAGCAATGAGAATAAGCGCTTTCAACGGGCTACGTTCGACTCTGGGGTAGTTTCAATCGGAAGATCGGCTTCCCCAGGCCCTAGCCGCTGCCGGGAACGGGCCACCACGACTCGAAGAATGGCGTCGAGCGTCTGATCTAACTCCCGGGCCAGGTCCCGCGCCAGGAATCGCAGAACGAAATACCCCTGCTCCTGGAGCCGGGCGTCTTTTCGACGGTCGCGCCGATACGCAACCGCATCTCCGAGGTGCTGATCTCCGTCGATTTCGATGACCACCCGGGATTGCGAGTCCAGGAAATCCACCTCCAAGCAACCCCGCTCATTGAACGGGATCGGCAACTCCACATTCAGGCGGAATCGGCCGGCCGTCTCCGGCAACCTTTCCAAACATCGATACAGAAAGGCTTCCGAGGCACTGCGCGCCCGATCCTCCCCTTCCGCGCCCGCTTCGGAAACCTGCGTCGATCGGACGAACAGTTGAGCCAAGGGCGGATCCACACCGTCTCGCACCAACCGGCGAACACTACCGGCATAGTCCTGCTTCCAGGCCGGATCGACGGGTAGGGGCACTTCGACCGGCCAACCCGGTAGGGCACTCGCGGGCAGGAGGATCGAGTAGCCGACGGCCTGGTAACCCTGGCATCTCCGATCAAACATACGGCTAAGCATCGGCTGATCGAGATCAGCGTAATCGTAAACCCGAACCTCCCGCTTACCGCTGTGGAGGCGGTGCAACCGTCCGACATACTGCGCAATGGTTCCACGCCAGGATACAGGCAGCGTCAGGAACAAGGTGTCCAGGCGAGCGTCATCGAAACCCTCACCGATGAAGCGCCCGGTCGCCAGAAGCACCGGCTTGGAACTCGTCGGGGTCTCCGTCAACTGCGCGAGCGCTTCCCGCAGAGCCCGCCGACCCAGACCGCCCTGGAGAACCACTGCGTGGGGAACTTCCGACCGCAGCCGCTTCGCCAACTCGGCCAGGTGATCCGTCCGTTCGGTCAACACGAGAACCGACCGACCTTCCCGAACCGACTCCAGAATGTCGCGGCAGATGAGGGCATTCCTTGCCTCATCCCGGGCGAGGGCTTGAAGCAGCCTCTGAAATTCAATTCGCAGATCAGGATCTGGGGAGTCCACGCTCCTGAATCCGGTGGGCCGGACAATGACTTGCTGGGTGAAAGGCCGGGCCGCCGCCTGCTGCTTGGCATCCACCCGGTAACGAACGGGCCCACAGTGCATGAAGAGGATCGGATGATGCCCATCCTTGCGGACCACGGTGGCCGAAAGACCGGTCACGTAACGCGCCTTGGCCCGACGCGCGACGAGTTCAAAGCTCCGCGCGGGGAGATGATGACACTCATCTACGATCAAATGGCCGTAGTCGGCAACGCAGTCGTCGACCACGCCCTTCCGGACAAGACTTTGAATTAGGGCCACATCCAGTGAACCGGTCGGACGACGTCTCCCGCCCCCGATTCGGCCGATGGATTTCGCGGGCAGATCGAGGAACGCCGAGAGTCGGTCGATCCATTGCTCCAGCAGTTGCTGCCGATGAACCAAAACGAGGGTGTTAACCCCGCGTGCCGCAATCAACCAGGCCGCGACCACCGTCTTTCCGAAGGCAGTCGTGGCCGCCAGAACTCCCGTATCATGGGCGCGCAATGCCTGAGCGGCGGCCCGTTGTTCCTCGCGCAGTTCGCCGCGAAACGTAACGGCCAGGGGACTCCCCTGGCAGCGCTCATCCCGAATAATCGGTTTGATCTTCAGCGACGTCAGCAGCCGCTCAATCTCCTCCTGGCATCCCCGGGGCAAACCGAGGTGGGCTGGCAAGTCTTCGGCGCAGGCAATGACCCGAGGCTGGTCATAGGTGGAACGTCGCATTGATTGGGCCCGGTAGAACTCCGGGTTCTGGAACGTCGCGAGTCGGATTAACCGATTCCTCAAGCCGGGAGTGAGCCCTTCTTTCGCCAGGTAAATCTGGTCGCCCAGGAAAAGTTCGACTTCGGTGGGCAGCGGACCAGGAAGCGGTCCCTCGTTCCGTCGACGCGACGGGGGTGCAGTCCAAGGACTGGCCTCGTCGTCCTCTTCGGATGAAACCGACCGCACCCCCAAAACTCGCCCGCGATTTTCCGCCGCGCACACCAGCGCTTCCAAGGCCGGACGCCGCAGTTTGGGTAAGGCGGCCAGAAAGGCCCACTGATCCGGAATCGGTGTGAAGTTCGGATCGACGAACACGCTATTACCGAGGTTCCGGGGTTCGCGCTGGAGCGGAAGAGCGATCAGATTTCCGAAGCCGCCTTTCGGCAAAGTATCCTGGTTGGGAAACAGTCGAACATAGGAACGGAGGCCCAGTTCCGGTCGGCTCTCCAGGGTTTCGGTGAGGAGGTGCAAGCCGAGTTTCCGAGCCAGGCTCGCGGGAACCGCCTCGGCAAAGAAGAACCAGAAATGGCCACCCAGCCCCGACCGCGATCGCTCCAAAGCCACCGGCAAATTGAGCCGCTGACATGTCTCCCCAAACGCCTGCGCGTCCGCTCTCCACGCGTCCCCGTCAAAATCCGCCGCCAGAAAGAAGCACGTCTCATCGCGCAACATCGGATAGACACCCAGGACAAAGGGTTGTCCGGTATTATCGCGACCGGAGAGATGCCAACGGACTACTTCGTCCGTGACCTGAAGGAAGCGATGATGCGGACAGTCCGAGCATTTGATCCGGGGCTTCTCGCAGACGCCAGGAACCCACTCATTGCCGCAGGCCGGTTGGTAACCGGACCTACCCGTTCGACGACTCTCGAAACGACGAGGATAAACGTCCTCGCGTCCCCGAAACAAGCAGCGGAAAAGGGCGATCTTTTCGATCGACGAGGAATGGTCATGAACGCTCGGGCAGGTTCCGGTTTCTGCGGCCGGGCTAACTCGCCCTACCGAGGGAACGCCGAGAGAATGCTCAGGCATTCCTGAAGCCTAATCCACCGATGGAGTGCGTCGACTGCGACCATTCCGAAAATCTTCCCTTAAGTTGGGGAAAAAGGGTCGAAGTGCTCGTTGAATTTAATGACCCAACATCCAAGGGCGCATGGTCTTTTTGCGACTGCTTTGGAATTTACCTAGTTTACCTAGAGCCTGTTCCTAAAGCGACCGTTTCCGAGGGGCGGTTATATTACATGTGTAATAATTTACGGCGACAGGTGTCACTGGGATAAATTCATCGAAGGATTTGAGTCAAGTGGCTGTTGGGGTGCCGTTTTCTCGATTCGTCGGCACAGCTCTTC
>Ga0209591_10001875_pt1 | contig 25601 bp, 30 predicted proteins | sample MAT01_FD_187207 | JGI IMG/M metagenome (GOLD analysis project Ga0209591, IMG submission 187207) | Freshwater microbial communities from Lake Fryxell liftoff mats and glacier meltwater in Antarctica - MAT-01 (SPAdes) (version 2) | ecosystem: Environmental > Aquatic > Freshwater > Ice > Liftoff... | reverse complement strand
AACTCCGTTAGCGGTGAATAGATAGGCACTTTGGGATGCTTCACCAGTTCCAAACTCTGCCGTGAGTGGTTAAACAGGCGATTGGGAAAAGCCAGTGCCGCTCACGCAAAACCACCGCATAACATTGTCAAGGTGAACTTAACCCCGCGCAAGCGGAGCAGGCTTTGAGGGAGAGCCAGCAGGTAACTGCAAATCTCCCTTTCCCTTCCGGGATTATCGTCCGCTACTATTGAAAGGATTAAGGTGCTTACCGCGAACCTTTGGTTCGCCCCCTTGCCTAAAGGCAGGGCTATCTCGCACCGATTTCGATGACTACATTTCGACTTAAAGAAACCGAGATTGCGCCCGATTTTGTTCACTCCCTGCCCTTTCAGCATTTCCCGGCGAATGCTTTCCCAACCATTCATCCAGTTCACTGGTTGAATTCACACTTCGCGGTAGGTGGCTGGAGTCCGCTGGCACGTTTAAGCGGGATGTTGACGGCACACATGACACAGATCGCGCCCCATAACGGCTTTACGTGGCATCCCCACCGCGCATTGGAAATCTACACTTGGGTGCTGGAAGGCACGCTCTATCATGAAGACTCCACAGGCGGCAAAGGCGAAATCGGCGTGGGCGAATTGCAGCGCATGTTCGCCGGAGATTACATCGAACACCAGGAATTGAACCCGTTTGATAGCAAAGCGCGGGTGATTCAAATCTGGTTTATCGCGGATCGTCATCATCAAGGCTTAGAACCGCATTATCAACAGGTCGGACGGAACGAACTTCCAGCGCGACGTGTGGATGAAGCGACGGTTTACAGCTTGATTGGGGATGGATCGCCGATGGAGCAGCACATGAAAGGCCGCCTCACTGCGACGACAGTCGATGCTGGTGGGCATACTACGATTGAAGCGCCCCACGCCGAGGAAGATTTATTCCTTTATGTGACAGATGGTGCTGGGGTCGCGGCTTATGAAGGGCAATCGACCTTACTTGGACAGTACGACGTGATTCTCGCCCGTCCTGACATGGACTTGGGACTCATCAAAGCCGCCGATGACGCACCGCTGCACTTCATGAGCTTTTATCTGCCACACTTTTTATAGAAGTAGATTGTCACGCATTGGGCAGTTTTCAGATTTTGTAGTCGTGCGAAGTCCTAAACTGCTCAACGAAGCGGTCCCCCTCTTCAATATCCGCCCGAATTTCGTCTAAATGTTCAAACGCATACGTCAATGCTGCGTAAACTTGCGCTAAGGTGAGATTGTAAGCAGCAGCAATTTCATCTGCGTTCATACCCGTATGTTCATGCCAGATGTAGATATTCTGAACTTTAATTCCCGTTCCTGCGATACAAGGTTTTCCTCCACGTATACCGGATGTTCGGGTAATATGGGCAGTTGTGACGTTATAAGCGATGGTCTCGGTCATTCGATTTTCCCTTTGTTAGTCATTTGTTTTAGCCCCAGCCGCCGCCGCCGGGTGTTTCGATCACCAGCCAATCACCCGGCTGCACCTGTCTGGTATGCTTGCCGCCCACTTCTTCATCGTTGATGAAGTTGCGCCCGCGTTTTCCATGCCCCCCACCTTGCAAGCCATAGGGCGTATTAATGCGGCGTTCACTGTTGAGCGTAACCGTCGCGGGTGCGGTAAATTCGTAGATGCGCCGGATGCCGTTGCCGCCCTGATGCTCCCCCACGCCACCAGAGTCATCACGCAAGGCATATTCCAAGACACGCAGCGGCAGCGCATATTCCAGCGCTTCAACAGGCGTATTGAGCGTGTTGGTCATGTGGCTGTGCCGTCCACTGATCCCATCTCCCAACGGCCCCGCACCATGTCCCCCCGCAATCGTTTCATAGTAGACGAACTGCCGTCTATTCAAAATGCCACCAACTGTTAGATTGTTCATTGTCCCTTGACTGGCGGCGGGGATTTTGCCGGGAAGGGCTTTCGCCAGCGCACCGAGGACGGCATCGACTACGCGCTGTCCAGTTTCGGTATTGCCCACCGCCACCGCCGCCGGAAAATGTGGATTCAAGACACTTCCAGACTCAGTGATGACGGTGACAGGTTCAAAGCAGCCTTGATTGACCGGAATATCATCTTCAGCCAACAGCCGCACACAATACCATGTCGCGGAACGGACGATGGCTTCTACCGCGTTCACGTTGCCCATGACCTGCGGAGCGCTGCCTGTAAAATCAACTATCATCCCTGCGTCTTTGACCGTAATTTTGACACGAATCGGGATTTGGAATTCCTGCTGACCATCGCCTTCCAACGCATCTTCAAAGCTGTATTCACCGTCAGGGATCGACTCGATGACGGCTTCCGTCATACGTTGGGAATAAATCCGCAAAGCCGCCGCGTGGTTGTAGGTATTTTCGAGACCGTGATCGGCAAGTAAACCAAGCATCCGGCGTTCCCCCGCACGATGGGCGGCAAGCTGTGCCTCAAGATCCCCGACACGTTCTTCCGGGGCGCGGGTGTTGGCTTTAATGAGTTCCAACACACCCTCATTAATCCAACCGCTGTACATCAACTTCACAGGCGGGATGATGATGCCTTCCTGATACAGTTCGCTGCTGAGTGGCAACGACCCTGGCGACATCCCCCCAACATCGGCATGATGGGCGCGACTGGCGACAAAATAGACGACCTCTCCTCCGGCGATCACAGGCGATACCATCGTAATATCAGGCAGATGCGTCCCGCCTCGATAGGGATCATTCAGAACGACGACATCGCCCTGTTGAAACGCGCCATTCGCCCCGCCAAACGCACGGACGGCATGTTCCACGCTGGCTGGCATACTGCCCAGATGCACCGGAATATGCGCGGCTTGGGCGATCATCCGCGCCTGAGAATCAAATACGGCGCAGCTAAAATCCAGCCGTTCCCGGATATTGGGGCTGAAGGCAGCGCGGCGCAGAGTTACGCCCATTTCCTCTGCCACAGATTCAAAGCGACTGCGAAATACAGCAAGTGAAATCGGGTCTACGGTCATCGAAAATCTCTAATCTAGTGACATTAAAAAATTTGCTAACGTGAACCAATAGGTTTCATCCCAAAAACTCTGGGCTGCGCCGGATGTTGAGGGCAGCACAAAGACGGCACTTTGTATGAGTTTATCCGGTTGAAGCCCATAATTCACGTTGAGTCTCTGCCCATAAAATTCTTGCGCCGCACGTTTGCCATTGAAGGTAAGGAATTTGGGTTTGAAATAGGTGATTTTGTCTCGAAAGCCCATAATATCAAAATCTGTTTTATTAAGCTTGTAATCCACACCCGAAGTGTGCTGTGCCAAATCTGTTAAACCAATGCCATATTGAACAAGGGAGCGAAATGCTTGTGGTTCAAGTTGATAGGGAGTAAGACCGATTTGATGCAAAATTATCCAAAAAGCGTTACCTGGCCCCGCGTAATAAGCGCCTACTTGTGCCGATTTATCGCCAGCAGCCGTGCCACAAAAAACAACTTTGAGATCGGGTTCGAGGAGATCAGGTAATATAGACATTACGTTTTCTCGAATATTGGCCTTATTTCAATAGGGCTGCTGCGCGAGATTGCCGAGCAGCGGGGTAAAATGTTTCAGATTGCGCGTATAAAGTGGCAGTTGCAGACGGTGGGCAGGCGCGGCGATCAGACAATCTACTACTCCCACACCATGACTCAACGCATAAATTGGAAACCGCTGCATTGCCCAATCCATGTCACTTTGTATCAGATAAACAATATGAAACCGTTGAAGGAGTTTCGCTATACGCCTTTGTCCAGCACGATTCCCGACACCAAGCATCGCTTCCATCCAAACCATCGGCGTAATTCCCAATAACAAAGTGGGATTATTTTGCATCCATTGTATGGAAGGGGCGTAGCCGCGATCCAAGTCAATGGCGATTGAGGTATCTACTAATCCGTCCACGATATCCGATGTTCCTGCTGTTTGCGTCTGAGTTCTTCAACAAATATGGCGCTGTCTTCTACATCTGACCAATCGGCTTCACCTTGACCAATTAATCCAGCTTCTAATATTTCGCCAAGTGTCGCTGGTTCAAATTTGAGCATCGCAGTTAGCTCGTCTTCCATCCAAGGGCGGTCTTCCCAAGGGATGGCATCTTCCGCAACAGGCAGCTTCACTTCGATTTCGCCATCCATAACATTTTCCGGTAAATCGATGTTGAGTTCGCCGTTTTTGATGAAACCTTTAATCGTGATGTAATTTACGGTCATTTTTATCTCTTTCAATACGGCTGCTGCGCGAGATTGCCGAGCAGCGGCGCAAAATGCTTCAGATTGCGCGTGTAAAGTGGCAGTTGTAGGCGATGGGCAGGCGCGGCAATGAGACAGTCAAACGCATCAATATTGTGACTCAGGTTAAAGCGAATCAACTGATCGGTTGCCCATTTAAAATCAGCATCAATTAATTCAATAAATTGAAAGCGATTCATCAGTTTTATGGCGCGTCTCTGTTCAATCTTTGTCACCGCCCCTTGAATCACTTCCAGATAAACAGCGCGACTAATCCCAAGATAATTTTGTCCCTGTAACCAAGTTTCGGCAGGTGGATATTTTCTAAGTTCATCAATAATTACGTTTGCATCCACCAATCCAGCTACCATTTTCTTTGCTCTTTCCTACGGCGCTTTTGTTCATTTAGCCATTCAACGCTGTCTTCAATACCGAGATGTTCCCAGCCGCCAGTCAACCCAGCAGCGACGATTTCTGCACCCGTCATCGGGGGTTCAGGCCGCAGCAGTTCTTCTAATTCGTCCTCCATCCAAGGGCGGTCTTCCCAAGCGATGGCATCTTCCGCAACAGGCAGCTTCACTTCGATTTCGCCATCCATAACATTTTCCGGTAAATCGATGTTGAGTTCGCCGTCTTTGATGAAACCTTTAATCGTGATGTAATTTACAGTCATTTTTATCTCTTTCAATACGGCTGCTGCGCGAGATTGCCAAGCAGCGGCGTAAAATGCTTTAGATTGCGCGTATAAAGTGGTAGTTGCAGACGATGGGCAGGCGCAGCAATGAGGCAGTCAAATGCACCAACATTGTGACTGAGTCGCAAACGGGCAAGCTGTTGTTCTGCCCATGCAAAGTCCGAGAGGGTCATTTCTACCGATTCAAATTCATTCACTAGATTAATTGCCTGTTTTTGAAAAATTTTGTTGAGCGCTCCCTCAATAATCTCAAGCCGGACACTACGACTAATGCCGGGATTGTGTTGACTGGCAATCCAAATTTGAGCAGGCGCATAACCACGCAGTAAATCGACAATCACATCGGTGTCTACTAAACAATCTGCTGCTAGAACTACCATCTATTCTTTTCCTGCCGTTTGCGGCGTTGCTCTTGCACCCAACCGACACCATCTTCGATACCTAGGTGCGCCCAAGCCCCAATAGAGGTCGATTTGGCAATTTCCGCACCTGTTTTTGGATCAGGATGGAGTAATTCTTCTAATTCCTCCTCCGTCCAAGGGCGGTCTTCCCAAGGGATTTCAGCACCAATGACAGGCAGCTTCACTTCGATTTCGCCATCAATCACATTTTCCGGTAAATCGATGTTGAGTTCGCCGTCTTTGATGAAACCTTTAATCGTGATGTAATTTACAGTCATTTTTATCTCTTTCAATACGGCTGCTGCGCGAGATTGCCGAGCAGCGGCGTAAAATGCTTAAGATTGCGCGTATAAAGTGGCAGTTGTAGGCGATGGGCAGGCGCGGCGATGAGGCAGTCAAACGCATCAACATTGTGACTTAAATAAAAGATTTGTAACTGCTGCATTGCCCAATCAATTTCAGATTGTGTCGGGTAGATTAAGGCGAATTGTTTTAGGAAACGCCCCGCTCGCTGTTGTGCTATTTTATTTGACGCACCTTCTATTACTTGCATCCACGCCGCAGGTGCAATTCCCCAAATGGCTTTTCCCTGTGTCGATTTCCAAACGAGAGACGATGGGAAATTACGCAAAAGGTTAATCAATATGTCATCATCCAAAAAAGCATCTACCATTTGTGCTGCTCCCGACGTTTTCTTTTCTGTTCATTAAGCCATTCCGCGCTGTCGGTGATGCCAAGATGCTCCCAGCCGCCAGTTTCAATTTCATAGGCGGGAATTGGTTCAAAAACCATAAATTCCGCCAATTCCTCCTCCGTCCAAGGCTGGTCTTCCCAAGGGATTTCAGCACCAATGACAGGCAGCTTCACTTCGATTTCGCCATCCATAACATTTTCCGGTAAATCGACGTTGAGTTCGCCGTTTTTGATGAAACCTTTAATCGTAATGTAATTTGTCGCCATCGCATTTTCCTCTTGATCTTTTTACCCGGAAACTCATTATCATTGTACTATAGTTGTATTATCAGACGCAGCATCAGGGGGGATTATGGATCTTCAACGGGCGGATTTGGTCGAAAGCAGTTTTCGGACGATTTTTAACGATGGCGATGCCTTTGTAGATCGCTTTTATACCCGACTGTTTGAGATATACCCCGAAATCAAGATGCTTTTTGTGAAAAGCAATATGATATTGATGCGGAAAAAGCTGCTGCAATCGCTGATTTTGATCGTGGAAAACCTGACCGACCCCTCGACAGCAGGCTATCTCACGAATTTGGGCAAAAGTCATTTGGATCACTATGGTGTGCTTCCTAAGCATTTCCCGATGTTGGGACAAGCGCTACTCGAAACACTTGGCGAATTTTTGGGCGAAGGCTGGACACCCGATGTTGAGCAGGCTTGGCAAGATGCTTACGAACAAATTTCAGCGCGAATGCAGTACAATTAATTCCTGCTTTTGTGGCGCATCCTCATGTTAGTTCCATGTCAAAGGTTACTATTTTGTAAAGTTGTATGCCTATACAATTTTTCAAATAGAGAGGCGCACAATGTATCTACAAATGGAAAATATCCAACTTGTTGAAAGCAGCTTTAAGGAAGTAGCAACCTACAGCGATGCCTTCATTACCCGCTTTTACGATTTATTTCTGAACAGCGATCCTCGAATCGCCGCCTTATTTCGAAGGGGTGATTTACGCCAACAGCGGCAAAAACTCCTTTTTGCACTAGTGATGATTATCGAAAATCTCCGCGATCCAAGCATGACGCGCTATTTAATCGATCTGGGACAAGTCCATATAGAAAAATATGGCGTAAGGCCTGAATTTGTACCGCTGTTTCGTGAAGCACTTTTGACCACTTTTGCAGAATTCTTAGGGGAGCGCTGGACACCAGAACACCAATACGCATGGGAAAGTGCTTTTAAGACAATTTTGACGCACATGTTTAATGTGATGTGAGTTAGCGCTCACCGCTCTAAAATCAGATTGCGATAACCATCTACCCGTGCTGACCACCCTGGCGCAACGTAAGTTGTACTATCAAGCTGGAAAATCAGCGCGGGGCCAATAAAACGCGCACCGGACGGCATTTGGTCGCGGTTATAAAGTCCTAACCGTGTGCCGTCCGCCGATTTCTTCTCGCCAATCAGCCCATCAGCCACAAATTCGCCGTTGAGCGATTCTTCGGCGGTCAGTTCAGGATGATCGATTAGCCCGATAGCTTGCAACCGCAAATTGACCACTTCAACCGGACGTTCCGACATCGAATGCCCATAGGTGCGGTCATGGGCAGCATGGAAGATTTTACGAACATCATCGTTAGTATCAAATGGAATATTGAGTTCATACGCTTGTCCTTGATACCGTGCATCGACAGAAACTTGATACTGCTTATGGGATGCAAGAATCCCTTCCCAGGTCAGATCAGCGCTGGCTTGGGCAATCATGCCCGTAGCAATTGACCCTAATGCAGCAGAAGTAGCATCATCGACGACACGCAGTATTGAATAATTGTAATCCAGCGTGATATTTGCCATTAACAGACCCAACGCGCACAGCACACCGGGATAACGCGGAATCAGTACACGCGGAATATCCAGATTCACGGCGACAGCACAGGCATGTAAGCCACCTGCCCCGCCGAAAGCCACCAGCGTAAAATTGCGCGGATCGTGTCCTCGCGCCACCGAAACACGCCGCAAGGCTCGGTCAATGTTGGCATTGGCAACATCAATGATTCCCTGCGCGGCTTCTTCCAGACGGACATTCATGGTATTTGCCAACTTGTCGATAGCGCTTTTTGCCGCCGACACGTCAAGCGTCATGCCGCCGCCAAGAAAATGATCGGGATTCAAGCGTCCAAGTACGAGATTGGCATCACTCACCGTCGGCTGTGTGCCGCCGCGTCCATAAGCGACGGGACCCGGATCAGCCCCCGCGCTTTCCGGCCCGACTCGCAGCACCCCCCCTGCATCAACCCGCGCAATCGAGCCGCCCCCCGCGCCTATAGTCTCAATATCGAGCAGGCGAATCCGCAGCGGCAGACCGTCAATCTCGGATTGCGGACGGCGCAGCAGTTCCCCCGCCGATAACGCGATATCGGTTGACGTACCACCCATATCTAGCGTGATAATGTTGGGATAACCCGCCAACTTCGCCAGATGTGCCGCGCCGATTAACCCCGCCGCAGGGCCGCTTAAGGCGGTTTGGATGGCTTGCTGACGGACGCGCTCCGCACCAGCGATTCCGCCATCGGATTTCATCACACGCAAACCGGCGATACTGTCTTTATATGTGTTCGCCAACTGCGCTTGCAGATGCCCGATGTAGCGGGTCATCACCGGACGGACGTAGGCTTCTAGGGCGACGGTGCTGGCGCGTTCATATTCGCGGAATTCCGGCAGCACCTCACTGGAAAGCGCCACCTGCCACGCTTCTAAAATCCCGCGCTCAATAATACGCTGACGGATGGCGATTTCATGTTTAGGATCAATGAAGCTGTAAAGCAAACAAACCGCAACCGATTCGATCTGCTGCTCCGCAATGTGATCTAAGACCGCATCCAGAATGCTCATATCCAATGGGATGAGCACTTGTCCAGTATAGTCGAGGCGCTCCCGCACTTCGTAGCACAACTCACGCGGAATCAATGGCGGCGGCAGAGCAGGCTGGAGGGCGTACAGCAATGGGCGATTTTGCCGCCCGATTAACAGCACATCACGGAATCCCATCGTCGTGATGAAAGCAGTCTTCGCCCCTTTGCGCTCTAAGATGGCATTGGTCGCAACGGTTGAGCCGTGTGCCACCCATGCCCGCTCCTCAGCGGTATGTCCTGCCATCAAGGTATTTAACCCATCAAGCATCGCCAGTGCAGGATTGTGCGGCGTACTGGGCAGTTTGTGGATGGTCAAGCGACCTTCGGTGCTGAGGACAAAATCGGTAAATGTACCGCCGATATCTACGCCAATGAGCATAAAAAACTCCTTATAAGCGGTCAGCTTTAGCCGGAATTATAAGTCTGGTCGCTGCGTTAAACCAATCTTGGTCATATCGGCAAATTCGATTACGAGAACGAAACACTAAGTCAGAACAAAATTTCTTGACAAAAACAGAACATCTATGCTAAATTAGCGATGTCGTACAATACATCAAAAAGGAAACAACCTCATGATTTTACCAATTCTCGCTGTAAAAGATGTCGATGCCAGTGTTGCTTTTTATACCGAAAAATTAGGTTTTGAACATGTGACAAGTATGCAGGGGACAGATGGCAAAAATAATTTTGCTTTCGTCAAACTCGGCGCAGACCAAATCGGCTTGAGTACCGATGCCTTGACGTATGAACGCGGCAAGGGGGTAGTTTTGATGATTTACCCACCAGAAGCCATCGACATTGATACCTACTATGCCGAGATCGAGAGACGCGGCGTGACCATTGTCGAACCACTCAAAACCGAATATTGGGGAGATCGGCTCTTCAGCGTTCACGACCTCGACGGCTTTTATCTGACGATCTGCCGCACCGTGCAAACGATGGCGATGGATGAAATCGCCGATGTCCATGCTAAACAAGGCGAGATAGCATAATTATCCTGAAAAAAGGTCTTCAGTGGGACATTCAAACAATTGTCCCAATTTCTGTCTAATCACTCTCTCTTCCTTGTGCTAAAATTCACAGAATAACTTGGTTAAACTTTTAGTGCAAGGAAAAGATTATGGCTCGTACCTTTATTCTGATCGCCGCCGTGTTGGGCTTTACAGGTGTAGCGCTGGGTGCATTCGGCGCACATGCCCTACAAGCCCGTTTAGAAGCGAATGACCGTGTAGACACCTTCCAAACGGCTAACCGCTATCATCTGATTCACACTTTAGCGATTTTAGGCATTGGCATCCTTTTGAGCCTGAGTTCGGGTATGCTCGATAGCTCGCTGCTGCAATGGGCGGGTTACAGTTTTACTATAGGGACGCTTGTTTTTTCCGGCAGTTTGTATATTTTGGCGATCTTTAATATCCGCATTATGGGAGCTGTCGCGCCGTTGGGCGGGTTAGCATTGCTTGGCGGATGGCTGCTGCTTGGGTTGGCAAGTTGGCGAGCATCCCCGTAAGATAAAGATTTTCCATTATGAGGCTTGCGTTAACTATAGACTTCTTAATTATAAAATAATGGAAACGCAAGGTTCTCAGCGTATAATAAGGTAGTAACGGTGATCTTCAGAGATAAAGAAGTTGGTATTTATGAGCATTAAACTTTATTGGGTAGATGAAAAGCATACTATTTTGCGCTACGATCTGCGTGGGCGATGGACATGGTGGGATTTTTATGAGGCGTTTGGACGGGCGTATCGCATGAGCGCGACAGTGCAGCATCGTGTCGATATGATCGTCAACCTCGCAGACAGTGGGCCATTTCCGGGTGGCGCATTAAATCACCTTGCGACACTCTCGAACCGGCTTTCTGAGAATATGGGGCTTTCGGTGGCTGTGACCTCCAACCGCGTCGCCAAAAAACTCTATAAATCGGGCTGCGGCTTATATCCGAACGTGCCGGCGTTTTTGCGGTTGGCAGATAGCATAGAAGAAGCCCAAGCGATAATCGAGGCGCAGCGTAACCGAGAAGATGCGTAGTCTTTAAACGATATGTGGACGGCTGAATTAGACAGAGAGTATTGTTCTAGACCAGATTAAATTCTTCTTCGCTGCACACCCGCAGTAAACCGCCGAGTTCATGTCCAATAAAGTGTGTAGGGCTGGTTTCGTCACTCCCGACTCGGAGGCGAATCGGCCCATTAAACGGGGCGCGTTCAATCAGGTGGATTTTTACGCCCGGCTTTGCGCCTAACTGGTCGAGGTATTTAAGTTTCTCTTCATCGTGCGAATTAGCGCGGCTAATCACAAGATCGCTGTCTTGCTCAGCCGTATTTAACGGATAATCGCGCACTTCCGGCATATGCCCATCAGCACTTGGAATCGGTTCACCGTGTGGACAGCGGCGTGGATACCCTGCCATCGCCTCCATTCGAGCGACCACCTTATCACTGACATTCGCGCCCAATTCATCAGCGGCTAAATGGACTTCGTGCCAGCTAAATTTCATCACATCCACTAGAAACCGTTCCACCAAACGATGGCGGCGGATATTCATCAGGGCTTCAAATTCACCTTCGCGGGTCAATCGAATGCCTTGATACGGCTCATGCTCCAAATATCCAGCCTCACGTAACCGCTGCACCATGCGCGTAACGGCAGGCGCAGTCACCCCCATTACCGAAGACAGCGCAGACGTAGAAACATAAGGATCGTCCTTTTGATAGTGGGCAATCCGATACGTTTCCGCCAGATATTCTTGCATCGCAAAGCTAAGACTCATCGTTAAGTGTTAAATCCTATACTACGGATAATTTTTATCATGCCTATCATAAATATAAAGAGATTAAGCCATTATTGCAAGCATGAAAGATAAAAGTTAAACGTGCTTTACTTTTCATTCAGCCTTATGCCGCTGTAAAAGTCACTGATTCCTTTCAGTTGACTATCACGTATGGCTATCTAGCCATGTCGCAATATCGTTTAAAACCGTCGCTTTATCAACCTCATTGACAATTTCATGATACATCCCCGGATAAAATTTGAGTGTTTTATCGGGCGAGCCTGCTTTATCCATGATAAATTGACTTCCCGGCGGCGGTGTAAGTTTATCGGCTTGACCATGCAGAATCAGCAGTGGCAGACGCAGTGTATTCACCTGTTCACGGACTTTTCGTCCAGTTTCTACCAGCGCCGTAATCGTGCCGATTGGCATCAGCCCATGATAGCAAAGCGGATCGGCTTTTTGTGCCGCGACAACTGCCGGATCGGTAGAAATCGCTTTTACATCCAACGCAATCAATGCCAATTTCGGCGCAAGATTCCGCACGAAACCAGAGAGAGCGATAAGGGGCACAGGCAGCGATTGGTCGAGGCTGATTGGTGTACCGGAGGAAATCATGCCGGCAAGTTCGCCCTGATGACGCAGCGTAAACAGCAGCGTGATGAGTGATCCCATGCTGTGACCCAATATATACATGGGCAAGGCAGGATGCGCCGTTCTGACGCGCTCGAAATAACGCTCCAGATCACCGACAAGCTGATCGAAACTGTCAAAATAGACGCGCACGCCTTCGCTTTTGCCGTGTCCACGATGATTGAGGGCATAAACAGCATGGCCACGATTCGCCAAAAATTCTCCGACATGCCGGTAGCGCCCTGAATGTTCAGCGATCCCATGCACAACAAGCACAACGGCTTTGGGCGTGGAATCCGGCAGCCAGGCGACAGTATGAATTTTTAAGCCGTCAGATGTTTGGAAGGAGTCAAACGTTTCTTGCATCAGAATTCCTTATCTTGGTAGCTTCTTTCGCCAGATGTTCGCCAATAGACTTGCCCATCTGCTTTGCGTTGCAGGTAGCCTTGTTCGATCAATTCTCGCCGCAGCAGTGCCCAATCTTCAAAAGTATGCCACTGCTTGAGCAATTCGTTTACTTGTTTCTCGTTATAAAACGTCCCTAAAGCAAATTTAGCCGCAAGATATGCCAGCAGCGGCGCACGGTCTTGTTTCATTTTGCGCGTAGGCCAACGAGTAATGCGGCTTTCCGCATCGAGATAAGATTTAAGGGCATCGTCCATGAGTCATCTCGCTCTATTTGAACCTTTATGACCCATCATAACCCAAAAATTGCGTTTTAGTAAAGTTTAGTTTTGCCAGTCAGCCAATATTCCGCGCCGTTAGTGGAGCGATTAATATAGCCCTGCTCAAATAGCTCACGTCGCAACAGCGCCCAATCCTCAAAAGTATGATTCTGCTTAAGGATGATATTAACCTCGCTTTCGTTATAAACCTTACCCGCCGTAAATTGTGATGCAAGATATTGTAATATAAGCGGCTGATCTTGCCTATTTTTGCGCGAAGGCCAGCGCTTAACGCGGCCTTCATCGTCGAGATAATGTTTTAATCTATCCTTCTCTTCGGCTTCCATAAAGCAACTTTCCATTTACAGCCGTTAAAATTAACGCACTGGCGACCATGTTTTGAGGTTAAGCCGCGCCCGTTCCCGCACAGCAGCGATGGCTTCATCACTCACGGCTTTCTCAAAGCTGCGGAATCCCGCCAGCCGGAAGCCGTGTTTAGACGCAATCGCGCCGATTTCACGCGCACGCTCGACACTGATGTCTTTGCCGATGGTGTAATCCTCATAACGCCCTTCCAACGCCAGCGCCATCGTCTCCGCCATGCAAGCGTATGCTTTCTTGGGCGGAAAGCCAAAATCAAAGCCGAAATCCACTGGGCCGGGGACTTCGACCATCCCGCCCTCAATGACGAGGACATCATCACGCTCGGCGGCGACCTGCTTGCTGACATCACGCGGACGGGCGACATCACACACCACCGCCCCCGGCTTAAGATGGCGCGGTTCGATCACGGCATGAACAGCGCTCGTCACCGTCAGTACAAGATCGGCATCATAAATCGCGTCCATCGTGGTACTTATTTTAACCTGTGCGCCCTGCCCTTCACAACGTTCACGCACTTCATTCAGCGCATCTTCGCGTAGACCAACCAGTGTCAAGTTGGCGCACTCTCCAGCCAGAATTTCCGCGCACGTCTTGCCAATCGCACCCGTTGCCCCTACTACTGCGACGGTTGACTCGTGCATGTCCATGCCCATGACTCGTGCGGCTTCGCGGATCGCATCCACAGCGATGACAACGGTATAACTGTCGCCATTGGTCACGGGCAAATCGAGCCGTTCAGCAATCGTGATCCCGGCATCACCCACGACTGATGTAAACGCGCCGAGACCAAGAATCCGCGCACCAAGCTGCTCGGCTTTGTGTCCACAGGCCACAATTTTACGATACACCGTCTCGACAGGCAGACTCATCATCGTCGGCGGCGTGAATGGACACGCAATCAGCCAGCCTTTGAGTTCGCGCCCCGTTGCGGTGGAACGGATGCCATTAATTTCCGAGATATAAACAGGCGGAAAGTAGCGCGAGAAATAATTAATCTGCCCTTCGCTTAACACATTGCCGAGAAAAGGGAACTTACGGGCGACATCTTTTTTAATCGTGACGGGGTGAATGATAAAAGCAAACGTATCTTCCATAAATAGATCACTTTCTATACACAGGTTGCCCTCATTATAGAGCAGGTTGGGTCTATTCCAGTATAACGATTGAGTAACATGAACCGACCATCAATGAGTCCACAAATGAAATTCATCATGATTCTTGCCTAGAGGCCATTTGCCCTTTACAATTACAATCGTAAGCAAACAAACGACTTCTCTCTATTTGGAAAAACACAACCCATGACCGACCAATCGGACGTTATAGTTAAACTTGATGATCGTGTGCGCCTGATGTCGGCAGTGCTGGCAGCAACGACTCATCCTGATAAGGCGCAGCAGCTTAAACGACACGGCACCCATTTCCATGCCCGCGCCACCCGCAAATATGTCGAAAAGTTCGCCTCACATCCGGCAGTGCAAGCCACCCAAGCCATGCTCGATCAAGGCGCACCGTTAGAAGCCCTGTTTACGCTGGCGCTATTATTTTCTTGGCCCGAATTGCAACTAGACACAGTGCCGCGTTGGGTTCCCGCTGGATACAGCGCCCAACTGCGCGATTTTTATCTGGTGAGCAAGCTGGAAACCTTCTGGCAAACAGAAAAAGCCGGATGGGAGAAAGCGATCAAAGAATCCAAAAACATGTTTAAAGCGGTAGAGTTTAAGAAATTCCTGCAACCGTTCCTCGGTACGATTGAAGAAACCTTCACCTTTATGCCGAATGTATCTTATCCGGCAGATCAGGAATTGGGAATGCGCTTTGGCAAGGAAATTGTGTGCCTTGTGCCGCCGCCGATGGCATGGGGCGATAGTCCACCCTGGCCTTATGATGAGGCAACGCAAATCACGATGTCTTATCGTGCTGCGCTCACCATTTATGCGCGAATCCTGCTGCTGACGTATTTGCGCTCCAACGCCCAACAACTTGCCGAAATCAGCAAAAATGACTTGCCTCTAAGTGACCACTTCAAGGCACAGCATCCCACTTGGGAAGATCAATTCTCGATGCTGTTTTGTATGGCAGTTGTGGCGATGTATCTGGAAGCACACGTCAACGAAGGCGAATATAAGGCTTATGTACTGATCGAGAAGAAAGCACGCGGTCAGGCACTTTTACCGGGAACGGTGAGCGTTATGCGCCGTTATCTGCAAGAGGTGGGTGGCAAATATAACAATCTGATCGAATTTTTGCCTTTCTTCCCTAAGCAGCTCCGTGTCGCTCAGAAAATTGTGACGCTCTAAAGCCGTGTCATAAAGTTAAAAGAATCAAAAAAACGGCCTGCGAGCCGTTTTTCTTTGTAGACAGTGCTTGTCTGTGTTATATTTTGACGCGGCGACCCGAAACCAACGCTACGACGAACAGTACTAAAAAGACGAAAAACAGAATCTTGGCGAGAGTAGCCGCTGTACCAGCGATTACACCGAAACCGAGGAATGCCGCAATAACCGCGATGACCAGAAATGTGAGTGCCCAGCTTAACATGATTTTTCTCCTCTGACTGACAAAAAGTGATGAGAACGAGGTGTTGCTGGTGTCGTTCTTCAATATCCTTAGAATAGCAAACCTTTATGAAGCCCAAAGTAGGCGGAGATAAGGCTTTTATTAGGTATATATAATATATTTAGACTTTGTTGAGTTTATTTTTATGTCGTTGTTTCAAGCGGAGAATTGATAGGGGAAGGGAGTGACTTATGTGTCCCTCCCATCGAAATTTTGTAGGAATAATTACGTCTGCACGCCCGTAGGGAATTCCTTACGATATAAATCCGTCGCGCCGATAATGGATTTCTTCGCTTCTTCCGCGCCGACCCAGCCTTCATTGCGCGATTCCGTCCCTTGAAGCTGCTTATACACCATAAAAAAGTGCATCATCTCTTTAGGGAAGTGAGTCGGTAAATCTTCCAGATTATGATATTCGTCAAAGTTGGGGTCGGTTGCCGGAACAGCCAACACTTTATAATCCAACTCGCCTTTGTCGATCATCTTGAGCATCCCCACCGGACGCGCCTCGATGACGCAACCGGGGAAAGTCGGCTCATTCATCATAACCAGCACATCCATTGGATCGCCGTCATCAAAGAACGTTTGCGGAATAAAACCATAATCACCGGGATAGTGCAGCGGGCTGTAAAGCACACGGTCAAGCTTGATGATGCCTGCGCGTTTGCTATATTCATACTTATTACGACTGCCCTTTGGAACTTCGATAACCGCATAAATAATATCCGGGGGCTGAGGGCCGGGGGCTAAATTGTGCCAGAGATGTAGAGTCACGGGATTTTTACCTCACGTCAAGTCAAGATCAATTGGAGAGGAGTATGTCGTCACAAGGATAACACATCACCCGCCCCGCGTAAAATATGAACAAGCTTAACATTTGCCTCAGATCAATCTTTTGGGAACAGTTATTTAAATTTGTTACAATCCCTTATCAGAAATACTTTTCTCCTTTTAACTTATCACTTTTGATTTGGAGGACCCTATGCCAGAAATCCATTTTGATCGCTATTACCGTTACGCCGAATTAACGACTTTGCTCCAGGCTTATGCAGGCGAATATCCCCAGTTGGTCAGCCTCGCCAGCATCGGCAAGAGCTATGAAGGCCGTGACATTTGGCTGGTCACTGTAACCAATACGGGTACAGGTTTGGCAGAAGAAAAACCTGCGCTGTGGGTGGATGGCAATATACACGCCTCGGAAGTGTCACCTTCGACGGCCTGCCTGTATGCGCTGCATAAATTCGTTACGCAGTACGGCAGCGATGCACAGATCACCCACTGTCTGGATACACGCGCATTTTACATCTGCCCGCGTGTAAACCCTGATGGCGCGGAATGGGCGCTGGCGGATAAGCCCAAAATCGTTCGTTCCAGCACCCGCCCCTATCCCTTTGATGAAGACCCGCTCGGCGGCCTCGTCAGCGAAGATATGGACGGCGACGGACGTATGTTGCAGATGCGCGTCATCGACCCTAATGGGCAGTGGAAGGCGCATCCTGACGAGCCGCGTTTGCTCATCCGGCGCGACCCCACCGAGCGCGACGGCACGTATTATCGCGTTTTGCCGGAAGGCCGTGTCGATGATTACGACGGCGTGACGATCACCCCGCAACCGCGCAAAGAAGGACTAGACCTCAATCGCAATTTTCCGTTTGAATGGCGGCAGGAGTATCAGCAGTATGGCGCGGGGCCGTATCCGACCTCCGAGCCGGAAGTCCACGCATTGGTAGAATTTATCGCTCGTCATCGCAACATCACGGGCGGAATCAGCTTCCACACCTTCAGCGGCGTTTTGCTGCGGCCTTATGGCACTAAAGCTGACGATGGTATGCCCCCCGAAGACCTGTGGACGTTCCAGAAAATCGGCGAAAAAGGCACCCAGATCACGGGCTATCCAGCCATCTCGGTTTTTCACGATTTCAAATATCACCCGAAGGAAGTCATTACGGGCGTGTTTGATGACTGGCTTTACGATCACTTAGGCATGTATGCCTGGACTGTCGAAATTTGGAGTCCGCAGCAGCAGGCCGGAATCGAAAATTACAAATTCATCGACTGGTTCCGCGAGCATCCAATTGAGGACGATCTCAAGCTGCTTAAATGGAGCGATGAAGCACTCGGCGGCAAGGGCTATGTCGATTGGTACGCCTTCGAGCATCCACAGCTTGGGCAGGTCGAATTAGGCGGCTGGGATAATCTGTATGCGTGGCGCAATCCACCACCGCAATTTTTGGAAAAAGAGATCGCTCCCTTCGCCGATTGGCTGCTGTGGTGCTTGTTGATTTCGCCGCAGTTGGAACTTTATGAAGCAAAGGCGACTCCGATTGGCGACGGCACGTATCAAGTGCGCTTGGTCGTCCATAATACAGGCTGGCTTCCCACGTATTTGAGCCAAAAAGCGCTGGAAAAGCAGGTGACACGCGGTGTCGTCTGCGAGATTACGCTGCCAGCCGATGCAGTATTAAAATCTGGCAAGGCGCGTGAAGTCTTAGGCCAGCTAGAAGGCCGCGCTTATACACCGTCAGGAACATCCGGTTGGGGATTGGGCGGGGCGACGAGTGACCGCCTTAAAGCCGAGTGGGTCATCCATGCGCCGCAAGGGGGCGAGGTAAGCCTGATCGCCAAACATGATCGCGCTGGCGTAGTGCGAGTCAAACTGGACTTGGCTTGATTGCGATCCTTATTTTTAACGAAAGTATCATCAAGTCTTAAACGTAAGATGGCGTTATATCCAACCGTCCAATGGGTGTTACTTAGCGTAATTAGGAGAAAACGATATGGGTAGTCATTTAAACACAATTTCACGTCGCGGGTTTTTAAGAGGATTAGGGATTGGTGCATTGAGCATCGGCGCGACCTCTTGGGGGGGTGTACATCGCGTATTTGCTCAAACCTCGCCTTCCAGCGCCACCATTACCGCTTTATCTCGCTTTAACGTGGGCGATTTTGAGATAACGGCATTACAAGATGCGGTTTTTCCTTTTGACCCATCGATTTTCGGCGCGAATGCCCCTGAAGGCGGCATCGCGGAAGTGCTTACCGCCAATAATTTACCCACAGATTCGGTCAACACCACTGTAACTGTCCTGCTCGTGAATACAGGCAGCGAGTTAATTCTGCTGGATACTGGCAACGGTGCGGCAAATGGTGGGCGTTTGCTGGCGACGCTTGAACTGATGGGCATCACCCCAGATGCCATTAACGCTGTCGTGATCTCCCATTTTCACCCCGATCATATCGGCGGCATGACGACAGACGGCGCACCAACCTTCCCCAGTGCGGCTTATTACTTCCCCCAAGCAGAATGGGATTTCATGCAGAGTGCGCCCACCGACTCTCCAGCGGCGGATACGATTGCGGCAACGGCAGCGGCACTCCAACCGATTATTGATAATGACCAACTCAGCTATTACGCGGCTGAGGGCGAGATCATCCCCGGCATCCAAGCTGTCCCCGCACCTGGTCATTCCCCCGGACATTCCGCCTTGCTCATTGTCTCTGGCGAAAGCCAACTATTGAATTTGGTCGATAGCGCCCTCAACGCAGTCGTCTCGCTCACCCGCCCAGATTGGTTCGCAGGCTTCGATGCCATCCCCGAACAAGCAGTTGAAACCCGTGTTGCGCTGCTCACACGGGCGGCGGAGGAAGGTCTGCAAATCTTCGGCTATCACTTCCCCTTCCCCGGTGTGGGTTATGTGATCGCTGAAGACGAAGGTTTCCGCTTTACCCCTGCGTTTTAAGCCACCGCTCCTATAAAACAAAAAGCAGGGACAGAAACTTGTCCCTGCTCTTGGCTCGTTGCTAACAACGACTATCCGGCATCCTCAACCGTCAGCGTGAATGCACCTTCGCTGCGATCTTCAAATGTGCCGACTTCGATGACATACGTGCCTTTGCCCAGTTCAAGCCCTTCGATGATCGAATTGATCTGAACACCGCTTTCGATGTCGTCATTTTCGACAACAATCTGCCCGGCATCATCATAAACACGCAGATAGGTATCTACTTCACCTGCCGCATCGCTTAATGTGATATTCATTGTTGCAGCGCCTTCCAGAATCAACGAGTAACGAATGCGCTCACCCTGCGCGAGTTCGCCTTCAACCGTATCCCCGATTGCAATCAGGCCGCCTTCGGAGGTGGTGGCAACAATTTCTTCCGTTGTACCCACCGTAAAAGTGAATGTGCCAGACTGAATATCACCCGCGCCGCCGATTTCGATGACCAAATCTAATCCGGCGGGAACCTGAATGCCTAAAAGTTCTTGCTCCGGCGCTTCGATGCGCGGCTCATCTTCTCCAGCGACATAAATGCGCGTAACCGTTTGCAATTCGCTAACGACAACAAAATCCAATTGTCCGTCCTCAGTCGTTGTGAGGGTATAACGCACCCTTTCACCTGGGACGAGTTCGCCTTCAACCGTTTCGTTGAGCGTCAGTTCGCCGCCATCGCTGGTTGTGAATTCTGTCGCCTCGTCCAAATAGGCAATCGCGGCATTCAGGATAACATCCTCTTCACTGAAAACGGTCTCTTCATCCACAGGCACATCCACTGTTGGGACGACACCGAAGCCTTCTAGCCGGATTCCGCCTTCAGCATTCAGCGCCCGCCCGACGGTAAATTGCATATTCACGCCGTCAGGCATATTGACGAACCCAATGTTGCCGCCTAATCCGGCGCTGGGATATTGACCTACAATCGCCGAGCGCTCATTGAGCGACATCGAATAACTGAAAAATTCGCAAGCACTGGCGCAGGCTGGGCCGACCAAAATCGCCACGCGCCCCTGATAAATCGGCCCGTCAACAGGCGGTTCGAGCGTTTCCAGATCAAGCACCGGATCGGCATAAAAGTCGTTGATGCCTTCGGTATACACTTCTCGCACACCGACAACCACTTCTTCGTTAACGAAGTAAGAAGCCATCAAGTTACCGAGACTATAGCCACCGCCGTTTTGCCGCATATCGATTATGACACCCGACACACCCTGGCTCACCATAATATTAATGATGCGCTCCCACAGATCAATCATGAGCAGCGGTTCGCCAAAGCGATTGATGCGAATATAGCCATAGCCGTCTTCACGGATTTCAAACTCAATCGGCAAATCCTCACCAGTAGCTGCACCACGCAAGAAGGAGGTGATATTAAAGCTCTCGCGCTCATCAACCGTGTCTACAGTGACCGTCGTTGGCTCACTCTCGCCGGGATTCTGATAAGTAACCTCGACACGATCCCCTAACGGGAAACGAATCACATAACGAAGCTGCTGCAAACGCAAATTGATGGGATTACTGAAGGGTGAAGAATACGGCACAGACGCGCTAATCGCTTCTTCAATCGGTACGCCGTTAATTTCTAGAATCTCCGCGCCGAGCGCAATATCGGCATCCTCAGCCGGAGCATTATCGACCAAAAAGCTGACGATCACCCGCCCGTCATCCAATTCAGTGATTGCCATACCGAGACCGCCAGCGGTATTGGTGGTGAACTCTTCACTTGTCAAAGCAAGTCCTGCCCCCACATGCCCATCTGGAATTGACCAGATAAAATCGCGCAGTGCAAATTGATAGGCTGACGCATCTTCATTTTGCTCGGCCTCTTCAAAACGCGGCAGAAATTCTTCCAGCTTGGCATCCCAATCGACATTTTTATATTCTGTAAAAGAATACTCATTCCGCATAAGGGCGATTAAGGATTGAAACGCCTCTGTGTAGCTTTGATCGGAGAAATCCGACGGAATATTGGGCTGATACGAACTTTCGTACAGATCAACTGTCGCTGTTTGTGAGCGATCAAAGGTAAAGGGATCGGTATCGAGATCAACGACAGTATAGCCTTGTGGCAGAAGGACGGTGGGGTCATCTTCCGTGAAGATCCGCCCATCATCCCCAAAACCCGATGGATAGCCCTGCTGGTCATCCGGCGCGTAAATCAGGAATTTGCCGCCAACGGGTTCATACAGCAGATCGAATTCTGGCGAATCACGCAATGAAGACAGCCCCGCGCCAAAATCGTTTTCTTCGAGATAGGCATCGCCGAAGAGGTTGCTGCCGACGGAAATATCCATCGTAATCACGCCTGTATCTTCTCCGCCGTCATTATCCACATCGCGATATTCACCCGGCGCGAAAATGGGCAGATAAATCTGATAGGTGAAAGGCGAAACATTGCGCTCAGTTGTGAACTGCCCCAAAACTTGGGAAGATTGCGGCAGAACATAATTGGGGTCGCGGTTACGATCCACATAGAAATTGGACGAATCCGAAAGTAAAATAACCCCTTCTTCAGAAAAATCCGAGAACGAGACAGATTCATAAGCCGCTTCACCCACGATAACCTCTACACCGCCCTCATCGTTGCTAATTTCGGCGGGTGGAAGGTCGCTTTGCGCTAATCCTGGCACGACTGCCAATATCACAAGCGCCAGCACAATAAGTAAGGTGAGTAGTGTCGCTTTTGGAGCATTACGTTTTAACATACCCTTATCCTGATCTTTACCTTTAATCTATTGAGATAATGCAATTGTACAAGGGGATGGATTTTCGTCAACAAATAAGCAGATAAGAAAAGGCCGGATACGCTCCGGCCTTCGCTCATTTTATTGATTTATGGCGTAAATTCAGCTATTCGCCAGCTTCAATCATTAGGGTATATGCGCCTTCCGCGCCGTCATCGTAAGTACCGACTTCGATGATATATGTTCCCGCCTCAAGTTCTAAGGCTTCAATCAGGGAATTAATCTCGACACCCGGATCAATATCATCATTTTCGGCGATGAGGGTTTCATCTTCGGCATAAACGCGCAGATAGCTATCCAACGCATTCTCGCCATCGCCAAGTGTGATGTTCACAACGGCGGCTTCTGTTAGGGTTAAGGTATAACGCGCACGTTCACCCACCGCCAATTCGCCTGATGCGCTTGCACCCAGCGCGATTTCGCCAGCTTCAGTCACGCTCAGTTCAATTGCTGGCGATTCGCTGACCGTAAGGGTAAACGCGCCACCCTCGGCATCTTCAAACCCGCCGACTTCCAGAATGATCGTGAGGCCAGCCGGAACGGTCTGACGCAGCAAGCCAGAATTGACGTTTCCAGCTTCGATGTCATCATTTTCTAGCACCGGCTCATCATTCCCTTCGACATAAACACGCAGCACGGTATCGAGTTCGCCTGTGGGGTCGCTGACAACAAAATCAAGCGTCGTCTCTTCTTCAACAGTCAAGGTATAACGGACACGCTGACGCTCGGCAATTTCACCTTCAACTGAATCGCCGACAGCAATTTCGCCACCGTCGCTGGTTTGTACAGCGGATAACTCATCCAGATAAGCAATCGCAGCATCTAAAACAATATCCTGCTCGGAGAGAGAAATTGACATATTCTCTTCTGTTACCGGGACAGGCACAGTCGGGACGATACCAACACCTTCGATGATAGGATTGCCGTCTAAATCAATATCGCGGATAGTGGGCAGCGAGATAGAGGAATCTTCCGGCAGGGCAATATCAAAATAACGTCCGCCGATGATGCCATTGCTCGGATATTGCCCGACAAACGCTGCACGATCTTGCAGCACAAAATAATAGGCAAACCCCTCGCAAGCACTAGCGCAAGCAGGACTGACCAGCACAACCAGCGGTCCTTCCCAAATCGTTGTTGGGTCTGTAGGAGGTAACAAAAGCTCAGGAAAATCTGGGTCATAATAGAAAGCATCGATATCGCGGTTATAGGCTTCGCTGTATCCGACTTGGATTTCATCGCTAAAGAAGTAGGAAGCCAGTCGATTAGCAAAAGCACTGAAGCCGCCGCCATTATTGCGAAGGTCAAGAATAATGCCGGGCGCACCAAATGCGTTAGCGGTCTGGATAAAATTCTCTACGTTAGAGACGAGGACATCTTCTTCAATATCAAACGTCGTCACAGAGATATAGCCATAATCGCCGGGCAAAAATTCCCAAGAAACGGGCTGAACAGGGGTAGCTACAGCTTGTCCATAAACAAACTGACGGCTAAATTGTAAGCTGTCCCGTTCTGCAACAGCCGTCAATGTGACTGTCGTATCCTCTGTATCACTTGGATTCCGATAAGCAATTTCGACCTCAGTATCCAATGGGAAGCGCGTCACAAAACGAATTTGATCGAGCCGCTCCAAAGCAGGTATGCTGTAAGGTTTGTTCACGCTGTCCACAGCAGCAATTGCCTCTTCAAGCGGTATTCCATTGATGCTGGTGATCTGTGCGCCAACTTCGATACCCGCCTGATCCGCCGCGCCATCTGCGACGATGTAATTGACGAGAATATCGCCATCAGTCAGTTCACGCAGTGACAGCCCGATGCCGCCATCAATAAGGGCTTGTTCGGTATCTTCTAGGATGGTGTTGCTGGCGCTGCCGAAGCCAATATGCCCATCTGGGATCGAGCGCGAAAAGTCGTACATGGCAAAAAGGAAAGCGTCGGCATCTTCATTATCTTCCGCTTCTTGTATACGCGGCAAGAATTCTGCTTCCAGAGCATCCCAATCGACATTTTTCAGATCGGTATAAGCATACTCGTTGCGCCCAATTTCAAGCAGAGCTTCAAAAGCATCGGTATAGCTTAAATCAGAGAAATCGTCAGGGATAGTATCTTCTGATTCGTAGGTGTCCATGGTGACAACCCGCGAGCGGTCAAACGTAAAGGGGTCAGTATCCATATCGACCATGGTGTAACCCGCGGGAATGATGACAATGGGGTCATCTTCCGTAAAGAGTAGGCCATCATCACCAAAGCCAGACGGGAAGCCCTGCTCAGCATCCGGCGACCAGACGATAATTTTACCGCCTGTATATTCGCCAAGTGTTTCGGGATTTTCACTGGTAACAGTTGTCGCATCACTACCCGACCACCCCCCATAGCCGCCAATGTCATAACGATCAATCGTGAGGTCGCCATAACGATTTCCCCAAAGTGCTACCGCGAAAACCTGAACACCAGTTTCATCCGTGCCATCGTGATCGACATCACGCAAACCGCCCTGGGGTTCAATCGGCAAAGTTAACCCATATTCAACCGTTGTATCTTCGGCATCATACCAATCTGAGGCGAAATACCCAAGCGTTTGCGACTCTGGTGGGAACGCATAAGTTAGATCGCGGTCAACAAAACCTGCCTGATCTTCAAACACAACAAGCGGAGTATCGATGAAAATTCTAATGCTAGGATTACTTACCGGGATCGTTCCGACGACCTGTTCAATACCGCCTTCATCATTGGTGATTTCCGCGGGGGTCGGCTCTACATTAGCAGGTTCGGTAGCTTCGGGGGTGCTTTCCTGAGCGAGTGATGGAAGCACGAGCAGCGCTAAAATAATCAGCACAAGACTTATACGCAATTTGAAAGGAATTTTCATAGAGTTGCCTTATTTAAAAATTAAAGGTGATGGGGCAATTCTACATGATTGAGGAATATCAGTAAACAACATAATTATGAGAAATTAAGGAATATTACAAAAAAAAGTGTAGTAAGGAGAGGAAAAAGGGGAAGAAAAGCAAAAAGAGAGCGAACAAATATGTTTGGCGTTGGCAGCGGCTTACTCTCCCAGAGCGTTACCACTCCAGTACCATCAGCGCTTATGGGCTTAACTTCCGGGTTCGGGATGGGACCGGGTGTACCCCCACAGC
>Ga0209591_10001874_pt1 | contig 25604 bp, 20 predicted proteins | sample MAT01_FD_187207 | JGI IMG/M metagenome (GOLD analysis project Ga0209591, IMG submission 187207) | Freshwater microbial communities from Lake Fryxell liftoff mats and glacier meltwater in Antarctica - MAT-01 (SPAdes) (version 2) | ecosystem: Environmental > Aquatic > Freshwater > Ice > Liftoff... | reverse complement strand
ATTCTCGTCTTCGAACGAGCGGTTCTCGCGAAGGTAGTTCAGATAGAAGTTCATCTGTCCCGCATCCTCATGGCCGAACGAGCCGATCTTGAGATCGATGGCAACGAGGCAGCGCAAGCGCCGGTGGAAGAACAGCAGGTCGATGTAGTGATGTCGCCCGCCGACCGTGATTCGGTGCTGGCGTCCCAGGAAAGCGAAGTCGCCACCGAGTTCCAACAGGAACTGCTGCAGGTGATCGACCAGAGCGGCTTCGAGACCGGCCTCGGTGTAGACCTCCCGCTCAGGTAGCCCGAGGAATTCGAGCACGTAGGGATCGCGCACGTTGGCCAGCGGCGTATCGATGAGGCGCCCCTCGTTGGCGAGCGCGAGCACGGCCTCGCGGTCGCGCGAGAGGCCCACGCGTTCGAACAGCATCGAATCGCGCTGTCGCTTGAGCTCCCGCACGCTCCAGCGATGCGCCAGCGTTTGCACCTCGTAGAACGCCCGGGGCAGCGGGTCACTCACGCGCGACAGCTCGAGCAGATGCGAGAACGACAGTTCGCTCCGCAGTCGGGTCATCCATGCCTCGTCCTGCCAGGGCAACAGGCCGGCTGCGGACGCAGCGGCGGGCAGCGATTCGGCAGACAGCGTCTGCCAAATCTCAGCGAGCAGGCGAGTTTCGCCAGACGCCGTCTGGCGAATCCCCAGGCTGGGCCAGGTCAGGGCGATCTGCCGGTAGTTCCGGAGATTTCGCCCAGAGAGTCCTTGCACGCCCCGGCCTTTGAACGCCGCCGCCAGTGCGTCCATGAGCCCTTGGCCATAGCGAGCCCGGTCCGCACCTTCCTGCTCGTAGGCGACGATCCATGCACCGATCAGCCAGTTGCGCAGGGTCAGGATCTCGTCGATGGAGCGCGCCGCGGCATCGCGGGCCTTCGCCTGTACTGCTGCCAGCGCGTCGACCAGCCGATCGAAACCGGACCAGGGTTGCAGCTCGTTCCTGCCGAAGTCCCCACGCGGCTCGTGGCGCAGGAAGCCTCCAGCTTGGCCCCCTCCCGAGGCTGCGTATCGCGGATGAAGGCGAGTACCGTCTCGAGGAAGATCGCGCGCTCGCGATCGAAGCCCTCGCGTGCTGCCGACACATAGCCGTTCTGGAGGAGGTGCGCTTCGATGACGGCTTCGTTGGTTCGGTTCACTTCTGTGGCCCCAGGACGAACCGAGCTCGCTCAAGCCGAAGCATCTCGTACGGTGTCATGCACTTCACTCCGAGCCCGATGCAGACGTTGGGAATCTTGATCTTCTTCGATTGTGGAGCCGCCTTCTCATGCGTGACGACGGTGTAGCCGTGCGCCAGTGCATGCGCGACGAGGTAGTAGTCGGCGACCTGAAGAAACGTGTTCACGGCGGCTGGTTCGTAGGACTGATTGTTGACCCACATGCTCACTGAGCCGAGGGACGGCAACATCCTCGCGTCGGGCTTCAGGAAGAACGCCTGATCACGTGCCTCAGCCGACGTTGAGAGCTCGTCGCCACCGGCAGCAATCTCGTCGCCAACCTTCTCGATGCTGAAGACGTGGCCAGCCGCATTCGCCTCGATGAGCCAACTCCAGAACGCTGGACAGAAGTCGAGGCCGTAGTGGAGGTTCTTCGCAGAAATGAACACGTCGGAGTCGAGGAGGTACGCCATCAGGCGACCCCCAGGCTATGGCCCAACTCATGGAACGTCGCGAGCTTCGAGAAGCCGAGAAGACGGAATGCGTCGATGTAGCGAGTCCGACCCTCGAGCGTGCTGCCGACGAGCGCCCGCGCGAACCGTTTGCTCGCTCTCGCTCCGAGCGTCAGGTAGAAGTCGCCGCCGCTTCCCTTGGGGAGCGCCCGAAGCCGGGCGAGTTCATCCTCGTAGGCCCGCCAGTATGCCTCGCCGGCCAGACCACCCGCATCGTGCATTCGGCGCAGGATGACCAGCGTGCTCACCTTGAATCGTCGCGCCAATCGATCCAACTCGCTCCGCAGAGCATTGCCGCGGTCGTACTCGGTGCTGAACACTACCAGTGGCACGAGCAGCTCCGCTGCCACTTGGTTGCACCAGCGCTCGACCTTGTGGTCGGGCAGCCCGCGGGCCTGGGTATCGGAGAGCGCCGACTGCCCGAGCCAGACGTGCGCCAGCTCGTGAGCGAGCGTGAACATCTGCGCCGATTTGGTGTCCGCGCCGTTGATGAAGACAAGGGGAGCAAACTCGTCGGCCAGTGCGAATCCGCGAAACTCCTGCGGATCAAGCTTCCGCCGGTTGTTGCTACCGACGACGCCGCTCGTCATGACGAGCATACCCAGCGCGTCAGCCTGTTCGATGAAGCGCCGCAGCGCGTCGGCCCAGGTCGGCATCGCACGTCGTTCATCGAGGTCAAACGCGAGCGCGTGACGAATCGTCGCCGCCGTCCGAACCACGTCATCGACCGCCCGCACGGAGCCGACAAACGAGAGTCGTTCCTCGCCCATGGATCGGGCAAAGTCCCGGTACCACTCTTGCCGCTGCTGGCAGATGTACAGCGTGTCGAGCAGATCGGGACTTGGGTGATGGATGCGCTCGTTGGCGACGGTGCGGAAATCCGGAATCGGAACTCGCTCCACGGGTGGCGTTGGAAGGAAGAGGAAACCGATCGGCGTATACGTTGCCTTGGCGAAACCTTCGAGCTGCTTGAGCGTCGGTTGTGTCTCGCCGCGCTCCCAGTCTGCGAGCTGTGGGATGCGTCGAGACAACGAATCGACGTCGAGCCCTGCACGTTCGCGTGCCCAGCGCAGCATGGCGCGATGGATTGGGACGCGTGTCATTGCATTCTCGCTAACCGCTGGTGCAACCACCACACGGCAACTTGAGAGTAGGGCGAAAGCACACCGTTGCCGACGCCATTCACCCCGACGATCAGATTGAATCCTGGTTGAAAGCGGAACTCGGCCGCCACGATGGAGCGAAGGCTCGCGAGCTTAAGGCGTGTCACTCTCATGCTGCCGACCCCGCGTCGATCTGACCAGTGACAGCGGCAGCGATCAGGGCAGCGCGGCGTTCTTTGAGCAGGGCGATGGTGCGTTCGGTGGCAGCACGGAGAGTGTCGAGGCTGGCCGTCTTGTCATCAATGTACGCGATGATCGCGCGTTGTTCGGACTCATCAGGTTGGGGCAGCACAAACTCGTTGATGTCACCCTGGACAATATTGTTGGCTAGTCCTGCCGCACCACTAATCACCCGCTGAATTTGGAACCGGCCGAGGCTCGACCCGAGGGCCGACACTAGATACGGTGCGATGACCTGTCCCGGTGCCATTCGCAGCCGGTACGTCTTGTCTGACAGTAGGAGCCGCGCCCTTACGTCAGCGGGCACGAGAGCCACGGAGCCAATCAACTCGGTGGACCCACTCGCGCGCGACATCAACACATCTCCAGAGCGCACTTCCAGTTCGGTTGGACTTCACGGTCCGGCGGCAAAGCTTTGTTTTCGTCGGGATTGAACCTGCCGCCATTGCAGCAGCCAGCTTTGAGGACGCCCCACTCCTCGACTGAGGCAGGAGTGCTGTAGCACTCGGGAGACCAGCCTTGTTCAATCTTGTTCACGAGGAACTTCAATCGCTTCACGGCCCAATGCGCCGGAATCTCGCCGAGCCAGGGGATGCCGGAGTCGCGGAGGGGGGCGCGGGGGTCGAGGCCGCGGGTGACGGCGCGGGTGATGAGCGCCCGGCGCTTCTCGGCCAACAGCCCGAGCACCCGCTCCTTCGACGCCACCAGCGCATCCAGCCGCGCCGTCTCGCGGTCGAGGTAGTCGGCGATGGCGCGTTGGTCGTCGAGGACGGCATGTTCAACGAGGAGGTTCGCAACGTCCTCGATCGCGACGGCTTCATACGTGCTCCCGGTGGAGACGTAGTTCAACTGATGCCGCGCCTCGTGCAGCGCCCACCAACCGAAACGAGGAAACCACGAGGCACCGGCGCGAATCGCACAGAGCCCGCGCCCGATTCCAACTTCTTGATCTGCGACGTTTAGTTCCCCGACTGGTGCACGAACTGAGAAAAGGACATCGCCTTTGGTTGCGACCTTCCTGGGGGACGCGCAGTAGACCTCGGGCACCGGCGTCAGCGGGCCGAAATCCGCCGTGCCCTGTAGGAAGGGCAGCCCCTCTTCCGGTGAATTCGCGTACTCGGCAGAGGGAGGAGACTGGCCCATCTCTACATGCGCCCGGTACTTTAGGCGCACTCTGCAATGTGAACTGGGGCGTGTCACTCCGTCACCTCTCGCAGCAACCGCATGATCTCCTCTTCCGCTCGCTTCAGCTCAGCATCGATCTCCTCCAGCGGCCGCGGCGGCGTGTACTTGTAAAAGTGGCGGTTGAAGTTGATCTCGTAACCCACCTTGTCCTTGGCTCGGTCCATCCAGGCGTCGGGCACGTGCGGGCGCACCTCGCGCTCGAAGTAAGCGTCGACGTCGTCCTTGAGCGGCACGTTCTCGAAGTCGCGCAGGTCTGCGTCGGGCTCGAACCCGTCGTCGCGCCCACCCTGTCTTTCGCAAAGGGGGCGACCGGCTCACCCTCAGGGTCCTTCTGCGCGAAGACGCTGCGGAAGAGCTTCTGCTCGGTCGCCTTCCAGCGCGACTTGCGCGCGTGCAGCAGGGCCTCGATGCGGCTCCACACCGCGTTCCAGTCGCGTAGCGGCTCGCGGCCGAGCGACTTGTCGATGGCCTGCACGTCATCGAGCAGGTGCGGGCAGGCGTCGAGAAAACGCGCCTTGTCTTCGAGCGTCATCTGGTAGCGCAGGCGCAGGGGCCGTTCGATGGTGACGCGCGTGTAGCCGAAGTCGGCGTTGTCGAAGATCTTGGAGGTCCCGCCGCCGCCTTGCCGACCGTAGAGCTTTACGATCTCATCGATCTGGGCACCGGTGATATGCCGTCGCTTGTCGCCGAGGCTGCGCTTGTTGTCTTCGCTGCCGCCCGCCGTCCACACCTCGCGCGCATCCAGCAACTGGATCTTGCCCTTGCGCCGCTTCTCCTTGCGGTTGGTGACGAGCCAGACGTAGGTGCCGATGCCGGTGTTGTAGAACATCTGCTCCGGCAGGGCGACGATGGCTTCGAGCCAGTCGTTCTCGATGATCCACTTGCGGATGTCGCTCTCGCCCGAGCCCGCGCCACCGGTGAAGAGCGGCGAGCCGCTGAAGACGATGGCCAGGCGCGAGCCGTGCTTGTGCTCGGCCGGGCGTACCGGCTCGAACTTGTCGACCATGTGCTGCAGGAAGAGCAGCGAGCCGTCGTTGACGCGCGGCAGTCCGGCGCCGAAGCGACCGTCGAAGCCGCGCTTGTCGTGCTCCTGCTGGATCTCCTTCTGCTGCTTCTTCCAGTCCACGCCGAACGGCGGGTTGGTGAGGAAGTAATCGAAGCTGTCGTCCCCGAACCGGTCGTCGGTGAAGCTGTCGCCGAAGCGCACGTTCTCGCGGCCGCCGTTGTGGCTCACTTCCTTCATCAGCATGTCGGAGGCAGCCGTGGCGAAGGCCCGCTTGTTGTAGTCCTGCCCATAGACATAGAGCTGCGCCTGGGCATGGTGCTGGCGCAGGTAGTTCTGCGCCTCGGCCAGCATGCCGCCGGTGCCGCAGGCCGGGTCGAGCAGATTGCGCACCGTGCCGGGCGTGGCGAGCAGCTTGTCGTCGTGCATGAAGAGAATGTTGACCATCAGCCGGATCACTTCGCGTGGCGTGAAGTGGTCGCCCGCCGTTTCGTTGGCAAGCTCGTTGAATCGACGGATGAGGTTTTCGAAGATCCGCCCCATCTCCTCGTTCGGCACGGTCTTCGGGTGCAGGTCCACGTCGCAGAACTTGGAGACGACGAGGAAGAGGAGGTTCGCCTCGCGCATCCGCTCGATCTCGGCCTCGAACTCGAAGAAGTCGAAGATGCGGCGCACGTTGGCCGAGAAGCCCTTGATGTAGCTGACGAGGTGCTTCTCGATGTTGTCGGGGTCGCCCTTCAACTTCTCGAAGTCGAGCGGCGAGTGATTGTGGAAGCGTTGGCCGGCTGATTGATTGAGCGCCGAGTCGAGGGCGTCGCCTTCGAGCTTGCTTCCCTTACGGCGTTCGTGCGCAGCCAAGACCTTCGCCTTGGAGGGCGCGAGCACGCAGTCAAAGCGCCGGAGCACGGTCATCGGCAGCATGACGCGCTCGTACTGCGGTGGCCGGTACGGGCCTCGCAGCAGGTCGGCTATCTGCCAGATCAGAGTTGAGAAGTAGTTGTGGTCAGGCATCAAGGAACTCCGTTATGACCAGACCGTCGGAGTGATTCGGATCGAAGCGTGCCGTCGTGGTCAGGTGTTGGAGAGATTCGAGTTCCACTGGTTCGCGAACGCGAAGTTCCGCACTCTGCGCTGATTCCCATTCCCACGACGGAGCCACAGGCGTGCCTAACTGCCGCTCGATTCTAGTGGATGACAGCGCCAACGGTGCCGCCCGCCTCCTCGCTCTCGATTGAGGCGAAGGAGGTAGCCGTCGATTGTCGGATTCCCGCAGCGTGCAACGGTCGCGCCCGCGCGTCGCAATCACCGGTCCCAATCACTGGGACAATATGAGCTGCATCTGTACCGTGATCGTGTCCAACCTCTTCAGTTTCTCCAGCGGCGCACTGCAGGCCCGCCAACCGGCGAGCGCGTCGAGTATCGGTCCGTCGATGTCCGCGTAGCCCGTGGGGCAAACGCGATCTCGACGATCGCGTTGCGCGGGTTTGAGGTCACGAGCGTGAGGATCGTGAACTTCGGCTTGCCGGCATGATTTGAACGTGTGTGTCTAGATATGCAACCCTCAATTCCAGCACCTTGATGACGGTGTGCGCTGGAACGCTCAACAAATACAACGAGCGCGCCAGAGCCCGAGCTGAGCCGCCCGAAAACTAGTCTTCCTTGTGTTCGCACCGACACAAGAGCTTGAAGCGCCAAATTTCTCGGCCTCGGACAGAATCGCAACGCAGCAAGCCGGACCCTGACCGAGGTAGATCGGTTCCGCGGCGCTCCGACGCGCTTCGCTGAAACCCGCGCGTCACGGTTCTTCGCAGCCCGTGCTCATCGCGTCATGAGCCGAGCGGTTCTCCGATGCGGATCAGATTCCCGTCCGGGATCAACGATGGCAAAGTCCCTCATCCTCCACGGCTTGACTTCAAGGGCGTCTTGACGCGGGATACCGCTTCGGGGCAACTCTGCCGAAGCAAAAGACCGGCTCTTTCATACACGGATTCAAGAAACCCGGCTCCAAGCGCGTTGATCACTTCAACAGCGCACTGCCACATCATCCTGTCCATTCTGTGCACCCATGTTAATTCTCTTCATGCGGCAAACTGATTCAAGGAGACCTAGTCCGTGCAGCCTGTCGCGAAAGTGCTTTGGAAAGCGAGGATGGGCAGCCCAAATGACTTCTCCACCGGCTTGTTAGATCGCTCTCTGCACGGGCATGGATGCACCGCGAACTGGCGAGGTACGTAGCCCGGATCCCTCGCACCCCCAGCGCGTAGTTGCTGCCAACGACTCGGCGACCGCGAGTCCAGCCGCCGCCTTCGCGCCCGCCTTCGCTTGAACGGCCATGCGCGCGTGCTCGCTCGGTTGCTGCAACAGCCGATCGATCTTCCAAGCAGCGGAGGAAAGCGACGAGCAACGGATAGCGCATCCTGCCTCGAGCAATGCGGCCGCGTTGTGTTCTTCCTGTCCGGGCACGGCATGCACGATCGCCATCGGAAGTCCACTCGCTCGCGCCTCGGCCGAGGTCAGACCCCCGGGCTTTCCAACGAGCAGGTCGGCAGCCGCCATGAGTTCGTGCATCGATGTCGAGTGGCCGCGGACCCGCGTTCGCACGGGCGATGAACCTGGATGCCTCGCGGCGACGCGCTCAATCCCTTGCCGCGCCACCACCGATTTGCCGGTCACCGCGACGATCTCGCACGGCGTCGTGAGCGACAAGAGACTTGAGTACAGCGACACCACTGGGCCGACGCAGGCACCACCCGTCGTGAACAGCACAACCTGACGGTCGAGCGGCAACCCATGCTTCTGTCGCGCGAGCGACTGTTCCATCGGTGTTACAAACGCCGGATCTATCGGAATGCCGGTGACGGATATTCGATCTGCGCCGACATCGTGCGATTCAAGGGTTCGGCGTCCTTCGTCGCTCGCGACGAAGTAGCGTTCGCACGGATCCGCGAGCCACAAACCATGAACGTGAACGTCGGTCACGACGGTCATGAGTTTGGCGTCGAGTCGGCCTCTTCGACGAAGCCCCGCGACGTACTCACTTGGCAGGAAGTGCGTTGAGACAATCACATCAGGCGCAAATGCGCGGATGCGTTGGCGGAGCCCTGCCAGCCCCAAGTGCGCTGTCGCCCAGCGCAAGCGAACGCCGTGATAGGCGCGATCCGATCGCTCGTACATCCAACCAACGACCGCTGGCGCGCGCGCGAGCAATCCTAGGTACGTACCGCGATTTGCCGCTCGAAACCACGGCGCCGCACACGCGAGCGTGTCGACAACGTCGAGTGCGTCGTAGCGCACCAGTCCGTCGAGCGCAAGCGACCGAATGGACGCTGCGATCGCTTCCGCCGCTCGGGTATGTCCGCCACCGACACTCGCGGTCAATAGCAGAACGCGACCGAGCGACGGCGGTTCAGGACGTCTCGACCCGTCGAAGAAGTGAATCGCACCGATGTCGTCGACGCTTCGCTTCATGGAAGGACGCCCGCATCGCCGGATTGGATCAGGCGAGCTCCAACCGAGGGCAAGGGAAATGGCATACGCACGTCCGGCCAGTCGTCTCGCGCATCAGCGGGGTCAGACAGCGCACCCGCCACGAGCCGAGTTGCGGCGTTCGCCGCCCGTCCGTCGATGATTTCCATCCGGCCGCAGTCGTGTTCAACGAGCGCGGTGCAACTCTCGACCCAGTCGCCGCAGTTGTAGTACGAAATTCCACTCCTGCGGACGTCGTGACGGATGTCCGGTTTATGGATATGGCCACAGATGACTCCGTGGAACTTGCCGCGGACCGCCTCCGCAACAATCTCCTGTTCGAAGTCACTCACGAAACTACACGCTCGCTTCACTCGTCGTTTGATCGCCTGACTTAACGAGTGATACGGAAGGCCAAACAGCCCGCGCATCGCGTTCCATCCGCGATTCACCCCAAGGAGCGCGTCGTACGCAGCCGCTCCAGCAATCGACAGGTATCGATGATGCCGCACAACCAAGTCGTACTGATCGCCATGCGAGACCAGCAAGTCGCGGCCGTCGGCTGTTCGGTGCGCCGCGTTGAGTGCGATCTCAATCCCGCCGAACTGAAGTCCAACGTACTGCCGCGCGCCATCATCGTGATTCCCGGGAACGTAGAGCACCCGAGTGCCGCGCGACGATAGTTTGAGAATCCTTCGAATGACCGCGTTGTGCGAGGCAGGCCATTTCCACCGCTGACGGAGTCGCCACATATCAATAATGTCGCCGACCAGGTAAAGGTGATCGCAGGAAATGTGCTTCAGGAAATAGGCCAACTCGTCTGCCTGCACGGTCGTTGAGCCCAGATGCGTGTCACTGATCCATACGGTTCGGTAGCGAGTTCGGACCATGCTTGTTCATCGCCACTTTCCGCGAAGCCGGCGTGAGTCGCTCGTCAACGCCTTGTCAATATGGAGTTCGGTTTCTACTGGCGAACGACCTACAACCGCTCCGGCCCGCCCAACTCGGAGATCACCCAACGATGCTCCTCAACCCCGTTTGGGCAATCTGCGGCACCTGCCTGCAGTCTTGGATGCATGGTTAGATCTCTCTCGTCAGCGATAGCAGCTCGCGTCGTGACCCGTGGCGATACTAGTGCCATGTCACTGCTCGCCCAAGTCATGGCAATGCTCGGCGGCCCCGGCTTGCCGGAGCGTTTACCGAGCGAACCATTTCAGTTGCTCTGCGAGTGGTTCGATCACGCCCAACGTTTAAAGACAGTACCCAATCCCAACGCAATGGTGTTAGCCACATCGACGCTCGATGGGCGCCCCTCGGCGCGCGTCGTACTGTGCAAGGAGCTTCGCGCCGACCTCGGCGCAGTCGTGTTCTATACGAACTTTGAGAGCCGGAAAGCGCACGAGCTCGAGAGCAATCCACACGCGGCAGTCGTGTTTCACTTCGACTCCAGTGGCCACCAAGCCCGCGTCGAGGGTGTTGTCGAACGGTTGAGCGACGAAGATGCCAATGCGTACTTCGCTTCACGCGCGATGCTCTCGAAGCTCGGGGCGTGGGCGAGTCGACAGAGCCAGCCGATTGGGTCGCGCGTTGAGCTCGCCCAGCGCGTCATTGACGCAATGCACGCTCTTCGCATCAGTCCGATGACGGTCTTGGCCGCAGCTGTCGGCGGTGAGCCGATCGCAATCCCTCGCCCGCCCCACTGGGGCGGCTATCGGCTCGTAGCGCGACGCGTGGAACTCTGGACAAGTGCGCACGGGCGACTCCATGATCGCGCGGAATGGACTCGACCTGCGAATGGAAACCTCTGGAGTGCGCAGCGATTGCAGCCATGAGGCAGTGAGCGGACCATCGGCGCGGTATCAAACGAGATATGGACACCGAGGAATCTGCTCCCCCCACTGTTCGACTCGTCGGCCTCATCGCTGGACCGCTCGGCGCTGTCCTAGCGACGACGATGGCGTATGGATCGTTGAGTCATGATGCCGCGCTCGTCGTCGGTCTCGTGACGTGGATGACCGTCTGGTGGCTCACCATCGCGGTGGATCTCGCCGTCACTGCGCTTCTGCCAGTGCTCCTGCTCCCCTTCCTGGGGATCAGCACATTTTCTCAAGCAGCCGCCCCGTACGCGAGCGACGTCATCTTCTTGTTCGGCTCGGGATTCGTGCTGGCAACGGCGCTCGAACGCTACGGCCTGAGCACGCGTTTTGCGGCCGTGATGCTCCGACTCGCTGGAACGCGCGCAAGCGCGGTTGTCGCAGCGCTCATGGTCACCACTGCCATCATCTCGGCATTCGTGTCGAACACTGCGACCGCCGCAGCGATGCTTCCCGTCGCATTAGCAATCGCCCGCGCCGCGAAGGACGTGAGTGACGAGGGAAGACAACGACTCGCGGCTGCCGCGACGCTCGGAGTCGCCTATGGCGCGAGTATTGGTGGCGCGTTCACGCTCATTGGATCGCCCCCTAACGCGATCGCGGCGCGCTACGTTGAAGGCGAGACACAGACCGCACTTTCGTTCGTTGGCTGGCTGGGTTACGGACTCCCGATCGGGCTCATACTGCTACCCATCGCGTGGTTCGTGCTTGTGCGGTTGGTGTTTCCCATTCGCGGCGTGCGGCTCATGCACGCGGTCGCGTCGGTGTCACGCGATCGAGACGCGATTTCCCAGCGCGGCCAATACCGCGTGCTTGCGATCTTCTCCGCCACGGTACTCGGCTGGCTCTCCCGGCCGATCTGGGGTGGCTACGTGCCAGCCGTCAGCGATGCAGGCATTGCTATCGCTGGCGCGGTTCTTTTGATGACGGTGCCTCGCTCGCTGAGTCCGTACCGCCCGCTGTTAGTCTGGCGCGAACTGGTGGGCATACCGTGGGGCGTACTCATTCTCTTCGGCGGCGGATTGAGTCTCGCGGCGGCGATCGATAGCACCGGTGTCGCCGCTGCGCTTGCCAACGCTCTTTCACCGATTGCCGGGTGGCCGATCATTGCGATCATTCTCGCGATCGTCGCGATTGCCTGTTTCGGTTCAGAGTTGGCGTCGAACACCGCGCTGGCGGCCACGGCAATGCCACTCATCGGCGCAATCGCAAAATCGACCGGCGCGCCTCTCGCGCCGCTTGCCGTCGCCGCTGCCCTCGGTGCAAGCCTCGCGTTCATGTTGCCGGTCGGAACCCCTCCGAATGCGATGGCGTTTGCGACCGGTCATGTGCGATCAGGCGACATGATGAAGGCTGGGCTCATATTGAACCTCGCTTCGATCGTGGTCATCACGCTGGTGGTCGTGATGCGAATCGCGATCGGTGCGCGCCTCGGAATCTGATCTGACCTTGGTGGTGTGGATCGACGAGTCTCGGACTGTTTGTCCTTATTGCAACTTCGCGACACTGTTGAATCTCAGTCCTCGCGCGCTGACTCCTATTGGTAGTCCAACAGCGGCGCCGTCGCGCCGCTGTTGGGCGCTTCCGGAGATTCGCCATGACCGCTTGTACTTTCCTTTAAGCGTGCGCGCTGTCCGTTACCGCCCTCGTCGTTTCGTCTGCGTCGGGTCAGTCGATCGCGTATGACGGTTTTGGCGGCCCGCCGCGAGTCGACCTCGCTGGCTCAAATGGTGGCACCGGCTGGGCCGGGCCCTGGCTCGATCAGGAGGTATGACGCGGTGACCGGTACGTATCCGTTTGCGATGTATGTTGGCTCACCGCCTGGTATGTACAGCTTCGGCCTGATGCTCAGCGAAGGCTTGGGCGACATTTCAAATACTCCGCTCGCCGAGGGAGAGACGCATCTGGTCGTTGTGCGGATCTCCAAGAACACGCCCGGATCGGGAATTACATACAGGCTCTACCTCGATCCCTCCATCGGCCAAGCGGAGCCTTCGTTCGCGCTCGCGCAGTTTGGAGTAGCTCCCGTGAGCGCACTTTCAACCGGACTCATGATCGACAATGGCGGTGGCTTTACGACTGATGAGATTCGCGTCGGCACGACGTGGGCGGCGGTGTTGCCGGTCGATCCGGGTTGCCTCGGTGACGTGAATCACGACTTGCTGGTCAACGGCGCCGATGTGGCGATCGTCCTCGGTGCGTGGGGCACGTGTCCCGAATTGGAGAGTGCGCTTCGCATCTAAGTATCTGACCAGTGCCGTAGCACACGCTCTTAAGACGAGCGGCTTGACGAGGGAACGCAATCAGCGCGGCGTGCTCTCGACGCTCGCCTCAGCAATCGGCGCGCGACGCAACGGATCCCGTCGAAAGACCTTCTCGTCGATCCATTGCAAGACACAGTACAGCGCCGGCGTGAAGAGAAGTCCTAACACCGTCGCGCCCACCATGCCGCCGAAGACAGCGGTGCCGAGCGCGCGACGGCTACCGGCACCGGCACCACTCGCGACGAGGAGCGGCGTCACACCGAGAATGAACGCCATCGATGTCATGATGATCGGACGAAATCGCGTGCGTGCAGCGGCAACTGCCGACGCGACGATGCCCTCGCCTCGGCCACGACGCTCACGGGCAAACTCGACAATCAGAATCGCATTCTTCGCACCGAGCCCAACGAGCAGCACCAAGCCGATCTGCGTAAACACGTTGTTGTCGAGCCGAGCGACCTGGAGCGCTACGACCGCACCGATCACGACGAGCGGGACCGACAGCACGACAGCGAGCGGAATCGCCCAGCTCTCATATTGCGCCGCCAAGATGAAGTACACGAGCAAAATGCCGAGAGCGAAGACGAGCAACCCTGACTTGCCGACGAGCCGCTCTTGGTACGACATGCCCGTCCATTCGTATCCCATGCCGATCGGCAACGTGTCCGCGGCAACTGTCTCCATCGTCCCCATCGCGGCACCCGAGCTCGTGCCCGGCTTGGCGATTGTGGTCATCGTCGCCGCTTGATAGAGGTTGTAACGATCGACCTTGTCGGGAGCGATTGTGTCGCGCACCGTGAGAAACGTCCCGAACGGCACCATGCGCCCTTCGGCCGTCCGTACCTCAAGCCTGCGAATGTCCGCAGGTGTTAGGCGAAACTTTGCGTCGGCTTGCATGTTGACTTGAAACGTGCGCCCGAACTCGTTGAAGTCATTCACATACGCCGAGCCGAGCGCCGCCTGAAGCGTCTCGAAGACCGAGTTCAGCGGAATCCCCAAGCGAATCGCCTTCTCTCGATCGATATCGAGATAGATCTGCGGCACGCCAGCACGATAGCTTGAGAAGGCCACGAGGATCGTCGGCTGTCCCATCGCGGTCGTTTGCATCCCCTCCACGGCCAGTGCAAGCGCATCGCGACCAGCAGCCACACGATCTTGAATTCGCATGTCGAGGCCACTCGTACTTCCAAGTCCACTGATTGGTGGAAGCCCGAACACGAGGAACTGACCTTCTTGAATCGGCGCGACGAGTTTGTTGAGGTCGGCGATGATCGCGTCGATAGAACGACCTTTCGCGTAACGCTCGTCCCAAGGGTCGAGCACCACCCACGCGTTTCCATAATTCGAACCGCCGCCGTCGAGAAGCGAGAAGCCCGTCAGCGATGTCACATCGGCAACGCCGTCGACAGTTCGGGCTTCAGTCGCAATGCGATCGATCACCGCCTTTGTACGCTCGAGGCTGGCACCGTCAGGCAACGTCGCAGCGATCGCGACGAAGCCAAGATCCTCCGCCGGCACGAAGCCGGTCGGCACGCGCACGTAGAGCCAGGACGTCAATACGAGGACGCCCGCAAAGGCTGCGAGTGTGAGTGGCCACGCGACGGAAAGCCCCTTCACAATCGCTGCGTACACCGTGGTCAACCGCCCGAAGAGTCGCTCAAAAACGTTTGATGCCCACACGAGCGGCCGGAAAAGAATGAACGGTTTTCGCTCGCCGCCGTGACGCAGGAGGAGCGCACAGAGCGCCGGACTGAGCGTCAGCGCGCAAATCGCTGAGATGCCAGTACTGGCGGCAATTGTGAGGGCAAACTGCCGGTACATCGTGCCGGTCAACCCGGGCTGTGCTGCCGCCGGAATGAACACCGACATGAGCACGAGCGTGATCGCAACGATCGGTCCAGTGATCTCGCGCATGGCGCGGATCGTCGCGTCCTTCGCCGAGAGATGGTGCTCCGACATGTTCCGCTCGACGTTCTCGACAACGACGATCGCATCGTCGACCACAATGCCGATCGCGAGCACAAGCCCGAACATCGTCAGCAGGTTGATCGAAAAGCCGAATGCCGCCATGAAGAGAAACGTTCCGATCAGCGACACGGGAATAGTGATGACGGGAATCAGCGTCGCGCGAAGACTACGTAGGAAGAGTAGTACGACTAAGAAGACCAGTACGAACGCCTCGATCAACGTGTGCTGCACTTCCGTGACCGACGATTTGATAAACATCGAAGAGTCGTAGAAGAGCTTCGCCTCGACACCCTCGGGCAGCGACGGGCGCAGCTCGTCTAGCTTGCGCTGCACCTGTTCCGCGACATCGACAAGATTGGCACCAGGAAGCTGGTACGCAACCATGATCGCGGCGGGCTTGCCGTTGAACGACGCCAGCGTCCCGTAGTCGCGGGCACCACGCTCGATCGTCGCGATGTCACGGAGGCGCACAACGCCCGTCGTCGCGCTCTTCACGATAATGTCGCCGAACTCCGCCGCGTCGGAGAGGCGCCCCTTCGTCGTGACGACGTATTCAAAGTCCGTCCCGCTTGGTGCGGGCTGGCGCCCAAGCGCACCGGCAGCAACTTGGACGTTCTGGGCTCGGACCGCCTGAATGACCTCACTCACCGAGAGATCGCGTGCTTTGAGCTGCGACGGATCGAACCAGATCCGCATGGAGTAATCCTTCGCCGGTAGGACGTTGAGTCCGCCGACGCCGTAGATACGCGCGAACTCGTCCTTCCAGCGAATCGTGAGAAAGTTCGAGAGATACAGATCGTCCAGCTTCGCATACTTCGCCGGGTCGGGCACCGAGATGGCGATCACGCCGACAAGCGCCGTCGACTGCTTCGTCACCGTGACACCCTGGCGGCGGACCTCCTCGGGCAGCTTCGGCGTCGCGATGCTCACGCGATTCTGGACCAAGACCGACGCCATATCAACGTCGGTGCCCGGTTGAAAGCTCACATCGAGTGAGTATGAACTATCACTCGACGAGCTCGACATATAGATCATGCGGTCGACGCCGTTGATCTCCTGCTCGAGCGGCGCAGCGACGGTGTCTGCGATAGTCTGCGCGTTCGCCCCCGGATAGATCGCCTCGATGCGAACGACGGGTGGCGCCAAACTCGGATACTGCTCGGTCGGAAGGACAAAGTAGGCGACCGCGCCAAGAAGCACGACCAAGATAGAGATGACCGATGCGAAGATAGGACGCTCGATGAAGAATCGGCTCAGCATGCGAAATCTCGTCGGGCAGGCGGAAAGGTTAGAACTGCAGCACGAAGGGATCGTCGCGCGTCACGGCGACGTTGCCGGCGCTGGATTTGACTCGGCTTCTTTCGCAATAACTTTGATCCCTGGCCGCGCCCGCTGAAGGCCGTTGACAATGACGAGATCATCGGCGCTGACGCCCTGGTTGACTCGCCTCGAACGATCGAAGACTTGGCCAACCTCGACATCACGCCGTTCAACCTTGCTGTCCGCTCCAACAATCAAAACGTAGCGCCCGATCTGATCGGACATGACGGCGACATCCGGGACGAGCATCGCGGGCTCGGTGCCGAAAACCGCTTGCAATCGCGTGAAAAGGCCAGGCACAATCGTGCCAGTTGGATTGTCAAAAATTGCGTCGGTCAAGAGCGTGCCGGTCGACGTGTCAACGGTGTTCGCGCCACGGTCGTACCGACCTTCGTGAGGAAAACCGATCTCGTTCGCAAGTTGCATGCGAACCGGTAGCTCCGGCCGGCCGTCCTCACCCGGACGCTTGTTCTTGAACACTCGGCGCAGATCAAGCAGCGTGCGTTCGTCGATTTCGAAGCGGGCATAGATCTTTGAGTCGTTGATGATGGTCGCAAGCAGCGTCGCGTCTGCGGCACCAACGAGTTCTCCGACATCGACGTCAACGAGTCCGATGCGTCCATCCATCGGTGCGCGGATCCGCGTGAATTCGACATCGAGTTCGGCCTTCTGGAGCAGCGCTTTCGCGAGATCGACGTCTGCCTTTGCGGAGTCGCGCAGCGCCTTCTTTTGATCGACCTCCTGCTGCGTGGCGGCTTGCTGCCGCATCGCGTCTTCGGCTCGCTGCAGCGTGAGATCGGCGATCGTGAGCTGCGAGTCCGCCGACGCCAGCTTCGCCTTCGCCTGCCCCACGGCAGCTTGGTACTCGCGCGGATCAATCTCGAACAGGAGGTCGCCAGCGCTCACACGACCGCCCCCATTCACCAGCCGCTTCGCGAGAAAGCCCTTCACCCGCGCGCGAATCTCAACCAACTCAAACCCGCGCGTCGTCGCCGTGAACTCAAGCGTGCGCTCGATCTCCTTCGCTACCGGCCGCGCCACAGTCACCTCCGGTAGAGGCGGCGGTGCGAACTGCGCTGGCGGCGGCTTGCACGCGCTCACGATGACTGGAAGAACGAAGGACAGCAAGACCAGTAGGCGGTGACGCAAACATCGCATGGCCTGATCTTCGCAGATTCACCATTCGCCGGGCTGGCGCTGAAGCCCACGCGATTCCGTCATCGACTCAACGGCAGCTCGAGCGCAAAACGAGCGCCGCCCTGTACGGTCGCGCCACAGTGCAGCCGACCACCGAGTCCGTGTGCGAGTTCGTTTGAGATCGCGAGGCCAAGGCCGAGGCCTCGCACTGAATCACCTGGTCCGCGTTCACCGCGATCGAATGCCCGGAAGATCTTCCGCCGCACGCGCTCGGGTACGCCGGGACCGTCGTCCTCGATCGCGAACACGATGCGCTCGCCTCCGTTGGCGGTCGCGAGCTTCACGTTCGCGCCGCGGCCGGCATACTTGCAGGCGTTGTCGACGAGGTTGAAAAGTATCTTCCGCACGCGGTCCGGATCAGTTGTCACGGATGCGTTCGGTGCACAGTCGGTCGAGCTGGTGAAGGTCGCGCCAGCCTCGACGCAGCGGCGCAGCAAGACGGATTCCACCTCTTCGACCAAAGCAGCTACACGCATTGGGCGCGGCTCGGACGGTGCGCGTCCTTCCTCGGCTCGCGACCACGCAAGGACGTTCTCAACGAGAAGCCCGAGCCGAGCGGACTCATCGCGTAACGTCGCGATGTACTCGCGCTGACGCTCAGGCTCGGGCACCATGCCGTCAGCTAACATCTCGGAGTACAGTCGAAAAGTTGTGAGCGGCGTGCGAAGCTCGTGCGTCACACTGGACGCAAATCGACTCGTGCGGATCGCGTTCCCGATACTTGAACGCAGCGCAAGACCAGTGACACCGATCGCCGACAGCGCTGCGAGCCAGACGAGAATCAGACCAGCAGCCGCCGGATGGGCCGGGGTATCGTCATCCACGATGATGGATTCAGTCGGCACGAACAGCGCTGCTGGAATGGTGACGAGGCGAGTTGGATCCGCCGAGTCTTCCGCGACCGGATCGAGCCTCGCGCCCGACACTTCGTCCGACACGAGATGAAGCAGGTCGCGCGACAACGTCGGCCAGTCGACCACGATGCCTTGGAGCATCGATTCTGGGCCGACTCGAACTCGACGCACCAAGATGAGTTCGGCCCGGGATGCGTCCAGCCAGATCAGGACCAGTGGACCAACCTCAACACTTGCCTGCGGACCGACATCAAGCTGCTGGGTGATTTGCGTCGCGTTCTCGTTCGAGTACGCCTGCTGTACCGCATTCAGGGTGTCAACACGCCCTTTGTAGTCCGACGGATCGTTGTCCTTCATCGCAGACTTCGTTCGGTTGCTCTTCTGCGACAGGCCCTGCTTCGGATCGACCTCCTCGATCGGTGCGGGCGGCGGCATCCACACCTGTACCGACTGCTGCGGAAGCGCTAACTTCTCGGGCGTCTTAGCGAGCATTTCGCGTTCAGTTGAATCAAGGCGCGCGAGGATCGCTGTGGCGTCGATGCGCTCTGTCCACTCGCGAAGCCGCTGGTTGTGTTGCGGATGGGGTGGAACTAGCGAGCAACCGATCGCACCCTGTGCCAACATCGCTTCGGTGGGCACCTGCGGCGATGTTAGGCCACTCAGCGCACGCCATTAAAAGTGCAGCGGGAAGGTGGGATCGCTGAACACGAGCAGCGAGCTCGGCACCAGAATCTCCCCGGAAGCGATTGGTTCAAGCAGTCGGTTGTACGCGATCGTTTGCGGGTGATACGGCTCATACTCGAACCACATTCGACCCGCTTCGCGCGCTAGTTGAGGTCAGAACCACGCGTCCATGCGCCGGAGCGCGAGCCGCAGGGTTTCCTGACGGCTGGTCTCCATGCGCGCAGCGCGCTCCTCGATTTCGAGACGAACGACTCGAACTGTCGTCCAACTAATGCCGCCGATCACCAGCGCAGCGCCGACGCCGTAGGCAGTCCACCAAGCTAGGCGTCGCGAACGTCGCATGAATCACTCCACCGTTAGCCCACCGTGACACAAGTGCCGAGTCGATATCCTTTGCCGCGCGCCGTCGCGATCCACTCGCCGCGCGCCCCCGCTGCCGCGATGCGCTCGCGCAGTCGAGCAACCTGCATATCGACGGTTCGGGTTTCGAGTCCACGCGGGTCGAGACCCCACACACATTGGAGCAGCTCGTCGCGATCGACCACGCGAGCGCGATGTGCGGCGAGGAACCGGAGAATGCTCGCATCGCGTTCCGAGATCGCCTGTTCGCCATCAGCACCGACGAGCACACGTCGAGCAATGTCGACTGATACTCCGCCATCTGCCAGAGTCGCGACATCGTTCGGGCGCGCTGGAGAACGACGCAACACCGCTTCGACGCGCGCGATGAGTTCGCGCAGGCTGAACGGCTTCACGATGTAGTCGTCGGCGCCGTGCGCGAGGCCCGCCACGCGGTCGTCCTCCGATCCGAGCGCTGTGACAAGAATGACCGGAAGCGTGGGACGACCCGCGCGGATCTTCCGAAGCGCTTCGATGCCCGGTCCCTTCGGCAGCATGCAGTCGAGCAACACGAGATCGGGCGCATCGGCCAGTGCGCGGCTCGCCGCGGCCTCGGCGTCGCCCGCTTCGAACGGCTCGAAGCCGTGAAAGCGGAGCGCGTCGACGAGGCCGCGGCGGATTGCTGCGTCGTCTTCGACGACGAGTATGCGCGTCGCGATCACGCGCTCAACATGATCCCGCATTCGCCGACTTCGTGCCAGACGTCTCGACTGCTGGTGCTGCAACTGGAGTCGCGGGGAACGCAAATCCGCGGGCTGTCGTTTGGGCACGAATCGCGTCGCGGATCGCGCGATCGAATGCCGACTTGTCAGAACCATTCGTCTTCGCGAGCTCAGCCGTGACGAAAGCTGTTCGCGCGACACCAAGCTCGGTGACACGCTTCTGGACATCGTCGCGTTCCTTCGCCTTCGCCGCGACAAACGCCTTCTTCTCATCGAGCGATTTGCCACGAATCGCCTCGGGAAGCTCGTCGTCTTTCACTCCATCCAACTTGAAACTGGAATCCTTGCACGCATCGACGAGATCCCAGCCTCGATTGTCGTAGATCGCGCCACCCTTCGTGACACATCGCTGCGCCGCGACCGAGCCTGAGACCATCATCGCGTTGAAATCCTGGAGCATCTGATTGCTGGAATTCCACTCGCCTCCGCTTCCGAACGGCACGTAGGTTGTGTTTAACTTCGCACTCAATGTGACGAGCTCATCGTCGAACGGAGTCGCGATCACGATGGTGCCATTATTCTGATCAATCGCAGCGAAATGACCGTCGGCCAGTCTGGCGACATCTTTCCAACCGGGCGCCACGTCATCCGTCGGCGCACCACAGTAGACGCTGTTCACGACGATACCCTTCTCGATCGCGCGCTTGCAAGCGTCGGGATACTTGACAGTCGGATCTTGATCGGCCGATTCGTTTCCGGCCACCACGAGGATCTTGAGTGACTCGTCTGCCTTGCCCCACGCGAGGGAAGACGTTGCCTTGTCGACGACGCGTCCGACGTATTCGGTTCCACCGTTTGTGCTTAGCGCGAACAGCTTCTGGCTAACAACGTCAAGGTTTTCGGTGAAGTCGGTCTCGATGTTCGTCCAGCCGTTCTCAGCGACGAGCCCATCGTTCCCGTACGTGAGCAGCGCAACCCGGAGCTTGGGAGTCGGAGTCGCGGTCGCGAGATCGCTCACGATGTCCCAGATCTTTGAGCGTGCAGCATCGATAAGTCCGTTCATGCTGCCTGAGGTATCAAGGCAGATGACGAGTTCGATCGTGCCGGGCTTGCTCGCGGCGATCGCTGCCTTGCGGGCGGCTTCGTCGGCTGCTTGGCACGATTCGCCACCGCCTGGAGCGGCGAGAGCGGTGAGATGGAACGCTGCAATGACGGTTGCTAAAGAGATGGTCTGAATGATTCGCATTGGTCGGGTCCTGAGAAGGAGTTCACAACAACGACGATAAAAGTTCAAGGCTGCGCAGCACCGGCTGCGACGTTTCGGACGAGGATGTTCTTGCCGCGATGACGCAGCAGCACTTCACCAGCAAGCGCCACCGCGGACTGACGCTGCTCTTCGACGAGTTCCCACACGAGCTGACGATGGCGCTCGCTGCCGAAGCACACTTCTTCGTCGATCTGCGGAGCGGTCTGACCAGCTAACTGCGCGTCGGTCCATCGATTGCCCGATCGCCAGAGATTCGCTGTGCCGCACTGCGCCAGGTTTTGTGTTTCAACCTGCGCAAGCGTCGAATCGACATAGCCTTTCGTGCCCGCGAGGTTCGATTCAATCTTCTGGCGATTCCAATTGATGCCTTGGCTCACAGCTTCGGCACCAGACCGCTGCGCGACAGCGCGGCCGTTGAGCGTGTCGGCGCACGCCGACTCAAGTGCATGCCAGTCGTTGAAGCGCGACCCTTCAAGGGCGAGCATCGAGGTGTACTCGGTGAGAATGCCCCAGGTGGTCGAAGGCCGCACGATCTCCGTGACGAGTTCCTTAAGACGCGGATCTCGGTCGATCGGAAGTGGCTGATTTGGCGCGTCCGCGCCAAGCTGTCGAACCGCGTCGACGAGCTGTGCGCTGCGCCGACTCGCCCAGAGCCGCAGCACGAAGGCGTTCGCTGCCGATGCGAGTTTGGGATCGACGTCGACTTGCAGTCGACGCTTGCCGTCGGCTGCGACGCCCGCGACCGCAAGTCGGAACGGCGCTTCACCGCGGTACTGTCCAAGTACGATAAGCGTCGAGCCACCGAACAGATCCGGCAGTGTGCCTGGCTGGAGGTCCGCGACGCGGCCCGGGGCACTCGATCCGTCGTTTGCTTCAACGAGAAGGGCCGGCTCAGCGATCACCGGCGGACCGAGTCGCTCGACCACTTCGGCGACGCGCTGCGTGAGGTCATCACCCGCAACGACGTACGTTGCTAACGCGTGGCTGCCGTCCGCGATGCGATCAAGTAGCGGCACGTTCACATCGGGGCCGAGGCCGATCGTGAAAATGCGGCGTTTCGTTGCGTTTCGCTTCTGAGCCAGCTCGCGAATGTCGCGTTCGAGCGTGCGCCCGATCGTCGGTAGCCCATCGGTCACGAAGAGACAGAGCGGAACGGTGCCCGCTGCGGACGGCTGACGCAGCGCTTCGAGAAGCGCGTCGTGAATGTTCGTTCCGCCAGCGGGGCGCAGCTGTGCGATGTAATCGTTGATCGCGCCACGCGACGAAGCGGCGAGCACGACCGGCGCGTTGGCGAATCGCGATATTCCGTTCGAGAAGTCGATCACGTTGACGCGCTCGCCGTCACGCATGCCCGCGACGATTCGCGCCGCTGCGGCTTTCGCTTGCTCGAGTGGTGCCCCTGACATGCTGCCCGAGCGATCGAGCACGATCACCAAATCTCGCGGCAGCGCATTCGCGTCATTCGTCGGCGGCGCTGCGGCGAGCATGAGGAACCAGCCACCGCCGCTTGCAGGATCGGGATAAGTGAGCACCGTCGCGCTCGGGCTGGCCGCACGAACGACGGCGAGTCGCAGCGCGCCGGTCGCAGCGGCGCCCTTGTCCGTCGCGACGAGATTCGCGGAGCGATCGGTGCGCGCGGTCGTTCGAAGCTCGTGCGTCGGCGAGTAGACGGCGGCGAGCGTTGTCGCGCTTCGCACCGAAATGCGCACCTGCCATGCAGGTCCGTTCTGCGCAAGATCACTGCGCGGCAGCACGTAATCGAGTCGATCACCGCGCCCTTCGAGGAGTTCCTCCCACGACACGCGCACTCGCTGCGTTCCACCCGCGGGTACGGGAAACACGCTTGTCCGAAGAAGATTCCAGCCCGCCCATTCCAAGAGCGCGGGATCGCGTTCACGTGCGACGATCGCGTCGTACTCGCGGCGGGCGTCTTCGCGCCTGAGAACGCGCGCCGTGGGTTCGGCAGACTTCCCTTCAAAGGTGAATCCGGTGACTGTCGCATTGCCAGGAACGGGAATGAGAAGCGTTGCTTCCTGGGACGACCGCGAATGACTAACGAAGTCGATTTCGAACACCGTCGTGGCGATCTGATCGACGATCTCAATGTCGGCGCGGACGCCGGTAATCGCGAGCGCGCAGGTGGTGCCCGCCGCTCGCCCAATCTGCGGCACAAAGACGCGCGGCGGAGGAGCCCATGCCGAGCGCGCGGGCGGAGCAGCGGGAGTTCCCGGGCCTGGTGTGGCGAGCGACTGCGCGAGCGCCGGGCGTGTCACAACGCTCGTCGCTAGGCTCGCGAACACGAGTGCAACGCGTACGGCGCTTCCGCCTAGGGATGTCGAGAGCGTTCGCAGAAGGCTGGGGCGGTTTGTCGTCGTCGCTCGCATGAAGTCGCTCCAAAAGGGAGAAGCACTGAACTTCTCGACAGGACGTACGGCCGAATCGAGTCCGCGATCGTCACGTCCGTGCAACGGTCGCGGCCGGAACCGCGCGGCGCGCCCGACTGGTGCCAGCCGAGTGCGGCTGCCATACTCCGGGCGTGGATGCGTCAGAAGGCCTTTCCGGCGACATGTATGAACTTCCCGCGTCGGGCCTCTTTCCCGCGACGCGCCGCGATTGGCTTTTACGCCTCGTTGAGGGGGGCGATCCGGGACGGAAGACCGCCAATGCGTTCGTGATGGAGCTGTACGCGCCGTCGCTTGCGGCCTATCTGCGCGGTTCGTCCTTTCGGACCATCGGCGACGGCGGCGATCTCGTCGCGGGTTACTTTGCCAGTCGGCTCGATCGCGCCGATTTCTTCCAGCGCTGGCTCGCGAGCAACCTCCCGTTCCGCCGCTGGCTCATCAACGGGTTCATCTTCTTCTTGCACGAAGAAATCCGTCGACAACGTGGTCGCAACGAGAACGACGTCGACGAGGAATTGCTGCCCGAGCCAGAAGCGGTCGAGCACTTCGACCGCGTGTGGGTGCGCGAAGTGGTGCGTCGCGCGTGCGAGCGCGCTGGCGAGATTTGTGCGGCTGGCGGCAAGTCAACGCACTGGACGCTCTTCATGCGCCATCATGTGCACGGTGTCGAGTACACGGCGCTTGAGGATGAAACCGGTGTTTCACCGAGCCGGGCGCCGGGCATGGTGCGCACCGCAGCCGACGTCTTTCGCCGAGCTGTCCTTGAGATCCTCGTCCGAGACGGCGTGCCAGCAAAGGAATTGGACGACGAGCTGAGAAGACTGCTCGCCGCGACGGGACGCGAGCGAATCTAACAAATAAGAACAGCGGCGCGTCCTTCAAAGAACGCGCCGCCGTGATTCTTGACGTTGCCGTCGTTGCTCGCTGGTTACGCCGAGAAGCTCGATCCGCAGCCGCAGGTCGTGCTCGCGTTCGGGTTGTTGAAGACGAATCCGCGTTGGTAGATCTCGTCCTTGAAGTCGATCGTCGTGCCGTTCAGGTAGAGGTACGACTTCTGATCGCAGATCACGCGCACGTTGAAAACCTCGGCCGCCGCAGTAGCAACACCACCGCCGCCAGTTTCGGCGTCGATGCGCTTGAACGCCGTCTCACCCTTCTCGAAGCTGAAGTCCCACGCCTCGTCGGTGTCCTTCTGGACCTCGGTGAGATCGAGCAAGTACGAGAATCCGCTACAGCCGCCGCCTTTGACGCCGACGCGCAGGCGGATTTTCTCGGCATCGAGGCCCTGCTGCTTGATGATGGCGTCGATTTCACGGGCAGCGGTATCAGTCACCAACACTGGCATAGTTCAAGTCCTTCCAGGGCGAGCGCCCCGCGCGGAGAATGTGTTCTTGATTGTCGCGTCCGTCGTCAGTGGGACGCAGCGGCTGGCGTCTCAGAGACGAGTCCGTTCTTCTTCTTGTAGTCGGCGATGGCTGTGCGAATCGAATCCTCAGCGAGCACCGAGCAGTGGATCTTGACCGGGGGCAGGCTGAGTTCCTCGACGATTTGAGTGTTCTTGATCGACAGCGCTTCGTCAACACTCTTTCCCTTGATCCACTCGGTCGCGAGCGAACTTGAAGCGATCGCCGAGCCGCAGCCGAAGCACTTGAACTTCGCGTCCTCGATAACGCCCTGCTCGTTCACCTTGATGTGAAGCTGCATGACGTCTCCGCATTCGGGCGCGCCGACGATGCCCACACCGATGTCTTTCCGGACTTGGACTTCTTTCGACGTCCCAAAAGCGCCGACGTTGCGGGGATTGCTGTAGTGGTCGATGACTTTTTCAGAGTAGGCCATGTGAAGGAACCTAGTGAGGAATCGGAATTCGGGACCGACGCAACCGGGCGACTCGTCGCTCGGCGCCGACGCGCCAGAGCGAGTGTCGGGCCGCATGGCCCGAACGGAGCACTAAAACTCGGCGCCGACGCGCCAGAGCGAGTGTCGGGCCGCATGGCCCGAACGGAGCGCTCAAG
>Ga0209591_10001868_pt1 | contig 25648 bp, 20 predicted proteins | sample MAT01_FD_187207 | JGI IMG/M metagenome (GOLD analysis project Ga0209591, IMG submission 187207) | Freshwater microbial communities from Lake Fryxell liftoff mats and glacier meltwater in Antarctica - MAT-01 (SPAdes) (version 2) | ecosystem: Environmental > Aquatic > Freshwater > Ice > Liftoff... | reverse complement strand
GCGGCGTCGACGACCGAGGCACTCCCGACGGTGCACATCTGGAATTGCACACTCCGCGCGAATCTTGCAGCTCCGTATGGAGGCGGCGTGTACGTGACCGCGGGCACCAACACGGTGCCGCCAGCGGCGGCGCGGGCGAGCGCGAAGTTCGTCCACTGCACGACGGCCAACAACTCGGCTGGTTTTTCCGGAGCAGGGATCTACTGGTGCAACCTCACGCGGACTTCAAGCATCATTCTTGACAGTTCCATCATCGCGCTCAACGGACCAGCAGCCTCAGAGCAGTCCAGCCAGTTCACTGGCGACGTCGACATCGCGACCGTTCAGCCACTGCGCATTCCCGATCACGTTCGACTCGTCGCACACGTACGACCCTGAGATCTTCGACGTCCAAGATCCGTACTTCGACCACGCGAATGACTCGGCGATTCTCAATCGAACGTATCGCGTGCATCCATGCTCGCCGATCAGAGATCGAGGTGAACCCGTCACAGCAAACTTGCCGCTCGACACCGAGGAAGTTGACCACGACGGCGACAAGCCCTGTTGTTTGCCGCCAATGGGCAACCTCTGTGACCCTTGGCCGCCTTAGCCGCCAGGAAACATGATGGAGAGCGGTGGCGAAGAATCCGAAGAAGCAATAGAAGCGGCGCTCACGCCGACTGACCTTGCTTGGCTCTTTGAATTCAGTTCGACCAGTGAACTGGCAGAATGGCTCGGGACGCTCACGCCGGAAGGTCGACTTGAAGTGCTCAGCATGTTGGGGGGGTCATGAGACATCCTAAAAGCAACTCTGCGCGCGATTTGCTGGGCGGCATCGTGGCCGTTAGTCTCAGCTTCGCGGCCGACTCGTTTGCGCAATGCTCGTACGACATTACCCTCGTCTCGCAGCCCGCGGCGTGGTCGACCATGTCGATCACGGACATGAACAGTTCCGAAGTCGTGGTCGGTGCATTTAAACCCTCTGCGTTCAGTTCGAACCCAGCGTATCGGTGGGATGGGCTGAACGGATTCGTCATGTTGGCAGCGCCGCCCGGCATCTACGAATGGCGAGCAGACCGCATCAACGATTTCGGTATGGTTGCTGGCCACGGGAAACTCAGCGGCATAGGAGATACATACGAACAGATTATCGTTTGGTCGCCTTCCGGCGAGGCAATGCTAGTTCCACCGCCAACGCCGATTCACGGATACGAGATCAAAGCGATGACGAACACCGGCGTTGTGGGTGGATACACAAACACGGGTGTTCCCGAACTTCTGCCGTTCCAGTGGAAGGATGGCCGCTTTCTGCCGCAGCCGCCGGGGATCGCAGGTCTTCATGTGACGGTCAACGATCTCACGAGCGACGGACGGTTCGGTGGGAGCTGGGTCGACGCGAAATGGACAGTCGGCGGCGCGTACCTCGCCGATCCGCGCGGAATCACGTCCGTCGAGGCACCCACTGGCTTTAGTCAGCCCAACTTCCGAGCGCTGAATCGACTTGGACACGCGGTTCTCATAGCGAAAGTACCACCGCAAATTTACCACACGTTTCTTTGGGTCGACGGCGCGATGACCGATCTCGGTGTCTGGCCGGGGATGACGACGTGTTACGTGAGTGATATGAACGATCTTGATCAAGTGGTCGGCGCATGTTCGTACTCGAGTCCACCGAACTACGGAGCCATGGGATTTCTCTGGCAGTCCGGAACGATGCACGACGTCGCAGCGCTTGCCGCGGTTCCTCCCGGAATGACGAACAATGGTCCGATGCGCATACTCGACGACGGACGCATGCTCGTGGTGGCGACGAGTGCTTTCAACGTACCGTCCATCGGCATCATGAGTCCCATTACCGACCCCGAAGACGTCACCGTCGACTGCAAAGTCGACATGCACGACTTGCAGTACGTACTCAATCAATGGGACCAGTTACCGAATACTCAGTTCGTCGCGCGGATGTTGACGGCGACGGCGTGGTCGGGCCATTTGATCTTGGCGCGGTGCTTGGAGCGTGGACGGCGCGGTAGAGCCCGGGAGCCGCGACACCGCCAGCCGCGAACAGGGCCAGCACAAAGGCCGCGAACTTCTGAATCGGGAAACTAGCGTAAAGTGCGGTTCGAGCACTCGGGACGACGAGCGATAGACAGTGACGGCACGCATGAAGTGGTCACGCGTCCGCGAGGCGATCGCGCGACGGATCGAAGCGGGCAAACAACCGGCCAACCAGCCAGACGACGATCGCCACCTCGACCGTCAGAACGACGAGCACCGCGCTCGCCATCACCCACATGTTGTTGTCACTCACCCATGCGCCGAGGCCACCCGCACCCGCTGCGAGTGCGAGCATCATGATGACCGAGAAGGTCTTGACGAGTTGCGTGATCATCTGACCGCTCACGAAGCTCATACCGACGCCAGCGCTCGGGCGAATCGGCCAGATGAGATAGATGGCGTTTTCGACTGCGGCGATGAGCAGGTTGGCAGCGAAGACGACGAGCGCCCACGCTGGCATCGCGTCGAGAGCCCACGACATGAGCCACGCGAGCCCCGCGCCGAGCGGGAGTTGAATCAGCGTCACGATCGCTGCTGGCACGACGACCTGCGCGGCTGCGACGGCGAAGGGCGAGACCGGGAGCGACTTCAAGGTGTCCATGCGATCGGTGTCGCCGCGAAAGTCGAGTCGGAGAAGCTGCGGCATGAACAGGCTGATGTAGCCGAGTAGAAAGAAGCTCACGGGTTTGAATGCGGTTGCCCATCCCGGGCCGGTTCCGGTAGTACCACCATGCAACGGGTCGGTGCCTTCGCGAAAGAGCTGCGGCACGATCATCGCCGCGATAACGATCGCGATGATCATCAGCCCGCGCGCCCCTTGGCGAATGCCGGTGATGGACTGCCGCCATGCGAGCGGTCCGACGCCGCCAAGCCGGGGGAACATGGGAAGCCTAACGAACGCGAACATCGCGCCGCGGGTCGAGGCGCTACCCGTGCGCTTGTACTGCTCGAGGCGCTCCGCAAGCTTCTTACTCGACTCCGCGCCAGCCTCGAGCCAATTCGCGTCGAGGCGAGCAGCGAGTCCGAGGAGCGCAGCGTTGATAGCAAACGCGAGAGCGCCCCAGAAGGGGAGATCTGGCCATGCGTCTCGTGCGAAAATGACGCGGGCGAATGGCACCGCGGGTGCCGAAACAATCGCACCGGCGCTCGAACTCGCGAACGTGCGCAGCATTTCGACCGGCTTTGACCCCTCGCCCAGCAGTGGGCCTGCCAAGGGCATCGTGCGACTCATCCACCACGAAACAAGCACGACGGCCGCGAAGACGCCGAGAACAATGAGTCGCCGCCACACTGCGAAGCGGCGTTTCTCGAAGACTTGCCCCAGCATCGCCACGCACAGTCCGACGAGGTGCAGAAACCAAAGCGTGAGCAGGATGCCTAACCATCCTTGCAGCCAACCATATGTAAATTGCCGCGTCCACAGCGAGAAAAACAGCGACACGAAAAGTAGCGGCACGACGCGCTGGGCGAGTTTGTAGAAGAGAAGTTGACGGCGCGTGAATGGTGCCGGGAAGAGGAGGTCGACCTCGGCTTGCAAGAACGCGAGGGCCTCTTCGCCCGGAGACCGAACGAGCGAGAGAAGCAAGAGGCCCAGAATGATGAATGGACCAAACGGGGCAACGCCGTCCGCGATCTCGTTCACGACCGGGCGGCCGCGGAACGCTGCAATGATGCCAGGCACGAGCCAGACGAGAAGTCCGAACGCGCCGAACCCGCCAATCAATATTCCCTTCGGCGTGCGTAGCAAGCGGACGAGTCGACGCCAACCAGCGCGATAGCGTAGCGCGGTGAGAAGAATGAGTGGTGAAGGGAGGAGGGCCACGTTCGATCTAGAGAAGTGGCGGCGGGGGTGGGACCGCGCCTCTATCGCTGGCGGTGCCGCGAACTGCCCCAGCTGGTGCGGGGAGGCTCGCACCTTCGGTCGCTCTGAAGAACACCTCCTCGAGCGAGGCATCACTACCTCCAAACTGCGAGCGAGCCTCTTGGACCGACCCGAAGAACAGGCGCTCGCCACGGTGAAGGATGAGCAGGTGCGTGGTGAGATCTTCGACGAGCGCGAGCAGATGTGAACTGACCAAGATGCCAGCGCCTGCCGCGCTCCGCTCGCGAATCGACTCCTTCAATGTGCGGATGCCATGTGGATCAAGTCCGGTCATTGGTTCGTCGAACATAATCAGTCGCGGGTCATGCAGATACGCGCAGCAAATCGCGAGTTTCTGCCGCATGCCCCGCGAAAGTTCTTGGGTCAGGGCATCGCGCTTGGGACCGAGTTCGAAGCGTGCGACGAGGACTTCAGCCTTGTCGCCCCATGCGTCGACTTGATAGGTCGCCGCGATGAAGCGCAGGTGTTCCCACACGGTGAGCGTGTCGAAGAGTTTCGGATCGTCGGGCACGTAGGCGAGGTGACGTTTCGCAGCCACGGGTTGCGAGGTCACATCGAAGCCCCAGATGAGCAGCGAGCCGCGCGAAGGCGGAATAATGCCCGCGATCGCCCGCATCGTCGTGGTCTTACCGGCGCCATTGGGGCCAACGAGTCCGACGACCTGTCCGGCCGTGACGGTGAAGCTCAAGCCGCTGACGGCGACGACCTTGTCGTAAGTTTTCGTGTAGTCCGTGACGCTGAGGATTGGGTCAGACATGTGAGCGATGACCGGGACGGGCGGGTGGCGGCCGAGCCGAGTGCGGGGGCGAACTAGCCAGTATCGCTGCTCGTCCAGTCCGATGCGCGCCGCGCTCTTCCGCTACCGTGCCCACGTGCTTCCGTACGTTCTCGTTTGCTTCGCGCTCGCCTTCGCCGTCGCGTGTCCGCTGACCGCGTTGTTGGTGCGACTTGGCCATCGCGCCGGGGCGCTCGATTCTGCTGGCGCCGCCGGACATGCGAAGCAGCTTCGCAAGGTGCCAAACATTGGTGGCATCGCGATCTTCTGGGGAGTTGTCGGACCGATCGTCGTTGTCCTCGGTCTGCTCACGCTTGCACCCGAGTTTGTCTTCCGCATCGCACCGCCGGCAGAGCAATTCGCCGGACGATTGCACGACGCGCTGCCGACATTCGCCGCGATCGTCGTCGGAGCGTTCGTACTCCATGTACTTGGGCTGGTCGACGATCGCCGCGCGATTGGTCCTTGGCTCAAGCTGCTGGTGCAACTCACCGTTGCTGCGGTTGTGGCGACGTTTTTCGACGTGCGCTTGCTGTCGGTATTAGCGAAGTGGTACGTGTGGGGCGGTGCGGCGAGCGTCGTGATCACCGTCGTCTGGATCGTTACGGTCACGAACGCGATGAACTTCATCGACAATATGGACGGGCTCTCCGGTGGGCTCGGCATGATCGCGGCGCTCGTGTTGATGACGGCGACGCTCGTCAACGGGCAATGGTTCATCGCCGCATCCTTCGCGCTCGTCGCCGGATCGCTCGGCGGCTTTCTCGTCTTCAACCGTCCACCCGCGAAGATTTTCATGGGAGATGGTGGATCACTCGTCATCGGATTCTTGTTAGCTACGCTCGTTGCCCGCACCACGTTTGTCGACACCGCTGACGCGTCATTCGCGCTCGGTACGGCGTGGTACGGCGTCTTCATGCCGGTTGCTGCTCTCGCGATTCCGCTCTACGACATCGTCGTTGTGTCGGCGATTCGCATCGCAAACGGAAAGAGCCCATTTGTCGGCGGCGAGGAGCACTTTTCGCACCGGCTCGTACGGCTCGGCCTGTCGCGGCCGCAGGCGGTTGGCGTTCTCTGCATGCTCGGCGCGGTCACGGGCATTTCCGGAATCGTGCTCGGATCACTTCAGCCCTGGCAAGCGATTCTCGTCGGGATGCAAACGGTCTTCGTGCTGGTTGTCGTCGCGGTGCTTGAGCGCGCCGTGCACGCGCCCGCGAACGCGCGACGCGACGGCGGAGACACGCGCCGTGGATGAGCGCACACGAGCGCTCGCGCGCTGGTCGGCGCTCGCGATCGTCGCGATCGCCGTCGTGCGCTGTCTGGTCTCGGTGCAGGCGCAAGTGCGCTTCGACACGGATCCGGCGATCAATCCCGAGCCGTTTGCTGGGCTTGGACCGACGGGTAGTTTTGCGCTCGATGTCGTGCTTCTTCTCGCCAGTGGGATGGCGTTCTTGGCGGAAGGTCGCTCCGGTCGCGGCGTGCACGGGTGGCTCGTCGCCTGCGCTCTTTTGCCCGGCCTCGCGATGTTGTGGCACGGCTACGCCGACGCGATCGACCTCTTTCGTGGCGCGACGTGGTTGGCTGCGGCGGTGGCGAGCGTGGCCGCCGCGCATCTCGCTCGTGACCCAGCGATGCGGCGTTTGTTGACGGCGGGCTGTATCGCCGTCGCACTGCCGCTGGCTCTCCGCGGCGCGGAACAACTTCTCATAGATCACCCGGAAACAGTGCGCTTCTTCGAGCGTCACAAAGCAGAGACGTTCGCCGAGCGCGGGTGGTCTCCCGACAGCCCTGCGGCGCAGATGTTTGAGCGGCGACTACAGCAACTCGAAGCCTCGGCTTGGTTCGGACTCGCGAACATCTTTTCAGCCACGATGGCGTTTGGGGCGCTTGCGTTTGGTGGACTCGGGATCGCGGCGCTCCGAACGCGGCCGCGGGCAGCGGTCGCGTCGCTGTTGCTCGCGCTGCCGTGCCTCGCGCTCCTCGCGATCAACGGATCGAAGGGCGCGCTCCTCGCAACGGCGCTTGGTACGGTCGTTCTCGTGATCGGATTCCGTCGACCGCGCCTCGCGCCGGTCGTTGGCCTCGGGTTCGTTGCGCTCGCGGCGATCGCGCCGGCGCTGCGCGGTCTCGCCCCCGAGTCGTTCTTGCATGAAAAGAGCCTGCTCTTTCGCTTCCAGTACCTCGAGGGTGCGATCACGGCGCTGAGGCAGTCGCTGCCATTTGGCCTCGGACCCGACGGCTTCCAAAGTGTCTACATGCGGGTGAAGCCGCCGCGCAGCCCGGAAGACGTCGTAAGCGCGCACGCGATGGTGGTCGACTGGGTGCTGCTGCTCGGACCGCTCGCCATCGGCTGGGTCGTGATCGTTGTTCGCGGGTTCATCGGCCGTTGCGGCAGTGATGTCGACGTTGATTGTAAAGGGAAGCATGCGACAGACCTCGCGCTGCCCGGCGGCATCATCGTTGCAGCGGTCGTCTGCGCGGTGCAGGCGATTGCCGAGGAGGGAAGCGCAGACCTCCGCTGGATCGGCATGCGCGCGATCGGCGCGCTGGCGCTCGTCGGCGGGATCGCGCTGGTTGACACCATAATGCGCACGGTTGCAGGTTCAGCGGCGCGGGCGGCGCTGCTCGCCGCGGTGGTCGCGGTGTTTGCCCAAGCCCAGATCGAGATGATTCTGTTCCAACCCGGAACGGTCGTATGGGCGTTTCTCGCGATCGGCGTGTTGACACCGCTTGGGTCGGTCGGCGCGGATTCGACAGCTGCGTCGAGCTCGGTGCGATCGACGTCCTCGTGGACTTGGGCTGGAGCCTGTGCGCTCTTCGCGCTCGCTATCGGCGGGCTCGGTCTCGTGCCGCAGTTTCGTCAAGATCGCCTACTCGACGAAGCGTCCGCCAAGGTCGCGGGGATCGCCGAGATTCGCGCCGCGTGGCCGAAAGCAGCCCGAGAGATTGCGACCGGTGAGGTCGCTGGCGCGTCGCAAGGCATCCTCGACTTGGTGCGCGACTCGGCTGGAGTGGAACAAGAATCGCGGGTGAAGGCGGCGATGACGACCGCGGGCGATGCGCGGAGCCGTATCGCGGCGACGGCGCAGGCGCTCCAGCGCTACGACGCGAATCAGCGTTCGCTCGCGGCCGACCTGTTGCAGCACGCGGACTCCGTCTATCCGCAGAATCGCGTGGCGCTCGAAGCTGCGGTGAAGCAACTCGCCTATGCCGGTCGCCGCACGCTCGGCCCGCGCCGCGCGGAGATTGTCGAACCGATGCTGCATGCGAGCGCGATTGAGGTCGCGAAGCGCGGCGCGGATCGTTTCAAGGGACCCAAGTTCACGGCGATGCTCGCAGACCTGTGGCTCGAACGAGCACGCGCGACGGGCGACGCGGCAACGCTCGACGCGGCCACGAAGGCGATGCGCGAAGCGATTCGCTGGCAACCGCGCCGGGCGTCGCTCCACGCGGATCTCGCGGATTTGCTCGCCGCGCAACTCGATCTTGCCGGAGCCGCGGCCTCATACCGCGCAGCGCTCGCGATCGACGCGGATCTCGAACTCGATCCACTCGCTCGCTTCAACGACGCTCAGCGCGGCGAGATCGAGACGCGTGTTGCCCGGGTCGCGCGGGTGCGAACTGGCGGCGACGCCGAGAAGCTCCCCGCGGGCTGGCCTCTGCTCCGGGCAGAGTGAGTGAGCCTCCTCTACCCTGCGGCGATGGTTCACAGCAAATCCCCAGGGAACCTCGAGAATTCACAAGTCGAGCCCTTGACTCGTCTTCAAGTGGTGGCAGTTTTCCGCCTACGCGGAGTGCCGGGATCGTGAAGGCACGGTATTGGCGTCGCCCCTGAGCGAGAGAGGAAACGGGAATTCTGACGGAGCTGGCCCGACGGCGAGTTCCAGTCATTCCCTTGACGGTGTCAGCAACCCATGCGTCATGGAGTTGCTCAGACGCCTTCGGCCGAGAGAGGCCGTTTCCCTTCAGGAGCTAGAGAGATGATGAATCGAATGATTGTTGGAGCGGGCATCGCCACGCTCTTTGTCGCTGCGGCCACGAACGCGGCATTCAATCCAGCGAATTGGACCCTCGGGACCGCAGGCGATGCGAGCGCCAGCCTGATCAACGTTGGTGATACTCTGGCGCTCACCGGTCCCGTTGCGGGCCTCGGTGGCTCGGGGACGGTCGATGCCATCACCATGACGATCGTGGGTGGCAACAGCAACATCAAGGGCACCGAAATGTTCACCGCCACGGCTCTGACTGCGGGCAACGTGACCTTTAGCTGGGCCTATTCGTCCTTCGACAGCGGCGCGTTCGACACCGGTGGTTTCATCGTCAACAACGTCCTGACGGGAATCGCGATCAACTCCGGTCCATTCAACGGGAACGGGAACTTTGCCGTCGGGGCAGGGCAGTCGTTTGGCTTTGGCGTGCGAACCTTTGACGGCATCTTCGGTGCTGGCACACTCGTCATCACCGGATTCGAGTTCACCGGCACGTTCGTTCCCGCGCCGGGTGCGGTAGCGCTACTGGGGCTCGCGGGCCTCGTTGGCCGTCGTCGTCGATCGTGATTTGAGTGACGCGACGCTTGGTTACGCATCCTCATGCCGCGCGGCCTCCCAGATTGGTGGGGGGCCGCGCGGCGTTTTGGGGCGGATTTGCCCTCGTCGGTGGGGTGAATGAGCCTTCTCGAACTTTCTCAAGCCAGCGCTGCGCGCACCCGCTCGTAGGCCGATCTCATCGGTGCAAGGAGGTTCTCGAATCGCGCCGCCCGGCCGATGGAAGAGTCGTAGACCGGCAGCGCGACCTGTTCAGCCGCGAGGGTGGGGGGCGGTTCGCGTCTGCCGCTGCGCGACGCGTGATGGGCAAGACACCCGTCGTTCCAGGGCACACCCGTCGCTTCGAGGACCGCTCCCAAGTGGGTGCGCGTGTCGCGCACCAAGTCCTCGTAGCGCAGGTGGACGAGCCGACCGGGCAGCACCCGGCGCCAGTGCTGCATCATCGCGTCATGGTGAGCTAACATCTCACCGACACCGTCGAGTGACGCCGCCCACGGCATCGCGCTATTCTGAAGCCGCTCGAAGCAGCTGAGCCCCGTGTCCATCGGATCGCGTTCGAGATCGATAATCGTCGCTTGGGGAAACACGGCGGCGATGAGTCCTACGTGAAGCCAGTTGGAGAGGTGCTTGTCGGCGATGCGCTCGACGCCAGGGCCCGCGTACACGTCGGTGTGCTGAAGGTAGGTTTGCGCGACGAGTTCGAAGTCGCGTGCTAGGAATCCACGGCAGAAGAGAGGCCAGCACGCGCTCGGCACCGAAGCATGGCGCCACGACTCGACTTGCGCGTTGAGGGCCTCGGTTTCGCCAGCCCCGGCACCACTCGGATGGGCCGCGATTTGCCGCTCCAGCAACGTGGTGCCGGAACGAGGAAGTCCCGCGATGAACACCGGTCGGCGTGAACGAACTGTCGACGGTGCCCAGCGGGCAAACTGCTCAGAGGTGAAGCAGGCTCGGATGCGCTCGCACTGAGCGCGGAACGTCGCCCAATCGAATCGTGCAGGTGTGGCAGCCTTGGACTGGGCGAAATGCTCGAAGGCACCCACCAAGTCGTTCTGGCGCTCGCGCAACTCGCCGAGGCGCCAGTGCAGTCTGCTCGCGACGTGTGCATCGGGTGATTGCGCGAGGCCGTGCGCCAGCGCCAGCTCTGCCGCCTGAGCGTCGCCTAGGTTCGCGAGGATTTCGCCTTCGATCAGCCGACTCTCTGCATCGTCGAGACTCTGAATCGTCGCCAACGCCTTGGACAGGTTCCCGGCGCGCCGATACGCCTCAGCCAAGGTTCGCCTGAGTTCGACGTGTGCCTCGGCGCGACGATACTCGCGCTCCAAGCATGCAATTGCCTCAGCGTGCTGTCCGCGACGCAACAAGAGTTGCGCCTGCGCCACCACAATCGACACCTCGCCCGGAGCGAATGTGCGGGCTTTGACGAGCGCGTCGGCTGCGGCGTCCCACTTGCTCTGGCGCGTCCGGATCCGCGCGCACAGTCGCCACCCTTCGGGACACTTGGGTGAGACCTTCAGGTACGCCGCGCAGTGGTCGGATGCTCGATCAACATCCCCCGCATTGAACGCGTTGACTGCTTGGATCAACAGCGAGCGGTCGCGAGGGTTCATCGGAAGCGATGGTACAGAAATGAGAGATGGCGCGGCTTCTTGACTCCCTGTTTGTCACCCGCCGCATCACCCACGGTCGAGGACGACCACACCCATCGCACGCTGCTGCCGGACGCCGCGCTCGATGGGAAACTTCGCTGCGCCTTCTGCTCGAAGCTTTGGCGCGAACTCACGCACGTAGCAATCGAACGACTCACGTGAGGCGAAGCGGTAGCGCACTTCAAGGACGACGGCACCGCTCGACGCGCCCGTGGCACCCAACGGATCGGGATCGCGTCGGACCACTTCGGCGTTCAAGGCCCCGCCGAGTTGGACGTCGGCGATGTGGCCGTCGCGCAGCCAGGCGATCCATTCGTCAGCGACGCGCGCTTCGTCGAACGTCGCGGTGACGGCGTACGAGAACGTACCGCGCGAGTTCGGTGCCCCGGTTGTCACGATTGTCCCAACATCGCGACCGCTGGGGGGGCCGCATCGCCCCGCGCCTTCGCGATCGCGTCGAGCACCTGCTGCGGTCCGTAGGTGTCACTCTTGAAGACCACATTGCCCTGCGAATCGAGCACGACCAAGAGCGGAATCGTGATGCGATCGAAGCTCTTCAGCAGTTCGTTTCCCGGTCCATTGTTGCCAGTGAGGTCGACCTTGATCGCTGTAACGTTCTTCCCGTTGAGTTCGCGAGCGACTCCCGGTTGATTCAGGACGGTCGCCTCGAGCACCTTGCAGTTCAAGCACCATTCAGCGGTGAAATCGATGACGACCACATCGCCGCGCCCTTTCGCGATCGCGAGTCGATCGGGCGTGTAGTAGGTCCACACGATCGGGCCTTTGGCACTCTGCGAGAAGCCGACGAAGAGCGACAGCGCGATGATCGCGAGGCCGAGGCCACCGAACATAGCACGACGACCTAACTTCGGTGTGATCTGTACCGTGCGGACCACGAGCCAACCGCCAGCGGAACATGCTGCGGCGGCGACGAACCACCAGAAGAGTTTGCTGGGCGGATCGGGCGGCGTCACCATGAGTCCGCTGAGTCCAGCGCCAATGAAGTACGCCGCGGCTGCGAGCAAGAGTAGCGCCATGACCTGCTTGATCACGTCGCTTGCCGGCCCCGACTTTGGCATCTTCGCCGTGAGCTGTGGGAACGCGGCGAGGACGAGATACGGGATCGCCATACCGATTCCAACGGCAGCAAAGACTGCGAGGACGGTCGTCGTCGACTGCGTCGCTGCCCAGGCGATTGCGGCACCCATGAGCGGCGCGGTGCATGGCGTTGAGAGGATCGCCGTCATGATTCCAAAGCCGAAGGCACCCGGTGCCGACTCTTGCTTCGGGTTGATCATGTAGATCCACTGCGGCAATCCGACGTTGAAAAAGCCGAGCAGACCCACGGCCATCGTCGCGATGAAGACGCCAACGAAGATCACGAACCACGGATATTGGAATAGCTGATTCGCGCTGGTGAAACCCTTTATCGATGAGACGGCGATGCCGAGGCTCATCCAGAATGCGATCACTCCGAGCGACATGAATGCGCCGAGTATCAGCGTGCGCCGCCGCGTGCCTGCGGCTGACGACAGGCCCATGATCTTGAGAGGGATGACCGGCAACACGCACGGTGTTAGGTTGAGTAGAAACCCTCCGACCGCGGCCACCAGCAAGAGTGCGACGAAGCCAGCGCCGCGCGTGTCGATCGAGAAGCTCCACTGTAAGACGTTGAACTCGACGAGCTGCGGCGCCTTTTCGCCAGACCTGATTTTGGCGAAGACTGCGGCATCGAACTGTTTGAAGATCGGGTCGGGGGTGCGACTCACACTCGTCCCCGCACCGACGACGTTGAACTCGGCCGTGAGTTCGTAGGTCGCTGGCTGGAGACACGTGCGCTCATCGCACGTCTGGAAGGACACGCTGAATTTGATCGAGCGCTGGCCCGGCGCGGCGTCGCTCGCGATCGTGATAGGGACGAAGACGGGCGCGAGACCCTCATAAATAGCGAAGTTCTGCGGACCGTCGCCGATGTCGATCATCGCGAAGTGCGTTTCGGGCCACTGTGCGAAGTCGGAGTGGACGACAACACCTAGACCGTTGATTGAAGTGAGTTCGGTTCGGACGGCACCCTCGAACTGCGCGCTTCCTTTTGGCCACGGACCCGCGCGCGGCCACATGTGCCATGGAGAATTGATGTTGAGGACGACCGCGGCAACAACATCCGCGCCCGGGGTCACGTCGGTTGCGCTGAGGTAGACCTTCGCGCTCACTTGGTCGCGCGAGTCATTGAAGCGGGCCGCCGCGGGCGGACCCGAAGGTCGCCCGAAGCTGGGAAGGCCCGGCGTCTGGGCAGAGTGGGCTCGAGCGGCAGTCACCCCGAAGACGACGGCGAGCGCGACGAGGAACGAGAGCCAGCGATTGGGAAGCATGGTCATGACGCGATCGTTTGCTACAACACCTTCTTGACGACGACGACACCAACGAGGATGGCGAGCAACGCCGCGCCCGCGACGATCATGCTGATCAATGCCGCGCTCATTCCGACTGACGCTGCCGCCGTCGGCGTACTCGGCGACGACGGCACCATCGATGCCGCAGACGGTAGTTTGGTTGCGTCGAAACCGGTGAAGTACTCGGGATAGGTTTGGTCGGCGGGCCAGCCCTTCGCATCGGGATCGACAGCGACCTTGACGGGGAAGGTCAGTTCGACCGGGGCAATGCAGATCCGATCGTCGCAGGCTTGATAGGTCAGTTTCAGCGTGATTTCGCTGACGCCCGGCGTTGCGTCGGCTGCGGCGAGAACCGGCAGATACGCGACGACGCGCCCCTCAAAAACCCCGTACTCGACTGGCGAACCTCCGAATGCGACCGTCGCCATCACTGGCTTGGGCCATTGAATCGCGCCCGCGCTGGGCCGAAGGCGTCCATCCGAGCTGTTCCCGGTCGAGATCGACGTTTTGATGAAGTCCTCAGGCTCGCCCAGCGCCTTCGGAACCACCGGCTCGTTCGTCTGAATGTGCCATTTCGGCTTGAGATCGATCACGACCGCGACCGGGAACCACTGCCCTGGTTTCACCGCCATGGATCCGGGGAAGACCGTGACTTGGGCGGGGGCGTCACCGCTGGCGCCCGCCGCTTGGCCCGACGCCGATCGGGTCATCAGCAGCTCAACACCCGTGACGATTGCAAGAAAGAGGATCGCAGTCCGGAGGATTCTCATAGTCGCCGCACTCTACACCGGCTCAGCCCGACGGGATCGCGCGAGCCGCTCGGTTGGTGACAAGCCTGATTCGAGGCTCAAGGCCCGCTTGCGAGTCCTCCGATAGAGCCTGCGAGGTTGTCTTCAGGTCCGTCACTGCGGTTCTACCGCGCTTCCGAAGCAGATCGAATCCGACATGGCGAACGAAGTACTCGATCAGGACGGTGTTGATGCGCTTCTGAGCGCGGTTGATACCGGCGAGGTCGTCGAAGACTCTTCCGGGCTCCAGATCTTCTCGCGGTTCCGTCGAGATCGGGAGCGGGTGGAAATCAAGGACTACGACTTCAAACGTCCGGAGCGCATCAGCAAAGACCAGATGCGGGCGCTTCAGACGATGCACGAGAACTTCGCCCGCAACTTCGGTGCGGCCGCTTCTGGGTCGCTGCGCTCGATTGTCGAGGTGCGCGTCGTCCGCGCCGAGCAGCTCACCTATCAGGAGTACATCAACAGCCTGTCGGTTCCGACGGCGTTCAGCCTCGTCCGCTGTCCGCCGCTGTCGGGGGCTTTCTGCCTCGAAGTGAGCCCGCTCACGGTGTACCCAATCATCGATCGACTGTTGGGGGGGAGCGGAAAAGAGCTGTTCATCCCGCAGCGACCGCTGACGCTGATCGAGCAAAAGCTCATCCAAAAGATCCTCGCCCGCGCGATGCACTCGTTGCAGGAGGCGTGGGCGAGTGCGGCCGAAATCAACTTCGAACTTGGCGAAATGGAAGCCAATCCGCAGCTCGTGCAAATCGTGCCACCCAATGAGGTTGTCGTAGCCATCGGGTTCGAGGTGAAGTTCGGAAACCGGGCGGGCACGATGAGCCTGTGCATTCCCTCGAACACGATCGAGCCCATCCTTGACCGGCTCAGCGCTCAGAATTGGAGCGTGGCCGCAGCTCGCGAGGACGCCGTGCGCTGGGGCGAGCGCATCACCCACGAGCTGACGGGTGCTCGGCTCAGGGTCGATGCGACTCTGGCCGAGACGACGATGACGCTGAGCGAGTTGCGGAGCCTAGAGCCCGGCGACCTGATTCTCACCGGCAAGTCCGCCGCCTCGCCGGTCGTCGTGCACATTGAGGGTCGCGCCAAGTTCTTGGCGTCGATCGGCCAGAGCCGGGGCCAGCGCGCCCTCCGCATCGTCCGGGCGACCGCTGCAGACGACCGCGTCTGATTCCCGAACGGACGGCTGTTCGGATCCGTCAGTTCGAGTGCTGCATTGCCCATTGCCTCGCTTAAAAGGCGTGCAGGTTTCTTGGTCGATGCCACGTGGGCTGATGCAGTGAGTTGGGGGTCCTAACAACCCGCACAACCCGAATCTCGACCCTTACAGGAGAACGCTGCGCACCTTTTGTCGGTTGAGGCGCGACGTTCACTGTTAGCACAAACTGAATGGCAGCAGAGGGCCGTCCATGCTCCGACCGTTTCGTGGGATCCTTTCCTAAGATGGGAATAGCGGGCAGACCTTCCCTGTTCCTCAGTTGGACAATGCGTGAAGCGTGACGAGTTCGAAATTCTCGCAGTATCCGAACTTGACGCGGTCTTCCGATTTGCTCGCTTCCTAACGAAGGACGCGGATGCGGCGGAGGAACTCGTTCAGGATGTCTACGCCCGGGCATTCCGTCCAGAGTCGATCGCCGGATTCAGTACGCGGGTCGCTGGAATGCGGGCTTGGCTCATGACGATTGCACGCACAAGCTTTTACGGCCGGATTGAACACGAGCGTGCCGGGGATCGCGCCCTTGCGCGGGTGGCAGAATCGGCCCGATTCAGCGGGGACGCCGTTGAGGCCATCGACCCGTCGGAGGCGAGCGATATTGACTGGAGCCTCGCCACCAGCCGGATGCACTTTGCGCTGGACTCCATGAGCGTCGAACTTCGGGAGGTCTTGTGGTTCTGGGCCGTTGAAGGGTTGAAGTACAAGGAAATCGCCGAAGCGATGGCCGTTCCGATCGGTACGGTGATGAGCCGACTCCACCGTGCGAGGACGCAGGCTTCTCGAATGCTCCGTGATGACCCAGACCTGTCACCGCAACTGAGCCGCGCCGGCATCATCGAACCTCGCCCGGAAACCCAAAGCGCCGAGGCAGCAGGATGAGTTTGTCAGAGAACACCAACCATCGACATCGAGACGCCACCGAGCCGGTTGCAGTGTCGACACGCACGCAGCTTCTCCGCGGGGCTGCGGATGAACAACTCAGCGATGCTCAGCAGGCGGAGCTCGCGCGACACCTAGAGCGGCGCTCAGAAGACCAAGCCGTCATTGCATTCGAGAAGCGACTGCGGGGGACCGTCGTTTCTGTATCGCGCGGGAGTGCGCCCGGGGCTCTGCGAGATCGGATCACCACGATGCGGAGTACCGTTCCGCCGGACGAGGCCAGCCTGCCGTTTCCGACGGTCAGGGCGCGGCCGCGCTTGCGATTCTCGCAGTCCGCGCGCTGGCTCGCCGTCGCCGCATCGCTGGCCATCCTAGCGGGCGGAGCCTTCGTGATCCTCAGTCAATCAGGTGTATGGCGGACGGACGATGTTCAGGTCGCACAGCAATATCGCACGTCTCTCGTGAGGTTCATCAGCGCCCAGCACGAACAGTGCAAGGTCCATGCCGACATGGTCGGGATGCGGTTCAAAACCACGACGCTCGGCGACGTTCCGGCGGAGTTCAGCCGCGTGCTTGGAAGCACGCCCGACATCGGTCATGTCGAAGAGCGCGGATTTAAGCTGCTTGGCGCTGGGCCCTGCGCTGTCCCTGGCCGCGGGAAATCAGTCCGAATGGTCCTCGAATCGACGGCGGGCCCACAGACGAAGGACGGTCGCGGATCGATCGTGAGCATCCACATTCAGCAAGATTCCGGCGAGCTCAAGCTCGAATCAGGCAAGACCTATCGATTGGTGGATACGTTCGCTCCGACAGGCCCTGCAACCGCGGAGATCTTTGTCTGGCGACGCGACGGATTCATTTACTTCCTAACATCCAACTCTGAATCGGCCATGCAGCTGGCACACGCGGCGTTTGGTGCCAAGGAGCCCTCCGGGACGATCTGACACGCTTCTGGTGGTCCAGTGACGACGCTTAGGGAACGGTGGGCCGACAGCCGGTTGCGCATCGCGGCCAGACGCCTCGGCGAGATCCCCAGCGCGAAGCCCACGACGCACGCCTGATTGATCGCGGTCATCCTGGCCACCCCGGCGATCTCCCATCGCCTCGCGGACGTGATGGCAGATTCTCGAGCGACCACAATGCGGCCGAGCTTGCGGGCCCGTCGAACGCAATCGAGATCCTCCATCAGAGGGATGGATGCGAAGCCGTCGAGTTGCCGGAACACTTCACTCCGCATGAAGAGCGCCTGATCGCCGTAGGGAGTCTTGAAGAAGCGGCAACGGAACTTGACGGCAAGCTCGATGCCGCGAAGTAAAACGCCCTTGCCATCGAGTTCAAATCGAAACGCTCCGAGCGAAACTGACGAGTCTTGAAGCGTCCGCTGCACGATGTCCGCGAACCCAGTGGGCAGGGTTGTGTCGGCGTGGAGGAAGAGCAGGGAGCGGCCGCGAGCGAGCGCTGCGCCCGCATTGAGCTGGGGGCCGCGCCCCCGAGGGGCGATGATGACGCGTGCGCCGTGGGCCGCCGCGATTGACCGGGTGCCGTCGTCACTGCCACCGTCGGCGACGATCACCTCGACGCCGAGTTGGCGCACTGCATCGACAAGGCCGCCGATCCGCGATTGCTCGTTGAGCGTCGGTACGATGACGGAGAGCGTTGGCATCTCGTCGGGTGGCGACAGAGTGTCACGCACACGGTCCCACACCGGTAGATCCTGCGGCTCATCAACGTCGCTCAGCGTCGGCAAGAGTTGCACCGACAGCCCCAGCACGCTCGCCCGCTCAAGCGTCTTGGCCAGGACCGTCGAGGTGCTCCATTCCATCTCCTCGAAGAACGATGGGGCGGGTCGCCTCAGTCCGACCAAGTAGTAGCCGCCATCGGTCGCCGGTCCGAGGACGACGTCGGCGCTCTGTAGACCCTCTAACGCCATGTTCAGAAGGCCGGAGGAGATGTCAGGGCAATCGGTGCCGATGAGTACCGCCGCATCTGCCTCGCGCAGCATGTGTGTGAATGCCGCGTGCATCTTTTGTCCAAGGTCGCCGTCGCGCTGGGCCGCGCAGGGAAGATCGGTTTCGAAGTGTCGAGCGAACGTCTGCGGGTCTGAGCCCGAGGTCCACACACGGGCGTCTACGTCGCGGTATTTGAGCAACTCACCGACACGGGCGAGCGTGTGCCGCACCATGCGGTCATGCAGAGCCGCCGCGCCGTCTGCACCTAGGGCGGGAATCAGGCGAGTCTTGGCACGCCCCGGTTGCGGAAACCTGGCAAAGACGCCGACCACCGCGCTTCCGCACGCGCTCACTCTGGTGGGCCACAGGGCCTCCTGCGCAACGGTGCCGAGGATCTTGGTGGCCGCCTTTGCCACACCTCGAACCGTGCCGGAGATCTTCGACGTTCCGGCACGGCGCCGGCCGTAATCGACGGGCACCTCAACCGCTCGAAGTCCGCAACGTGCCGCACGGATCTGCATCTGCACGGTCCAGCCGTAGGTGTTGTCGTCCATGCGCAGGGAGCGGAGCGACGTCGTTCGGATCGCCCGAAACGGCCCGAGGTCCGTGTACGACACTCCCCAGAGCCAGCGGATGAGCGCGGGCGCCAGCATGTTCCCGAGCCGTTGCGGCAGCGTCATCGCTCCAGCGGTCAGGGTTCCGCGCGTTCGAGAGCCGATCACCATATCCGCACACCCTCGGACTATCGGGTCAACCACTCGGTCCATCTGCTCGGGAAAGTCGCTTCCGTCCGCGTCCAGGAAGACGATCACGTCAGGCACGAGGGTCGGATCGCACCCTGCCGCGACGATGCCCGCCTGACATGCCCGGCCGTACCCCCGGAGTCGCTCGGATACCACCGTGGCTCCTGCCGCACGAGCAACCGCTGCGGTGCGGTCCGTGGAGCCGTTGTCAACGACGATGATCCGATCAGCCCAGTCCGGGATGCGGGCGATGACCCCCGGCAGGGCACCCTCCTCGTTGAGTGCCGGGATGATGACCGCGATGATGGAACCACTACGCATGGCTCACCTCCGACGCACGCGGTGTTCCGCGAAGACGCCCGATGAATGTCGTGCCTCCGGCCACACACAGCAGGATCCACACGGGCGCGTGCTGGAGCCAGTGGCTCAACGGGTACACGAGTTGATCCTGCACGTAGTAGATAGGCAGGAGGGCGACATAGAGGAGGAGTGGCAGGCTTGGGCGGAGGGTGAGCAGCGGGAGACACCAGAGCCAATACCACGGGAACTGCGTCGGGCTGAGCATGAAGATGGTGCCCACGATGAACAGGCATCGTGCGATCAACTCCATCGCATCGGTAGGCTTGGATCGGAGTTGCCAGAGGACGACGACCCCCAGGAGCGCTGCTGAAGTGAGCCGCATGATCGCATGCGAGTGCCACGCCTCGATGCCAGGCAGCGTCAGTACCCGCTCGGTGAGCCAGATGCCAGCGCGAAAGTACCCGTCGTTGTTCTGCCAACTCCTGCCGTAGGCGAGAAAGCCGCTGCTCTCACCATGCGAAACAAAGAGAAGCGGAAGCCACAGCGTCGCACCCAGGAGTGCGCAGGTTGCAAGCGTCAAGACAAGCCGGCGCCACTGCCCCAAGAGGGGACGCAGGACGAGTGGGACAAGTACGACGGGCCACACTTTCACCGCCGAGGCGATGACCAGCCACGCCGCCGCCAATCCCTCTTTGCGGCGCACCGCGGCGAGCAGCGCCGCGACGATCAGCGGCAGCAGGAGGATGTCCATGTGCAGCGACGAGTAGACCTCGCGGAGCAGGAGCGGGTTCCAGGCAAACCAGATGACCTGGCCCGCTGGAAGCGAGAGTGCCTTGAGCAGTCTCAACAGCAGCATCAAGGTCGCGGCGTCGGCGAGGCAGAAGACGATGCGCAGGCCGACGGGGCTGAACGGCGCGATGGCGTACGCGGCGGCGAAGGCCCCTTGAGCCGCAGGTGGGTAGATGGTCGTGAGCGCGGGGTGGTTGATGCTGGAGAGCACGTTTCCGGAGCGGGCGGCTAGCGCGGCTAGTTGGTCCGCATTCGGTCCTTGAACAGTTCCGGCGAGCACGTCGCTTGGCGGGTCCCGGTACGGGTTGAGGCCGCTGGCCGTCACGGCCCCGTCCCACAGGTAGCGCTGGTAGTCGGACTCGAGCATCGGCGGGGCGAAGCACACGACAAGCCGGGCGGAGATGGCGACCGCAACGATCCAGTGGAAACTCAAGTGGAGGTGCTGTCGATGCCCTCGAAACAACGCCGCCAGATAAGCCGCCCCCGCAGCGACTCCGGCGGCGGCGAGCCACACGAGAGCGTGCTCACGAGTAGTGGCCCCAGCCTCAAGCACATGGGAGAGAACGCTCAGGAGGATCGCATACGCCAGGAGTGACCCGCCAGCGATGCAAAGGACCAGCCTCAGGCTGCCCGGTGGCCGAGAGTCGCTCGGTAGAAATGGTGCAGAACGGGCTGGTTGCTCGGTCATCGTCTCCACGCCAGAACACGCTCGAACAGCTTCTTGACACCCGGTGTCAGCCGCGTCCGGTTGTAGGCATCCGCGGCTCGTTTGATGACCTCCGCCTGGGTCGGGTACGGATGGATGACACTCGCGAGCTTCTTCAGGCCGATCCCGTGGGTGATCGCGGTGGTGAGCTCGGAGATGGTCTCCCCCGCGTGCCGCGAGACGAGCGTGGCTCCAAGCATCTGATCAGTGCCCTTCTTCAACAGAACTTTGAGCAGCCCGTCCTCGCCGTCGAGGATCGCGCGATCAACCGTGCCGAGTTCGACCGCGATGGTGTCGGTAGCGATGCCTTGCTCATGCGCGTCCTTTTCGTACAGTCCGACGTGGGCGATCTCGGGGTCGGTGAATGTGCACCACGGCATGATCAGGCGGCTGGCCTTGGCACGCCCGAAGAACAGCGCGTTCTTGATCACGATTCGCGCCATCGCGTCGGCCGCGTGCGTGAACTTGTATGTGCTGCACACATCACCCGCGGCGTAGATGCGGGGGTTGGTCGTCCGCAAGCCGTCGGTGACTTCCACGCCGCTACGAGCGTCGAACTGCACACCCGCGGCTTCAAGCCCCATGCCCTCAACGTTGGGTGCGCGGCCGATGCCGACCAGAATCTCGTCAACTTCAAGGCGCTCTTCGCCGCCGCCGGTTTTGAGAATCAGGGTCTTTCCCGACGAGGTTCGTTCCACGCGTACAAGGCTCGTGCCGAGCTTGAACGCAACCGCATCTTGGCGCATGGCCCGGATGACGAATTCGGCGGCATCCCGGTCCTCGCGCGGGAGGATCCGCTGGTCCATCTCGATCACCGTGACCGAAGACCCGAACCGCGCGAAAGTCTGGGCCAGCTCGCAGCCGATGGGGCCGGACCCGAGGACCGCGAGACGGCGAGGCAGCTCGGTCAGCGTGAAGACGTTTTCGTTATTGAGGAACCCGGCTTCGGCAAGGCCGGGAATGGCCGGAGTGGCCGGGCGGGCGCCTGTGGCGATGCACGCCCGCGCGAATCGGAGGCTTTGTCCACCCACCGAAATCGTGTCCGGGCCGGTGAACTTGGCCTCTCCGATGAAGACATCAATTCCCAGAGAGCGGAATCGCTCGGCTGAGTCGTGCGGCGCGATCTGCGCCCGCAGACGCCGCATTCGTTCCATGACCAATGGGAAGTTGACACCGAATCCCGATCCGCGATTTACGCCGAAGCGGTGTGCCTCCAGCATGTCGCCCACCGACCGGGCCGAGCGGATCAATGCCTTGCTGGGCACACACCCGAAGTTGAGGCAGTCCCCACCCAGGAGCCGGCGTTCGACGAGAGCAACCTTGGCGCCCATGCCTGCGGCCCCGGCCGCAGTGACCAGCCCGGCGGTGCCGCCACCGATCACGACCATGTTGTAACGGCCGGAGGGAGTGGGATTCGTCCACACCGGCGGATGCACCGCGTTGAGCAGCGCCATGTTGTGATCGTCGAGCGGCTGGAGGTCCCGCACGAGGTGCGGATCGATCCCGGCGGTCGATAGGGAGTGGGTCGGTGTCTGCATGAATGGAGTGCCGTGGGGATGACTCGCCTTCACTGTGAATCCGCGAGTTCGCGATTGGCCACGCTGTTGAGCTTCCAGCTGTAGTCGAGGAAAATCACCCGGGGCTCGTTGCCCGCGTTGATCAGTCGGACGAGTTCGGGTGAGTATTGAGCGGCGAAGGCGGTGACGGAGGAGGCCCTCTGCGCGAAGTCGCCGCCGTACCAGTCGTACAGGGCCGTGAGGGCCAGCTCGCCCTTGGGTTCGTTCAACTGGAACCAGCGTGGATGCGTGTGCACGTACCTGGTCTGGTCGGTCAACTGCTCTTCGAGTCGGGCACCGGTGAACGCCTCCGCCCGCAGGGGCGGGCAACCCACCGCGGCGCAGACGAGTGCGAAGTGGACCCGCGGCTCGGCGAACTTGGGGCGGATCAGCTCGTGCTCGATCTGGTTGAGGCTGTAGGTGTCGCCGGCAACTGCCCACCGCTTCGCGTCCCAGCGCTGGTCACTCGGGATGTCCTTGATGGAGTCGATGGGGTAATGGTCGACGATCAGGCGGAGCGTGAACGCGTTGTAGGCGTTGATGAGGAAGGCCAGGCGTTCATCGCGCCCGAGCGTCTCCACATCCCCTTTGCCGATTGAGGCGAGGTACGTGTCGAGCGCCGCGAGGTCCTTCTTGAGACCGTCATAGTCCACGAATCCGCCTTCGGTGACGTGCTTGTGCAGCAGCATGTCGAACACCGAGTGATCGAACGTGACGCCGTCGGGCTTGTGTGCGTACGCCTCCTTCAGCGTTGCCTTGGGCGGGCCGAGCATGCTCCCGAGCTGGCCCTTGTTCAACTCAGCGCACGCCGCGAGCACCGCAAGCACACTCGCCGCGACGATCAGTGTGCCGATGGACTTGGAAGCGGGGGCCGTCTCGCTCCTGGCCGCGGGTCGGGCGGGGGAGGGCTCGGGATTGTTCAACGCGGTCTCCTTCAGCGCCTTGCGGGCCAGGCGAGTCACGTACACGGTCACGACGATGGTGGCGAGCAGCCCGACGCCCAGCAGCACGTACTGCCACGGGTTCTTACCAGTCCCGCCTGCAGCCGCGGTCTTGCCCGCGAAGCCCAGATAGACGTACAGGAACGTCCCCGGCATCATGGCGATCCAGCTCGCGAGGAGGTGCGGCCAGAAGCGCACCGGAGTGAGCCCGTAGAGGTAGTTGCCCAGCGTGAACGGCACGGCGGGCGACAGCCGCAGCAGCGCGATGATCTTCCACCCACCCTGCGAGATCGCCTTGTCGATCGCGCCAAAAGTGCGGTTCTTTTCGGCCATGCGGCGGACCTTCTCGCGGGCGAGGTAACGGGCAATGAGGAACGCTGCCCCAGCCGCGAGCGTGGACGACACTGACACCGTGGCGAATCCCCAGGCCAGCCCAAAGATTGCCCCCGCCGCGAGCGTGAGCGCCGAGCCGGGCACGAAGAGCAGGGCGGCGACGAAGTACACGACGCCGAAGACCACGGGGCCCCACGGGCCGAGCGTCGCCACCTTCTCCTGCACCAGGTCGAGGAGCTGGGCCGTCGGCAGAGCGCGGACGACGACCAGGACGCTCGCGGCGATGACCAGCCACGCTGCGACCCGCAGCACGTGGGGCGCCCAAGATGTCGCGGCCCGGGCGGGTGCGTGCGGGGGGGCGTTGCCTGGCCCGCTGGAGTGGACCGGGACTGGCGCGTTGGTGACAGAGTGGCTCATGGCTCACGAGGGAATAGGCCGGCTCCCCGTACTATTCCCTTCGCACAGCCCCGCAATTGACATCGGCCCCAGCGTGTGCCGGGGCCGCTGTGAGCGTTCATTCAGTTGTCGCAAGACGAACACGTGCGCCGCACTCGTCGCCTGCGCCTGGTCGCTCCTCGGCCCGCGCTCGCCGCGCGTGGTGATCCAGCGGGCCATGGAGACGGCGGTCCCCCCCCAATTTTGCCGCCTTCGCCGGGCTTGAACTAGGGCGCGGAAGGTCGGCTTGGTGGTCATGGTCAGGAAGACCAGCGCTGCGAGGTTCGCGGGCGCGGGCTCGGTCGCATCGACGAGTTTCACCCACAGCTCGGCCCCGAGCCCGCCCGCGGGCCGGGCGCGGCGGGCCCAGCCGTTTCGGCCCGAGGTCGGTGTGGACTCATCCGGCTCACTTCTCGGCGATGCGCCGGGGCGCAGTTGGTGCGTGAGCCGCTGCCCGCTCTCGACCAGCGCGAGCGGGCGCGTCGTCGGCGCGGGTGATGGTGAAGTCAAAGTATCCCGCACCGTGCTTCCGACGATGGCGCGGGCGTGACGGCGTCGTCCCATTTTTGCACGTGGGTGACGGGCGTCATCAATCGCCGCAGCTACTACCCATGGCTTCAAGAGATCGTCCACGCAACGCATAGATGCGGCTGGATGGCCGAGATAGGGGAACTATCCGCAGTTGTTTCAGCGCGCTGAATAGTTATATTTATTTGTCGCACAGAGGGGTGCGCTGTGGGCGGCCCCTTTCCCGCTGCCGTTGGAACAGGATGTTCCGCTCAGAAGGCCTGTACCCCTCACTCCGCATCTTTTAGAAGGAAACTCCCGATGACCGCAACCCGTGAAGAGACCGTCCGCAGCTACCTCGGTGACCTGATCTCTGTCTTGGAACATGTGTCGCAGGCGGTCGTCAAGCAGGCCGGCAATGACGACTTCCGGCGGATCGCACATGCCGGGAGCGTGATCGACAAGCTCCACTCGGTCCTCACCCGCCAGCGCGCCGACCTTGAGGCGCATGTCAAGGCCATGGGCGGGACCAACGGGGGCGGGGTGCTGAAGGACATGTTGGGCACTGTGTCCGGGGCATTGGCCGGTCTCTACGGCAAGGTGCGCGGCGAGACAGCCGCCCGCATGCTGCGCGACGACTACACGGCGGTGAGCTTCGTCACCGCCTGCACCTCCATGCTCCATACCACCGCGCTGGCACTCGACGACTCGGCCACCGCAGCGCTGACACTCCGCCACTTACAGGAATACCCGCCCCTCACTATGGCCCTGAGCGAGCTCCTCCCCCACGCCGTGGTCGCCGATCTGGCCGCGGACAAGATACCCGTGGGCAACGCCTCCGCCGCCGAAGAGGCCATCAGCAACCTCAACGATGCATGGCACGGGGCTTCTGCGGCCAACCCGACGTGAGGGAAGGGCATTGAAACGGGGCACTCGTCGCGCTTGAACTCGACCAACCGGTCGCGGCGGGTCGGCCCGCGCTACTTGCTCGACCTGCCATCCACGCTCCACGCCCCGCCGCCGCGCCAGAGCACGTAGAGCGACGCGGCGAGCACGGCAATGGGGAGCACGATCGGCGGCTCATCGGGCCAGTCGGCGGTCAGGTGCGCGTACAGCGCGAAGGCCATCGACCCGCACGCGATCGCGGCACCGACGCGAGCGAACGCGCCGCTCAGCAGCATCAACCCCGCCAGCACGCCAAGCACGGGCGCGAGGATCGC
>Ga0209591_10001866_pt1 | contig 25661 bp, 13 predicted proteins | sample MAT01_FD_187207 | JGI IMG/M metagenome (GOLD analysis project Ga0209591, IMG submission 187207) | Freshwater microbial communities from Lake Fryxell liftoff mats and glacier meltwater in Antarctica - MAT-01 (SPAdes) (version 2) | ecosystem: Environmental > Aquatic > Freshwater > Ice > Liftoff... | reverse complement strand
CCCACGCCCACGCCCGCGCCCGCCCCCACGCCCACGCCCACGCCCTCCCCCGCACCCACGCCCACGCCCGCGCCCGCCTGCCGTGTCTCGAACACCACCACGAGCACGTCTGACGTGCTCCTCGCCGACTCACTTCCGGCATCCACAATCGCCCGTTTCGAACGCAGGCGCATCGTCGCAAGCAACGAACAAGGGCAGGGCGGCAGCGAGACCAAGACACTTGATGGTCCAACGATTCACGAGAGGCTCCGGGTCAGAGGTTCCAAGTCGACCTTCGCAAGCCTCGTGCCACCGAGCGGCTCCATCGACTCTCGCGTTCCTGGCGCTCGCCAGCTCACCCACGGACAACGCTCGTGTCAGCCCGGACACGCCCTGTGGCGCCCGAGCCGCGATCGGTCAACCGCGGTTCGCCTCCCACCACGCCACCGTCTCCGCGAGCCCTTCATCGAGCCCGACCTCGGCCTCGAACCCGAACCGCTCCCTCGCGCGCGTCGTGTCGAGCTGGCGTCGCGGCTGCCCATTCGGCTGCGCCGGATTCCACGCCAGCTCGCCCTGGAACCCCACGATCGCACGAATCTTTTCGGCCAGGTCCCGAATCGTGATTTCGCTCCCCGTGCCGACGTTCACCGGCTCGTCGCCATCGTACAGGTCGACCGCCAACGCGATCCCACGCGCCGCGTCGCGCGCATGCAGGAACTCGCGCGATGGCGACCCGTCCCCCCACACTTCGACCGTCGCCGCCCCCGCGTCGCGCGCCTCCACCATCTTCCGGATGAGTGCTGGGATCACATGCGAGGTCGCCGGATCGAAGTCGTCGCGCGGCCCATACAGGTTCACCGGCAACAGATAGATCGCGTCGAGCCCATACTCCTGACGGTAGGCCTGCCCCATGACGAGCAGCGCCTTCTTCGCAATCCCATAAGGCGCGTTCGTCTCCTCGGGGTAGCCGTTCCAGAGGTCATCCTCCTTGAATGGCACCGGCGTGAACTTCGGGTACGCGCAGATGGTTCCGACCGTCGCCACCTTGCGCACGTCCGCCAGGCGCGCCGCCTCGATGAGCTCGACGCCCATCACCAGGTTCTCGTAGAAGAAGCGGCCTGGGTGCCGTCGATTGGCACCGATGCCGCCGACCACGGCCGCGAGGTGCACGATCACATCGGGCCGTTCGCGCGCGACGTATGCCCGTACCTGGTCCCTTTCGAGCAGGTCGAGCTCGGCATGGCGCGGCAGCAAGAGCCCCTTCGCCCCCCGTCGCTCCAGCTCGGCCACGACGAAGCTCCCGAGGAACCCATGTGCACCGGTGACCATGATACGGGCGTTTTCGATCATGCCTTTGTCCTCTAGTGCCTCGTCGCGACCCTGTCGATAGCCCATCCGCCTGGACTGCGGCACGCGCCGACCTTGCCGTTTTGCCCGCGGTGCCACACCTTGCGCCGCATGTCCGACACCGCGCACCCAGCCGTCCTGAAATCCGATCTGTCCGTGCTGACTTCGCGCACGCGTCTGCCCGCCGAGCTGAAGAACGCGTCGGGCATGCAGAAGCTCGATTGGATCCTCGGGCTGCCAGCGCCCGAGGACTTCGTCGCCGCGCTGGCACCGGACGAACTCTACTACTGGCTGCGCGACATCGGCAAAGAGGACGCCTATCCGCTCCTCGAGTACGCCAACGGCGAGCAGCTGCGCGCGCTCGTCGACATCGACGCCTGGACCCGACACGAGCTGTCGGTGCCGCGCTGGCTCGACTGGCTCGACCTCGCGCTCGCGGTCGACCACGACACGGCCGAGCGCTTCATCCTCGCTCAGGACGACGAGCTCCTGATGGCCCTCGTCACGGGCGACATCCAGGTCCTGCCGGCCGACGCCGACGTCAACATGATCCCCGACGAGCTCGCGTTCTTCTCGTCGCCCGACTTCCTCTACGTCGTGACCGTGCCGCGTGAGCACCCACTCGAAGAGCGCATGCCGCAGCTGATGAAGCTGCTCTGGTCGGCCGACACCGACCGCGCGCGCGAGATCTTCCAGCAGGCCCAGTTCGAGCTGCACGAGGCCAACGGCGAAGACCTCGAGCGCTTCCGCACCGCCCGCCTCCAGGACCTTGGCTTCGAGTCGGTCAATGACGCGATCGAGGTCTTCTCGACCGTGCCGATCAAGGTCCTCCGCCGCGAGCTCGAGGAAGCCCGCACCGCCGAGGGCGTCAGCCTCATCGGCACCCAGCCGGGTGGCACCACGGCCGATCCCCAGCGCGAGTCCTCCCGCATGGTGAGCGACCTCGTGCTGCGCGGCGTCGAGCCGCCGGATCTCCTGCGCGCCGCCGTGAGCGCGCTCGACGAACGCGACCGGGTGACCTTCGGCAACGGCTTTGCCTACCTCACGAACAAGGTCTTCATGGCCGAGACGGGCGACCTCTCGCGCCTCGACGACCTGCCTGAGATCGCCCGCTCAGCCGCGGCCCTGGCCAACCTCGGTCTTTCCTATCTGGCCATCGAGTCCGAAGAACGTGCCGCCGAGGTCGTGCGTCAGGTCACGCCCGAGACGCTCTTCAAGGCGGGCTGGACGCTCGTCTTCGACCTCTCGCGCAAGGCCCGCCGCCTCGCCCTCCGGGCCGGACAGGACAAGGGCTTCTCGCTCTTCGGTAGCCCCATCGACGAGGTCATCCAGGCCGCCGCCTTCCTGCGCCCACGTTATGCCGAGGCGCTCGACGACCCCGGCCGCATCGGCGCCCGCCCGTTCGCCACCCTCGAGGAACTCTCGAAGGTCGAGGCCTACATCGACGAAGCGAACCTCGTGCTCGGGGCCTTCGAACGCCACTTCGGCCTGACCCTCAAGGCCCTCGAAGAGGGCGACCTGCCGGGCCTCGAGCACGACGCTCGCAAGAACATCCGCCTCACGACGCTCGTGCGCATGGGCCTCCTGCACACCCTCTTGAGCGACCAGTTCAGCTTCATGCCGGTCGACCGCGACACCCTCGTCGCCTTCTCCCGCGCCGCCTTTGGCAAGGACACGGTGCTCACGCCCGCCTTCGACAAGACGGTCCACGCACTCGTCGAGTCTGGCCTCGAAGGCGCCGACGAACTCTCGCGTGAAGCCTTCCGCGGCCTCGTCCAGCGCGCGGTCGACGAGCTCGTAGAGGCCCTCGGCCCAGTAAAGGAACGCGACCTCGACCTGCGCTACGTCGGCGACATCTTCCTCGTCGCCCAGCCGGGTGGCTAAGCCGTTGAGCCGCGCCCCGGACATGGGCGCACAAAGGTCGAGCGTCACCGCGGAGCGTCGGGGATGCAACCGAGCATCAAAGCCCGCGAAGTGGGCAGGGAGGGAGCACCCCGAGTCCGCGGCGACGCGTAGCACGCAACACGCTCTCTGCAGCCATCGCCGCGTCGACCCGCTCGATGCACATTCGTTAAACGAGAAAGACCGCCCTCCGAGAGGAAGGACGGCCTCCGAAAGGTCGCTCGGGGATCAGCCCTTGCCGAACGAGCCGCTGAACACGAACGCGATGACGAGCGCGTAGATGACAAGCGACTCGATGAGCGCGAGGCCGAGGATCATCGGGGTGAAGATCTTGTCCGAGGCGCCGGGGTTGCGCGCGATGCCCTCGAGCGCGGCCGCCGCGGTCCGGCCCTGGCCAAGCGCGCCACCGAACGCCGCGATGCCGAGGCCGAGGCCGGCGCCGAGCGCGATGAAGCTGCCCTGGGTAAAGGCGTTGTCGGGGGAGCCGTCGGCGGCCATCGCGACGCCAGCCGCGAGCAGAACGAAGAAGAAGCTGAGGACTGCGGTGATCGACTTCATGTGAGAACTCCTCGAGGTGAGTGGGTCTGAGCGACCCTTCTGGACGTAAAAATGGCGTTTGCGCGCCGTCAAAAACAACAGACCCGGGGCGGTGTACCCCGTGATCAGTGGGCGTGAGCGTGCTCGTGACCTGCGCCCTCGAGCTCGGTGTCATGGCCGTGATGCTCTTCTACGGCGAGCGACAGGTAGACGATGAACAGGAGCGAGAACACGACGGTCTGCACCACGCACACCATCAGACCGAGCGCCATGATCGGCAGCGGGATGAGCGGCAACCCGAAGCTCATGAAGATGAAGAGCACCTGGTGGTCACCGAACATGTTGCCCATGAGGCGCAGCGCCAATGACAGCGGGCGCACGCAATAGGCGATCATCTCGACCACGAACATCAGCGGCGCCAGGATGAGCATCGGGCCCATGAAGTGCTTGAAGAAGCCGACGATGCCCTGGGTCTTGATGCCCTGGTAGGTGAAGTACACGAAAGCCATGCCACCCAGCGCGAGCGTCGTATTCAGGCTCTGGGTCGGAGGCACGAAGCCCGGCACCAGCCCGAGCAGGTTGGAAATCAGGATGAAGACCGCCGCCGCCGTCACGATCGGCAGGAAGCGCAGCGCCTTCTCACGCGGCATCATCGAGGTCATCAAGCCCAGCAGCATCTCCATCAGGATGTCGAAGAATGCAGCCGCGCCAAACGACTTGGGCGGCAGGTTCGACCCGAGCACCTTCTTGCGTGCGGCCAGCGCCAGCCCGATACCGATGAAAAACACCAGCATCCCGATGAACACATGCGCGACGTTGAGCTTGGCGGCCGGGTCCTTGTCGATGATCGACGGCCCGATCATGTGGGCGACCTTTTCGCGCAGGCCGATCGGGATGATCTCCTGGCCGATCCACCAGTGCTTGTCCTCGGGAGCGTCGGGACGCGCCTTCGAATTGTGATGCGCCCCGGCGGCATGCGCGGCGCCGTGGGCCTTGTCGCCAAGCGGGCTGCGCGAGTCATGCTCGAGGGCCTTGTGCTCCGTCGGGGTGTCCGCCAGGGCGCTGCCGCCGGCGAAGGCGAGGACAGCGATGGCTGCGGTGGTCGCGAGGGTCCGGATCGTGATCACAGGCGTCGCTCTCCGTGGGTGGTCGAAGCCGTCGGCGCACGCTCGAGCGCGCGCACGGCCGTCAGGACGAGGGTCGCAGGCAACATCGTCGAGAACCCGACGAGAAAGCCGAGGGAATTGATCGGAAGCTGGCTCAGACACAGCCAGACGATCGTGCAGAGCACAACCAGCTTCAGCGTGAACACGACGGCCCACGCGACACGACTGCGGTTCTGCGAATCGAGAATGCGCCGCCCGACGAACACCATCGCCCGCAGGTTCAGCACGCCGAGCGCGCCACCGACCAGCGTCCCCCAGAGGAACGGCCCGGCGCCCGCCAGCACGTGCACAAGCACGACCGCCAACACCGCCAACGTCAGGTTGATGAGCTCGAACTGGCGGATCGTCCGCTCACCCTCGGTACGCGCTTTCTTGACGGTGCTCATGACGCCGCCTCGATCCGCTTCGAACGCGCCGCGTCCATCGACTCGGCAATCTCGACCCCCGGTTCCTTCTGCGCCATGACCTTGCGGGCCTGGCGATAGAAGCGCATTACCGCCTTGCCGGCCGCGATGCAGCCCGCGAGCACGAAGAACAGCATGCCCCACGGGCTCGTCACGAAGTACTCGTCGAAGAGCTTGCCGAGGTACCACCCGAGGACGACCGACCCGGCCATCTCGATCGAGAGCGACATGCCATCGAGCCGATCGCGGTTCTTGCGCCACTTCGGCGTCCGGCCCTTCACCGGCTCGCGCGCTGCCGACGATACCCCAGCCGAAGCCAGGAAAGCCGAAGCTGAAACTTCGGCTGGCTTCTCGCTCGCAGGGCTGGTCTTGGCGAAGACGCTCACGACGTGGGTTCCGAGGCGATAGGGGGTTGAGGCAACAAGGGCGCGATGCCTTTACCGGCGGCGGCCAGCTAACATGCACCCGAGGGTGCGTCAACCCGGAACTGACCCGATCCCACCCGCATGGAATCAGGGTGTGCGGGCCGGTTATCCCCTCCCGTTCAAGCCACCGCGACCCGCGGCACGACCGGGTGGATACGGCTCACGATCTCGTAGTTGATGGTGCCGCACCAGCGCGCGAGGTCCTCGGCGCTGACCTGCTCGTCCCCTTCGGCCCCGAGCAGCGTGACGACGGAGCCGACCCGCGCCGCCGGCACGTCGCTCACGTCGACCATCGCCATGTTCATGCACACGCGTCCGCGCACCGGCGCCCGTACCCCGTCGACCAGCGTGTGCGCGAGGTTCGACAGCCGCCGGTCGTAGCCCTCGTGATAGCCGATAGGTACTATCGCGATGCGGGTATCGTGGGTACAGCGATAGGTTCGGCCATAGCCGATCCAGTTCCCTCTCTTTACCATTTTTACCTGTGTGATCCGCGCTTTCCAGGCCAATGCCGGCGCGAGAACTGGCAGGAAGCCGCCCCGCCCATCGCGCTGCTCCGGCAGCGCCAACGCCGCCGCGTATGTCTCTGTCGACGGCCACAGGCCATAGGCCGCGATACCCACGCGCACTAGCGCGCCATGCGTGCGTGGCCACAAGATCATCGCCGCCGAGTTCGCCGTGCTGGCGATCGGCACCCCCAGCCCCTCCGCCCGGAAGGCCGCCAGCGCCTCCTCGAAACGCCCGACCTGGGTCATCGCGAAGCGATGATCGGTCGTGTCTTCGATGTCGGCGTAATGCGTCGCGATGCCCTCGAGCGCGACCCCGGGTGTGCCTGCAATCAAACGCCCGAGCTCGAGCGCGTCCGGCAACTCGAGCCCCTGCCGGTGGTTGCCGGTCTCGACCTTCACGTGCAGCGGCACGACCTTGCCAGCCCGTAGCGCAGCTGCCGCCATAGCGCGCACCACGTCTGGGTCGTAGGTGACCATGCGCACGCCGGCCGCCACCGCGCGCTCGGCCTGTTGCACCGGCACATTGCCGACCACATGCAGCGGTGCCTCGATGGCTGCTGCGCGCAACGCCTCCGCCTCGTGCAACGAATTGACGACGAGCCAGTCCGCACCGCCCGCGAGGAACGCGCGCGATGCCAACACCAGCCCGTGCCCGTAGGCGTCCGCCTTGACGACGACCCCCAGCCGCGCCTCGCCGACGCGCGCCTTGAGCGCCCGCGCGTTGGCCGCCAGTGCCGACGTCGACACCTCGCACCAGGTCAGCTCGCTCGCGATGGTCGCGTCCGCCGTCGTCATGTCGGTTGTCCATGGCCCCGGTGGCGCATGACCAGCTCGGCCGGCATCTCCTGCACCACCAGGAAGATCAAGGTGAAGAGGCGCCGCGCGAGCTTCAGGTCGACCCCCTCGCCGTCCCGCAGGTGCGGCCGCAGCGCCTTGCGGATGCGCACGCCAGCGTCGTCATGCACGAGCTTCTTGGCATAGTCGAGGCTCTCCCAGTCGCGGCTCCCAAAGGCGCCGCCGTCCGCGCGCGCGAGGCGCGTTATCACCTCGCGATAGTCGCGGAACGGGTCGCGCAGGAGATCGAACGGCAGGCCGACTTCGATCTCGCCATCCGGTCGCGCGAGCACGATCACGGCCCCACCGTCCGCCCGGCGGTCGATCGTCACGATTGGTGCCTGGCCGTCGTGCTCGTGGTTGAGATCGAGCAGCGCGTGCTGCCACTCGCGCTCCCGCTCGAGCGCCTTGCCGTCCCAGAGCGCGTCGGCGATGCGAAACCTCATGGAGCCTCCGAACGTCCAGGCCCCCGCGTTCCATCCGCCGTGCCCGTTGCACCCGCTGAACCCGCTGAACCCCCTGAACCGACTGGACCTTCGAGCGTCAGGGACACCGAGGTGCCGGTCCGCGTCTCGATCACCTGCGCTGGCGCCGCGATGAAGATGCCCGCCTCGCGCAGCCCGCTCTGGAGCCGGCGCAAGTACGCGTCGCGCAAGCCGAAGTGGGCGTCCCACGACTTCGCGCAGAGCCAGCAGCGCAGCTCGACGTAGCCCGGCTGGAACACCTCGATGAACGCGAACGCACGATAGGTTGGAATGCCGCGCGGGTCGGACTGCTGCACGGCGTCTCCGATTTCGCTAGCGATCCGCACGACCTCGTCCAGGTCCTCGCGGAACGAGATCATCGCGATCGCGTGGAAGCGCACTTCTTCGCGCGGGCGAGACGTGTTCACGAAAGGGGTCTGCGCGAGCTTCGAGTTCGGAACGATCACATGCATTTCGAAGCGGGTGAGGAGGCGCGTCGTGCGCCAGCCGATCGCCAGCACCCAGCCCTGGTTCTGGTCGTCGACGATGATGTAGTCGCCGACCGACAGCGGCTGGTCGGCGGCTATCAGCAGGCCCGCCAGGAAGTCCTCGAGCGTGCCCTTCAACGCGAAGCCTGCCGCGGCCGACCCGATGCCCAGAGTCGCCAGCACGGGCGTCACGTCGAAGCCAATCGACGACAGCGCCATCAGCGCGCCGATCGTATAGATGATGACGCGCGCGCTCGTGCGCAAGACGCCGCCCGAGGTCTTGAGCACCTTGCTGCGCTCGCTGCGCGCGATCATCCAGCCCTGCACGAGCCCGTCGATGAACAGGATGATGAGCACGATGATGGTCGTCTCGCTGCCCTTCTGCACGTACATCTGGAGTGCCCCAGGAATCGGCACCACGGCCGCCCACAGGTTTACCGCCAGCAACACCAGCGACACATACGCCGGCCGGTGCAGCGCCTCGATCAGCGCGTCGTCGAGCGACGTCTCGGTCTGCGCAGCGCGCGTCTCGAGCCACAACAGGGCGCGCCGGATCCCGTAGAAGCCGAGCGCCAGGAACGCCGCCAACATGATCGTCGCGAGCACCCAAGGCTCGGCGTCCTTTCGCACCCAGGCCTTCGCGCTGCCCTCGAGCGGCACCACCATCGCCCAGATGTAGAGCCCGATGAGCCACGCCCCGAGCACGACGATGCGCACGAGGTTCTTGACGAAGCGCTCCGAGATGACGGTCGTGCCCGTCGCGAAGCGTCGGGTCATCCAGCTGCGCCAGCGCACGACCAGAAAGATCGACCCGGCGAGCCACGCGATGAGCGCCAACGACGGCCACAGCCACGGCCACACGTTCTCCCAGATCGTGGCGAGGTCGAGCACGGCGAGCTGTGGTGGTATCACGCGCGCTAACGTCGCAAACCGGGCGGGCAGCGACAAGGGGATTGTTTCAGTCGTCCCGAGGGTGTACGGCTTCCTGCCCCGGGGTCGCGGGCATGCCCGTCAGCCTTCGCAAGGATGGCGAAGCCTGGACTGCAGGCCCCGGCGCGAGACGCTGGAGCCGACCATGAACGACATCATCGCCCCCCGCCGCTGGAGCGGCCGCTTCAACAAAGCCCTCGTGCTCGAGAACCCGAGCGAAACCCTCGACGACGAGCTGCGCACGCAGGGCTTCGACGTCGAGCGCATCAAGGACGCCCCGAGCGAGGACGAGCTCGTGCGCATCCTCGAGGCGGGCCAGCACCACCTGGTGTTCAAGCGCTCGGTGGTCGAGATCAACGACCGCGTGCTCGGTGCCTCGAAGAACCTCGCCGCCGTGATGTTGTGCTGCATCGGCGACGACTCGGTCGACAAGCAGGCGGCCGCCAACCATGGCGTGCTCGTGATGAACGACCCGGTCAGCAACGGCCGCAGCGTGGCAGAGCTCGTCATCGGTGAGATCATCTCGTTGTCGCGGCGCGTGTTCGACTCAATCATAGAGATGAGCGAGTCGGTCTGGAGGAAGAACAGCAACGCCCGCTACGAGGTGCTCGGCAAGACGATCGGCATCATCGGCTTTGGCAACATCGGCCGCCAGGTGGCACAGCTCTCGCGCGCGCTCGGCATGGACGTCGTCTTCTTCGACTCGGCGCCGATCCCGCGCGAAGTCGGACTCGCGATGGGCTACCGCGCCTGTGACTCGGTCAAGGACGTGTTCGCGCAAGCGGACTTCGTGACCGTGCACGTGTCGGCCACCGATCTGCACGGCGCCAGCAATCGCGACCTCTTCAGCTATGAGACCTTCAAGTTCTGGGGCAGCCGCCCGAGCTCGAGCCCGCGCATCTTCATCAATCTCGCGCGCGGCTTTGTGGTCGCCCCCGACGACCTGCGCCGCGCCATCACCGACGGCTTCGTCAATTACGCGATGACCGACGTGTTCCCGGATGAGCCACGTTCGTCCGACACGAAGACCTGGATGAACCCCTACCAGGGCGAGCCGCGTGTCTTCGCGACCCCGCACATCGGCGCTGCCACGCTCGAGGCCCAGCCCCGCATCGGTCGCTACGTCGCGCGCACGACCGAGCTGTTCTCGCGCTACGGCATGATCCGCGACTGCGTCTTTCGCCCGCGCGCGAAAATCGAATTCGAGGCGCCGACCGGCCAACACATCCTGGCCGTCGTGCACACCGACAAGCGCGGCACCAAGAAGGCCGTCGACGACGCCATCTACGAGGCCGGCGCCAGCAACGTGCGCTCTGCCCACGTCGACTTCCCCGAGTTCGGCATCGCCTACGACGTCTCGGTGCTCGACCGCGCGCTGAGCGAGGCGCAGGCCGACGCGCTCGTACAGATGGCCCAGCGCATCACCCGCGAGCCGAACGCTATCCGCTGGCTGCGCACGTTCGCGGCGGAGTAGCGCTCAGTAGCTCAGTCGGCGACCACTTGAACTAGCAGGGGATCCGGCGCACTCTTCGGCGCGATGACCGCTTCAGGGACCAGCGTCGGATCGACCAGCTTCGCGACCAATGATCGCAATCTCCAGACCCTCATCGAGGGTGTGGCGAATGTTGCAGGCCTGCTCGCGGGCGAGATGAAGGGCGACGCGCGGCGCGACGCCGAGGCCGCCTGGCTGCGCTGGGAGCTCAACGTGCGCTCGCTCTCCGAGAGCGCGCTGCGCGGGCCCGACAGCATCCCGCTGGCCGACCTGGTACAGCGCTTCCGCCTGAACTCGTTCGAGCTGCGCTGCCTCGTGCTGGCACTCGCATCCCACATCGAGCCACGCATGGCGGCGCTCGTCACCTCGGCCAGCAAGGACAACTTCACCCGCGGCGTCACCATCCGCCTCGCGATGGAGCGCTTCTGTCTGACCGCGACCGAACGGGTGCAGGCACGCGCCGCGTTCCTGCCCTCGGCGCCGCTCATCCGCAACCACATGATTGCGCTTGGGCGCACCGAGGTCGGGGCTTCCGAAGGACTCTTGTCGCGGCGCATGGAGCTGACGACCCCGACGCTGCGCTACATCCTGAAGGAGAACGAGCTGAGCGAGTCGCTCGCGAAGCTCGCCCGCTTGGAGTTCCCTGAAGTCTCGTTGCTCAATGTGATCCTCCAGACCGAGCACATGACCCAGGTGCGTCAGCTGGTCGAGAACCACCGCGACTATCGCAAGGCCATCACCGAGTGGGGCTTCGACAAGGTATTGCCTTACGGGCGCGGCCTGTCGTTTCTCTTCTCGGGCCCACCCGGCACCGGCAAGACGCTCCTCGCTCACGCGCTCGCAGCCCACGCGCATCGGCCCATCCTGTCGCTCTCGGCGGCCGACATCCCTGAGAAAGAGGGGGTCGAGAAGCTGCTCGACGATCTCCTCACCGAGGCGATGATGCGCGACGCCATCGTCCTCATCGATGAGTGTGAAGCTCTGCTCGGCAAGGGCGACAAACGTAAGGCGACGGCCTTCAAGGCGGTCGAGGACTTCGAGGGCATCCTCATCCTCATCACCAATCACCCCCACCAGCTCGACGAAGGGCTCGAGCGGCGCGTGATGTACAACCTGCCGTTCGAGGTCCCGGAAGCCGACGTGCGCCGGCAGATCTGGGAGGTACACATTCCGCCCGAGGTGCCGCTTGAGGGTGACATCGATCTCGATGTGCTCGCCAACACGTACGACTTCTCCGGCGGAACGATCAAGAACTCGATCCTCTTCGCAGTGAACCTCGCGCTCGCGAAGAACCCGAAGCAACCGTGCCTCACGATGAAGCTCTTGGAGGAGGGCTGCCGCGCCCAGCTCCGCTACGCGCTCGAGGACCTCACGGTGCGCAGCTACTCGCGCCTGCGCGTAAAAGACATCATCCTCCCCGAGAGGCCCTACAAGAAGGTGCTCGAGATCATCGCCGCCTGCCGCAACCAGGCGACGGTATTGAACGCCTGGGGCTTCGGCAAAAAGCTCGTCACCGGCAAAGGCATCACCTGCCTCTTCGACGGCCCGCCCGGTACCGGCAAGACGCTCTGCGCCGAAATCATCTCGGGCGAGCTCGACCGTCCGCTCTATCGCGTCAGCATCCCGGAGGTCGTCTCTAAGTGGGTCGGTGAGACCGAGAAGAACATCAAGGCCATCTTCCAACAGGCGCGCATCTCGCACGCGATGCTGCTGTTCGACGAGGCCGACTCGCTCTTCGCGAGCCGCATGGCCGAGGCGAAGTCATCGACCGATCGATACGCCAATATGGAAGTCAATCTCCTCCTGCAGGAGATCGAGCGCTTTCCTGGCTTCGTCATTCTCACGACCAATTTCTTCGGCAGCCTCGACAAGGCCCTCATCCGCCGCATCCAATTCCGTGTCACATTCGAAGACCCGGACGAGGAGGGGCGCGTGCGCATCTGGCAGACACTCACCCCGCCCGAGGCGCCGCTCGATGCCGACGTCAATTTCGAGAAGCTCGCGAAACACTTCGAGATGACGGGCGGTATGATCAAGAACGCGATCGTGCGTGCGGCCTACCTCTCGTGTGAGGCCGGCACCTCCATCACCCAGAAGCGCCTCGAAGAGAGCTGTCTCGACGAGTACCAGGCCGCCGGCAAGGTCGCGCGCGACCCGTCGGCCCTGCCGCCGCCGCGCTTGGTCATCCCGGAAGGCGCGGTCGAGCTGCCCGCCGACTGGCAGGACCGCGGCATCTCCGCCGAGCTGCTCGTCAAAGCGGGCGTCGGCGACGCCGACCTCGGCAAGAACATGAAGAATGCACTACGCGCCTCCGGCAACGGCGACGACGTGCGTAGCCCGAAGGTGCGACCGATCCCTGGCATGGACGACTACCCGATGCCGACCCGGGTCGACTGGCCCGACAGGGAACCGTAGTCCATCCCGTAAGCCATCCGGTTCCGCACTCCAGGCTTCGCCATCCTTGCGAGGTTCCGGCGGCACGCCGCTTGCTCAGCACCCCAGCGGTCTTCCTCGCAGCGCCTGCACCGAACGGTCAGGCACCCAGGAAGACCGGGGGCAGAGATGGTAGGCGCAGGGAATCACAAGCTGAAAGCCTTTTGGGGCCAGCAGTTCCGGGTGGGGTCGAACGACCCCGCTTACGCGTTTCCCTCAGCGTCCATCCGATATACTGTGCATCCGGTTCTGGCCTCGACCCGGTCGTGGCCCAAGTGCTCGAGGTGACCTGTGGTTGCTCGCATCCGTGACGATGAGCGTGGGCGTGGTAAGGCGGAGTCGGGTCGCTTCGGCGACAGCGGCAAGCGCAAGGACATGGCGTTCGAGCTCCAGCGTGAGCTCGAGCGGGAGTTCATGCTCGAGCAGCTCGAGGAGCTCTCGACCGACTTCTCCGACAACCCCGAGCAGATCGGCATCTACCTGGCCGACCTCGAGGTCGCGGGACTGCTGACCCCGGCCGACAAGGGCATGATCTTCCGCCGCCTGTGGGAGACCATGGGCCCTGCGTTCGCCGACCGTGCCTTCGGCATGACCGAGCGGGCGGTCGACAACGGCGAGCTGCTCGCGGCCGAGATTGCCTCCGACGCATTCGCCGAGGTCGACGGCGGCCGCGCGACGTTCACTGACAAGGACGAGTACCAGCGCGTCGTCGTGGCGAGCAGCGCGCTCGAGGCGCTTGCCCGCGTCCTCGGCCTCAAGATCGAAGTCCCCCGCCCCGAGCTGAAGCGCCGTCCCGAGCACATCCACGACGCGGACATCGAGCGCGCCACCAAGACCCACGAGCTGCTCGGCGCCCTCGGCTCGCAGCTCGGCGTCGACGCGAGCCGGGTCGATGTGCGGGTCGACGACCAGGCGCGGGAGCGCACCGCCGGTCAAGGCATCTGGGGCCTGATGACCGACGGCACGGTCTTCCTCGACCCCGACCTCTACGACCCCGAGACCAGCGAAGGTCGCCACCTGCTCGCGCACGAGGTCGTGCACGTCGCCCAGCTCGAGAACCGCCTGCGCGGCGCCAACGATGCGCCCGATCTCTTCCAGGCTGAAGCCGAGGCCGACGAGCTGTCGGCGATGTTCGCCGAGACCGGCGACATCGGCATGGCCCCGCTCGCCTCGCTCGCCCGCTACGACCAAGCCGCTTGCGGTCCGCGCGAGATGGCCACCCCGAAGGAGCCCGAACCCACTCCGCGCGAGCCCCGCAAAGAGGTGGTGGTCGTTCCCGACCTCTATAAAATCGTCGAGGACCAGATCGCGGTCGAGCCCATCCTCTTCAAGGTGGACAAGGATCAGATTTCGGAGACCGAGGAAGGGGCCGTCCCCATCCTTCAGAAGGCCGCCAAGACGATCAAGTCCTATCCGCAGATCACCAAGCTGCATATCGAAGGCCACACGTCGACCACCGCGACGTGGGACCACAACATGAAGCTGTCGAAAGGGCGCGCGAAGTCGGTCAAGGACTGGCTCGCGGACACCGGCGGCGTCACCATTTCGATGTCTTCTGAAGGCTACGGCGAAGCCGTCGCCCGCAAGGAGCAGAACATCAAGGACGACCGGTCCTCGGCCGAGGTCAAGTCGCAACGCAAGGTGATCTACCGCATTATCGAGGTTGACGGAAAGGCCGTGCCGCCAGGCTGGAAACCGACGCGCCAGGTCATCGATGTGCCCGGCAAGACGATCACGCGCATCTTCGACGCCGACGGCAAGCTCATCTCTGAGGAGGTGGTCGTCAACGGCGCCGCCGGTCCCGAGAATCAGTCGCCAGGCACGGCTCAGGGGGCAGCCGGGACCAATCCGAACCAGGCGGCCCCCGCCGGTCAGCAGAACACGAGCACGGGTGGCACCGCGCCAACCCAGGTGCAGCAGACCGAAGTGCAGCCAATCATCCCGGGCGGTCCGACCCAGACCGAGACGCCTGCACCGACCCCACCGCAGCCTACCGGTGGCGGCAGCGACCAGGTCGTCTTCAAGCAGAAGGTGAAGCCGCCCAAGCGCGACAAGAAGTCGCGCACGCCGCGCCGCTACGCGCAGGGCTCGATCATCGCGGCCCAGGCCAAGGCCGGCCCGGGTGGCCTCACGACCACCGACATCGCCAACACGTCCCGCTCGGTCGGCGGCGGCGAGCCGATCCCCGACGGCCTCCGCGGTCGCTTCGAGACCGCCTTCGGCGCCAACTTCAGCGACGTGCGCATCCATCGCGGTTCGACCCAGGCGACCGGCATCGGCGCCACCGCGTTCGCGCGCGGCACTGACATTCACTTCGCACCCGGTCGCTTCGACGAGGGCTCGTCATCCGGTCTCGCAGTGCTCGGCCACGAGCTGACCCACATCGTGCAGCAGCGCGCCGGTCGCGTCGCTGTGCCACAAGGCAAGGGCACGCACGTCAATGTCGAGCGTGTGCTCGAGGCGGAAGCCGACCTGCTCGGCTCACGCGCGGCACGCGGCGAGAGTGTGCACGTGCAGGGCAGCTCCGCCGGGCTCTACGCCCGCGCGGCGCGCGGAGAGGCCGACACCATCCAATACGAAGACGGCGCCGGCGCGGCACCCGCCGAGGCCGGTGGTGGCACCCGACCGGAGTTTGCCGAGGTGCGCCTCGGTAGTAGCCGCATTCGCGCCCGCATGCCGGCGAGCGGGCAGCAGCCAGGACGCATCACCGTCGACTTCGGCTCGGCGGCGTCCGTTCCAGGCCTGACCCTGAAACAGGCGAGCCTCGTCTTCAATGACCAGTGGGAGATCACCGAAGGCCACATCATGTCGTCGGTCGCGATTGGCACTTATGTCAATTGCGAGGACGTGCGCCTGAGCGTCACCCAGCGCGAGGACGCGAGCGGCAAGTATGCCGAGCTCGCGGCCGAGGTGAACGACGCGCAGTTCAAGATCGAGGGGCTGCTCGACAGCCGCATCAACCTGCGACTCGCGACCTCCGGCATCAGCGGCAGCGCGCACGTCGAGTTCGCCCAGATGACCATCGGGCAGAACATCACCCTGACCGGCGGCGCGCTCGACTTCACGCTCACGCCTGAGGGCTCTGCGACGGTCGCAGGCTCCGTCAACGGCACGATCGCGGTCGGCGCGGTGAGCCTCAACGTCGAGCTGCGCGGTCAGGCGATGACCGACGGCCATCTCTCGGCCGGCGCGACGATCAGTCTCGCGAACCCGGTCCCGGTGCCCGGTGTCGAGGGCGTCACGATCGTCTCCGGGCAGATCACCGGCAGCTACGTCCACAATCAGCAGTGGTCGGTCACTGGCAATCTCGTCGTGAACGCTCGCGACTGGGTCGAGGCGGACATCACCGCGACCTATACGCAGCCGGCTGGCGAGGGCGGCGCGGCGGCTCCGGCTCAGTGGGAATTGCGGGGCATGCTGCGCCAGCTCCAGGCCTACACGGTCGGCGAGGGCGAAAATCAGCTCACCTTCGAGAATGGCGAGCTCGACTTCCACTTCAAGAACGGTGAGTTCCTCCAGGTCGACGCCCGCACCGATTATACCACCACCAATTGGCAGGGCCGCCTGACTGGCACATTCAATGTGCCTCAGAGCAAGCTCACAGCGACCGGTACGATCAATCTGAGACCACCGGAGCTACCGATCGGCACCGGTGGCATCAAGTTCACGCGCGTCGCTGCGGTCGCCACGATCACCGACAACGTGCTGGAGCAGATCACCGGCGGCGCGACCCTGGTCTTCCCCTATCAGGACCAGTCGACCTTCAAGCTCGACGGGACCGACATCACCTACCGCGTGCAGACCAGCAAGGTGACGGGCACCGCGTCGGTGACCACCCTGCGTGACCTGCCGTTCGGCGATACCGCTGGCTACAATGGCGTCGTCAAGTCCGGTGCGGCTGCGACCCTGTCCGTCGCCGACAATCAGCTGCTCGGGATTTCCGGAGGGCTCGCGTTCGAGGTGAATCACCAGGCCGCCAAGATCGGTGAGGGCACTGTCGACATCAACTTCGACGGCCCGAGCCAGCAGCTCAACGCCACGGCGACCTTCACGCTCACCGCCGAAGGGGGATTCGGTGTGCCGGATCGCGTCACCGGGCCGGTGATGCTGCTCCCGGGTGGAACGTTCCAATTGTCGATCGCCAACAACGCGCTCGACCAGGCAAGCGTGCGAAACGTCAATTTCGAGGTCAAGCAGGCTGGCGAAGGTGCGACTGGCAAGATCGCGGGCACCGTCAACGGCAACTACAGCTTCAAGACCTCGAAGCTCACGGCCACGGGCAATGCCCATCTCGTCGGCGACTGGCCGCTCGCGCCGGCCGCAGGTGTCACCCTGGTCTTCAAGGAGGGCGGCACGATCGACGTCGCCGTCACCGAGAACACGTTGACACGTGTGCACGGCGATTTTCCCTACGAGGCGACGATCGCCCCGCAGGGACGGGTGCCCGAGATTCAGCTCGAGGGCGCTCTCAACGGCGACTATTCGGACGAATCCAAGAAGTTCTCGGGTGCGCTCACCGGCCGGCTCAAGAACAATGTCGTCATCCCCGTCAACAACGACACGATCACCATCAAGACCGGGTCGAACTTCACGGCGACGGTCGCGAACTCGGTGCCCGAGACGTTTGCGGTCTCCTTCGACTGTGACTACACGCGCGCTGGCGCGCTGTTCTGTTCGGGCCACGTCGAGAATGCGAGCTACAACTTCCGCACTGGCGACTTCGACTTCGTGGCCGATCTGACGTTGAGGACGAAGATCGAGAAGCAGACCGACGACGGCAAGTGGAAGTTCGTCGTCAACGAGAACAGCCAGGTCGGCGTCAAGGTCGAGCGAAGCGAGCTCAAGCTCATCACGGGCTCGATCGACTTCGAGATCCACGACGCGACCGGCCCGCTCTTCAACGGGCACCTGACCGAGGCGCGCGTCAACGTCCAGGATCTCAAGTTCTCGGGCACGCTCGACCTCGCGCTCGCGCGCAATCTCACCTATCCGCGCACGCCGGAAGGCGCCGAGGCACCGGCCGAAGGCACGCCGCCCATCCAGGCGGTCGCCAAGAAGGACGTGTCCCATATCCGCGGGACCGTCGCGAACAACGTACTGACCGAGGTCAGCGCGGCCCTGATGTTTGGTGTCAATCTCGCTGGTGTAGAGTACGGCGCGGGCGAACTCACCGGCACGCTCAACATGCAGAGTTTCCAGTTCGGGGGAACCGGCAAGATCAACCTCGTCAAAGACCTGATGCTCGGCGGTGAGGAGACCAATGCCGCCGGCGACCCGATCGCCAGCTGGCATCTCTGCTTCCCGGCCGGCCAGGGCCTCGACGTCACGATTGCCGCCAATCACCTGGACGAGGCGAACATCAACCTCAACGCGAAGCTCCTCCACAACATGGAGGAAGTCGCCAACGGTTCCGTGTCCGGCCGCTACAAGCTCGGCGACACCGCCGGGTTCAATGGCGAGATCAACGCGAACGTCATCAAGGACGTCGATCTCACCCAGGACGAGCGCTGGCACTACTGGCTCGAGACCGGCACGACGTTCCGCGCCGTGATGAGCAACAGCGCCCTTCAGTCCGCCAACGGCAATTTCTCGCTGCGCATGGACGAGATCCCCGAGGGCAACCGGCCGGCGATTCGCGTCGCCATCGGTGGCGGCTATACGAAGGGGACGGGCTTCAGCGCCGGGGGCGGCATCACCGCCTTGAACGACATCAAGGTCGGGCAGGGCGACACCTACAAGTTCTTCATCGGCAAGGACTCGGCCGGTCAGGCGACCGTGGCTGGCGTCAAGGTCACGAGCCTGACGGGCAGCCTCACGCTGAACGTGAAGAAGGGCGAGGACCTCTTCGCGACCGGCAGTTTCAATCTGAACTACAACAACAACGACGCCGCCGCGGTCCTGAACTGCGATGGGCAGGTCAACCTGGTCGCTCGGACGGAGGTGACACCGGACGGCGTCGTCGACTGGAAGTTCTTCCTCGACCCGGCGACTGGCGTTGGATTCAAGGTCAGCAACAACGACCTCGAGTACATCAAGGGCCAGGTCAATTTCGCCGTCTCGTACAAGAACGTCGAGTCGATCACCGGCAACGTCTACGTCGAGTACCTGAACAAGCCGGTGAAGGAGGTCAACTCCAACGGTCAGGTCCAGGTCACCCACGAGATGCGAGTCGCCGACGACCTGCCGGGCGGGTTCAAGATCGTCATCGAACCTGGCACGGGCGCAAACTTCAACGTCGAGCACAGCTCGCTCAAGACGATCGGCGGTTCCATCAAGGTCCGCATCGAAGATGCGACCCCGCTGGCGCGCGTCGAGCTGAACGGCACGTACACGCATGCGCCGACCCGTAGCTTCGACGGTGGCGGCTCGATCACGCTGATTCGCAAGATCGAGGTCGGCGCGAGCGACGACGGCAAATACACCTTCAATATCCTCGAGGGCACCGGCGCCACTGCGACGGTGGCCGCCTCGAAGCTCACCCAGGTGACGGGCAGCCTGCTCGCGAACATCGAGGATACGGGTGGAGAGTTCGCGCGCTTCAATGGACAGGTAACAGCCAATCGGCCAGCCGAGTCGTGGAAGCTCACCGCCGAAGGGCTCGGCCTCACCGTCAATCGGCCCAAAGAATTCGATCTCCGGGCCGGCTGGAAAGTGACCCTGCTTCCGGGAACGGGCGCAACGGTGAACGTGCGCGACAATGCGCTCCAGAGCCTCGGTGGATCGATCAAGGTCCAGGTCGACCGCGGGACGGATCTCAGCGCCGAGATCTCGGTCGGTGGTGAGTACACGCCGGGGGCGGGTATCACTGGCGAAGGCAGCGCCAAGCTGCTCAAAGACTTCCCAGTCGGCACGCGGGCGCCGTATTCGTTCATCGCCAAGAAGGACGGCACGCAGTCGCACATCAATGTCGCCGGGTCCGCCATCCAGCGCGTCGGCGGCAGCGTCAATTTCCTCGTCAAGAAGGGCGAGGATGACTTCGTGCTCGGCACCGCATCGATCGACTACGACGTCGCGGGCAGTTCGCTCGTAGAAGCGCGCGGCAACGGCGTGCTCGCCAATGACGTCACCCTCGGTGACGCGGGTGGCTTCACGCTCGTCGCATGCGCCCAGAGTAGTGCGCACTTCCTCGCCCAGAATGGCAGTCTCATCAATGTCGGTGGCAATCTCAATCTTCGCCTGAAGAAGGGTACGCTGCCCCTCGCGGAAGGTGTCGTGAATGCCGAGTTCGACGTGCAGGGCTCGAAGTTCACGGGCGATGGCGAAGTCCACCTCATCAACGACTACGCGCTGAGCGCCGAAGGGCTCAACGGACACGGCCAACCCGAATCGTGGGGCCTGGCGATAAAGACAGGCTCCAAACTGTCGCTGGCGATCGTCGAAAACGTCTTCCAACAAGCGCACATCGACGTGCTCGCGGCCGGCTATCACAACGGTGTCGCCAAGGCGAACGGCCGCATCACGGCGGACTACACACTCGGGGACCCCAACGGTGTTACGGGTCACGTCGAGCTGAACGTGACCGAGCGCATTCCGCTGCTCGAGGGCGGGCGCTTCAACTATCAGATCGAGCCGACGACCTCGTTCTCCGGTGACGCCGCCAATGGCGCCATTACGACCGTGACCGGCAACTTCAAGCTCGCCGTGTGCGAGGGCGAGAAGGACAAGATCTACGTCACCGGCAACGCGACCTACACCAAGGGCGCGGGCGTCACGGGCGGCGGTACGGTGGCGGTCGTCGACCCGGTCCTCATCAAGGAGGGCGGTGTCTGGAAGCTGTGGCTCGATGCAGGGTCTGGCGGCAATGCGACGGTGGCGGCCTCGAAGCTCGAGGAGGTCAACGGGCAGATAAAGCTCCGCGCCGACAAGGGCGAAGAGAAGTTCGCGACCGGTAACTTCACCGCGAGCTATCGCGTGTCGGACGGCAGGGGCGCGCAGACGACCGCGACCGGCACGGTGGCCCTGCTCGGGAAGGTGGATGTCACGCCACCAGGGGCTGGCACATTCAAGGTCTACCTGACATCTGGAACAGGTATCGCGGCGTCGGTCACCAACGGTGAGCTCGACTACGTGGATGGCGCCATCGCCGGTGAGCTCGAATGGAAGAGCGCCAAGCTCGCGAACTTCAACCTCACCGCCAAGTACCAGGCGTCGGGTACGGCGGACTTCTCCGGGCGGGGCACCTTCGAGACCACCAATGCGGTCAAGGTCGCGAGCTTCGGAGGCTACGACCTGAAGATCGGGGTCGGGGCCAACGTGGGCGCGAAAGTGACAGCTTTTGCGCTCGACGAGCTGAGCGCGAACATCCCGCTCGAGCTGTGCAAGGGCGACGTCAAGTACGTCGCGGCGACGCTCAACGGCCTCTACAAGCATGCGAATACCGACTTCTCCGGTGAAGGTCGGGCGAGTGTCGTCAAGCAGATCACCATCGCCGAGAACGTCGGTTCGAAGGGCTACAGCTTCTACCTGAATCCGAAGAGCGAGGTGCATGCGGTCGTGCAGGCCAACGCCCTGCAAGAGGTCGGTGGCATGTTGGAGGTCGTGGTCGGCGACGCACCTGGCCAGGACGCCCTGTTCCTGAAAGCCACGGCCCAAGCGACCTACCACGGTGGCGAAGCACCGACGGTGGATGCGCACGGTGGCCTCGATGTGACGCGCGACAAGAAGATGCTGACGACCGCCAACGGCTACGTCGTGTGGCTCAAGATCGGCAGCGGCGCGCATGTGGATGTGGCTGCGAACGAGCTCACCGGGATCGGTGGCACGGTGAAGATCGAGATCGAGAAGGGTGGACCGTTCGCCAAGATCGAGCTCGCTTGCAACTACACCCCGACGGATGGCTTCTCCGGGCATGGCTCGGCCGAGCTCCTCCAGGAGGTGAAGATCGCGTCGACCCGCTTTGGCGAGGACACGTTTACAGTCTGGGTCATGCCCGGAACAGGGGCGACGGTCGACCTCCAGGCGAGCGACATCAAGCACGTCGGTGCGCGCGTCAACGCGATGATTCGCGACGCGGAAGGCACGGCTGGCAACTTCATCGGGATCGCGGCGACCGCCGACTACGACTTCCCCGGGAAGAACTTCAGCGGCAACGGCGCCATCACGGTGCTCAAGCCGAAGAAGCTGGCGACCTTCGCGGGCAATCAACTGTGGCTGGCGCCGGGTGGCGGTGCCAGTGGCTCCGTGGCGAACAACAATCTCCAGCGCGTCAATGGCAATCTCACACTGCAATTGAAGGACGAGACGGTCGGGCACTGGCTGACAGCCACACTCGACGGTGGCTTCGATGCCGAGGGTGGCACGGGCTTCTCGGGCAGCGGCACGGTGACGGTCCACAAGGACAAGGAGCTGGCCCGCCTGGGCGACTACAAGTTCTGCCTGGCAGCGGGGGCGGGCGCGTCGGCGACGATCGCGGCGAACAAGCTCACCGAGGTGCATGGCAATGTGCCGTTCAAGATCTACGATGCGAAGGCGGAACCACTCATCACAGGATCCGCGGAGGGTCACTACTACTCTGACACGAAGAAGTTCAGCGGCAGTGGTGACATCAGGCTCGGCAGAGATGTCGAATTCCCGATAGGCGGCGGCAAGCTCGTCTTCAAGAAGGGCTCGGGCGGCGGCGGTACCGTCACCGACAACGAGCTGCGGCGCCTGTCCGGCACTCTGAAGGTCGACATCTGGGACAGCACAGGGGCAATCGTAGGGCTCGAAGCGGAAGGCACCTTCAACGCCGTCACCAACAAGATCGAGCGCCTCCAGGGAACGGCCTCACTGCTGCGCCCGATCGACGTCGGAGGCACAGGGGCCAATGCGTTCCTACGCATCGAGACGCTGACCGGCACGGCGCTCGTCGAGAACAACGAGCTGAAGGAGCTATCGGGCGCGCTCGATATCGTGCTGCCGCGCCTCAACAACATGCGCGGTCACTTCGAAGGTGGCTGGCAGAAGGGCGCCGGCACCGACATCTTCTGGGGCTCGGGCTGGATCCAGTTCACGCTGTTCGACGACGCGGCGACCGGGCGCAAGCTCAGCGGCAAGGTCGACGGTAGCTATCAGAAGAACGGCAACTTCAACATCCATGGCAATGTCGACTACAAGCTGAACCACATGATCGGTGGTTCACTCGGGGTCGAGGTCGATCAGAATCTCGACCCGATCTTGAGTGGTACATTGGTGGTATCCAATGTCACACTCGTGCAAGGGCGAGATCTGTTCAAATGGGGTAAAGACTTTACATTACTAAGAACCACCGTGGCAGCGGGGCCTGTGCCCATCGCGATGGCCGGTGGTGTCAATGTCGGCATCGGCCTCAGCATGCTCCCGCTCACGTTCGGGGCGTCGATCGGGGTCAGAAACTTCAAGCCACTAAGTCAAAACGTCAAAGTGCCTGACTTCACCGCGCGCGCCGAGCTCAGCACTGGGCTGCGCATGGCCGCGAGCCTGAAGCCGTGGTTCTCGATCGGTGTCGGTATCGCGGGTGTCGCGAGCGCGGGCCTGGCTCTGCAGGGGGAGGCGTCGATCGGCGTCGATGTGAATGTGACACCTTACGCCGAACTCGTCGGCGAGGGAGGCGTCTACTCGGGTACGCTCGGAGTCGGCCTCAACGTGGTCGGCAGTGGTGCCTTGGCGATTACGCCGCAGGTCTACGCGGAGCTGCTCGGCAATCGCTGGCCGTACGACTTGGCCGAGCTCAGGCACGAGCTGGGGCCGCTCTTCAGCTTCGACTACAACTACTCGTTCCCGTTCGGCGATCGGCCGGCAGCACCCACCCAGGGTGGTGCGACATCGACCTCGACGACTACGGCCGCGGCCGAGTCGCGTAAGATCGAGGGCCACAAGACGCCGCCGCCGGCCGACGCCGCCACCTCTGGCGCGGCCAATCGGCCGGCCGCGGTGCCTGGCGGCGCGGACATGAACGCGGCGAGTCCCGACTCGCAGCAGGGGGCGCAGCGCGAAGGCCCGATGGGCGAGCTGATGCAGAAGATCGACTCGATCCAGGAATGGGGCGCGAAGATCGGCGCGATTGCCAAGGTCGGTGGCGATCTCGTCAACATGCTGATGTTCATGATCACGATCCCGCCTCCCTTCGGAATCGCGGTCGCGGGCGCCTATCTCGCCTACAAGCTGATTTCGGGAGGGCTGACGATAGAGTCGATCGTGCTTGCTGCGACAACAGTCTGGGACCTCATCACGTCGATCGACGTGTCGGCCCTCGCGTCGCTGCTGCCTGACTGGCTCGTCAGCCTGTGGAATCAGATCAAGGGCAAGTCGCTCGACGAGCTGCTCATCGGCATGATCGACACGATGGCGGAGTGGCTGAGCAACACGTTCCCGAGCGCGGAGCCGGTGATCTCCGTGCTGGCTGGGGTGGCCAGGACAGTCATACAAACAATCGCTCGCATCATCACCGCCATCCTCAGCGGCAACTTCGGGGTCGGGACGTTCCTCGACATCTGCCGCACGATCGGTGGCTCGGTGCTCGGGGCCGTGGTCCAGATGGCTGCTGAGGCTGCGGCCGCGGCGGTGGCGGCTGCGGCCGGTGCGGTCGTCGACTTCGTGGCGAGCCTCTGGTGAGATTAGGCGCGGTCCGGGGTGTCGAGCCTCGGGCCGCGTACCGAAACGATGCCTTGTCGGGCGCTCCGGTCCGCCTTGGTCGGGCGCCGCTCCTCTTGGTTGCGCTCCGGGTGTCGAGTCTCGGACCGCATCCCTGTGCTGGTCGCTCAGTGGATGCTCCGGTCCGCCTTGGTCGGGCGCCGCTCCTCGCGGCCGCGCGAGCATCCGGGAGAGTGGGGCATCCGGGCGGGCTCCAGGTCGTCGCGGCATCCCGACCGAAGGCGGCCTTCGCCGTGTGACCAGCGAGCAGGCGAAGTTGTCGCGAGCTGCTTGGCTATCAGGACTGCTCAGTTCGCGGGGGCGCCCTGGCAGATCCAGCGTCCAACGATTGAGAGTTCGGGGGCTGTATAGGGGGCGCGGCCCCTGGGCATGAGCCGGCCGGAGCACATGCGGCGGCCGAGGAGCTTGTCCATCAGGTAGCTCTTTGCGACGTCGCCGGGCACGACCCGGCGGCGGTCTGCGTCAGCACCGCGGCACTGCGAAGCGTCGGCATCGACGAGCTCGGCGAAGGCGAAGTTGGTGTTGAGGTTCAGGCCGGCGGAGCCGCCGGTGGCCGCGCCGACGACGTGGCAGCTCGTGCCGCAAGTCGTCTTGAACAGCGGTGCGACGTCGGCCGTGAACGAGACCGGGGTGGGGTCGCAGATGCAGGCCTCGGCGATGCAGAGGAGGCCTGGGTCGCAGTCGTCGTCGGTCACGCAGGCGCTGGGCGTCGGGCCGACGGTGTCGAGACTGTCGGCCAATGGGGTCGTGGCGTCGACAGTGTCGGGCTCGGGTACGCGTGTGTCAGCGCTGTCGGTTTCGGGCACGCGCGTATCGGGCGCGTCGTGTGTGTCGGGCGCGGCGGTGGAGTCCGCCGCGTCGTGGGTGTCGGCGCTCGTGTCCGGAATCAAGGTGTCGCGCGTATTAGGAGCGTCGGTCTGGGGCGCTGCCGCGGGAATGCTGTCGCAGGCGGCGAGCAGCGCGAGTGTCAGGCAGGCAGGCCCGATGGGAAGGCGCGCAGATTTCATCGCGGCGCAAGCTAAGGGAGGTCGCGCGCACGGGTCAAAGGTCTTCGGGTTCTGTTGTGCGGTCCTCGGGGAAGAGCCCGTCGAGGTCCTGCGGTGCTGCCGTGGGCAGCCCGGCGAGGCGCAGCTTGACCCGG
>Ga0209591_10001865_pt1 | contig 25664 bp, 23 predicted proteins | sample MAT01_FD_187207 | JGI IMG/M metagenome (GOLD analysis project Ga0209591, IMG submission 187207) | Freshwater microbial communities from Lake Fryxell liftoff mats and glacier meltwater in Antarctica - MAT-01 (SPAdes) (version 2) | ecosystem: Environmental > Aquatic > Freshwater > Ice > Liftoff... | reverse complement strand
CCTCCGTCGAGGATGCTCCCCTGCGGTCCTCACCGTCGACTTGCCCTCCGGGCGCCTCGACCGCGATCATCGATCGACTTGTCCACTCGCGGGCCCTAAACGTTCTAGCTAGGACCTGTTCGGCGGCGGCGCGCGGTCGATGACAGGACCATGCCGCGCCAGCTTCGCCTGCAGCTCGATGCGCTGCATCGGCTGGCGACCGCGCTGATCGGCGGTGGAGCTCTCGACGCGCTGGTGCCCGCGATCTCGGCCGACCTGACCAAGGCCCTGGGCGGCGCGACGGTCGCGGTCGGGTTCCCCGATGAGCTCGATGCGGGCTGCCGCCACCACGCCGATCCAGCCTGGCTGTGCGCGGCGAGCCGGCGGGCGGGCGCGATCGGGGCCCGGATCTGCGCCCAGCATCCCGCTCCGGTTCCGGCGCCGGCCTGGAGCGCCGACGATCGCGCCTTCGTCGTCGCGGTCGCCGACGTGCTGGCTCTCGCGCAGGATCGCGAGCGGTCCCGGCGCGACCAGGACGTGACCAGCGAGCTGCGGCAGTTGCAGAAGATGGACGCGCTGGGGACCCTGGCCGGCGGGGTCGCCCACGACTTCAACAACCTGCTCACCCCGATCCTGATGTGTGGCGAGCTGCTGCGAGACGATCTGGTCAGCGACGCCAACCGCCGCGAGTCGGTGGCCGACATCATCGCGGCCGCCCTCGAGGCCCGCGCCCTGGTCTCGCAGCTGCTCGCGTTCGGTCGACGGCAGACGCTCGATCTCCACCAGGTCGATCTCGACGCGCTGTGCGCGCAGCTGGTGCCGATCGTGGCGCTCACGCTGCCCGCGGCGATCTCGATCGAGCAGGTGCGAACCATCCGTCTCACGACGGTGCGGGCCGACGCCGCGCGGCTCCAGCAGGTGCTGCACGGGCTGATCGCCAACGCCCGCGAGGCCATGCCGGGCGGCGGCGTGGTGCGGCTATCGACCAGCGAGGGCGGGGCCGACGGTGCGCGCTACGTCGCGATCGTCGTCGAGGATACCGGCGTGGGCATCGCGCCCGACGCGCTGGGCCGCGTCTTCGAGCCGTTCTACACGACCAAGCCCAAGGCCCGCGGGATCGGCTTGGGGTTGTCGACGGTGTACGGCATCGTCCGCCAGCACCGCGGCAGCCTGCACGTGACCAGCGAGGTCGGCCGGGGCGCGCGCTTCGAGGTGCGCCTGCCGTGCAGCGAGCCGACGTCGGTTCCGGCCAGCCCAGTGCCCGCGGTGGTGCCGGTGGTCCGCACGCGCGGCACCGTGCTCGTCGTCGAGGCCGACCCGTCGGTGCGCTCCCTGGTCGGGCGCGTGCTGCGCCGCGAGGGGTTCGACGTGCTGGCGGCGCGCGACGCTCGGACCGCGATCACGCTGTGCGCGGCCCACGCCGGCCCGCTGGCGCTGGTGCTGACCGACCTTGAGCTGCCCGAGATGGATGGGGCCGAGCTGTACGCCGCGGTCACCCGCGAGCGCCCCGGCACCCACGTCCTCTACACCAGCCGCGACCCCGATCGTCGCCGCGCCGGGCTGCTGCACAAGCCGTTCGCCCTCGATGAGCTGATGGGCGCGGTCCGCGCCGTGATGGGCTGACCACGGCAGCTGCGTCACTTCTTGGGCGGCTTGCACGCCTCGGTGTCACCCGCCGCGCAGGCCTGCTTGTAGAGCGCCGTCGCCTTGCGCGCGTCGCGGGGCACGCCCTCGCCGCGCTGGTGCAGCCGCGCCAGGTTCGTGCACGCCACCGCCTCGCCGCCGTCGCAGCCCTTCTTGAACATCGCGGCCGCCTTGCGCTGGTCTTTGGGCGTCCCCGCGCCATCGGCGTACATGATGCCGAGGTTCTTGCACGAGCGGGGACGACCACCCGCGCAGGCCTTGGCGAACAGCTCGACCGCGCGCACGTCGTTCTCGGCGACGCCCTCGGCCTGGTCGTACATCACGCCGAGGTTGGCGCAGCTGACCATGTCGCCGCCGTTGCAGGCGCGCTCGTACAGCTCGGCGGCCCGGGCGTCGTCGAGGGTCACGCCCTCGCCCTCGTCGTACATGAGCGCGAGGTTGGCGCAGCCCTTGTTGTCGCCCTCCTTGCACGACCGCTGGTACAGCTCGGCGGCGCGGGCGTCGTCGAGCTCGACGCCTTCGCCCTCGTCGTACATCGCGCCCAGGTTGGTGCAGCCTTTGGGGTCGCCGCCGTCGCAGCCCTTGCGATACAGCGACACCGCGGTCGCGTCGTCGACGGCCATGCCGGTGCCGTTGTCGTACAGCAGGCCGAGGTTGGTGCAGGCCTTGGGCTCGGCGCCGTCGCAGGCTTGACGATAGAGCGCGGCGGCCTTGAGGGCGTCTTCGGGCACCCCGGTGCCCTGCGCATACATGATGCCGAGGTTGGTGCAGCCCAGCGCGTGCTGGTGGTCGCAGGCCTGACGGTAGAGCGCGACCGCCTGGGTGAGGTTCTTCACCACGCCCTCGCCGTTCTCGTACATGACGCCGACGTTGGTGCAGCCGGAGGGCAGGCCGAGGTCGCAGGCCCGCTGGTACAGCGCCGCGGCGCGCACGTCGTCGGTGGCCGCGCCCTCGCCGTCGTCGTACATGACCGCCAGGTTCTTGCAGCCCTTGCCGTCGTCGGCGTCGCAGGCCCGCTGATACAGCGCGAGCGCCCGGTGATCGTCGACGGGAACGCCCTCGCCGTCGTCGTACATCGCGCCCAGGTTGGTGCAGGCCGCGGCGTAGCCATCGTCGCAGGCGCGCTGGTAGAGGTCGGCCGCTTTCAGATCGTCGACCGCCACGCCCTTGCCTTGGTCGTACATGAGCGCCAGGTTCTGGCAGCTCCACACCACGCCGCCGCGACACGCCTGGTCGACCAGCGGCACCCCCTCGCGGGCCAGCGCGGCGTCGCCGCTCCAGCCCAGGGTCACGCCCAAGTCGCCGCAGCCCTCGAGGTCGCCGGCGTCGCACTTGAGCCGGTCGTCACGGGTCTTGGTCGCCGGCAGGCTCGACAGCGCCGCGAACGCGATCGTCGTCGCGTCGGCGCGCACCTGCACGGTCTGCCGCACTTCGTTGCGGGGCGCCTTCTTCACGATCACCACGTACACGCCCGGCTTGACCGACAAGGTCAGCGGCGTCGCCCCGCGGGTCGCGCCGGTGCCGATCACCACGACGGCGTCGTTCACGTCGGCATGGATCTCCAGCTTGCCGCACGCCTTCCCGCTCTCGCAGCGGTCACTCGCCAGCGGCGCTGCCCCCGCCACCGCCACGCCCAGGCTCATCGCGACCACGCCAACGATCCAGCTCCGCATCGCCCGACGATATCAGGTTCGACCCCTCGTCACGCCGCCGTCACCCCGCCAAGGAACCGGTGAGCGCCTCCATCAACAGGGCCTCGAGCGCGGTGACCTCGACGAGTCCCTGCACGCACGCCCGATCGGCAGCTTCGAGTGCGTCAGTACAAGCCAGCTTCTTCGATCCGAACCCCTCGAGGAACGTGGGCTGGTCAGGCCGTGCGACCGGCAGGACGCGGAGGCGCGAGAACAGCACGACCATGGCAACGGCGCGCGACGTCCGTTCGTTGCCATCCGGAGCAAACGGATGGTCCAGTTGAGCCGCCAGAGCACATATGCTGCGACATGAATCGCGTCGTGCGCGGCGCCATCGCAGTAGGCGCACATCGCTTCGACGAGCTGCGCGACCTCGAGCCAAGGAGGTGGAGCGTGCTTGCTGCCGCGGATCACGATATCCGCGCTGCGCAACACCCCTGGATGCTCGACGAGACCACTCATGGCTATCCCATGGAGCTCACAGATGAGCGCCGGCGTGAGCGGCGTCAACCTGGCAATGTCTTCTCGCACCAACGACAACGCGCGCTGGATCTGTCGGTAGGTATTCTCGCTCGCGAGAACCTGCGCCCTGCTCGGCGGTTCGTCGTTGCCACCCCATCCCCCCATCAGGTTTCTGTCAGCGCGTTGCGCGAACGGCGCGTGCGGCAGCCAACATGGTGGAGCGTTCGAGGCAGGGCTCTTCGAACTTGAGGTTGCCGTACGCCAGACCTTCGACGAGCTGTGCGTCGGACGCTGGGCCCTCTGCTCGTACCGCCGCGATCATCTCCAGAATTCGTCGGTCTCGTGCAGACATGACGTTTGGACGGTACCAGTGGGACGCGCCCACGAAAAGTACGAGATTCGCTGACTCGGGCGGCCCGCGGCGTTTCCCGGACCCGCGACCGCGCTCCGCGAGCTCTTGCCGTGACCAGCCGTTACAGCTCGATCTGCAGGCCCAACTCGACGACGCGGTTGGGCGGCAGGCCAAAGAAGTCGGTCGCCGGGCGGGCGTTGCGGCCCAGGAACGAGAACAGCACCTTGCGCCAGCGCGCCATGCGGGCGTGGCCGGTGGTGAGCAGCGACTGCCGGCCCAGGTAGTAGGTCGTCGTCGCCGGGTTGGTGGTGAGGCCGTGCTTCTCGCAGCGCTGCAAGATCTTGGGGACGTTGGGCGTCTGCATGAAGCCGGCGCGCACCATCACGCGGAAGAAGCCCTGACCGAGATCCTTCACCTGCAGTGACGTGTTGCCAGGCACCCAGGGCACGCCCTCGGTGCGGATCGACAGGAGCACGACCTGCTTGTGCAGCACCTGGTTGTGCTTCACGTGGTGCATCAAGACGTTGGGAATGCCGTCCGGGTTCGAGGTCATGAAGACCGCGGTGCCCTTCACGCGGTGGATGGCCTGGGTCTCGACGTCGTCGAGGAACAGCTCGTCGGGCAGGGTGCCCTGGTCCATCACGCGCGCCAGCTCCATGCGGCCGCGCCACCAGGTCGTCATGACGATGAAGACGACGACGCCGAACGACAGCGGCAGCCAGCCGCCGTGGTGGATCTTGGCGAGCGTCGACGAGAACAGGGTCAGATCGAGGCCCAAGAAGATGACCAGGAGCGCGATCGACGGGCCCAGCGGCAGCTTCCACAGGTTCTTGCGCACCAGGAAGTAAAGGATCGAGGTGATCGCCATGGTGCCCGTCACCGCGACCCCGTAGGCGCCGGCCAGCTTCGCGCTCGAGCCGAACCCCAGGACGACCGCGATGCAGGAGACCATGATCAGGTAGTTCACCTCGGGGATGTAGATCTGTCCCTCGGCCTTCTCGCTGGTGTGGATGATGGTCACGCGCGGCACGTAGCCGAGCTGCACCGCCTGGTTGGTGAGCGAGAACGCGCCAGAGATGAGCGCCTGCGACGCGATGATCGCGGCCAGGGTCGCGAGCCCGACCATCGGATAGAGCAGCGGTCCGTCGACCATCTGGAAGAACGGATTGTGGATCGAGCCCTCGGGTGACGAGACGAAGAGCGCGCCCTGGCCGAAGTAGTTGAGCAGGAGGCCGGGGAACACGACGCTGTACCAGGCGATGCGGATCGGGACGCGGCCGAAATGCCCCATGTCGGCGTAGAGCGCCTCACCGCCGGTGACGACCAGCACCACCGAGCCGAGCAGCAGAAAGCCGTGCAGGTGGTTCGAGAGCAGGAACTGCACCGCGTAGACCGGATTCACCGCGCCCAGCACCTCGGGCGCCTTCACGATCCAGCTCAGGCCGGTCACGCCGATCGAGACGAACCACAGGAGCATGACGTAGCCGAAGATGGTGCCGATGCGGTGCGTGCCGAAGCGCTGCACCATGAACAGGCCGACGAGGATCGCGACGGTGATGGGCACGACCAGGTGCTCGACCGACGCGGTCGCGACCTTGATACCCTCGACCGCGCTGAGCACCGAGATCGCCGGCGTCAGCACGCCCTCGCCGTAGAGCAGGCCCGTGCCGAAGAGCGCCAGCAGGATCGGAATGGCCAGCTTGTGATTGGGCCGACCGCCGCTGCCCGACACCAGCGCCGCGAGCGCCTGAATGCCACCTTCGCCCTTGTTGTCGGCGCGCAGGACGAACGTCAGGTACTTCAGGCAGATGATGAGCGTCAGTGCCCAGAACACCAGTGACAGCACGCCAAAGACGTTGTCGTGGGTCGGCGCGGCGCCGTGCTCGCCGACCAGGCACTCCTTCATCGCGTAGAGCGGTGAGGTGCCGATGTCGCCGTAGACCACGCCGAGGGCGCCCAGCGAGACCATCGCCAGCTCCTTGCGGGTCTTGGGCTTGTGGCCATGGCCTCCTGGGGCCGGCATCGCGGTGGACGGGCGTTGCGCGGTGGTGGTCATCGTCGGGGCTTTCCGGCGTAGCACGACGACGGCGAGCCAGTCTACGGCACGCGGTCGCGCGACGGGGTTGACGCGGGCGGGGCCGCCACGTTATCGCATCTATCCACTCCGAGGAGAAACCCCATGAATCCCACTGGTTACCGAATCACGCGCGTCGCGCTCACGGGTCTGGTCGCGATCGCCGCGCTGGCCGCAGGCTGCGAGCAGAAGCGCAACCAGACCGGCGGAAACCAGGATCCCGGCCGGAGCCCGGGCGGATCGGTGCCCGCGACCGGCCCCATCCTCATCGGCCACTTTGCGTCGATGACGGGCGCCCAGGCCACCTTCGGTCAGTCGACCGACAATGGCATCCGCCTCGCCATCGCCGAGCGCAACGCCGCCATCGACGCCGGCACGCTCAAGGGCCGCAAGATCGAGCTCAAGACCCTCGACGACGCCGGCAAGCCGCAAGAGGCCGGCACCGCGGTCACCCGGCTCATCACGCAGGACAAGGCGGTCGCGATCCTCGGTGAGGTCGCCTCGGGCCTGTCGCTGGCCGGCGGTCAGGTCGCCCAGCAGTACGGCGTGCCGATGATCTCGCCGTCGTCGACCAACCCGGCGGTCACGCAGATCGGCGACATGATCTTCCGGGTCTGCTTCCTCGACGAGTTCCAGGGCAAGGTCGTCGCCAAGTTCGCGGTCGAGGAGCTCAAGGCCACCAAGGTCGCGATCCTCTTCGACCAGGGCCAGCCCTACTCCAAGGGCCTCGCCGACTTCTTCGAGAGCGCGCTCAAGGCGGCTGGCGGCACCGTCGTGACCCGCCAGGCCTTCGACTCGAACAACCCGGATCTGTCGGCGCAGCTGTCGTCGATCAAGCAGGCCAATCCCCAGGCGGTGTTCCTCTCGGCCTACTACACCGAGGCCGCCAACATCATCGGCCAGGCCCGCAAGCTCGGCATCGACGTGCCGTTCCTCGGTGGCGACGGCTGGGACTCCGACAAGCTCGAGGAGATCGGTGGCGACGCGGTGCAAGGCAGCTTCTACTCGAACCACTATTCGCCCGAGGAAGACCGGGTCGAGGTCAAGACCTTCGTCGACAAGTACAAGGCCAAGCACGGCGCCGCGCCCGATGGCCTCGCCGCCCTCGGCTACGACGCCGCCAACCTGCTGTTCGCCGCGCTCGACCGGTCGCCGTCTTTGGGCGGTAAGGATCTCGCGGCGACCATCGCGGCGACCAAGGCGTTCCCCGGCGTCACGGGCGAGATCACGATCGACGCCAACCGCGACGCCTCGAAGGGCGCGGTCATCGTGAAGATCGATCGCGGCAAGCGACCGCCGGTGAAGCGCTATCCGGCCGACTGAGCGATCGCGCCGAGCGTCAACGCGCGGTGGGCGCAGGCGCTCGGCTACCGGCCCTACAGGACCCCACACCATGCTCGGCGGCGGCTACTGGCGGCTCGTCGCTTGCAGCGTCCCGCCCCGGGACGGCTTCAACGGGAAGCGCGGCCGGCGACGATGACCAGCAGCAGCTCAAAAAACCTCGGCGCGGTGACCTCCGTGCGCGGCAGCGTCGTCGAGGCTCGCTTCGACGGGCACCTGCCGCCGATCTACTCGCTGCTTCGCGCCGACGAAGGCCGCATCGTGATCGAGGTGCTGGCTCAACGCGATGCTCGGCACGTCCGCGGCATCGCGCTGACGCCGACCCAGGGCTTGGCCCGCGGCATGGCGGTCGAAGACACCGGCGGGCCGCTCCGGGCGCCGGTCGGCAAAGCCACCCTGTCGCGGATGTTCGACGTGTTCGGCAACACCATCGATCGCGGCCCGCCGCTGGTAGATGTGCAGTGGCGATCGGTCCACGGCAAGCCTCCGCCCCTCGCCCGACGGGCCACGACGTCGAAGATCTTCGAGACCGGCATCAAGGTCATCGACGTGCTCTTGCCCCTCGAGCGGGGCGGCAAGGCCGGGCTCTTCGGCGGCGCTGGCGTGGGCAAGACCGTATTGCTGACCGAGATGATCCACAACATGGTCGCCCACCAGCAGGGCGTGAGCATGTTCTGCGGCATCGGCGAGCGCTGCCGCGAGGGCGAGGAGCTCCACCGCGACATGAAGGCCGCCGGCGTGCTGGCCAACATGGTGATGGTCTTCGGTCAGATGAACGAGCCGCCGGGCAGCCGCTTCCGGGTCGGACACGTGGCCCTGACGATGGCCGAGTATTTCCGCGACGAAGAGCACCGCGATGTCCTCTTGCTCGTCGACAACATCTTTCGCTTCATCCAGGCCGGCGCCGAGGTGTCCGGGCTGATGGGGCAGATGCCGTCGCGGCTGGGCTATCAGCCCACGATGGGCACCGAGCTAGCTGGGCTCGAGGAGCGCATCGCCAACACCGACACGGGCGCCATCACGTCGATCCAGGCGGTGTACGTGCCGGCCGACGACTTCACCGATCCGGCGGCGGTGCACACGTTCTCGCATCTCTCGGCGTCGATCGTCCTGTCCCGCAAGCGGGCCAGTGAAGGGCTGTTTCCGGCCATCGATCCCCTACAGTCCAGCTCCAAGATGGCCACGCCAGGCATCGTCGGAGAGCGTCATTACCGGCTGGCACAGGACATCCGGCGGACGCTCGCGCAGTACGCGAAGCTGAAGGACATCATCGCCATGCTCGGCCTCGAGCAGCTCGCGCCCGCCGATCGCGCGGTGGTCGCGCGCGCGCGTCGTCTCGAGCGCTTTCTCACGCAGCCGTTCTTCGCGACCGAGCAGTTCACGAACCTCGAGGGCAAGCTGGTCAGTCTCGCCGACGCGCTCGACGGCTGCGAGCGCATCTTGCGCGACGAGTTCAAGCACTATCCCGAGAGCGCGCTCTACATGATCGGCGCCATCGGCGAGGCCAAGCCGCCGGAACCGGCGAAGGCCGGGCCCAAGAACCCGGCGCCGCCCACCGGGAAGCCAGCGGCGGCGCTGCCGCCAGTCCGCGGGCCCAGGCCGCGATCGGAAGGGACCGATGCCACCGCAGCTCATGAAGCTTGAGGTGCTCGTGCCCTTCGAGGTCTTCGCCGCGCACGCCGACGTGTCGCGCATCGTGGCCGAGACCGCGGAGGGATCCTTTGGACTCTTGCCGCATCGACTCGACTGTGTCGCCGCGCTGGTGCCCGGGATACTGGTCTACGAGACTGTCGGTCATGGCGAGGTCTTCGTGGCGATCGATGAGGGGCTGTTGGTCAAGACCGATCGCCGCGTGTTGGTGTCGGTGCGCCGGGCGGTGGCGGGCACCGACCTCGGCCAGCTGCGTGCGTTGGTGGAGGCCGAGTTTCTGGCCCTGAGCGACGACGAACAACTCCTGCGTTCCGCGACTGCGACGTTGGAGGCGGGCTTTCTGCATCGCGTCGCGAGCCTCGATCATGGCTGACCAGTCATCCCGGCCGAGCCCGAAGCCGGGCTCCCGGCTGGCCGAGCAGGTTGGCGCCAAGGCGACGCGCAAGCTCAAGGCCCGGCGCGGACCGCAGGGCGCCTGGTTCGGCCTGGGCATGATGGGCCTCATCGGCTGGTCGATCGTCGTCCCGACGCTGCTCGGCGCAGCCCTGGGCAGCTGGCTGGATCATCGCCACGCCGGCAGCCGCTCCTGGACCCTGGCGCTGCTGGTGGCCGGGCTCACGGTCGGCTGTCTCAACGCCTGGCACTGGGTCACCAAGGAAGCCAAGGCGATCGAGGAGGACGACGATGCCTGAAACCGCGGCTGTGATCCTGTCTGGCGTCGCCGGCCTGGGGCTCGGCGCGATGTTCTTTGGCGGCCTGTGGTGGGGGCTGCGCCGAGCCCTCGTGTCGGAACGACCGGCGCTGTGGTTCTTCGGCAGCCTGGTGCTGCGGACCAGCGCGGCGCTGGCCGGCTTCTATCTGGTCGCCGGTGGTCACTGGCAACGACTGGTGGTTTGCTTGGTCGGGTTCATCGCCGCCCGCGGGGCCGTGACGCGGCTGACTCGGGGCCGGTCGCCCCCCGCGCGAGGCCATCGTGAATCTTAGTCCGGACCACCTCATCTTCTGGCAGCACGGCTTCCTCAAGCTCAACGCGACGATCGTGTTCACCTGGGCGCTGATGGCCGTGCTGGCCGTGGGCGCCAAGCTGATCACGCGCAAGCTGTCCACCGATCTCAAGCGGGCCCGCTGGCAGAATCTCCTGGAGATCCTGGTCATCGCGATCTCGACCCAGATCGAGGAGGTCGGCCTGCGCCGGGCCGGGGCCTACGTCGCCTTTTTGGGGACGCTCTTCCTGTTCATCGCGGCCGCCAGCCTGTGCACCGTCGTCCCGGGCTATCAGCCGCCGACAGCGAGCCTGTCGACCACCGTGGCGCTGGCGCTGTGCGTCTTCGTGGCGGTGCCGGTCTTCGGCATCAGCGAGCAAGGCGTGCGCGGCTATCTGAAGTCCTACGTCGAGCCGACCGTCATCATGTTGCCATTCAACATCATCAGCGAGGCCTCGCGCACGCTGGCGCTGGCGGTCCGGCTGTTCGGCAACATGATGAGTGGGGCCATGATCATCGGGATCCTGCTCACCATCACACCGTTCGTGTTTCCCGTCATCATGACGGTGCTCGGCCTGCTCACTGGCATGGTCCAGGCCTACATCTTTGCCATTTTGGCCGCCGTCTACATCGCGGCAGCCTCGGGCGCTCGCCCGGCTGCGCCCACGCCCGCGGCGCCACGTTGACACACCGTCCCTACCGAAGGAGAAGTCATGGACAGCGCAACCACCATCGCAGTGGTGTCGATCATCATCGCGGGTATCACCACCGGCTTCGGCACGATGGGACCGGCACTGGCGGAGGGGCGCGCCGTGGCGACGGCGCTGAGCTCGCTGGCCCAGCAACCGGACGCCTCCGCCAAGATCACCCGGACGCTGTTCGTCGGTCTGGCGATGATCGAGTCCACTGCCATCTATTGCTTCGTGGTCTCCATGATCCTGATCTTCGCGAATCCGTTCTGGAATCATGCTCTCGAGAAGGCCGCTGGAAGGTAGTCCATGCTCATCGACTGGTTCACCGTCGGCGCGCAGGCGCTCAACTTCGTGGTCTTGGTGCTGTTGATGAGGCGCTTCCTGTACCGGCCCATTCTCCAGGCCATCGCCAAGCGAGAGGAGGGCATCGCGGCCGAGCTCGCCAATGCGGCCGCGACGCAGGCCGAGGCCCAGGGCCAACGCGACGAGCTCACCCACCAGCGCGAGTCGCTCGACCAGCAGCGCGACGCGCTCATGCGGAAGGCGACCGACGAGGCGAGCGCCGCGCGGGCGCGGCTGATCGAGGAGGCCCGCGCGGCCGCAGACGACCTGCGCGCCAAGCGCCAACAGGCCTTGGAGCGCGACGCCCACCAGCTCGATCAGGCGATCGGTCGTCGGGCCCAGCAAGCGGTGTTTGCCATCGCGCGCAAGGCGCTGACCGATCTCGCCACCACCAGCTTGGAGGAGCGCATGGGTGAGGTGTTCACGCGCCGCCTGGGCCAGCTGGACGGTCCGGCCAAGCAGCGCCTCGCCGAGGCGCTCGCGAGCTCGTCCGAGCCCGCGGTGATCCGCAGCGCGTTCGAGCTGCCTCCGGCGCAGCGGGCGACGGTCCAGCGCGCGCTCGACGAGGCCTTGTCGGGCCCGGTCCGGGTTCGGTTCGAGACCGCGCCGGAGCTGGTCAGTGGCATCGAGCTCACGACGACCGGCCAGCGCGTGGCGTGGAGCATCGCGGACTATCTGTCATCGCTGGAGCGGAGCGTCGCCGAGCTGGTGACGGCGCAGCAGGAGCCGGCCACTCCGCCCGAGCCGGCCACTCCCGAGGCGGCCACTCCGCCCGAGGCGGCCACTCCGCCCGAGCCGGCACGGCCGAGCGCCTGACCATGACACCTTCGCGCCTCCAGGAGGTCTTCGACCGCACCTTCGCCGGCTTGCGCGAGGCGGTGAATGCCTACGTGCCGCAGCTGGCGTCGCGTGAGGTCGGCACCATCACCAACGTCGCCACCGGGATCGCGAAGGTGGTGGGGTTACCCTCGGTGGGGCTCGACGAGCTGATCGAGTTTCCCGGTGGCGTCCTCGGCATCGCGTTCAACCTCGACGAGGACGAGGTCGGCGTCGTGCTGCTCGGCGACTACTGGCAGCTGCGCGCTGGCGACGAGGTCGAGCGCACCGGCCGGGTCGTGGACGTCCCGGTAGGCGAGGGGTTGATCGGGCGCGTCATCGATCCGCTGGGCCGGCCGCTCGATGGCAAGGGGCCCGTGCTCGCCAGCGCGCGGCGACCCATCGAACGTCCGGCGCCTCCGATCATGGACCGCGCGCCAGTCACCGTGCCGCTCCAGACCGGGCTGAAGGTGATCGACGCGCTCATTCCGATCGGTCGCGGCCAGCGCGAGTTGATCCTGGGCGATCGACGGACCGGCAAGACCGCCATCGCGATTGACACCATCCTCAACCAGCGCGGCAAAGACGTGGTGTGCGTCTACTGCGCCATCGGGCAGCGCGCGTCGGCGGTGGCCAAGGCCGTGGCCACCTTTCGCGATCAGGGCGCGCTGCCCTACACCGTCGTGGTCGTGGCCGAGGGCAACGACCCGCCTGGGCTGGCCTACATCGCGCCGTATGCGGCGACCAGCATCGCGGAGTACTTCATGGAGGCGGGCCGCGACGTGCTGATCGTCTATGACGATCTCACGCATCACGCGCGCTCGTATCGCGAGCTGTCGCTGCTGCTGCGTCGCCCGCCCGGCCGCGAGGCCTTCCCGGGCGACATCTTCTACATCCACTCGCGGCTGCTCGAGCGGGCGACCCACCTGTGCGACGAGCGCGGCGGCGGTTCGCTCACCGCCCTGCCGATCATCGAGACCGAGGCCCAGAACATCTCCGCCTATATCCCGACGAACTTGATCTCCATCACCGACGGACAGATCTATCTGTCGCCGGCGCTGTTCGAGCTGGGCGTGCTGCCGGCGGTCGATGTGGGGCAGTCGGTGTCGCGGGTCGGCGGCAAGGCCCAACGACCCAGCTATCGCGCGGTGACGGGCGATCTCAAGCTGGCCTACGCGCAGTTCGAGGAGCGCGAGACCTTTGCCCGCTTCGGGGCGCGCCTGGATGACGACAACCGCACGATCATCGAGCACGGTCGGCGAATCCGCGCCTGTCTCGAGCAACCGGAGTCGGCGCCGGTGTCGGTGCCAGCCCAGATCGCCGTCCTGGTCGCCCTGGCGGCGGGCCTCTTTGACCCGGTGCCCCTCGAGCAGCTGCCGGTCGCGCAGCAGGCGGTGTACGAGGCGGCGTCGAACATTCCGGCCGAGGTGCGCGCGGGCTTCGATGCCGACGTGCCGTTGAAGGAGGCGGATCGCGCGGCGATCATCGAGCTCGCACGCAAGGCGATCGCGAGCGTCGTGGTCGCGCCCGCACCCGAGGACGCCCCCGAGGACGCCCCCGAGGACGCCCCCGAGGACGCCCCCGAGGACGCCGTATGAGCGCCTCCACCGCCGAGCTGGTTCGGAAGATCGGCAGCGCCGAGGATCTTCAGTCGGTGGTCCGCACGATGAAGGCCATCGCCGCGTCGCGCATCACACAATACGAAGCCTCGGTGCGCGCGCTGGCCGACTACTACCGGACCGTGCAGCTCGGGCTCGGTGCCTGCCTGCGAGCCTATGGGCCAGTCCCGGCGGTCGGCGCGGGCGCGGCGGTCCACGACGGCGGGGCGATCGGTGCCGTCGTCTTCGGGTCGGACCAGGGCCTGGTCGGTGCGTTCAATCAGCAGCTCGCCGACTACACCCGCGAGACCCTGGCCGCGCTGCCCGGCCCCGTCGAGGTCTGGGCGGTCGGCGAGCGGGTGCAGGCTCGCCTCGCCGAAGCCGGGGTGCCGCTGGTGGGGCTCTTCACCGTCCCCCATTCGGTCAAGGCCATCGCGCCGCTGGTCGGGCGCATCCAGATCGAACGTGAGGCCCATCAGGCCCGTCAGGCCAGAGGCCGCCAGCACGCGCAGTTCTACGTCTTCCATCACCGACCCCGACCCGGGGGCCTCTACCAGCCAGTGCATCAGCGCTTGCTGCCGCTCGACGCGCGCTGGGAGTCCGACCTGGCGAAAGTGCCCTGGCCGACCCGGTACCGACCCGAGGTCCTGGGCGGCACGACGACGCTGCGCGCGCTCATCCGCGAGCACCTGTTCATCTCGCTGTTCCAGGCCTGCGCCGAGTCGCTCGCGAGCGAGAACGCGAGCCGCCTCGCGGCGATGGAGCGCGCCGACCGGAATATCGATAGCTTGCTCGAGACCCTCCACGGCAGGTTCCACCGACTGCGCCAAGGCAGCATCGACGAGGAGCTGTTCGAGGTCGTCGCCGGTCACGACGCGCTCGACCAGCCAACCCACGCAGGAGGAGCTTCATGAAGTACGTCGATCGCTGTCCGGGCGGGGCGTCATGAGCCACCTCGTGACGATCAACGGCGGCTCCTCGAGCATCAAGTTCGCGGTGTTCGAGGCGGCCCGACCGACCCGGCCCATCGTGGCCGGCGAGATCGAGCGGATCGGTCTGCCCGGCGCCAGCTTTCGGACGACAGGCGCGAACCCGACCGACGAGGTCAGTCACGAGCTGACGGCTCCCGATCACGGCCACGCGGTGGCGGCCCTGATGGGCTGGCTCGAGGCGCGCGGCGGGGCCGATGCCCTGGTCGGAGTGGGGCACCGCGTCGTCCACGGCGGCCCCCGCTACAGCGCTCCGCAGCGCATCACGGCCGAGGTGGTCGAGGAGCTGCGCCGGATCTGCCCCTTCGATCCCGAGCACCTGCCGGCCGAGCTCCAGTTGATCGAGGCCATCGAGCGCCGGCTCCCCGGCGTGCCGCAAGTGGCGTGCTTCGACACGGCGTTTCATCACGACCTGCCGCGGGTGGCGAGCCTCCTACCGATCCCGCGGCGCTACCAAGCGCAGGGGGTGCGCCGCTACGGGTTCCACGGCCTGTCGTACCAGTTCCTGATGGGCGAGCTGGCGCGGGTCGCCGGCGCCGACCGAGCCCGGGGCCGGGTCATCCTCGCTCACCTCGGCAGCGGCGCGAGCCTGGCGGCGGTGCGCGACGGCCAACCGGTGGACACCAGCATGGGCTTCACGCCCACCGGCGGCGTGCCGATGGGGACGCGCTCGGGCGATCTCGATCCCGGCGTGCTGTCGTATCTGGCCCGCGCCGAGGCCCTCGACGCCAGCCGCCTCGACCATCTGGTCAACTTCGAATCGGGCCTGCTCGGCCTGTCGGAGACCAGCTCTGACATGCGTGACCTCCTCGAGCGCGAGCGCCACGACCCGCGGGCCGCCGAGGCGGTCGCGGTGTTCTGCTATCAGGTCAAGAAGTGGATCGGCGGTTTCGCGGCGGCGCTGGGCGGGGTGGAGACCTTGATCTTCGCGGGCGGCATCGGCGAGCGCGCCCCGGTGATCCGCGATCGCATCTGCGCGGGGCTGGGCTTCTTGGGCCTCGAGCTCGAGGCCGCCCACAACGCGACGAGCGCCGACGTGATCTCCACGGCGTCCAGCCCGGTCACGGTCCGCGTCATGCACACCGACGAGGCCCGCGTGATCGCGGCGGCGGTCCACGACGTCCTCGGACTCGACCGAACGAAAGGCAACCAATCATGACGACGGAACCTCTGTCCCCGCAGCAGCTGCACGCGACCGACGCCTACTGGCGTGCTGCCAACTACCTGTCAGTCGCTCAGATCTATCTGTACGACAATCCGCTGCTCAGGCGTCCACTGGCGCTGTCCGACGTCAAGCCGCTATTGGTGGGCCACTGGGGCACCTCGCCGGGCCAGAACTTCATCTACGTCCACCTCAACCGGGTCATCAAGAAATACGACCTCGACATGTTCTACGTGTCCGGTCCTGGCCACGGTGGCCCGGCGCTGGTCGCCAACACGTACCTCGAGGGGAGCTACACCGAGATCTATCCTGACATCAGCCAAGATGAGGCCGGGTTGCAAAAGCTGTTCAAGCAGTTCTCGTTCCCTGGTGGCATCTCGAGCCACGTCGCGCCGTCGACGCCAGGCTCGATCCACGAGGGCGGCGAGCTGGGCTACTCGCTCAGTCACGCCTTTGGCGCGGTGTTCGACAATCCCGCGCTCATCGTCGCGTGCGTCATCGGCGACGGCGAGGCCGAGACCGGCCCGCTGGCGACCGCCTGGCACTCCAACAAGTTCCTCGACCCGATCACCGACGGCGCGGTGCTGCCGATCTTGCATCTCAACGGCTACAAGATCTCCAACCCGACCATCCTCGACCGCATTCCTCGCGAGGAGCTAGCGGAGCTCCTGCGCGGCTACGGCTGGGCGCCGCTGTTCGTCGAGGGCGACGATCCGGCGACCATGCACGCGCTCATGGCGGGCACGCTCGACACGGCCATCGAAGAGATCCGACGGATCCAGGACAGCGCGCGGGCCCTCCGCGAGCCCTCGCCGCGACCGCGCTGGCCGGTCATCGTGCTGCGGTCACCCAAGGGGTGGACCGGGCCCAAGTTCGTCGATGGCCTCGCCAACGAGGGCACCTTCCGCTCGCACCAGGTGCCGATCGTCATCGACGCCGCGCATCCCGAGCGTCTCGGACAACTCGAGCGCTGGATGAAGAGCTACCGACCCGAGGAGCTGTTCGACGACCAGGGCCGCCTGATCGCCGAGCTCGCCGCGCTCGCGCCGGTGGGCGCGCGCCGGATGGGCGCCAATCCCCACACCAACGGCGGGGCGCTGCTCCGCGACCTGCGCATGCCCGACTTCCATGCCCACGCGGTGACGGTCCCGACACCAGGCGCGGTGCTCGCGCAGGATACCCGCGTGCTCGGCGAGTTCCTGCGCGACGTGCTCGCGCTCAACCAGCCTGAACGCAACTTCCGGTTGTTCGCCCCTGACGAGACGCTGTCGAACCTGCTGGGCGCGGTCTTCGAGACCACCAACCGGCAGTGGGACGCCGAGGTCGTGGCCAACGACGAGTTCCTGGCGCCGGCCGGGCGCGTGCTCGACTCGATGCTGAGTGAGCACCAGTGCGAGGGCTGGCTCGAGGGCTATCTCCTCACCGGGCGACACGGCCTGTTCAGCTGCTACGAGGCGTTCATCCACATCATCGACTCGATGTTCAACCAGCACGCCAAATGGCTGAAGGTGACCTCCGAGCTGCCGTGGCGCCGCAAGCTCGCGTCGCTGAACTACCTGCTCACCTCCCATGTCTGGCAGCAGGATCACAACGGCTTCACGCACCAAGACCCCGGGTTCCTCGACCACGTCGTCAACAAGAAGGCCGACATCGTGCGCGTGTATCTCCCGCCGGATGCCAACTGCCTGTTGTCGGTCATCGACCACTGCCTGCGTAGCCGGCACTACGTCAACGTGGTCGTCGCGGGCAAGCACGCCATGCCGCAGTGGCTGACCATGGACGCGGCGGTCCTCCACTGCACCGAGGGCATCGGCATCTGGCAGTGGGCGAGCAACGATCAGAACACCGAGCCCGACATCGTGTTGGCGTGCTGCGGCGACACGCCGACGCTCGAGGTGCTGGCGGCGGTCTCGATCCTGCGCGAGCACCTGCCCGAGCTCCGGGTCCGGGTGATCAACGTCGTCGATCTGATGAAGCTCCAGTCGCAGAGCGAGCATCCGCACGGGCTGTCGGACACCGACTACGACTCGCTGTTCACGAAGGACAAGCACATCGTCTTCGCCTTTCACGGGTATCCGTGGCTGATCCACCGCCTGACCTACCGTCGAGCCAATCGCGAGCTGCACGTGCGGGGCTACAAGGAAGAAGGCACGGTCACCACCGCGTTCGATATGCGGGTACAAAACGATATGGACCGCTTCCACCTGGTGCAAGACGTGGTCGATCGCCTGCCGCATCTGGGCGCCCGAGGCGCGTATCTCAAGCAGCTGATGCGGGGCAAGCTGATCGAGCACAAGCACTACATCGCCAAGCATGGCCAGGATCTGCCCGAGATCCGCAACTGGACCTGGGGCGGCGCGCAGTGACCGCGGCGAGCCTCGTCGAGACCGCTGGCCAGCTGGTCGCTGGCGATCGGGGACTGCTGGCGATCGACGAGAGCACGCCGACCTGCAACCGTCGGTTCGCCAAGCTGGGCATCCCGCAGACCGCGGAGGCTCGGCGCGCGTACCGTGACCTGATCGTGAGCACGCCCGGTCTCGCCGACTGCATCAGCGGCGTGATCCTGTACGACGAGACGATCCGCCAGACCACCAACGCGGGCACGCCGTTCGCGGCGGTCCTGGTGGCGGCCGGGATCATCCCCGGCATCAAGGTCGACACCGGCACGATCACCTTGGCCAGCTGCCCCGGCGAGCGCGTCACCGAGGGCCTCGATGGCTTGCGCGACCGGCTGACCGAGTACGCGGCGATGGGCGCGCGTTTCGCGAAGTGGCGCGCGGTGATCGCGATCGGCGAGGGCCTGCCGAGCCGGACCTGCCTCGAGGCCAACGCCCACGGGCTGGCCCGCTACGCCGCCTTGTGCCAGGAGGCCGGGCTGGTGCCCGCGGTCGAGGCGGAGGTGCTCATGGACGGCGCGCACACGCTGGCCCAGTGTGGCGAGGTCACCGAGCGAGTGCTGCGGACCGTCTTCGAGCAGCTCGCCGCGCAGCGGGTCGTGCTGGAGGGCATGATCCTCAAGCCCAACATGGTGGTGCCCGGTGCCAGCAGCGCCGAGCGACCCGACGCGGCGGCGGTCGCCGACGCCACCGTCGCGTGCTTGTTGCGCACCGTCCCGGCCGCGGTGCCGGGGATCGGGTTCCTGTCAGGCGGTCAGTCCGGTGCGGCGGCGTCGGACCGGCTCAACGCCATGAACGTGCGGTTCGCGGCCCGGCGACCGTGGGCGCTGTCGTTCTCGTTCGGCCGTGCCATCCAGTATCCCGCGCTGGAGATCTGGCACGGCGACGCCAGCCAGGTCGGGGCGGCGCAGCAAGCGCTGATCGTGCGCGCCCGCTGCGATCGCGCGGCCCGGCGGGGCGCCTACGATGCCGCGACCGATGCCCCGCGCCCCTCGTGAGGACGGGGTCGCTCCGCCCGGCCGAGCTCGTCCCGGGTTCCGCGCGCGAGCGCGCTGACGCTTCGTCGTCCCGATGGCAGCAAGGCCGCGACGATTTCGGCTAACGTCTCGGAATTGGAACGTCTTGCTCGGAGCGCTGTGCCTTCATCGCGACGCCACCCTGAACTCCTTCGACGCGGGGACGCTTGACCAAGCTAGTTCAGGTCTGCGTCCAGATGCTGACCCTCGGTAGCCTCTACGCGCTCATCGCGCTGGGCTACACGCTGGTCTACGGGATCCTGCGCTTCATCAACTTCGCGCACTCGGACGTCGTGACGTTCGGCGCGTGGACCGCGTTCGTCATCGCGGGCGCCCTGGGCTGGGCCGGCACCGGCTCGCCGGTGTTCGCGATGCCGGTGGTGCTGGCCTTGGCGATGGCGGCGAGCGCGCTGCTCGGCTTCACGATCGAGCGGCTGGCCTACCGGCCGCTGCGCCGGGCGCCGCGCCTCAACGTGCTCATCACCGCGATCGGGGTGTCGCTGTTCCTGCAGAACGTCGGCCAGCTCGACTACACGTTCGGCACCCAGCCCCAGCGCATGCCGCGCCTGTTGTCGGAGAGCGCGCTCTTCACCATCGCCGGCGTGCGGGTCGCGACCTCGGACGTCGTGCTGGTCGCGCTCGCGCTGGTGCTCTTGGTCCTGCTGCAGTGGCTGGTGTTCCGCACCAAGCTCGGCATGGCGATGCGCGCGGTGTCGTGGAACGAGCAGACCGCGTCGCTCATGGGCATCGCGGTCGATCGCGTCATCTCGATCACCTTCATGATCGGCTCGGCGCTGGCCGCCGCGGGCGGCGTGCTCTACGGCCTGCGCTATCACCAGCTCAACCAGACCGCCGACGCGATCTGGGTGCTGCTCGGCCTCAAGGCCTTCGTCGCCGCGGTGGTCGGCGGCATCGGCAACGTGCGCGGCGCGGTCGCCGGGGCGTTCCTCATCGCCGCGATCGAGATGTTCGGCGCGGCCTACCGCTCGCCTCAGATGCGCGACGTCTACGTCTTCGGCGTGCTGATCATCGTCCTGCTGGTGCGGCCGGCCGGGCTCCTCGGCAACGCGACCGTGGAGAAGGTGTGAGCGGCCAGCCGGGGCCCGGCGCCGTGATGTCGACGGTGCGGTCGATCGTGCCGCTGCTGGTCGCGCTGGTGCTCGCGTACCTGATGCAGACCGTGGTCGCGACCATGATCGGCGACTTCTACGGCAAGATGCTCGTCGACGTCGGCATCGCGATCGTGCTCGGCGTGTCGCTCGGCATCGTCAACGGCTTCGCCGGCCAGTTCTCGCTGGGCCACGCCGGCTTCATGGCGGTGGGCGGCTACACCGCGGCCGCGATCGTCTACTACGGGTCGATCAAGCTCTTTGGCACCAAGGCGATCTATGGCGGGTTCCTCGGGCCCGGCGAGCTCTTGCTCCTCGGCGCGTGCCTGGCTGGCGGCGTCGCGGCTGCCATCGCCGGCTGGCTGGTCGGCCTGCCCAGCCTGCGCCTGCGCGGCGACTACCTCGCGATCGTCACGCTCGGCTTTGGCGAGATCATCCGCGTGCTCATCCAGCAGACCGACGACGTCGTGCTGTCGGTCGAAAAGGTCAAGCAGACCGACTGGTACGTGCTGCGCGACAACCTCGGCGGCGGCCTCGGCTTCATCGGCGGGCCTCGCTACATCGACCCCAAGAACCCGTTTTGGGTCTGGCTCTTCGTCGCGGTCGTGTGCCTGGTCGCGTACCGCGTGAAGTATTCGAACCAGGGCCGCCAGCTCCTCGCGGTGCGCGAGAACGAGATCGCGGCCGAGGCGATGGGCATCCAGACCACGCGCGCCAAGGTCTCGGCGTTCATGATGTCGGCGTTCTTCGCTGGCGTCGGCGGCGGGCTCTACGCCCACGAGCTCGGCAACAGCCTGCGGCCGGCCGACCTCGGCTTCCAGCGCTCGATCGACATCGTCATCATCGTCGTCCTCGGCGGCATGGGCTCGATCAGCGGCGTGTGCATCGCCGCGATCGGCGTGACGCTGTTGCCCGAGATCTTCCGCGAGTTCTCCGAGTACCGGATGATCGTCTACGCGCTCGCGCTGATCCTGATGATGATCCTGCGGCCCCAGGGCCTGCTCGGGCTCAAAGAGCTGTGGGAGATCGACTGGCGCGACGTCGGCCGCTCGCTGGTGAGCGCGCCCGGTCGCTTGCTGAGGTGGCTGGTGGGCCTGCCGGTGGTCATCGTAGGCGTGGTGCGACGCCTGCCGCGCCAGCTCCGCGCGACCCTCACCGGCCGCGAGCTCGACGACGATGAGGACGCGCCATGACCGCGCCGGCCGCGCTCGAGATCACGGGCCTGTCGAAGTCGTTCGGCGGGCTCAAGGCGGTCACCGAGCTGTCGTTCGCGGTGCCGGCGGGAGCGCTGCACGGCCTCATCGGCCCCAACGGCGCCGGCAAGACCACCGTCTTCAACCTGCTGACCGGCGTGTACCAGCCCGACGCCGGCTCGATCACCCTGGGCGGCGAGCGCGTCGACGGCAAGAAGCCCAGCGCGATCGCGCGGGCCGGCATGGTGCGCACGTTCCAGAACATCCGCCTGTTTGGCGACCTCGACGTGCTCGACAACGTCCGCATCGCGGCCGGCGTGCGGGCCCGCAGCGGGCTGGCTCGCAGCATCTTGCGGACGCCGCTGTTCCGCCGCGAGGAGGCCGAGATCCTCGAGCGCGCCCGCTATCTGCTCGACGTGCTCGGCATCGCGCACCGCGCCGGCGAGCAGGCCAAGAGCCTGCCCTACGGCGATCAGCGCCGCCTCGAGATCGCGCGCGCCCTGGCGACCCAGCCCAAGGTCCTGCTCCTCGACGAGCCGGTCGCCGGCATGAACACCCTCGAGAAGCGCGAGATGCGCGGGCTGATCCAGCAGCTGCGCGAGCAGTTCGCCGTCTCGATCTTGCTCATCGAGCACGACATGGGGTTGGTCATGGACATCTGCGAGCACATCACCGTCCTCGACCACGGCGTCACGATCGCGCGCGGCGTGCCCGCCGACATCCAGTGCGACCCGGCGGTGATCGAGGCCTACCTCGGCGTGCCCGACGCCTCGGGTGAAGAGGCCGGGGCGTCGATGAGCGGCCCGTCGTCGCCGTCCGACCCCGACGGCGATCCCGACGCGACGGGGGCCCACTGATGGCGCTCCTCGAGGTCACCGACCTGCACGTCAATTACGGCGGCATCCACGCCCTGCGCGGCATCAGCTTCTCCGTCGAGGAGGGCCAGGTCGTCGCGCTCATCGGCGCCAACGGCGCCGGCAAGACTACGACCCTGCGCGCGATCTCCGGGCTGCTGCGCCCGTCGCAGGGCACGGTGCGCTTCAAGGGCAAGAACATCACCGGCAAGAAGGCCCACCTGATCGTGGCGCGCGGCATGTCGCACGCGCCCGAGGGCCGCGGCATCTTCGCCAACCTGTCGGTGGCCGAGAACCTCGACGTCGGCGCGTACCTGCGCACCGACCGCGCCGCGATCGCGCGCGACCGCGAGCACGCGCTGTCCTTGTTCCCGCGCCTGCGCGAGCGGTTGAAGCAGGAGGCCGGGACGCTGTCGGGCGGTGAGCAGCAGATGCTCGCGATCGCGCGCGCGCTGCTGGCCCGGCCCAAGCTGTTGCTCCTCGACGAGCCCTCGCTCGGCCTGGCGCCGCAGATCGTCCAGCGCATCTTCCAGATCGTGAAGACCATCGCGGCCGAGGGCACGACCATCCTGCTCGTCGAGCAGAACGCCCACATGGCGCTCGGCGTGGCCGACGTCGGCCACGTGCTCGAGGTCGGGACGCTGGTGGCCTCGGGGCCGGCCAAGCAGCTCGCGGCCGACGACGCGATCCGCAAGGCCTATCTCGGCGTCCACTGACCGGGTCGGTCGCTAGGTCGTGGCGACCTCGACCAGCGTCGGCGCGAGGACCCGGATCAGGTCTCGAGGATCGAGGGCGACCAGGAAGCCGCGCTGGCCGCCGTTGACGTAGATCGTCGGCAGGGTCGCGATCGTGCGCTCGACGTAGAGCGGCATCTTCACCCGCTGCCCAAAGGGCGAGGTGCCGCCGATCTGGTAGCCCGAGTGCTTGTCGGCGACCGCGGGCGGGCACGGCGCGACGCTCTTGCTGCCCAGGGCCCGCGCCAGGTTCTTGGCCGAGACCTCGCGGTCACCGTGCATGAGGATGCACAGCGGCCGCTTGCGATCGTCTTCGAAGATCAGGGTCTTCACGACCGCGTGCTCGTCGACACCCAGCGCGGCCGCCGAGGCGGCGGTGCCGCCGTGAGGCTCCCAGTCGTACTGGTAGGGCACGAACGCGAGGCCGGCGCTGCGCAGCGCGCGGATCGCCAAGGTGACGGGATGGCCGGGTGCCACGCGCGCATGGTAGCGCGCTATGCTGGCGCCGTGACTTCTAGCGACGACGACCATGCGGTGCGCGATCACGCGCATCACCACGACATGGCGGTCTCGGCAAAGAAGGGGGAGCAACGCACCACCTGGGTCGTGATCTTGACCTTGGCGATGATGATCGCCGAGCTGGTGGCCGGCAACCTCACCGGCTCGCTCGCGCTCACCGCCGACGGCTGGCACATGGCGTCCCACGCGGGCGCGCTGGGCCTGGCGCTGATCGCGTACTGGTTCGCGCGCACGCGGGCGGCGTCGCAGCAGTTCAGCTTCGGCACCGGCAAGGTCTACGCGCTGGCCGGGTTCACCAGCGGCATCGGGCTCCTGTTCGTCGCCGGCTGGATGGGCCTCGAGGCGGTGCTGCGCCTGCGCGAGCACGCCAAGGTCGACTACGGCGACGCGCTGCCGATCGCGGTGCTCGGGCTGGTCGTGAACTTGGTGTGCGCGCTCATCCTCGGGGGCGACCATGGTCACGACCACGGCGGGACCGGCGACGCTCACGACGCGCACGCTCACGACGCGCACGAGCACGACGCGCACGAGCACGAGCATGAGCATGAGCACGGCGACGCCCATGCTCACGAGCGCGAGGACCACGCCCACGGCCACGCCGTCACCAGCGCCAAGCCGACCGATCACAACCTGCGCGCCGCGTACGTGCATGTGCTCGCCGACGCGCTCACCAGCGTGCTCGCCATCGGCGCGCTGGTCGCCGGCAAGTACGCCGGCTGGTGGTACCTCGACGCGCTGGTCGGGTTGCTGGGCGGCCTCGTGATCGGGAAGTGGGCGCTCGGGCTGTGCCGCTCGGCGGCCCATCCGCTCCTCGACGTGGTGCCGTCGGCGGCGCTGGCCGCCTCGATCGAGCAGCGGCTCGAGCAGATCGACGATGTGCGGGTCGCCGATCTGCACCTGTGGGAGCTGGCGCCGGGGCGCCGCGGCTGCATCGTGTCGCTGGTGACCGCGACGCCGCGCGACGTGCAGTATTACCGGACCATCATCCTCGCCGAGGCCCCGATCGCGCACCTCACCGTCGAGGTGCATCGTTGCGATCGCAAGCACGCCGCGCCGACCGCGTTGGTGTAGGCCGCGGCCCTACCCGCGCCGGTCCGGGCAGTTCGACGATGACGCGCCAGCGCTCGCTCACGTCGTGATACACGATCGAGGTCCGTCGGACGGACAGCCCGAGGAGCTTGGCCCATGTCCGGAAGCACGAAGGACAACCCCGCGGCGATGCCACCCAAGCCGACCTTGCCGCCGCCGTTTCGCGCGCGCGGGCAGACCACGCGGCCGGACCTGCCGGTCGCCGTCTCGGCCGAGCCGTCGGTCGTGGTCTCGCCGTCGGTGGTGGCGCCGCTGCCGCGGCCGGCGAGCGTGCCGCCGCCGCGGCCGGCGACGGTGCCGCCGGTGAACCCGCACGAGGCGCTGACGCGGCCCTTCGACAGCCTCGAGCCCGAGGCGCTCGAGGACAGGGCCGTGGATCTCGACGCCGACGATCCGGTGACCGAGGCGACCGCGATCGTGGCGGTGCCGCCGCACTGGGAGCCCGAGGCCTCGCCGGTCGAGCGCACGCACATCGGCCGCATGCCCCGGCCGCCGGGCTCGCCGCGCACCAAGCGCGACCGACGCACGGTGCTGTGGATCGCGGGTGCGTTCGCGCTGGGGCTGGTGGCGACCGCGGCGATCGCGTGGCCGGGCGGCGCGGACCAGTCGACCGCCCGACCCGGCGCGAAGCCCGCGGCGGTCGCGACGGTGGCAGACCCGCAGCCGACCGTGGCGCCGCCGCCGCAGCCGACCGTGGCGCCGATGCCGGAGCCGGCGGGGACCGAGCCGGTCGAGGGCGATGCGCCCGGGACTGAGCCGGGGACCGAACCCGTGGCCGTGACCGTGACCGTGGCCGAACCCGTGGCCGTGACCGAACCCGTGACCGAACCCGTGACCGTGGCCGAACCCGTGACCGTGACCGTGGCCGTGACCGAACCCGTGGCCGTGGCCGAACCCGTGACCGTGGCCGAACCCGTGACCGAACCCGTGACGGAGGCGATCGCTGCGCCCAAGGTCGCCGTCGCGGCCAAGCCGGCCA
>Ga0209591_10001864_pt1 | contig 25667 bp, 23 predicted proteins | sample MAT01_FD_187207 | JGI IMG/M metagenome (GOLD analysis project Ga0209591, IMG submission 187207) | Freshwater microbial communities from Lake Fryxell liftoff mats and glacier meltwater in Antarctica - MAT-01 (SPAdes) (version 2) | ecosystem: Environmental > Aquatic > Freshwater > Ice > Liftoff... | reverse complement strand
GAAACGCTCGCGTCTTATGTGGGGATCGTGGATTGGGTGTCGCGCGAAGATGTTCAGAAAGACATGCGGCGGCTGATCAAGCGCCAGCTTCGAGCGTCACAAGTAGCCGAAGATAGGCTCGATGCGGTGGCGGAAGAAGTGGTGGACCTTTTGCGGCGCAGGCAAGGCAGATGATGGCTCTCGATTTTCCAGGTGAGTCGTCTCGCGTGCAGTTTGGGCAGACGCTCTTGGAGTATCAGATCAAACGCAGCAATCGGCGAGCTACGGTATCGATCGCTGTTGTCCCGGAGGCAGGGCTGGTCGTAACGGCGCCTCGGAGAGCTACGAAAAAACGGCTGGATGAGCTGGTGCGTCAGAAGGGCGCGTGGGTTGTCCAGCGGCTCAAACGCCGAAGTGATCTGCCGCCGCCTCTGCCTGAGCGCGAATTCGTCTCGGGAGAGACCTTCAAGTACCTGGGGCGTCAGTACAGCTTGCAAGTGAAGCTCGCGGCTCAAGCAGGCCATGTTCGGCTCCATGGAGCGCAGCTGATATTGACACTAAAACGGGGGATTTCTGAGGCTCAAAAAGTTGCCCAGGCGCGCACTGTCTTGATCAGCTGGTACCACGCGCGCGCAGCCGAATACCTGCCGCGCCGGGCTGCGCCGTGGGTTGCCAAACTTAAGTTGCAGGCGCCACAGATTATCGTGGCTGATCCGGAGAAACGCTGGGGAAGCGCGACAAAGAGTGGCAAGGTTCGCATCAACTGGCGCATCCTTCAGGCGCCCGTCACGCTGGTGGATTACGTGTTGGTTCACGAGTTAACGCATTTGATCCATGAGGATCACAGCCAAGCATTTTGGGCCAGCTTGGGGAAGGTCATGCCTGATTACGAAGAGCGGAAGAAAAGGCTGCGCGCGTTGGGGCCGGGGTTGGTTTGGTAGCGGTGGGCCCGGATTAACGTGCTCCCTTGCTAAGTGTGAATGTTTATCTTACAATTTAGCAATGTTCAAAATTACCATGAGCGCCAAAGGCCAGTTCGTGCTGCCCAAGGCCGTGCGGGAGCACCTGAAACTCTTGCCGGGTAGCAAAGTGGACGTGACGGTCGACACTCAGAACCGTCTCATCCTGACTCCAGTGCTTTATGAGCCTGAGGCACTACTGACGAACCGACCGCCGGTGAAGAAGGTGGTTTCCGTCGAAGGAATGGATCGAGCCATTCGGAAGTACGCGCGTGGTCAGCGTTGATACTAACGTCGTGGTTCGGTTGTTAGTTGGTGACGACCCAGCTCAGACGCGCAAGGCCGAAAGGGCATTTCTTGCGCACGCGAGGAACGACGGAGTTTACGTTTCTCTCGTGGTGCTAGCTGAAGTGGGGTGGGTGCTGTCAAGCGCGTACGAATGGGATCGCGCGACGTTGCACGCTCGAATTTCCCAGCTGATAAGAACGCGGGGGATTGTCGTTGAAGAGTTGGAACTGGTCCAGCGTGCTCTGGACGACTTTCACCAGGGAAAGGCCGATTTCTCGGACTACCTAATCTTGGGCAAGGCTCGAGAGTCCGGCGGGCCGCTTCTCACCTTCGATCGAAAGCTGAGCCGAGAAACCGACGCTCGGCTGCTATAAACCTCGGCAGTCGCCAGGCAGTCGCCAGGCAATCGCGAGTTTGACGGCTTTGTCTCTTGTGGCGGCGTGATGTGGCGTTCTAATGCCCCCTCAACCCAAGGAGTCGAAGAATGTCGTCGCAAGTTTCCTCCATTCGTTCCGGTGAAGTTTGGCTAGATACAGCGGGCAAGCCCATCCAAGCGCATGGCGGCTCGGTGTATCATGTGAACGACACCTTCTACTTTATTGGGGAGAACAAGGAGCACCATAAGCCGGGAACGAACATCTGGCACGGCGGCGTGCGTTGTTACTCGTCGAAGGATCTCTACGCGTGGCAGGACGAAGGCGTGATCCTTGCGCCCGTGGAGAACGATTCAAATCATCCACTGCACCCAACACGGATCATGGATCGGCCGCATGTTCTCTACAACGAACGAACCAAGAAGTTCGTGATGTGGGTGAAATTTGCTGGAACAGTCGAAGACTCGCGGGCCTGGCAAATTCAGTACATGGGGATTGCCACGGCCGACGCCATCACGGGGCCGTTCACGCTGGTTAAGACGTTGCATCCGATGGGCATGAACTCAGGCGATTTCGACCTCTACAAGGACGAGCGCGATGGCAAGGCGTATATCATCTTCGAGCGCGTGCACACGGAGCTGATTGTGGCCGATCTCAGCGATGATTACCTGGATGTCAGCGGTTACTACACGAGCCACCTGCCGTTCCCAGGTCCACCGCACACGCGAGAGGCTCCCGCCTTTTTCAAGGTTGAGCACCGCTACTTTCTCATTTCTTCTGGCACCACAGGTTACGACCCGAATCCGTGCGATTACGCGCTGGCGCCACTCTTGCACGGGCCTTGGACATCGATGGGGGACCCTTGTGTGAACGACACGAAGCGAACAACATTCGATTCCCAGGTGACGTCAGTTTTTCGTCATCCCCACAAAAAAAACCTGTACATCGCGATTGCGGACCGCTGGAATAAGCAGGATTTGTCGGACTCTCGCTATGTTTGGCTGCCGCTCACGCTGGAGGGTGACACCGTTAGGATCCATTGGCGGGATTCGTGGCGTTTGGATGAGTTCGAGTGAGCGTGGTGAGCTTCCCCGCCGATGCCGATGTGGTTGTCCGATCGAGTGACCTCGATTCTGCTCAAATGTGAGCGAAGTTTCGGCTAAAAACCGCCCTTTCCTCGGCCGCGTCTTGCTCATGGGTCAATTGCGTGTATTTTGACCTACGTGCTAGACAGGATCGTTCAGAAGCGAATCGCTGGTCTGAAGAAGAGCGTGCTCTTATTGGGCGCCCGTCAGACCGGTAAGTCCACACTCATGCGGGCCCTCAATCCCAGGCTCGTGATCAACCTTGCTGATGAATCGAGCTACCTGCAACACGCGAAGGATGCTGACCTGATCGGGCGGGAGGTGCGCGCACTGCGGCAGCCTTCTGTAATCTTGGTGGACGAAGTGCAGCGGGTTCCTAGTATTCTTAATACGATCCAAGCGCTGATCGATGAAAACAAAGGTCATCGATTTCTGCTCACGGGCTCCAGTGCCCGAAAACTCAAACGCGGTGGCGCAAACCTTCTACCGGGGCGTGTTCTCCTTGAGCATCTCGATCCCTTAACCTACTGGGAGTTGGGTGAGCATTTTAGTCTCGAGCGCGTGCTTCAAGTTGGAAGCTTGCCGGGTGTGTATTTGGACAGAGAAACGGGCACCGAAACTCTTGATTCGTACGCGTCGCTCTACCTCAGAGAAGAAATTCAAGCGGAGGCTGTCGTTCGGGATTTGGGCTCGTACGCACGCTTCCTAGACCTCGCCGCACACGCAAGCGGCCAGTGGGTCAACTATTCTAAACTCGCTTCTGATGCGGAAATTCCTAAGGAAACGATTCGTCGCTACTATCAAATCCTCGAAGACACGCTGCTCGGGTTTCGGATCCCTCCGTTCACGACGACCAGGACGGTCAGACGAACGAGTCAGCGCGACAGGTTTCTGCTCTTCGATCCGGGCGTGCAAAACGCTCTCCTTCACCGCCATCGTGCTCCTAACGTGAGCGAACAAGGGAGTCTTTTTGAGCAATGGCTTCTGCTTCAAGTGCTCTTCTACGCGCGCGCACATCGCTTGCCCTGGCGGCTCTCAGCGTATCGAACAGACAGCGGTGTCGAAGTCGATTTCGTGTTGGAAGCTGCTTCGCGACTCCTGGCCGTCGAATGCAAGCTCGGGAGAACGATCCATAGTGGCGCGACCCATGGCCTCCGTTCGTTCCTCAATCTTCCCACTCATAAGAAGCAGACACTAGCTCACGCCAGGGGGATCCTCGTGTTCCAGGGCGAGCGGCGTCAGCGCCTTTCTGGAGCCAAGGAGCCCCTCATCGAAGCCGTTCCGTACCGTGAATTTCTAGATGAGACTTTGCCGGAGCTTGCGCGTGAGTCGCGGGATTGAGGTCAACGCGCGCGCGCACAGCGAAACCCGTAACCGTCCCCGTGGAAGGTGGGGCCTGGTGCGCGGCTCGCTACCGGTAGGTACATCGCGCTGTAGCGCCAATTGCCGCTGCGCATGACGTGAAGTGAGCCTGTGTTCAGGTTGGCGCAATTGTCGCAATCCACCGGATAGGGAGCGTGAAGATCGAGCGCCCACTCCCACATCGATCCTGCCAGATCCATTTGTCCATATTTGCCGGCCCCTGCCGGATCGGCACCCACCGGCAGAATATCCGAGAAGGCCCGCCCAGCGCTTCCGTTCCCTAGGCAATCGTAAGCGGCGTCGGTATTGTTGGGGTGCCTGTCGCCCCATGGGTATTTTCGCTGCTCCGCGCCGCCTGCGGCTGCGTATTCCCATTCTGCTTCGGTGGGCAGACGTGCGCCATCCCAGGCGCAAAAGGCGAATGAGATCGCCTCGTCAGATCGCCCCGGACCGGGAGTCATCGTCATCAATGGTGGACTATTGCCATTGCCGCGCGAGATTGCCCCATTCCCAGGCGCGGCTCCGGTGCACCCAGCTCACAAGAGCAGGATGCCACCAAGTTGGCACCAGCGTCGGGCAGATTGTTTGGAAACGAGTTGTTTCATGTGGGTCTTTCCGAAATCAGAGCACAGCTCGCACGTGTCGCTGGGCTACGCTGCTCGCGATGATGGACACCGAGATCAGGAGTCGAATGCTCCCAAGGCACAATTAAGATAACATGCGGTGCGCGCAGATTCTGGCCAAACTCAGTCCAATCTTGCGGACTATGTGGCCATCGGCGCAGAGGCATTGAGCGCAGGGTTGTAGACATCAAGTTCACGGCTAAGGTGTTTGTCGCGAATGTATCAAGACAGACCTAGTGCGACGCAGTAGTCCACGAGATGCCCCTCAAGCCGGCTCAAGCCGGCTCAAGCCGTAGTGATCCCAAACTTGTCCGTGACCTCTATCTCTAAGTCGAACACAAGATAGTAAGCATGCTTACTATCTACCAAGGAACGAAAAGCGCAGCTCACGTGGCGCTCCTGCAGCGCGGCCTCGCCTGGCGCTCCTGCAGCGTGGCCTCGCCTACCGCTGGCTCACGGAGATACGTGAGTCTTTGGCCATCAAGGAAAGGTCCAGAACGGCCGTAACTAGCACTCTGTGGTCATGACGCGTTCTTATCGGGCAATTCCGTACCTTAGCGCAGCGATTTTCGGTGTCGCCTGTTCTTCCCAGGTAACTGGTTCGCATACTCCGGGAAAAGCCCCCCCGCCTTCCCCCACGCTGGTTGGAACCACCCCCGTTCCGACGACCATGGGCACAGTGACGTTGCCAGCCGCCGGTGCACTTGGGCCACTGGCGCTGCGCCGACTGAACACGGTCGAATACGAGAACACGGTGCAAGACGTGCTGAAGGTTGCCGCCGGCACCACGAGCACCTTTCGTGAGGACGATCCGGGGCTCGGTTACAAGAACATGGCGGTGGCACTCACGGTGACTCCTCTTCTGGCGGAGAAGTACGCGGCGACCGCCAAGAAGCTGGCAACGGCACTCGACTTGAACCAGTTTGCGCCCTGCGCCAATGCTGCGGCAGAGGCAGCCTGCGCCGAAGCCTTTATTAGCACGTTTGGTCGCGGCGTCTTTCGGCGTCCGGTGACGACCGAAGAGATCACTGGCTACAGTGCTATCTTTGCAGATAAGCGCACTCGTTCGGATTATGCGGGCGGTGTGCGGTTGGTCGCGGAGACCATGCTGCAATCGCCGCATTTTCTGTACAAGACTGAGATCGGCGATGGCACCGGAGTGGATCGAGCGCTGACGCAGTATGAGCTGGCGAGTCAGATCTCTTATCTTGCCACCGGTGCGCCGCCCGACGCTGAGTTGGCGACCGCCGCAGACGGGGGCAAGCTCGGCAGTACGACGGAGCGTGAAGCACAACTTCGGCGACTGCTGGGCAGTGATCGTAGCAAGTCCTGGCTGACTAGCTTCGTAACGCAGTGGCTCGGGATTGCGGATGCCGGTTACTTTGCGAAGGATAGGGTGGTCTTCCCAAGCTACACGCCTACGCTTTCGGTCGCCGTTGCTGAAGAATCTCAGCGCTTTGTGGAAAGCATTCTCACCCAGTCGAATGCTTCGTTGGAGGCATTATTCACGGCCAATTGGACGATTTCGAATGGCGAGCTTGGAGCCCACTATGCTGTTCAGCAGGCGCCGGCTGATTGGCAACAGGTCACGTTGCCAGCAGAGCAGCGACTCGGAATTCTCACGCAATCAGCCTTTTTAGTGGCGAATTCTAAAGCCGCCGATTCCTTCCCGATCCGCCGCGGGAAGACCATCCGCACCCGAATTCTCTGCGGAGACGTGCCGCCCCCTCCGGCCGATCTCAAGGTGGTGCCCGTTGAGTTAGATCCCACTCTCACCACGCGTGAGCGTTTCCAGGCTCATGAGAAAAGCGGGAGTGTGTGTGCAGCATGCCACAGCCTGATGGATCCGCTTGGCTTTGCTTTCGAGAATTACGACGCCACCGGCGCGTATCGCACCATCGAGAACAAGAAGCCGGTGGACGCGAGCGGTGCGATCAATGCCATCTCCCCCGAAATCGATGGCCCTTTCGCCAATGCTCTCGAGCTTTCACGGCGTATCGCTCCCAGCAAGGTTCTGAAGGATTGCGTGGCTCGTGAATCGATGCGCTGGGCAATTGGGCGAGAAACAATGGCCGAGCCGGCAACGGATCCTAAAGTGTTGCGGGATCAGGCGATCATTGGGGCGCTTTCAGCGCGCCTTGCGACAACCAATTCGGACATCCGCGAGTTGTTCCTTGCGCTCGTGCAGCGAGATGAATTTGCGTTTCGCTCCGACCAGTAACCTTACCCTAAGAGAGGATTTAATATGTTGACACGAAGCATTCTGAAACGACGTGAACTCCTTATGGGTCTCGGTGGGGCAAGCTTTCTTGCTGTCCCGGTGTTTCGCGATAGTTTGGCGGTAGCCCAGGCCGGGACGTTCCCAGTGCGGTTCGTGCCGATCTTCTTGCCGGGGAGCGCAACGGACGGAAAGTTCAATTTCTCCGGCGTACTTTCACCGTTGGCTGCTTTCCAGGCGGATTCAGTGTCGCTCTCGTTTGATAATTTTGCCGCCGCGAACATCTGGGGCACCACGGGCGAGCCACACGGCGCGGAACTCCGAACATTGCTCACTGGCGACAGTAGCCTGAAGCCGCAGGAAAACGCCTCCGTTTGGGCGAATTCTGACAGTATCGATCAAACGATTGCTGCACAAATTAGCTCGCAGCTCAGATTCACCACCTTGCAGTTCGGCGTAGTGACGGAGACCATCTCCAACCCTTTGGATCAGCGGCGAATGATTATCAAGGCGGGCACTCCGCAGCCACCGATCGAGAATCCTACGGAGATGTTCATGCGCCTGTTCGGGAATGGTGCGCCCGTTCCGGCGCCCACGACGACAGGCTCAACACCGACGCCTGCGCCCACGGGCGATCCCAGTGCGGACGGCAAGAGCATGCTGGATCGCTTGAAAGCAGAAGTCACTGCACTGAAGGCCGTGGCGGGCGTTGGGGAGCAGGCGAAGCTGGAGCAACATCTCACCTCCTTGCGTGAGCTAGAGAAGCAGTTGGTCGGTGTGCCCAGTACCGGAACCGGCGGTGCTGGCGGCGGCGGTACGGGTTTTACACCTGGAATGGGTTGCGCGGCGCCCATGATAACGCCTGTCGCGTACCAACAATCCTATCCGCCCGGTTCAGGCCCGGACCCCGATATTGCCACCGTTACTTCTCAGCAGTTTGAGCTCTTGTATCAATCTCTCACCTGCGATCTCACGCGTGTGGCATCCATGCAGCTCCTCGGAACAGCTCACACGGAGGTGGGCTATGGTTGGTTGGGTGTGACCGACGACCATCATGCGCTCGAACACAACCAGAGTGAGGCTGCAACAGGTGCCAACTTGGACAAAGTTCAGAACTTTTTTGCCGGCGAAGTCGCCAAATTCTTGAACCTGCTGAAGACGACGCCTGAGGGCAGCGGCAGCATGCTCGACAATACGCTCGTGATGTTCTTCACGGACTTCTCGAACGCCGGTGCGCATTCGCACGACGAGTTGCCATTCTTCCTATTCGGTGGCGGTGGCGGCAAAGTCCGGACGGGGGGGCGTACGGTGGCCTACGACGGCACTCCTCACAATCAATTGCTGCGCGGTGTGCTCAACGTGTTTGGGATCGATCAAGCCAAGGTGGGGGACGACGTGGGCGGTTCTGCAGTTTCGCTCGCTTAAGCCGCCTCAAGAAGCCCTGCGTTCCTCGAGCGCAGGCATGGCGTTTTACGCGGCTCCGGTCGGCAGCTAGGCTTTGGCTGTGGCGAAAATCGAGGTATTGCCGACAGCTTTGGCGACGCAGATTGCTGCCGGCGAAGTCGTGGAGCGACCGGCCAGCGCTATCAAGGAGTTGGTTGAAAACTCCGTGGATGCGGGGGCGATGCGCATTGAAGTGAGCATCGTTGCGGGAGGCGTTACGCTCTTGCGAGTGCAAGATGATGGCGCAGGCATGGACGAAGCCGATGCGCGCCTGTGTACGGCGCGCCATGCGACGAGCAAGTTGCGCAGCATTGAAGATTTGAACGAGTTGGCGAGCTTCGGATTTCGGGGCGAGGCCCTGCCAAGTATTGCTTCGGTGAGTCGGTTTCGCTTGGTGACGCGCAGTCGAGATTCGGATGTTGGTACTGAGATCAGGATCTCAGGTGGGCAAGCTCCGGAAGTGAACACTATCGGTTGCCCTGTGGGCACGACCATTGAAGTGAACGACCTCTTCTTCAATGTGCCCGCCCGGCGTAAATTTCTGCGCGCATCGGGAACCGAGGCCGGACATGTGAGCGAAGTGTTGGAGGGTCTGGCGCTCGCACATCCAGGCATCACGTTCGTTTTATACCGCGATGAACGCAAAGTGCGCGAGTGGCTGCGGGTGCCAACACGCCGCCAGCGCGCCGAGCAGATACTAGACATTAAGCGCCTGGCTACATGTGAGGGGGAGCGGGGGCCGCTGAAAATAGAGGCATTCCTAGGGCCCCCGGAAGAGGCCAGAGCGGGCGCAGGAGGCCTGAGGTTAATTCTCAACGGGCGCTTGATTCGAGACCGCGCGTTGTCGGTAACGGTAGCGCAGGCTTATGGGAGCGTGTTGGAGCGCGGACGCTACCCACGTGGAGTTGTGTATCTGGATTTGCATCCTCGCCTCGTCGACGTGAATGTGCACCCCCAAAAATCAGAAGTCCGCTTTGCAGATCCTCGGGCGTTAACTGACGCTCTGTACCAGATTCTGGCCAGCACGTTGGGCACCGCTTTTGGGATCGTGACTCAAAGCCGCGGTTGGGTGTCGAACAAGCGAGCGGCAGATATCGCTGCACCCAAGCTTCCGCTGAAGAGCCCCAATGCTTATCAGCCTGCGCGCAGCTTGCCCAATATCGGGAGCGTCGAACGCGCCCATCTGCCCCGCCGTGAGCCGGATACGAGCCAAGCTGAAGCCGCCGTGCTGTTGGCGGTGCGTGATTCTTCACCACGTGGGATAGCGCCTTCGGAAGAGCTCAAATGGTCGAGCTTGCGCTTCATTGCGCAACTGAAGAAGACGTATCTCCTGTGTGAAGGGCCGGCGGCCCTTTACGTTTTAGATCAGCATGCAGCGGCAGAGCGTGTGACCTTCACTCGCTTGCGTCACAGCTTTCAATCGCGCGCGGTCGCATCGCAGACCTTGCTGTTTCCGATTTCTGTGGAGTTGAGTTCCGAGGAAGTGGGCCTCGTGGAGGGATTTGAGGCTCAGATTGCCGAGGTGGGGTTTGAGGTGAAAGTGATGGGAGAGCGTGTGGTCGGTGTGCACGCCATTCCGAGATTGCTAGAGCGCGCGAGCCCAGAACGCTTGCTGCGCGATCTGTTGGCTGAATTGGCGCGCACGTCGGGGCGTGATTTTTCCAACGCGGTGGATCTGGCGCTGGCTACCATGGCCTGCCACGGCTCGTTGCGGGCGGGAGATTTGGTGAACGAAGAAGAGGCCAAGGCACTGCTCGTGGCGCTCGATAGTGCTGATTTTGCTGGGCACTGCCCGCACGGGCGGCCCGTGCTGACGGAGCTGAGCTGGGCAGAGCTGGAGCGCAAGGTGGGGCGGCGCTGAGTGTTCGCGGGCGGAGAGCTGTTAGTTGTGGTGGGGCCCACGGCCTCGGGCAAGAGCGAGCTCGCGCTCAGGTTGGCAGAGCGAAGGGGCGGCGAAATTATCAGCGCAGATAGCGTTCAAGTCTATCGTCACTTTGATATTGGAGCCGCCAAACCAACGGCAGAAGAGCAGGCTCGCATCCCGCATCACCTGATCGATATCGTTGACCCCAATGAGGCGATGGATGCGGCTCGTTGGGCCAGCTTAGCGGACGAAAAGATCGCAGAAATTCGGGCGCGAGGGCGTTTGCCCATCGTGTGTGGCGGTACGTTTCTTTGGGTAAAATCGCTCATTTTGGGGCTTTCGCCGATGCCGGCCGGGGATGCCACGGTGCGCGAACGTCACCGCGACGTGGTGGCTAAGAGTGGTAACGCGGCTCTTCACAACGCGCTCGTGGAGGTCGATCCGGTGGCGGCCGCTCGCCTGAATGCCAACGACGTTGTTCGAGTGAGTCGCGCCCTGGAGGTCCACGAGCTCACGGGGATGCCGCTGAGCACGTGGCAAGAGCAACACCAATTCAAAACCAAGCGTTACAATGCCGAGCTGATCGGGGTTGCCCGCACGCGCGATCAAGCGGATGCCCGGATCCAGACGCGCACAACGCAGATGTTAGAGCGCGGTTGGGTCGAAGAAGTACGCGGGTTGTTGGATTCTGGTTACGCAGAGTGTCGCGCCATGAATGCCGTGGGTTACCGGCAAATCAAGGATGCGCTGCTCTCAGGAAAGGTCAGTGACACCGACTGGCTAGCGACCGAAATCGCCCGCGCCACACGCATTTTTGCCCGGAGACAGCGCACTTGGTTGCGAGAACAGCCAGTGCGTTGGTGGACAGCGGACGAGCTCGCGGCGCTTTAGGCGCGTGCCGGCAAACGTTTAGCGAAAAGACGCTTCGTAGTCCGTGTCGTCGATGCCAGCGGCGAAGGGCGTGAGCGAGAGTGGTTGGTAGCAATCGAGCATCACGGCAAGCTCGTCGGTGGAGGGTGCGCCAAGGCTGGCTTCATAGGCGCCGGGATGCGGGCCATGGGGCAAGCCTGCCGGATGAAGCGATAAGCTGCCGCTCTCGATGCCACGTCGCGAAGTGAAATTTCCGTGTGCGTAAAAGAGCACTTCGTCCACATCCACTGACGAATGGGGGTAGGGGCAGGGCACTGCATCGGGATGAAAGTCCAACGGTCGGGGCACAAAGCTGCAGATCAAGGCGCCACGGGCCGAGAACGTGCCGTGATAGGTAGGCGGCAAATGTACTTGACCCACGCGCGGCGCAAACTTTGAGATGGGAAAAATCAGCGGATAGACCGCGCCATCGTAGCCCACCACATCCAACGGAGAATGTGGCCATAGGAAACCGTGGAAGGCCTGCTGCCGTTTGACCACGAGTTGCCGGAGCCGTTCGTCGCGCGGGCCATGAAACACAGGTTTCTGAAAATCGCGTTCGCAATACGGTGCCCCCATCCGCAATTGCCCGTGCGCATTGCGCCATTCAGGGAGAATGTCCAAGCCTCCCAAACACTCCACGCTCAGCCAATATTGTGCGACGCCGGCGTCCAGAATGAAGCGATGCAGCATGCCGCGCGGGACGATCACGTAGTCACCCGCTTGGAATCGCAAATCTCCCAACGGGCAGCGCAGCATTCCCGAACCTGCCTGGATGAAAAAGAGATCGTCCGCGTCACCGTTCGAGAAATACGCAGGATCCGAGACTGTCGGAAAAAGCACGGAGATCACCACGTCACTGTTGAAGAGTAGCGGCTGGCGTGCTTGGAGGGGCGGTCCCTCGGGTCGATTGAGTTGGGCGCTTCGAAGATGCCGACGCTTGAGGGAAGTTGATGCGATACTTTGTGGCAGCGCGAACGCCAGATCGGTGGCGAAAGGCTCCGCCACGTGGGGGCGTTCTAGGTGATAGCTAATAGTGAAAGGTCCGTTGAAGCCCTCGCGCGTGAGGCAATGCTCGTAGAGCAAACGCCCATTTTCGTCGCGCAGCGTCGTGTGTGGTTTTGCCGGGATGGTTCCGGCGGCGAGTCGGCCAAGCATTAGCGCGCGCCTTCGTTCAGTTGCACGCGTTCGATGCTTTCAAACAGCGCCCGGAAGTTGCCGGCACCAAAGCCTGCATCCCCCTTCCTTTGAATGAATTCGAAGAAGAAGGGCCCCGCTTCCATGTTCTGGTACACCCCCGAGGATTCCTTCAGGAAGATCTGCAACAGATATTGGCCTTTTCCAGCGCCATCCACCAGAATTCCAAGCTCACGTAAGCTTTGGAGATCTTCGTCGAGCGTTCCGATACCGAGCGTTTTTAGGCGTTCTGGGAGAGCCGAGTAGTAGCTTGCGGGCGTCGGCATGAATTCGACACCGGCCGCTCTCATCTTCTGCACGGCGTTCAGAATGTCGGTCACTGCGAGCGCTGCATGTTGCACACCATCGCCCCGATGCTCTTCATTGAAGATATTGATTTGAGAAGATTTGAAGTTGGGGCGTTGCGGTTCATTGCAGGCGAACTTGATTCCTGAATGCGGTTCCCACATCACCGTGGAGCGCAGCCCAGAGCCAGGCTTGCCTTCCAACGTGGTGACGTCATCGGTATGAAACGTGACGCCCCAGAACGTTTCAAATCCAAGCACGTGTTCCAACCAGAGCAAGGCTGGCTTCATGGTTTGGAAATTTGAGGTAATGTGGTCAAAATGGCTGATTCCTAGGCTATTTTTGCCGCCCCGTGGGGGCTCGAAGTGCTCCAGGCCTGGGTAGAATTGGGTCTTCCCTGAGCGTTCCACAAACCGAAAGGTGGTGTCGCCGAAAGGCGTGGTGATTGAAAATGTACGGAACGTCCCGTTCGCTTCGGTGTGTGTGCGGATTTGGTCGATCGGCGTGCCTCCGCGTTCTTCCAAAAGTTTGAAGGTTCTTTCAATATCTTGAACACGGAAGATGAGGCTGCCCACGCCATCGGGATGCTTCTTCAGGTAGCGCGCGGCTCGCCCGCCTTCACCTTCCGGAGTCGAACAGATCACCAAACAAGCACCTGCCTGGAAGGCCACGGAGCGTTGCCGGCCTGCCTGAGTGAGGGCCCCCGAGCTTTCTCCAAGCTCAGTGAAGTCTAGGCGTTCGGTGTAAAATCGCCGACTCCGTTCAAGATCGTGCACGTAATAGTGCAGCGCTTCGAGTCCCAGAATCCCGAGTGGTTCGAGTTGGCCCATGCCTGAAGTTTGAACGCCAATGCAACCTTCGACAAGCCGCGCTCAGATCGCCACCACTTCTTGGCAGATCTTCCCGAAAATTTGGCTTCCATCCGGCGCCAGCATCTCGATCTGCACGCAATCACCTACACGCAAAAATGGTGTTTTGGGAGCACCGAACTCCAAGATCTCGCGCGTGCGGCGCTCTGCCAGGCACGAAACGCCTCGCGTCGGATCGGCGTTCGAAACGGTGCCGCTGCCGAGCACGGTGCCCGCACCAAAGGCACGCGTCTGCGTGATGTGCGCGATGAGATCGAAGAAGGAGAAATGCATTTCAGCCCCCGCGTTTGGGTCTCCAACCAGCTTGCCGTTCAAGCTCGTGATGAGTGGGAGGTGAACGCGACCCTCGCGCCAAGCCGGGCCGAGCTCATCGGGAGTGACGGCAAACGGAGAAAATGCCGTCGCAGGCTTTGAGGTGAAAAATCCGAAGCCTTTAGCGAGCTCAGCCGGAATCAAGTTTCGCAGGGTAATATCGTTGGCCAATAGTAGGAGCGCCACGTGCGGTTCGGCGTTTTCCTGCTTGGTGCCGAGCGGGGTATCGGTCAGGATCACAGCAATTTCAGCTTCGAAATCGAGCCCATCGGCCTCATCCTTGAGCAGCATCGGATCGCACGGCCCGAGGAGCACGCTGGAGCCTCCTTGGTAAACTAGGGGATCGGTGAGTAGCGTTTTGGGTGGCTCAGCACCGCGGGCTTTGCGCACCAAAAGGACGTGGTTGATGAACGCGGACGCATCAACCCACTCGTAGGCACGTGGCAAGGGAGCGCACAGCTTTTGGTAATCAAGCACGCTGCCCGATTCGGGATCGGTTTCGAGTTGTCGGCTGAGTTCGGTAAGTTGGGGGCTTGTCACGCTCCAGTTGTCGAGTGCGGCCTGGAGCGTTTGGGAAACGCCTGAGGCCTCGCGGTAACGCGTGCCGTCCTTGCTAACAACAATCAATTTGCCGTCTCGCCCAGCGCGCAGGCTTGCGAGCTTCATGCAAATCCCCGCTCAATCCCCGCGGCCGAGCCGGAGCGTGGCATCGAGCAGCTCGATAAAGGTTTGGGGTTTGAAGACACGTGCTTCGCCCACCAGTTGCACCACTTGAGCCTCGCTCGGCGCACGCTTTACTGCCTCATCAGGATCTTCGAAAGGCAGCGACGGGAGCTTAGCTTGCGCTGGTATTTGGACTTGTGGAGTTGCCGCTTGGGGTCCGGATTCAGGCGGGGGCGTCTTCAGCGGAATTTCACGGGTATTAGCCTTGGCGGCTTCCGCTAATGCCTCGCTCATCGATGCCGGCAGTTTGGCGCGCCTGGAAGAAGCCGGTGCCTCGTCGGCTTCGACAGGTACTGACTCGATAGGCGCGGAATCAACAGTGCTCAGGCCCGCGCCGACGTCGGAAAAGTCAGTTTCCAGGGACTCTGGCGCTGTGAGCCTTGCAGCTTGACTTGGAGTCTCGCCCGAAATCGGTGCCTCCACCGTTACTGGTTCCGGCTGGGTTAGATCGGCCTCCAACTCGGCGGAAGCGATGGCGGCTGCTTCGGAAGCTTGGGGCGGCGCTGAGATCTTCAGCTCAAGTACTGGCGGTGCTGACTCGGCGGGGATCGATTCGGCGGCCTCGGCTGGGGTCGACTCGGGCGCTAGCTCAACAATTTCATCATCGAAGAGTTCGATATCCTCCGCCTCGATCAACTCAGGCGGGGCTTCCAACTCAAGCGGGGCTTCCTCAATGATGCCGTGCGCAAGTGGCACCGCTGCTGCTACCTGCGGTGAAGACGCCGCGGCGGCAACGACGCGCGGCCGGGTGCGATTGGCTTCAATCCGAACCAAAAGGCCTTCAAGGGCTGCAATCTTCTGTTGAACGCTCATGCCGACACTCCGTCTGTTCCGACGTGTAGCTTATTCAGCAGCTCACCGAAGGAGAGACCCTGGGCTACCCAGCCTTCAACCTTGGCCGCCACCTCCGGTGCCACCACCACCAGCTTCACGCTCGTGTCATCGTGGGAGACGGCTACAGCTTTCAACGGGCGCTCAAACAGCTGAAATAATGTAGCCTCCAGGGCAGAACGAGCAATCGCTACGTGGCCAGACCGAAGCGTCATCGACTTCAGCTTGACCACCAGGGCCATGCCCCAGCGCTCCATTTGCAAATCCCCCAAGCCTAAGAGCGCGAGCGCGCCGCCCAGCTGCTCGTTCAAGGCTTCTAAATCCAGAAGCAATCTCTTGTCACCCACACGATCCCGCACGAGATCGGCCGCCTGGTTCCCAAGCCTCTTGCCAAACCCCTCGACAATGTCAGCGGGTGCTCGCTTGAATAGCGCATCAAGTGCGCTCGCAGGCACGGCAATTGCCGGCACTTTGCCGTCGAGCAGGAGGTTGCCGCGCGCCAGATCGAAGTGAAGGGCTCCTGCGGCATCAAAGGCTGGTTGAGTCATGTTGGGTCTCTCGCAGGGGCAAATTGGGGCTCCACCAGTATAGAGGCGTTGGGCGTCAGACTGTCAAATCTCTCGGGTCGAAGCTATGGAATTTCTGGATGGCGAGCTTTCAGAGCTGGAACAAGCGAGGTCAGGCTCACTCGCTTGGTCTGATGTTAGGTGCGCTCGGGCTCAGCGGTTTGGCTGCTGGAGCCCCGGTAAAACCCAAGCCGCTACTGCTCGGAGGCCCGCTCGTGGTGGAGCCCTCCAAGTTGCGCATCGATCCGACTCTGCCAACCGGGTCGCCGATTTATAGAAGCTGGCATGCGCGACGCCCGGCCGAGTTTCGTGCTTGTTCCTGGCTGAGGCCGGTCTGTGTGTTGGGCGATGGGGCGGCATTTAGCGAGCGGGCGCCGCGGCTGCTCGCCGAGCTTGAGCAGGCTTATGAACGCATGGTGCTAGCGATGCGACTTCCGCGCCCACTTTTGAAGTCAACGCGTGCAAACGACGAGAGCTTGGATTTGTATGTGAGCAGCGATATCTCGACGTTCAGCGCGGTGCTTGAAGATCGGCCGCTTGGGGTCTTCGATGAAGCGAGCATTTTCTGTGAGGCGCCACTCGGGATGCGCCCTGCTGAGGCCGCGACCAACTGCGTTGCCCGTGCGATCTCGATGCGGTTAGATGCTGCAGGTACACCCGGTGTCCATGAAGCGTTTGCGGGATATTTGTCGCTGCTCACGCTTGGACCCACGGATGCCACGGTGCAGGCAGTGGATGATTTCCAAGCACGACCTGATCTCGGGCTGTTCAGTGACGCCTCTCTCGGAGCGGCGATTGGGTCGCTCTTGGTCTTCGATTATCTGGAGGCCTATTCTCCCGGAGGCCCAGGTTTAGCAGCTGCTTCGTGGTTAGCGGCGAGTGCTGGTCAGACACCGCTCGCTGCCTGGCGCTTCTTTGATGAACCGGACATCTTTGATGTGCTGCGCCACACGTTCGACGAAGATGATGAGCGATTTGCTTCGTTTTCGGCCACTTTCGCGCAAAATCGGGCGTTCTTTGGTTCCGGCTCGCGTGTGGGGTCGGGGCGGGGTGCGGCGTTTGCCGGTAGCTTTGGCAAGGTGCGCTTCGATTGGAGCATTCCTGCTTCAAGCTTGCCGCGGCGGGTAGCTAGTGTGCGTCCCCTCGCTCCGAATGGCTCGATCTACGTGTGGTTGGAGCTGGACGCCTGGACGAATAAAGATGTGCTCGGGTTTGAAGCGAAGTGGGAGGAGCCTGCTCCCTTCAAATGGACACTCTCGAAGATAACCAAGAGCGGCGAAATGGCGGGCAGCGTTGATCTGGTGCTTCAACCCAAAGCCCGCTCCGTGCAGCAGCGCGTTGTGGGGCTCGAAGGCCTGGCGGGCGTGCTCGTGATCGGCACCAATCTTGGCGGAATTCGCAAAGATCAACCGTTCGACCCGGATGTCGGCCCCTTCGAACCGCATGCCTGCACCGTCTATCTCGCCCGGGTTCCTGATTGACACCGACGCTTCCTAAGAGCTGAAAAAAGCAGCAGACTCGCCAAGCCTAACGCCGAAATCGGAGTTCCTTCGCGATGTCTCAAATAAAGTGATGTTAGCGAACAGCCGCCTTTGGCCGTGAGTGGGCGTCGAGAGGCTTCGTAGTCAACGGCGATGGGGAGCGTGGCACTGAGCAACAAATTACCGCGCACGCGCAGATTCACGTGCAGGGTCTCTGCGGCTGTCTTGGGATCGGCAACCACAGCAGCTTGCCATACGCCAGGCCCCAACTCACTGAGGGGTTCCACGAGCACGCCGGGAGTGACGTTGAGTGAAATGTCCTCAGGTGCGACCCTTACAATGGCACCCTTGGCGTCTTTGAGGTGCGCAGTCAGCGCTAAGCGAGAGCGCCCTGAAGGTCGAACAAACGAGCTCGAGAAGCTGAACCAACTTTGCTCGCGGCTGGGCGCTAGCGGCGAGGTATCGGCTGGAAAACCCTGTGCTTTCAGCATTTGCTCCGCGTCGAGGATCCCCGGCCCTGCTTGTTGTGCGACGGCCACATTGCCAGTCGGTTGACGTGCCCCGGCGATCAAGAGTGCACGAATTTCGGGTTGGGTGAGTTTTGGGTTCCTCTCAAGCAGCAACGCCACGGCACCGGCGACTAGGGGGGCCGACATTGAGGTACCCGCCGATACAGCGTACCGATCACTTGCCACGAAGCATTCCACTTGCGGATCAGCGCACGCACCAAAACTTCCAAATCCGCTGGCGACGTTCCCGGAGCGAGGATCAGCGTCGCGGGATAACGCCCCGATCAAGGCCAGACCTGGCGCAACAATTTCGGGCTTGAGGTCACCGAAAGCGTTGGGCCCGGCCGCACTGAAGCCAGCGATGGAGTCGAGTGGGACCACGGGAAGGCCAAAGATCGAAGTCTCCACGACGCTGCCGCGATAATCCGTCCAGCTGGTACGGTGCGTCGAAGCGCCGACGGCGATTAAGTCAGGTTGGGCGGCAGGGATGGAGATGGTGCCTTCGCGCTGCGCACTTGGAAAAAGCGCTCCCGGCGTCCCAGCCCCGGGGGACAATTCCCCCGAGCTTTCCAGCCAAAGTTGGGCATTCCCATGCCCCACCAAGCGTAGCCCAAACACACTCCCGCTCGGCCATTGGCCGTCCAAAATCACCACCGCCCCACCGGCTTCCGATCCCTGCGCCAGCTCGGGTGCACCCGGTGGAGAGCCTCCCTTCCCGTTCAAGATCGTCACTTCAAGCCCGCCCTTGTTGAACGTTCCCTCCGCGCCTGCCGCAACGGGGGTTATCCATGGCCCGTCGCGATCATCAAGGCCGATCGAAACGTCATCCTCCGGCAAGAAGCTCAACCAAACATAAATGCTGGCACGGGTTATTGGTGTTAAGGTGTGAGGGCTAAGGATCGGCACGATGCGCGCGGCGTTGCTCGGTACGAAAGCTTCCGTGTGGATCCCAAAGGGTTCCGGGTACAGCTTCGTGACGCCTGAATAGAGGCCACCGCTGTTGCCCGCGGCGACCACGATGCTGCGCCCCGGGAAGCTCGGCCCCACGAGCTTGGCTAAGGCTTCTTCAAGCGCGCTCGATCCATCGTGCGGCCCGAAATCACTCCCCAAACTCAGATTCACAACGGCAGGCTGCCCAAGCTTCGCAGCTTCAGCAAAAATGAAGGAAACAGCCCGTAAAACGTCGGCATCGAGCACGCCGCCGCTCCGGTCACGCGTCACCCGAACGACGATCAAATCGGCCTCTGGCGCGATGCCCACGAATCGCGAATCGGCTGTTCCATTGCCCACGGCCAACGAAGCCACATGCGTCCCGTGGCCGAAGGAGTCCGTGGGATCATTACTGGGATCAGTGTCCGCGAGCAGCGCATCCAGCTCCACGTTGGTGAGCACCGAACAGGTTGCGGATTGCGTGCAGCCGTAGTCGTCCTCTAGGTCGAGCCGGATGCCGCGCGGTGGTGTGGAAAAATCAAGCAACCGCTTCACACGTGTCGAGCCGTCGGCGTGGCGAAGATCGGGATGGCTGAGATCGACCCCCGAGTCCACGACGCCAACAATCGCGCCTTGGCCCGTCAGGCCCGTATCAGCGCGCGCGGCGCGTGCATGTACAAATCCTTCCAGGTTATCGAGCAGTAGCCTTCTCGGTGGCGCCCATTGCCAGCGCCAATCTGGATGGCTGCGCAGCCAAGAGGGGAGCTCAGAGCTTGGCAATTCCAGGCTGCTCAGCTCAGGACTAATGCGCACGAGTCGGCTACTCGTGAGGCCGGGATCTTCCCGGTGCGCCACCAACAAAGAAATGACGCCCGGACCGGCGTTTTCGAAGGCTTTCGGCAAAACGCGACCAGAGGTTTTCGACTCCAAACCCAACACCAAGCGCCGAAGTGGCAGCTCCGCGTGCACCGGAGGCGCTTGCGCCAATGCGGCCAGACCCGCACACCACAACAGTGCTCGAACGGAGCGACTCATACCGGTGGCACAATATGCTTCTTCTTGACGTGTGGCACGCGCCTTGGCTGTTCTGAATAGAAACCAAACCGCGTCACCAGCTCCGTGCGCAAATCCTCAAAGGGCACGATGCGATCCACCACGAGTTCGCTGGCCAGCTTCAGAAGGTCCACGTCTTCTCGGTACTCATCGCGCAGTGCGGCGACATACCGCTCACGCTCTTCACCCTCGGGGACGGCTTGGATCTTGTTGTAATAGACGGCATTGACTGCCGCTTGTGGGCCCATCACCGCAATCGAAGCCGACGGCAGCGCCAAGCAGCAATCTGGCTCAAATGCCGGACCACACATCGCGTACAGCCCCGCTCCATACGCCTTTCGCACCACGACGCTGATCTTGGGCACGGTGGCTTCGCTGACGGCGGCGATCAGCTTGGCACCCGCCCGAATGATGCCCTGCCGCTCCACCTTCGTGCCAATCATGAAGCCGGGGACATCCGCCAAAAACAACAACGGAAGGTTGAAGGCATCACACAGCCAGATGAAGCGCGCTGCTTTATCGGCACTGTCGACGAACAGGATCCCTCCAAGGTGTTTTGGCTGATTGGCAACAATGCCGACCACACGCCCCGAGATGCGCGCGAAGCCTGTGATGAGCTCTTTGGCAAATCGAGCCTTGATCTCTAGAAAGCTGCCAGCATCGATCAGCGCGTCAATCACCTGTTTCATGTCGAACGGCTTGTTCTCGTCCGCGACAATGATTTCACTCAACGGCCGTGCGGCTGCATCGGGAGCTGTTGGGGGGGCGAGCGGCGCACTATTTGCGCAAGAATCAGGCAAATATCCGAGGTAGCGTTGGCAAAAAATGATCGCCTCTGGTTCACTCTTCACGAGTACATCGCCGCAGCCCGAAACAGACGTGTGCATTTTGGCACCCCCCATTTCTTCGAGATCTACCTTCTCGCCGATCACCATCTCGGCCATCCGCGGCGATCCGAGATACATGCTGGCATTCCCCTCCACCATCACCACCACGTCGCAAAATGCCGGGATGTAGGCGCCACCTGCCGCGGAGGGGCCAAACAACAAACAGATCTGCGGCACGTAGCCGCTCATCTGCACTTGGTTGAAGAAAATCCGTCCCGCTCCGCGACGCCCAGGAAACATCTGCACTTGATCGGTGATGCGCGCCCCCGCCGAATCCACGAGGTACACGAGCGGGCAAGCTTGACGCTCAGCCGACTCCTGGATCCTCAGGATCTTCTCAACTGTGCGTTGGCCCCAGGAGCCGGCTTTTACGGTTGAATCATTGGCCATCACCGCCACCGTGCGGCCGCCCACTCGCCCAAGTCCCGTGATCACGCCATCCGCGGGCAGATCTCCGGCGAGCGCGTTGGCGAGTTCGGCGTCCTCACAGAATGAACCTGGGTCGAGCAGGCGAGCAATTCGCTCCCTGGCAAACAGCTTTCCGCGTTCCGCATTTTGCTCATGGTATTTCGCGGCGCCGCCGGTGTGAACGGCCGCAACTACTTCTCGAAGCTCACTTTCACGCATGCTGCACCCAAGGTAGCGCTCCTTCAAAGAGCTTGAAAGCGCGAGCTCGTCGAAAGCAGGCTCTAGCCTTGCTTGAGCAGCTGTTCGATCAAGGTGCGGAGCTCGCTCAAGCGTTCCGCTGAGTAGCCAACGAGCACATCTCTCACCGTTCCGCTCCGGTCAATCACGACCACCATCGGGATGGCCATGGCTTTGTAGGTCTTAGTGGTTTCGCCTGATTCGTCGGAGGCCAACGGGTACTTCATTCCAAGCTGGAATGCAGTGCGGGTTGATTCACCGACCGAAGAGCTCGTAATGCCCATCAGTTCGAGGCCTTGCGGTCGCAGCTCGGCATGCCAAGCATTCAGCGTCGGCACCAGGTACTGGCAAATGCCGCACCACGGCGCCCAGAATTCAAGCACCACGACCTTGCCTCGCAGCGAACGCAGTGTGTGCTTGGGAGAGCCTTGGATCTCTTCGAGCGGGGCGACTTCAGGGGCCAGCTTGCCGATCAATTCTCCGCGCACGATGTCGCTGCTGCTGGGGCGCGCCGTTAGCTCGGCACGCAGCATGCGGCGAGCTCCCTTGCGTTCCAGACCGAGCGCCAAGCTTTCGCCCAGCTGATGTTGCTGCACCGTAGCGATCACTTCTTCGGGGGATGAAATCGCCTTGCCATCAATACTGACCAAGATGTCCTCTGCAAGCAGACCAGCGCGTTCAGCAGGGGATGAGTTGATCACCGAACGAACCAGCACTCCCGCGAGACCCGGATCTCGGCCGACCAGCTCTAGGCCAAGCCAAGGCAGTCCCGAGCTGCCGCTGGTTTGGGCACCCGCTGCCGCCGTTGGAGCTGGCGTCTCTCGCGGCGGCGGCTCGCTTGAGGCAGTCGACGCAGCAACCGGCGAACCCGTGCTTCCTGGCAAGGCCGCTATAGGGCCCGGGGCTTGCCTTCTCGGGGCAGCCAGACAGGCGCCGCACGCGAGGCCACCTACCAACAGGCACCCTCTCAAGAGGTAGCCTCCAAGGCGTCTCTTGCTGCTCCAGAAGTTGTTGGCTCCACTCGGTTGGCTCATGTGGCGGGAGCCTAACGCGTCTAAGCGGAATGTGGGGACCTCCACCGGCGTTCCACAAAACGTCAGAACCCGGCGGGGGCCGGGTTCCAAGCTCAGACTAAGTACTAAAACGTAAGCTAAAAGATAAGAAAAGAACTAAGCCAAGCTCGTTTGAGGTAAGTCGGCGACCTGTTGGACCCCGTAGTGACTCTCCCCGTTGCCAAGAAGAGCTAAGAACAGCCATCTAAAGCAGGGCGCGTGCCAACTTGACAATGGCTATCGCAAGTCCTTGAACTTACATCAGGTTCCGCGATGCCAGTGGGGCTGCACCTACATTGGCAGCTGGCTCGCCGGGCTCTGGAGTCACGAGTGATGGCCAACTCTGCAATTTTTTCAGAGCATCGGGGGAGCGCCTACGGAACTTCAGTTGACAGGTCAGACAGGCTGACCCAAAGTCCGCGCCCCAAACGCGCCCGTAGCTCAGCTGGATAGAGCATCGGACTACGAATCCGAGGGTCGGAAGTTCGAATCTTCCCGGGCGCGCAGCGGAAATCATGCTGAGTTTCGATTGGGTAGCTGCCGGTGTGATGCCATCACCTGAGCAGCGCCTCGTACCAACCGCTCCGCGGGTCATGGCGCGGTGGCGCAAAGTTGCCTCTCCACCGAAGATCGAGCGCAACACTTCTGAGTTCGTCGGGCGACCAGTCGAGAGCGTGCTCTGCCTCGGCGAGCACGTCTAGCGTCGAAACGAGCTCGATCGATGCGAAGAGTGCACGTGCAACGCGGCGCTGCTTTTGGTCGTCCGTCATCAAGGGCAGCTTCAGCACCCCCGCGAGCGCGATGCACGATGCGTCCGTGTCCTTGATTCTGGCGGCCGCGTCGACAAAAGCATCCATCAACGACCCACTGTCGAGCGGATGGGTCTGCAGGTAGCCAGCACGACGTAACGCGTGAGTGGATGTCGCCTCTTTGACCCGCTGACCCTCAGCGTCGGGCGGCGTCCAGAGCGTGAGCGGTTCCCCACGGGTTTGCGGCGTGTCGAGCAGGCTGAGCTTCAACGCGGAAACGATTTCGACTTCGCGTCGCGTCGCCAGTAGGTTGAGCATGCAACACGAGTCGATGACTAGCGTTGGAGTCATCGTGAACGTCAGCCCGCTCGAAGATCGGCGCCGGTGAAATCGACGCGCATTTGCGTTCCGTCGCCGAGCGAGATGCGCTCATATTCCTGGAATACGGCCCGAGCGGTAGCGACGTCGGTGTCGAGAATCTCGGCGAACTCGCTCTCACTCAGCATTCCTTGGTCGTAGGCTGAGACGGCCAACGCAACGTATCGCTCAGGTAGTCCGAGCCGAAGCAGCGATGGCTTGGCGCGGCCTTCGCGGGGGCCGAGATCTTGTGGACGAAGACGACTCTGCATGATCTTCTCGTAGCTTCCGCGAGGGAGAAGACGCATCTCCTCGAGCCGAACAGCCATGGCATGAAAGGAGACACCGAAAGTGCGAGCCAATGCGTGAAGATCGATGGGCGTGAACTTCCCCGCTCGACATCGCTCCGTGAAGCGTTTGCGAACGCCTGCACTTGGCAGAAGAAACTCCTTGGTGAACGCTTCGGGGAATACTTCAGCCGGTTGTTGAAAGGAGTTCCCATCTTCCAAAACGTCGCCAGCCTCGCGGTCCCGTAGAAAATGGCCGAGTTCGTGGGTAAGGGACCAGCGTTGTCGTTCGACAGGGTGCGCACGGTTGATGGCGACGCACGCCCCAATCTCGTCGCTCCAGAGTAAGAATGCCGCTAGCTTCGCCGGCAGCTGGTCCAGGTAGAAGATTCGGAGCCCTGCCTCGGCCTCGAAGCGCTCATCGATTTCTAGTGCTGGCTCGTCCCCCATTCCGAGCATGCCGCGGATCGTGCGCGCGGCATCCTCTCCCTCAAGCCTCGCGTCCATGCCGTTGGGTGACCCAAGCTCAATCCGATAGGTCTGTAGCGTTTCGAGTGGAGCGCGAGCGCGGTGCAAGCCATGCATTCGCTCAAGCTCGACGTAGCGCCCACCCAGCACGCGCAGACGCTCGACGGCTTCTTGGATCCCGGGCACCTCAGGGTCGGTGACGCTCATCCGAAAGCGTGGTGAAACCTGAGCCCGCACCAAGCCTTCGCGCAGGAGATCGTGAACGGAAGCGCCAACGATGTCGCCGAGCTGAAGAAGCTCCGCATTGGACGGCCTCCGCTCGCCCTTCTCAATGGCAACGATCGTAGTGCGCGAGACACTCAGGCGTTCGCCCACCTGCGCCTGCGTTAACTTGCTGCGCTTCCGAGCGTCGGCGAGCCGCTCACCCAGTTGCTGAGAAGAGATCATACACTAAGCATAGGACCAGCTTAGACAATGTCAAACGTAAACACGAAAATACGCAGTACGCGATGACAATGTCGGGTTTGATCCCAAATGTGTCGCCCGCGGAAATTCCCTAATAATGTTAGCAATATTGAACAGTTAACCCAAGGCCGGGAAGTCGACCGCATGGCGCACCCACCTGAAGGCGGCCTTCCCGGAGGTCAAAGGCTTCTCACCCCAAAATCTGAAGTGTTGGTCCATCGTCATCGAACTAGCCCGTCTTGAGGGTGGTGTACGCACGAATGGATCTTATGCTCTTACTCGCGGCGAACTCCGCCTCCCGCAAGTCAAAGTTGGTTTGTAGATTTAACCAAAACTGTGCGGACGCCCCAAGGAAGAAACGTTCGAGCCTCAACGCCGTTTCCGGAGTTAATGCGCGCGTGCCATTCAAAATTCCCGTGATGCGATTCGCTGGCACATGCAGAGCCGTCGCGAGCGCACTAGCTGAAAGGTCGAGCTCGGAAAGTTGTTCGCGCAACACTTCTCCTGGGGAAACGGGACGCATCTTGTTTCGTGCCATGCCAAGTTCTTTCAATGGTAATCTACGATCTCGACGTCGTAGGCGTCGCCTGCCTGCCAACGAAAGCAGAGCCGCCACTGGTCGTTGATTCGAATCGAGTGCTGTCCTTTGCGATCTCCACGGAGGGCCTCCAGCCGATTGCCAGGGAGACCACCCAGATCGGAAAGGCTACCAGCAGCCTCCAAGACCGCAAGCTTGGGGCGAACGCCGAGAGTGGCGACGCAGCCCCTTCAAGCTTCGTGAGCGAGTCAAAACCGTCGTTACAAAGCGTACAAGCTGGGCAAAAGCCCACGCTTTTCCAGCACTCGGACAATTTCGTAGGCCGCTTCTTCGGGGTCCTGATTCTCGGCTGAAACGCG
>Ga0209591_10001862_pt1 | contig 25672 bp, 23 predicted proteins | sample MAT01_FD_187207 | JGI IMG/M metagenome (GOLD analysis project Ga0209591, IMG submission 187207) | Freshwater microbial communities from Lake Fryxell liftoff mats and glacier meltwater in Antarctica - MAT-01 (SPAdes) (version 2) | ecosystem: Environmental > Aquatic > Freshwater > Ice > Liftoff... | reverse complement strand
GCTTTTTCTGCCGCAGGCTGCTGGGGTGGAATAGTAATGTTAATATCCGGTTGGCGAGGTGCAGATGGAGGTGTAACCTGCTGTTGTGGAACAGGAACAGGAACAGGAACAGGAACAATTTCTCTGGTTCTTTCGATGATTGTCGTTTGTGGTTGAGCAGATGCACTAGGGGTTGGACTACTCTTACTCGGTACAGGAACCACGACTGGCACAATATTGTTAACCGGTGCGTTATTCTGCTGGCTGAAGTACCAGACCCCACCTATAACCAAAGCAAGCACGGAAGTAATAATAATACCCAACACCAAACCACCATTAGCATTGTTATTATCACGCTCGGCTAAATCAGCTTGCTGATTGACATGCTCAGTATTTCGACCTTGTACGTAACCTTTTTGGTAAGAGTTGGGATCAGGTGTGTTGTTTTTAGATGTTTCAGTGGTTCGTGTCACATGGCTGTGAGTATCACCATTACTATCAGTGTAAGACTCTTGCTTGATTTCACTGTTTTCACTTTCGCCTTTATTGGTAGGAATAGGCATAACTGTTGATTTAACTACTTGATACGATATTGAGAAACTAAAGCTTTGTAAAAACGAGAGGTTTTAATGAGTCCAAAAATGTATGTTGCTGATGAATATCAGTTTTATTTGCTACTCAAGTGTTGGGAGTTTTCAGTATAAACTCTGTGATCAGCAAGTGGCTCTATCTCTAGGGAGTTAATACTTAATCTAAAGAAAAAGTATCCCAAAGATAGATGTTATTAAACTGTCAGGTGATGCATTGATGAAAAATCTAGTAATTTTCTTCAGTTATCTAAATTTTTAATCAATTTGAATAGATTATGCTTATAGGTCATTTATAAAAGAATGACAGCCTTAGTGATGGGGAATAGGGTAATAGTTTTATCCCCACTGCCACTAGCCAGTGTCTTACCATCTGGGCTAAAGGCAACGGAATAAACTACATCTTCATCTGCTGAAAAAGTACAGAGTTCATTGCCTGTATCCACCTGCCATAGCTTGATCGTTTTGTCTTTACTACCGCTAGCTATGATCTTGCCATTAGGGCTAAAAGCGACACAACAAATATTATCGGAATGTCCAGTTAGCGTGCAGAGTTCTTGACCGCTTTCTACGTCCCATAGCTTAATCGTCTTGTCCGAACTACCACTTGCTAAAGTCTTGCCATTTGGGCTGAAAGTGACACAATTTACCCCTCCAAACCAATCGGAATGCCCCGTGAGAGTTAGGACTTTCTGTTTAGCCAAATGCCAAATCTTAATGGTTTTGTCATTACCAGCACCACCACTGGCTAAAGTTTTTCCATCTGGGCTGAACGCAACGGATAAAACGTCATCTGAATGCCCTTTGAGTGTGTGTACTTCTTTTCCTGTCTCTAGTGACCAAAGCTTAATCATCTTGTCTTTACTGCCACTAGCTAAAGTTTTTCCATCAGTGCTAAAGGCAAGACTGTAAACTTTTTCTTCATGTCCCGTGAAAGTACAGATTTCCTTACCTGTTAGGACTTCCCACAATTTAATAGTTTTGTCATCACTAGCACTGGCTAGAATCTTGCCATTAGGGCTGAAAGCAACAGAATTTACCCCTCCAGACCAAGAAGACTCTCCATGTCCCTTGAATGTGCGTGATTCTTGGTTAGCTAAATGCCAAATTTTTATAGTTTTGTCATCACTACCACTGGCTAAAGTCTGGCCATTAGGACTGAAGACGACGGACATCACCTTATTTGAATGCCCTTTGAGGGTGCGTACAGATATTAAATCTTGCATATTTAAGAATACTAAGAAATCAACAGTAAATCTAACTGTATTGAGTATTCCCCAATATAAGTATTAACTAACTCAAGGTATGGTGTCGCTGTCCGAAGCATCTTAAACTATAGCGGTTCTCAGTTGAGTGAGGTAGAAGAACCCCACCCCCAACCCCCTCCCCGCAAGCGATGAGGGGGCTATGATGTACCTCATCTGATTTGGAAACGCTATATATTCGCTTCTTATCTCCAACGCCGATTTAGCCGCAATATCTTTTTAATCCTCTGACAAAATCTTTCTAGCAAAGGTCTAGGTTTTGATGTATATCTAGGCGATCGCACTCTCCGTGCAGCACCCGGATTTCTTAACTCTTGTTCTATTTGTGCAGCTTTATTTAAATCTGAAGCGGCTCTATATTCGTATCCGAGTTGAGAGCAAACTAGCCCACGATATTTATATGCATCAATATAGTGAGGATTGAGACGAATTGCGTGGGTAAAATCTGCGATCGCATCCTCATATCTTCCTTCTGTAGCATTCTCTACTCCTAAAGTATAGTAAGTTTCTGCATCCCAACGATTGACAGATATTTTTGTAGGATTTTTAGGCGAAGATGAAGATGGATTTTCAGGAATAGGAGGCTCAGATGGACTTTCAGATTTGAGCTTGTTGTAAGCTGCGTTGATTGATTTGATTTTTTCCTCAGCTTCCTGTTTTTGCTTTTGATCAAGAAAGCGATCGGGATGCCAAATTTTCACCAGTTGACGGTAAGCTCGTTTCACTTGTGCTTGTGATGCACCCGGTTCCAACCCAAGAATTTCATAAGCATAATTGATATCAAGGCGTAGACGCCTTTGTGGCTTCTCGTTAGACATCGCGCATACTGAAAAAATCGGCAACTATATAGATATATGTTAACTATTCCCCTAAATTTCCTCCAATCAACCCAAACTCCCCATTCTGGTTATCACTGGGATAGCAGTAGTCGCCGCTTTTTTGAAGGCTGGTATTACCGCGTCACGTTGCCGGAAATTGGGCAAACATTCGCCTTTATGTACTCCATCGAAGACCCCATCGGCGGTAAACCCCACAGTGGTGGTGCAGCCCAAATCCTCGGCCCAGATGATGAGTATTTATGCCGTACTTTTCCTAATGTGAAGAAATTTTGGGGTAGTCGAGATATTTTAGGTTTAGGTCATTGGGGTAAAACAGATTTGCAAATTGCTCCTCTATACCTTCTACCAGCAGAGTTTGAGCATCATGTTCAAGAAGGATATCAAGCCACAGCCACCTTGAATCAGGGAATTATCCGTGACTACGCCACCAATAATTATTGCCGTTGGGAGTATGAAATTCAACCAGTATACGGTTGGGGTAATAAAAATAGCATTCAGCAATCAACCGCAGGCTGGCTCTCATTCTCGCAGATTTTTGAACCCGGATGGCAGATTTTGATGGCTCACGGTTTAGCCAGTGGAAAAATTGACTGGAATGGCAAAATCTACGAATTCACAAACGCCCCAGCCTACGGCGAGAAAAATTGGGGTGGTGCTTTTCCTCAAAAATGGTTTTGGATAAATTGTAATTACTTTGAAGGCGAACCCGACTTAGCATTAACTGCTGGCGGTGGAAGGCGGGGTGTGCTGTGGTGGATGGAATCTGTAGCGATGATTGGGTTGCACTATCAAGGCAAGTTTTATGAATTCGTTCCCTGGAATTCACAAGTAGACTGGGAAATTCAGCCTTGGGGTAGATGGCAAATGAAAGCTACTAACTCTAATTATGAAATTGAATTGACAGGAACCACGGATTTACCTGGTACACCTCTGCGTGCGCCCACAGAGGATGGTTTAAGATATTGTTGCCGAGACACCATGCAAGGAAAGTTAAATTTAGAGTTACGAGAACTAAATGGCAGAAAATCTCACATAATTCTAAAAGCAGAAAGTATTCTTTGTGGTTTAGAAGTAGGCGGCGGCTCTTGGGATAATGTTTGGCAATCTCGCTAAAACTACTGCTATAATTATATATGCTTCATAGTTGGGGTTGTAGCTCAGTTGGATAGAGCGGACGCCTCCTAAGCGTCAGGTCGTGCGTTCGAGCCGCACCAGTCCCGTAAAAAATCCCCATGACCTTAATTAATACTAGGTTATAGGGATTTTATTTTTACCGTAGTTGATGGAAAACGCCTCTTTTAATTCTTCTATTACGTCATTTTACGAATGCGAATACTTTTAGATGAAATAACAGTAAAAGCTCCTAATAATTCATCTGCATATTGATTAATGGCATTAGCAATAATTTCTGCTCTATCATTTGGAGATAAGCCGAATAACCGAATTAACACGATACCTGCTGCAATTCGACATAAACGGAAAACTAACTCGCCAAAATCTTTATCTGATGTCAATATAATTGCACCTTCATTATTAGCCAAGTTTAAAACTTCATCGTCAGCAATTCCTGGCTCCATTTCGACAACATACAAAACTTCCTGACCATCAAGCCGCAGACGTTCAACGATTTGCCAATCTAAATTTTCGTCCCCTAAAAACTTCAAGAAGCTCTCTCAATCGTTGGATAAACCACATCATACCGTAAAGCTTGAGCCGCAAATGCCAAAGCTGCTTTAATTCCTTCATCGGTAAGTCGCGGATGTGCTTCGAGTATTTGCTCAGATGTTTCACCCGCAGCAAGTTTTTCGAGAATTAACTCAACTGTAATACGAGTTCCTAAAATGACAGGTTTGTCCATCATTATTTTTGGATCGGATACGATTTTTTGCATGAATTAGGATTATTTGGATAGATGATTAATATATACGCGGTACGCCCTTCTCGGAGCGTGTGCTTAGGCGTTAAGCAGTGAATCAGTTTATGTATTTTAGCACCGCTCCCAATACGGTTCGCTTAAAGGGGAAAGGGACTCATGTTTTGAATACACTCTATGTAAATGTTGTACTACATGATATCGTCTACCAGTACTGTCCCTCCCTCGCAAAAATCGATGCTGAGATGATAATCTTTCAGGAGTGCTGTGCCAATTAGGGGGCGACGACCCATCGCTAAAACTGGGATCACGCGTTCTGTGCCATTCCACAAGATAGTGGCTTGATGAACGTTGGTTATTATACGAGAATTGTCCGCAAGATTCGCTTTGATCGGCGCAACATAAGGCAAATCCAGGTCTGTGACTACTGTAGATGACAAGGTTAAGAACCCTTCAAATCCTGTATCGACAGCACATTCAATTTCTACTTCTGCACACCCCAGACGACAAATAATGACATTTATACCTGCCTGAAGTCCAACAACTGTTCCATGTATCACTGTGCTGTCCTAACCAACGTACCACCGACTGCATAAACAGCATCATAGCCAATTCGCTCTGTCCAAATGATTGCGTTTGGCTGTTTGGCTTGCAGCCGATGACAAGCCACAATTAAATCGTCATCGATTTCGTAATCACCTGTAGTGATGTTAATTGCAATGATTTTGCCGATATTATCTGCTGTTTCAACTTGGGGGCGGATACGCCCCTGGTAAAGTTCTTCGCCGCGTTGAGCAATTTCTTCGCGGTTGAGGTTGGGATAATGCATAGAAGCAACCTGCTCATTTAAGGTATTCAATTTGTGATTCTATCTTAGGACAAAATCGAAAGCCTTCAGCAGCCTCAATTCGGGCATATAGGTAAACTCCATCGGTGAGAAGTTAAGGTTTTAGAGCGTTTTACCTACCAGAACACAAGGCGCGATCGCTCTTGGCATTGGCGGAGCCATCGCCTTTCATTACCTTCTGGTTAGTCTGCAAATAATCATGCAGCAAATAGCAACCGCGTATCAGTAATTTTTCCAGTTGGATATCTGCCAAATCTTGGAAAATTACTGTGCCATTACCACTACCCGCAGCCAGAGTCTTACCGTCATTACTGAAACTGACGCTGGTTAACTCTTGCTTATCACCTTTTAAAGCAATCAGCAATGTCCCTTCTCGGTTCCAAATCCTCACTTTGTCATCACTGCTAGCCGCTAAAGTTTTACCATCAGGGCTAAAACTCACACTGATGAAACTATCGCCATCGCCTGTAAGATTATTTAGCAGATGACCGTCCCGGCTCCAAATCTTCACCGTGTTATCAATACTAGCTGAAGCGATAAGCCCTTTGGGCATGGCTCCGCTTACCGCTTTTCCATCAGGCGACCAAGCAACCCCATTTACCCGGCGACTATGACCATTTAAGGTGTATAGCAATTTACCATCTAAATTCCAGATTTTTACGGTTTTATCATCACTGGCTGAGGCTAGCAACTTACCATCGGGGCTAAAACTTACCCAATTTACTGCATCTTGATGCCCTTCCAAGGTGTTGATTAGTTTACCGTCTCGACTCCAAAGCTTTACTGTTTTATCTTTACTAGCTGAGGCAATTACTTGGCCATTAGGCGACCAAGCGACACCTAAGACGGCATCATTATGACCCTGTAAGGTGTTGAGGAGTTTACCGTCTCGATTCCAAAGCTTTACCGTTTTATCTTTACTAGCCGAGGCGATCGCTTGACCATCGGGGCTAAAACTAACTCCCCAAACTTGACCCTGATGCCCCGTGAAAGTACGGAGTAGTTTACCGTCTCGACTGAACAGTTTTACAGTTTTGTCTCGACTTGCTGCTGCTAAGGTGCGATCGCCTGGGCTAAAACTGATGCTAGTTACCCAGTCATTGTTATCGGCTTTGGGCTTTCGCAGTAACACATCGTCCAAATGCCAAAGTTTAATAGTTTTGTCCCGACTTGCAGAAGCCAAGGTGCGACCGTCTGGGCTGAAACTGACGCTATTCACCCAATTATTATGCCCTTTCAGGGTTGCCAGCAACACACCCTCAGAACTCCAAAGTTTGATTGTCTCGTCGGTACTTGCTGAAGCGATAAGCCCGTAGGGCATGGCTTTGCTTACCGTGTTACCATCATGGCTAAAACTGACGCTAGTAACTCCAGCACTATGCCCTGATAAGGTTCGCAGTAATTTACCCTTCAGATTCCACAGTTTGATTGTCTGGTCTAAACTAGCAGAGGCAATAGTTTGACCATCAGGCGACCAAGCTACACTTTTGACTGCATCCTCATGTCCCTGCAAAGTTTTGAGCAGCTTACCATCTCGACTCCACAATTTTACCGTCTTGTCAGCACTCCCGGAAGCAATGGTTTGTCCATCGGTTGACCAAGCGACAGTTAAAACTGCACCATCATGTAAGAGCAAGGTTTTGAGCAGTTTACCATCCCGACTCCATAGTTTTACTGTCTTGTCTGTACTCGCCGAGGCAATAATCTGACCATCTGGGCTGAAACTGACACTATTCACCACACCCTGGTGTCCTAATAGAGTAGCAAGCAGTTGACCCTCTCGACTCCAAAGTTTCACCGTCTTATCTTGACTGGCGGAAGCAATGATTTGACTATCTGGGCTGAAACTGACACTATTAACTACATCTTCATGCCCCGATAACGTTTTGACCAAGCTACCATCAGTACCCCAAAGTTTGATTGTAGTATCCGCACTGGCTGAGGCAATTAAAGAGCGATCAAGGCTAAATATAACACTATTTACCCCAGATATATGCCCGTCCAAGCGGTTATATTCTCTTAACCCTGAAACTGCTTGATATAGCGCTGTCTGTACTTGCTCTCTAGTATTGGAATCTACCCAAACTGTTTGTTGTAATTTTCTCCCTGCTTTTAAAGCTTCTTTTAAAGCATCAATACCTTTTTGCGATGCAAATAGGGCTTCACTAGATGCGCTGACGGTTTTTATTTCGCTATCTACTGCTGTGACTATGGAAACACTTAATCCTAATATGGCAAGAACGCAAGCAGTTAGGGCAATTTTCAGCGAACGATTTAATTGAGCTTCACTCAGCCTTTGTTTCTTTTGACTTTCTGCGAGTTTAGCTGTTAATTCTTTTTCTTTAAGTTCAGCTCGTAATTGCTCAATTTCTAACTGACTTAATTCTTCCCGCTTGTGTAACTCCCGCAATTCTGTTAATAAGTCCAAACCCTGTTGGGGATGAGGATCTACCAATTGCGATCGCTGCTCATTTTGGCTAAGTTCACTCTTAAGTCGTTCAATCTCAGCTTGACTCTGTTCTACTTTGTAGCGTAGCTGGTTAAGTTGTACCTGTAAGCTCGATTCTTGTTGTTGCAGGTAGCGAATCAAGTCTACTAAATAATCGTGAATCAGTTGATAGCGTTCTGGTATATCAGGGAATAGTACCACTAAGCCGGAGCTAACTAAAATCTCTAATACTAACTCTAATTTACTCGCATCTTCTAATTCTGCTAGCTGCGCCGCTAACTCAGCACGAGTTTTAAAAGGTCGATTGTTACTTTCATCTGTTAATAAGTATAAGACGAGTAAGGCGGCTCGTTCATTTTCTGGGCCGCAGTTTTTAATTAATTCCTTAAGATATCGCTCGATGAGTTTGTTCGGTCTATATGGCTGATATTCTTCTAGTGTAGTAATTCGCTCATCTTGAATTTGCGCTCCCACAACTTGTAATTCAATGGGGCGGACTTCTCCAAATCCTGTGGATAAATCTTCGATTAAGGCATCAATTAAAGCAGGCTCTAAATTAAACTGCGATCGCTCCGTCAATTTTTGGATAATTGCTTTGGCATATTCTGGCGAAAAGTTATTCAACTGGTAGCGAATATGCTTGTCGAGAATGTTATTATTAATCGCTTCTAGCGCCGAAAGATGTTTAAAGTCTAATAAACGGTGTAAATAATCTTCTCGCAAGGTAAGGATAACTTTAACAAAGGGTATATTCAGGCAGTCGCTAATAAATTTATCAAATTCTTGCTTTTGATTGCGATCGCTATAACCAAAGAAAAATTCTTCAAACTGGTCAAAAATTAAAACTGTGATCAGATGATTATCAGCATTTTGTTTTAGTTGTTGTAAAATTCTGAGGATGGTAATAGGTGTGGCATAGGGAAAAACTTCCGGTTCAATGGCTGCTTCTGGCATGATATCAGCGTAGATGGCAAGGGATGCGTCATTAGACATCGCCTCACTTAAGGATTTCCCTAATTCCCGTGCCCAATCGGTGTAAACTTGCAGCACGACAGGTACAGCTATTTGATCACCAATAGCTCGATTTTGCAATGCCGGAACTAAGCCCGCAGTTACAATAGAACTCTTACCTACCCCTGATTGACCGTGAATCACCGTCAATTTTCGATCAGCGCGACTAATTCTCCCAATTAAGTTATTAATATCACGCTCTCTACCAGAAGCCGCAATTTCTAAAGCAACGCTGCTACTCCCAGAAGGTGACATCAATGCTGGATTTGTCGCCTGTCTTTGGGGTTGCAAGCGTCCCGCACCGATAAAAGCCCGAAAACCGTACTGTTGCTCAACAGAACGCCGTTTCTGGCGAATGTAATATGCTTCCAAATATCGCCCTTCTTCAAAGTAGAGCGATCGCAGTGTCCGCAATAAGCGAATATAACGATGGGCATCGTATTGATGGGCACTGCTTTCTAATGCTGCGGGTAGTTCTTTTGTCGCCTTGTCTAAGTATTCACGGGCTACTTCTAACTCACCTAAATTTTGCTGTGCTTTCGCTAAAACTAAATAGTAAATTTGCCCTAACAGTAATGGAAATAAGCAGTTATAAGGGTCATTATGCTTTTGCGCCTCACCTAATTTCAGCAGTGATACGTGTGCTAGTATACTTGCTTGTACCCACCGCGACTGCTGCACAGCCACTTGCGCCAGAAAACCGTAGTCACAAGCTAATTGGATTTGACTACCATAAGTTTGATGTAACTCCAGAGACTTTTGAGCAACCGTCTGCAATTCTTGCCACTCTTGCAGATATTGCAAAACTTCAGCGAGTTGACTAATAAATCCAGCAACTATGTCTGGACGACCAGCCACCTGTAAGATAGTCAAGCACTGCTGAAAATAAGATTTAGCTGTGTACCAATGACGGCGGTTTTCGGTTTGATTTTGCTCTGCTAAACGGCAATAACATAGCCCAATATAAAATAGCAAAACTCCCTGTCGCAGAAGCAATGGAGATGGGCGATTAGGAGGCATCGGAGAAGAAAATACTCCCTGTTCTCCCCCATCTTCTCCAGTATTTTTATTCAATTTTGAATTTTGAATTTTGAATTTTGAATTGATTTCCCCCTCATCCCCTCTCTTCGCCAACTGCTGCCAAACTTGCAAGCTTTGCTGAAAATGGTTTAAAGCTGGATTAATGCGATCGCTAATATAATCATCTAGACCAAATACAAATTCTAAACTAGCGTGTAATTCTGGCTCTAAGGTAATACCACGATTGTGCAACTCTCTAATGGCAAAGTGGAGTTCGTAGCTATGTTCCCAAACTTGCTCGACAGTGAAATAATGCTTTGCAACTTGAGGAGGTTGATGTTGTGCAGTATCGGTTGCTAACACCGTCGCAAATAAAGAGTCAGTTTCCTGTTGCAAAAATTCCAGCAATGATTCAGTTGTCATCTCAAACCGAATCGGTGTCGCCGCCCAACTAGCAAAATCTGGCGCTAAATGCACCACCTTTTGCAACACTTCCTCATTCATCCACACAACCATCGGAAATGGGTGGCGTTTGCGAAATTCATCACGAATATGATTGATCGAGCTAAGTAAATCGTCAAGTCCATCTACTGACTCTAAACCCAAAATCATCAACGCCGAGGGCGGATTTTCTTTCGTTAGCAGTTGTAAATGAATACTTGTGTAAAGGCTTCTAGCATTATGCGACAGAACTACCTTTTGAATTCGGTGTACTCCTGAAGAGAGTTCTTCGAGTCGTTGCAGCATTCGCTCTTGCAAAACTCGATAATTACAGCACACCAAAACCAGGGAGAATTGACCGTTAGAAAGGGTAATTGCTCTCCCCAAACTTCGTAGAGCAAGCTCATTAGCTGCTCTTATATCTGCTTGTGGGTGTCGTTCAACCATGATTTAAATTTTTCCGTCTCTGCTAAAACTGGGTTGACGGCAAACCAAGCTCCCTGATGATCGCGGTATTCAAATATAAATAAACTTCGCAATAGAGCGTGGTATTGTATATCACCTCTAACTCTCTGCTGTTGCACCACCTGAAAGATTAATTCCCACTCATGAGAATCGATGGCGTTGGCTCGGTAATCCCGTTGTCTTTGAATCACCAATTCTACACAATCCCGCTCAAATGGTGGATCTTGTTCTCGCAGACAGTCATACAGTAACCCTAGCAAGTCGCGTACATGACCACCACTAATCAGGCACAATCGATCTAAGGTTTCCCGACTATCAAACACCTCTGTAATTAAGCCTAACCGATCGCTAGGCAGAATGTCTGGAAAAGCTCTAGCTAGCACCATTTGCTGCATCATTGCTAGCCCTTGGGTGAAAATCTCCCCAGAGCGCAAACGTACAGGGATCATCGGTAACATTTTTGGGGCGACTCCTCCCCCTAAACGATGCTGAAGTTCGGCGCTATCGTTGGAGAAAGTCAGGGCTAAGGGAATAGTATAGACTACATGACAATTTAGTTTGCGTAACTGTTCACCCCGCTCAATAAATAAGTATTCTGGTAGCGATCGCCCCGATGGTAAAGGTCGAATTGCGACTCTATCCAAGTTATCAACAATGACTACCAGTCCTTTTTTACCCCTGGTTTTCAGTTCCTTGGTAGCACGTTCTAGCAATTCTTGATTAATTGATTGTAAAATATTTGCTGTTCGCGGTTCTAGATAATCTCTTAAGCGCCGCCGCAATTGGGGACTTTCTTTAGTTTTAGCTGTAATTTTGGCAATCCCCACAGACAACTCTGCTTCTACCCCTAAATCAATTGGTGTTTGCAGAAAATCCACAATTTCACCAAACAACTTGGTAAAGTAGGTAGGTTTGATCCTAATTTTCATGGCTTCTAGGCTTTCACTCACCTGGCCAGCGATCGCCAACAAAATATCAGTCACATCCACATCTGCCATTTCTAAGACATGGGTAGACTCAAAGTAAACTACATGAAATTGCTGCACTTCTAATTCAGCTTTGAGCCGCAACAACTCCGTTGATTTTCCACAACCGAGATGTCCTGTAAATAGTTGACAGGTTGGGGCATCCGGCGATATTTTAGCGATCGTGCGCTGCAAAGCCTCGATAATTTTGCCACCCCGCACCGCAGCAAAATCGATATAGTATCTGCGATCGCTGGCATTTCCTATAATTAGAGGTCTGCTCGGATTGCAAGCCTGATAAAATCTTTCTAAATCTAGGAGCATAACTAATCGAGTTCACTCAGGAATAGGGATGACAAAATCTACTAACTAAATATATTGGTTTTATAGCGGTTCTCAGTTGAGTGAAGTACAAGAACCCCACCCCCAACCCCCTCCCCGCAAGCGAAGAGGGGGCTATGATGTACCTCTTATGATTAGGAAAAGCTATAGGGAATTGAACCCTTAATTGTAAGTACAGTAAGTACATCTCACCTAAACTACTAACTAAACTAGCAGCATTCAAGATAATTGTTCATATATAAGTTATGTGTAGCACATCGTAATGCTGATATTTGATTTTAAGTAAGCATAAATACTAATATAAGTACAATTAGAAAAAATTCCTTATCTTAAATAAGGTACTCTTATGAATATTAAAAATATCCAACACAAAAAAAGGTACTGTTAAGTACAATTTTCTAGTGTTTTTGAATATAGAGTTTTGTTACAGCAATTTTGAGCTTAATATCGTTGCTAAATCATGATCTTGTTGATGAAAAAGATCCTTTTGTTAGTGAAAAAGATCCTTTTGTCAATGAAACAGATCCTTTTGTTAGTGAAAACTATGATTTTGTCAATGAAACAAATCCTTTTGTTAATGAAAACCATGATTTTGTTGATGAAAAAGATCCTTTTGTTAATGAAAACCATGATTTTGTTAATGAAACAGATCCTTTTGTTAATGAAAACCATGATTTTGTCAATGAAACAGATCCTTTTGTTAATGAAAACCATGATTTTGTTAATGAAAACCATGATTTTGCTGATGAAAACCATGATTTTAGTAACAACAGCTATTGCATTCAGGGTAACGACCTCTGAAAAACGGGAAGTAATCTACAATCCCATTGAGTATAAAATAACGCGATCGTGCAGCTTATCAGGCAAAATATGCTTTAGCACAGCTCCAAGTTTGGCATCTTGTCCAACAAGATAGCGTGTCTTAGGTTGTTTTGCAGTGAGCGCATGGAGAACAGCCTGAGCAACAATATCCGCAGAAATTCCCTTAGATGCGAACATCTGCATTTTCTTACGGACAATATTCATCGCCTGTCCGTAGAGATTTTGTGCCGTTTGGGGTAGATCGTGCTGTGCTATTTCAGATTGACTTAGGGACTTTTCCCAGATTGGAGTAGCGATCGCACCAGGTTCAATAATTGAAACAGAGATTCCCCAAGGTCGTAACTCCATCCGCATCACATCAGTGAGTGCTTCCAATGCAAATTTTGACGCATTGTAAGCTCCCAAGAACGGCGTCGGGCTTCTACCAGCAATAGAACCCATATTGACAATTCGACCCCGATCTTGGCGTAATAGACCAAGAAATGCTTGTGTCACTGCTAATTGCCCGGTCACATTAACCAGCATCTGGTATTGAAATTCTGCGATCGCTAATAATTCTAAGGGGCCAGGAACAGCAATTCCGGCATTATTCACTAAACCTAAAATCCCCGCACCACCGACTGCATTTGTTACCTGATCAACAGCAGATGCGATCGATTCAGCGTCAGTAACATCTAAAAAAATCGGAATCAGCCTTTGTGACCCTTTCTGTTTAAGTGTTTGAGCATCAATATCTTGACGCACACCAGCAAAAACAGAGAAGCCCAACTGGTCTAAAAGCAAAGCACACGCCTGACCAATTCCTGTTGATGCTCCTGTCACCACTACTGTGCGTTGATTTCCTGCAACCATTAACTCTCTCCTTATTATGATGAAATTACTGAAATTTCAAATTTGAATTAGTATCAATCTCTGCAAGTACCAGCGCGAAGACAATCTTCGGTTTGGTCATCTCTAGCCGATATTTGCCACGGAAATTTATCGAACTGAGAATTAGGGCTGTAAACGACTAGAGCAGTTATTATGGGAAGCTGGTCTTCGACAATTGACACGTCACTACTATAAGTGTTGCCTAATTGAGCATTGTATAAATAGACAGGCAATGCCATCAGTCCAATGCAAATTGTCCGATTCATAAAACCTCAGCTAAAAATTTCCGATTACGCTATGTATAGATACCACCTTGATGAACCGGATTTCCAAAACTGAGTATTGTATGATGTTGTGTCAATTTACTCAGCGCTACTAGCCGCAGAGACGTAACTTCTAAATTAGCGGTTCCACCCTTTTTTAGGTTAGGCATTGTCTACAAGATGGCTCCCTACTAATTTATGCAGATGCAACCCGAAAAAACAGGACAAAAAACCCACAGCACTCAAAAACATATCTTGCTAGCTCCATTCCCCGGATAAAATAGTTAACAAATGTTGCCTACTAGCTGACTCATGACGCCTTCACAAGACGTAGATACTGTAAACTTTCCCAACCTCGATCCTGAAGGGTATGGCGACTCAGATACCGATCCTCTTAATGAGTTGCCAGATGAAGTCGAAATGTCCCTTTTCGACCACTTAGAAGAGTTGCGGCAGCGCATTTTCTATTCGCTGATTGCCGTAGCGGTGGGTATTATTGGCTGTTTCTTTGCCGTTAAGCCGATTGTCCAGCTACTTGAGGTTCCCGCACAAGGAGTAAAATTTCTCCAACTTGCACCCGGAGAATATTTCTTTGTCTCCCTCAAAGTTGCAGCCTACACTGGCTTCGTACTTACTAGTCCTTTCATTCTTTACCAGATTATCCAGTTTGTGCTTCCAGGACTGACTCGCCGTGAACGCCGTTTAGTGGGGCCTGTGGTTTTGGGTTCGACTGTGCTGTTTGCTGCTGGGTTAGTATTTGCCTATTTACTCCTGATTCCCGCAGCTTTGAATTTTTTCATTAGCTACGGAGCAGATGTAGTTGAACAAATTTGGTCAATTGATAAATATTTTGAATTTGTCCTGCTCCTGTTATTCAGCACTGGTTTAGCATTTCAAATTCCGATCATCCAACTGTTGCTCGGTAATTTGAATATTGTCTCGTCAGAACGAATGGTTTCTGGTTGGCGTTACGTGATTATGGGAGCAGTGGTTTTAGGAGCCGTGCTTACACCTTCTACTGACCCCTTAACTCAAAGTCTTTTAGCGGGAGCAGTTTTAGGGCTTTATTTCGGTGGTGTTGGACTGGTTAAGCTCACAGGTAAATAACATAGAAAATAGGTAAAAAGATTTTCATACTGGGTTTTTGACTAAATTTTTACTCAAACCGCGATCGCCTTTATCGTATCTGCCGACTAGCCACTTACAAACAAAGAAATTGAATGTCCTCTGCGATATGCAGTAATTGCGGGATGTACCAGCTATGGTACGTACTTCTAGCGATTAGATAATCGAGATTTAAGCTGATCAAAGAAATGTACAATGCACTGACCTAAATGCTCAATCGAAATACTGAGCGGTTCAAAATGCGACCCTTCTAGCTCTTTATATAAGGGTTGGAAAGATTTATGTTTAATCTGTTCTACCATGAACACTACGTCATCTTCAGCTATAGAATCCAAGTTAAAAGAAATGACACCCGTTAAATTGAAGAGTTCTGTACTAGATCCAATTAAACATTCAGTTTGTTTTTGATTTGGATTAGCTAGAGAATTCGATATTCTCCAGCCCGATCTCAGAATTCTAACTGTATTACTGATTTCAGGTGCAAGTAGAATAGAGGGCTGATCTTTAATCAAAAACTGATTAACCGATTCTGTTTTAGGTAATAACTGGTTAATAACTCCTTGAGATATTTGCTGCACAGATTCTATTGAAGCTATCTGTTTAATAGCTTCAATAGAATCTTTTTTGTCTAAGCATTGCCGAAGAATTTGCGATCGCCTCGTTGGTTCATTGCTCGAAATTTCTAAAAGAATAATGTATTTACATCCGAGACTATGACCAAGCCATAAGTAATTAGCAGGATTGGAATATGTATCTATAACATTATCAGGTTTATTCTCTTGTTTTAAGGTTTTAACAATCTCAGTTTTAAGAAGATATTGCTCTTTGAGTAAGCCAAAAGAAACCTCCCAGTGATTGAATTGAAGGGGATTTAGAGGAAATTGATATAAAATCAGTGAATATCCTTGATCAAATAGATATTGATGTAGATATTTATATGACCACGCAGGAAAAGAACCAAAAATAAAGCTACCAATAAATTGAATGATTCCTTTAGGATTTGGATGTAGCGCTACTTGACTATTGGATAGCTTTCTAAAGCTTAGTTCAGTATTTTGCAACATATACTTAATATTTTTAATTTTATATATAGCGGTTCTCAGTTGAGTGAGGTACAAGAACCCCACCCCCAACCCCCTCCCCGCTCTTCGATAGGGGGCTATGATGTACATCATGTGATTAGGAAACGCTATAGACCACAATAGTATTACGTGGAAGTTGTCTCACCTTAATTCGTAATTCGTAATTAAACCGATAGCGCAGTATTAGCGAGTATTTGAGGCTCGGAATCAGAGTTACCGACTTCTAAAGGTTATACCGTTATGGGTGGGGTCTAAATCCCGATCTATAACGTAATTACAAATTACGAGTTTTTAATGTATACCAAAGCTCAGAATTAGGTTAACAATTATCCAATAGAGTTAACTATTTGGGCCTAAATCAAATAAACTTTTTCCATTAGCAAGAGGCAATACATAAGCTATCTCACCTAGCTCGGCTTTCTCTGTCCCAAAAAATGTACCTCGATGCTCAGGAGTGATTAGCAATTGAGTTGTTTTTGGAGTTGATACGGAACTAATGGATATCTCGACATAACCCCGCAACTCAAAATTTGCCTCTTCTCGAAGTTTTTTATTAGTAGCATCCGGTTGCAGAATAAATAAGCCTGTATCATTAGCATTGATAGGAAATGTAAAGCGTGATTTCTGTATACCTCCTGCGCCCTCAAAAACACTGCTTACAAGGCCATCTACACCAGTGGTATCCAAAACGGTGAGGATTTTTTTAGGATCTAGTCCGGGCGTTCTGGTTGTAACTACAAGGGAGAGAAATACGAGTTCATTAGTGACATTGGCAATCGTAAGAAAATAGCCTTGGAGAACTTTTCTCGCTAGTGGGCTAAGTTCAGGTTCTTTATCTGTAAGCTTTTTTGGAAGTTGAGGCTTAAGAAGAATTTCAAATGTTGAGATAAAAGCCATTTGTTTTTTCCTTGAAAACGTGTATTTTTTCTTACTTTACCAATAAGTAAAAGGATTGTACAGGATGTTATGGTATTTTTGAATAAAAAATACTATAATTACTCAGAATTTTATTAATGTTAATACAATAATCGGTTATAATATCCATTCCGAAGAACGTTCACCCAAATCTAGAGGAATGCTAACGGCTTTGCCGAGCCGGGGGCGATCGCGGGTTTGGGTAATAAATGTTTGTACTTGTGTTGACCCACCCAAGGCATGAAGATAATTAGCAATGCTATCAAGATGCTCTTGGTACTCCGTCTCGCTCAAGGGAAAAGAAGCTTGCTCCAAGTATTTCCACATTACTTGCAAAAATATCTTTCCCTGTGCCCGCCGAAGCTGGACATCGTAAGAATATCCCCACTTATCAAGCAACATCTGACGTAATTCCTGTCCTGTCATAGCTTTTCTCAATCAGATTTTACATTTAGTTATGATGTTAAGTTCCGTGACTCCAGTATGATAAGGATATAAAGAAATGTAATGCTAACAGAAAAGATGCTTTATATATCTTGGAACAAGCAAGTATGGCATCATTGTGAGCGCTAGCATTTCGACTTAGACAAGAGTTCCTCAAGTACAGTACTTTTGTCAAAATGCTTAACAAAATACACAAAGAGCGCGTAGATTATGGCTCAATTTTCTGAATCAGCAGACGTGCCCGATATGGGGCGTCGTCAGTTCATGAATCTGCTCACTTTTGGGACTGTCACTGGAGTGGCTCTGGGTGCATTGTATCCCGTTGTCAACTACTTTATTCCACCCGCAACTGGTGGTGCTGGTGGCGGTGTAACAGCAAAAGACGAGCTAGGTAACGATGTTAGCGTCGCTAAATTTCTAGAAAACCGGAATGCAGGCGATCGCAACCTAGTCCAAGGGCTAAAGGGAGATCCCACATATATTGTGGTAGACAGCAAAGAGGCTATCAAAGATTATGGCATTAACGCCATCTGTACCCACTTAGGTTGTGTCGTCCCCTGGAACATTGCAGAGAATAAGTTTAAATGTCCTTGTCATGGTTCCCAGTATGACGAAACTGGTAAGGTTGTTCGCGGCCCAGCACCCCTATCTTTGCCTTTGGCGCATACCAATGTAAGCGACGACAAAATCGTTTTGACCCCTTGGACTGAAACCGACTTCCGCTCAGGTGATGCACCTTGGTGGAGTTAATGAGTGCTGAGTGCTGAGTAAGGGAGTGAGGGAGTGAGGGAGTGAAGGAGTAAGGAAGAAATAATCATGCCCCATGCCCCATGCCCCATGCCCCATGCCCCATGCCCCATGCCCAATGACTAATGACTAATTCAATCGTTGCCCTTATTAGAGATGAGAAATGTTTTCTTAAGAGCGAGGTTAACTCGCACTGCTAAAGCGATCGTCAAAACATTGCTCATAGCGATCGCTACTGTGACATTTTACTTCACCAGCGACCTAGCCCTTCCTCAATCAGCTGCCGCCTATCCCTTTTGGGCACAGCAAACCTATCCCGAAACCCCCCGCGAACCAACCGGGCGGATTGTTTGTGCCAACTGTCACCTAGCAGCCAAGCCGGCAGAAGTGGAAGTTCCCCAATCGGTGCTACCTGACACTGTATTCAAAGCTGTGGTGAAAATTCCCTACGATCTTAGCGCCCAGCAAGTTGCTGCCGATGGTTCTAAGGTTGGCTTGAACGTCGGTGCTGTACTGATGCTACCTGAAGGCTTTAAGATTGCTCCCGAAGACCGTCTTTCCGAGGAACTTAAAAAAGAAGTTGGCGACACTTACTTCCTACCCTACAGCGAAGACAAAGAAAACATCGTCCTCGTCGGCCCTATACCCGGTGAACAGTATCAGGAAATAATTTTCCCAGTTCTTTCTCCCAACCCTGCAACCGACAAAAACATCCACTTCGGTAAATATTCAGTTCACTTAGGTGCTAACCGGGGACGTGGACAAGTTTATCCTACTGGCGAAAAGAGCAACAATACAGTTTACAACGCTTCTGCAACTGGCACAATTAGCAAAATTGCCAAAGAGGAAGATGGAGACGGTAACGTTAAATATCTAGTCAGTATCCAACCTGAATCTGGTGATGTTGTCGTTGATCCGATTCCTTTGGGGCCAGAATTGATTGTTTCCGAAGGGCAAACAGTTAAGACTGGTGATGCTTTGACCAACAACCCGAACGTAGTCGGTGGATTCGGTCAACAAGATGCAGAAATCGTATTGCAAGACGCCTCTAGAGTTCAATGGATGATTGCGTTCATTGCTCTTGTAATGTTAGCCCAAGTTATGCTTGTGCTGAAGAAGAAGCAGGTTGAAAAAGTTCAAGCTGCTGAAATGAATTTCTAAATTCTTTGCTAAATCATTACTTACGAGACAGGCAACAAGCCTGTCTTTTTTATATGTTATGGTTCCAAGCCTGTATATAAAGCTCACAGGTTTATATTCAATTAGCTTTAAAACAATTCGCAATTCGCAATTATGTTTTGTAACGGGGATTTAACCCCGACACAAAACGTGCTGCCTATAGAGGCAGGGGACTTAAACCCCCAAAGTTTGTTAATAAGTATATCTACTTAATCAAAAAAATCTTATATTAACTTCTAGTCTTTTTTTATGGAATCTGTTATAGTTTAGTTGTAAGTTATAACAGTTGTTATAACAAAACATAACTTCTCAGATCAAATTTATAGTGTCTAAGTATTGTATTTGAATACTTAGTATCTTCCTACTTAGGAATTAGCTCATGGCTGTAAAAAGTTATCCCTTAACTCATGCAAAGGTAGGAAATCAAGATGGATTTCGCTTACCTCGTACATTCTATAAGGATTATCCCCATTTAGCTAATGCTTCAGGACATATTGAAGTGCTATCTCATAACACATTTTTAGTTCGATTGGAAACCGATAATGTTGATGAAGCTGATGAAGACGAAGGTATTATGATGAGCCTTTTTCTTGACTTTCTGATGAAAGATGCTGTGCAGAACCCTTCTAAACTCGTTCCTTATACCCAAGAAATGAGCGATGAAATGGATGATTTACTGGCTGATGTAGTTATAGATTAATGGCTGCATTTACTTGTAATGGTTGGCAGATTTTTTTCTACCCATTGTTCGTTAAACAATGGGTAGAATTGCGTAATAGGGTTCGTGTTTTAAAAAATGAGTTACCTAAAGAAGAATTTATCAAACATTCAGATGTCAAATTCTTAAAAGCATTGAATATTGGCATTAAAGAAAAAATTCCTCAAGACCCTTTTGCTAGTCATTTTGCTTTGCAAAAACCATTACAAAAGTATAGTCGTCTAAAAAAAATGGGGCTACCTGAACGATATAGATTATTTTTTAGAGCATTCAAAAAACCAAAAATCATTATTATTCTTTGGTTAGGTTTTCCTCGAAAGGAAGGCGATAAAAAAGATTGTTATCAAATTTTTAGCAAAAAAGTAGAGAATGGGGATTTTCCTAAAAGTATTGATAATCTGCTTGCAGAATGTGAGTTAGAAGATTCTGATGATAAAAACAAAGATTAAGCAGCGATTAAATACAGCTAACATTAGCGAAACTTAAAGCACTCGTCAAATAATTAGCAAAGAAACTGTTGAGCATTATCTATAAGGTAATAATTGTCATGGCTGGCCTATTGTTAAACAACCACAGTTGAGTGTGATTTATGCACTATGCCACCAGTAACTTTTGAAGTGAGACATTATCACCAGCGATGTCTACGACGGGCTATTCGGCGTCGCACCAGTTTTTCTTTATCTTATCTGGAAGCAGGGCAAACGCATCTTGTCAACAAGAGCCTCTAAATGACTTGCTACCGTAAATCAAGTCTTCCAGCTTATATCTCATTGAAAGAATAATTTAATTACACATTATCACCAGCGATGTCTACGACGGGCTATTCGGCGTCGCACCAGTTTTTCTTTATCTTATCTGGAAGCAGGGCAAACGCATCTTGTCAACAAGAGTCTCTAAATGACTTACTACCGTAAATCAAGTCTTCCAGCTTATATCGAACTCAGGTTGTAATTTAATTACAAAAATGGAAGCGCCCAATATTTCTCATCAGATGCTCAATAAAATATTACTTGACATATTTTTGTAACTTCATTACAGTTACTGTGAGTAGAGATTAATTTTGTATTCAATATTTTGCTTTTAAAAACTGCGTATTATACCATAATTTATCGCATTTCAACTATTAATTAAAATTTCCATAATTGCTCTATTTATACCTTGCCAGTAAGTCTTAATTATGCTAATTTAATAATTATCATTAGCAAATGAGGTGTTTTTGAATACATCCCTTTTAGCAAAATATTTTTAAACTAGAAGTTTAAGTCCATACAAACAAAGTATGTATGGATAGGCTATATGTAAGTCCATAAATATGGACTCTATTTAGCGTTCATTTCCAGTTACTAAATGTTTTTTCTGATTGGGATGCTTCCGGCTTTTGTATCTTTTAAGGATAAAAAGTCAAAAAAATGCCTCTGATGCTGATGGTTGCTGGTATTTTTTGTCATACTAAACCAACTTTGGCGAAGTTTTACCAGTTTCTATGCAGCTCAGAAGCAAAAAATTAATAAGTAACGCCCATTATATGACAAAATCCAAACATTTTGATGCCGAACCACATCGGCATAATATTCTCCTGAAATTATGGTGGAAGTTGGGGTGTGCTGGTATTGCTGTACCTAATATGAAAGCGCTTATGCAGCATGGAAGACTTCTTAAGTTAGAGCTTACCATTGCCCTTCCCCCCAAATTATTGAAGTACGGTTGGGGCAAAGAGCAACATCTCGAAGCCTCATTAGAGAAAGTTTCGGACTGTAAGGTAAAAGTGCTGCTAGTAGCATCTCAGCCAAATAGCTCAACTCAGTAGGATACATAATTAATTTTCCAGAGGGTGAGCAATACACCCTCTTTTTAATATCTAGTACCTACAACTTAAAATTAGGGTTAAATTGAATCTAGCCCTAGTTGAGTTGAGGTATCCGACTATGACAGCCTCAGTAGAATATATCGCCGTTACGCCGATTGAGTACCCAGATGAGGACGGTAAGCCGATGGCTGAAGGTGATATCCAGTGCAGTTACTTGACTTATGCAAGAAATGCGCTACGGATTTATTTTCAAAATCACCCAGATGTATACGTCGCTGGTAATCTATTTATTTACTACGAAAAAGGTTATCCAGAATCGGTTGTCGCACCAGATGTATTTGTGGTCTTTGGAGTGGAAAACCGTGACAGATGCTCTTACAAAACCTGGGAAGAAAATAATCAAACCCCAGATTTTGTCCTAGAGATTACCTCAAAAAGTACCCGCAGCAAAGACCAAGGTGCAAAAAAAGGAATTTACGCCTTTCTCGGAGTGCGTGAATATTTCCAATATGACCCTACAGGCGATTATCTCAATCCCCAACTCCAGGGTTTACACTTGGTCGATGGGAATTATTTCCCAGTGGCAACTAATACCTTGCCAGATGGTACAGTATCGCTACCCAGTGAAGTTTTGGGGCTAGAGTTGCGCTTAGAAGCAGGAAAACTACGTTTTTACAATCCAGCTAGGAATCAAACACTCCTAAATCATGAAGAGGAAGCAGTTGCAAGACAAGCCGCAGAAGAGAAAGCGCAAAGATTAGCTGCTAAACTTCGAGAATTAAATATTGATCCAGATAGCCTTTAGCTAAAGCCGGCAGTGTTAATAAAATAATAAGTAAGTGGGTCAAATTAAATATAAAACCTCACCCTGCCTCCGGCTTCCCTCTCCGAACTCACGGAGAGGGATTGAGGGTGAGGTTTGATCTTATATAGGGTGAGCAATGCCCACCCTACTGCTGTTGATTATCTTTTGTGAAGACTATAGCGGACGGTAGACGCGATAGTTAATTTCGGGGAAAATATTATCCATTAACTCGACTTTTTCTAGCCAACCACTGTCAACCTTGCCGACTTTAACATCTTCGTAGAGCTTATTAAAGCGCATCAGGTGCGATCGCGTCCGTCTAACTGCATAGGGTACCATTGTTCCCGTCCGCATAATAAATGCCCAGTCAGAAGATTGTGCTAATAACAACTCCCGCGCCGCTTGGTTAAGCGCTTTCCACTGCAACTCATCCTCTGGTTCTAGGTGCGAAATTTCAATCATCCGTTCAGCAGCTTTGTGCAAATGCGGATAAACCCACGCATTCGTTTCGTTCAACCAATACTCGTGGAAACCCTTGAAACCCCAACTCGACTGCGAAGGGCGACAGACTTGCTGAGTTGGCTGATCCCGCAAATAGTCTGCTAAATGGGTCATTTGATATGTCCCTTGGTCATACCATGACTTGCGGAATAGGTAATCAATAAACCAGGGGCCTTCATACCACCAATGTCCAAATAACTCTGCGTCATAAGGCGAAACGATAATTGGCGGCCGCTGCATTATACCATAGAGATGCTCAGATTGCTGCTCTCGGTTATACATAAAGTTAGCAGCGTGTTCTGCTGCCTTTTCCTTAGCCCAATAAGGATCATAGAGCGCCTTATCTGATAGACCTAAACCACGTCCAGTAATTTTGTGATACTTAATGCCCGTATTTTTGCGCTGACCATTGGGCATGATGTAGGGCTTGATGTACTCATATTCTGCTTCCCAGCCCAAATCTTTGTAAAATTCCCGATATTCCGCCGCCCCAGGATAGCCTACCTCAGAAGACCATACTTGTTGGGACGATTCCTGATCTCGACCAAAGACAGCAACACCAGTTTCTGTATAAATTGGGGCATAAGTGCCAAAGCGCGGACGGGGACGGGCGTAAAGGATGCCATGCCCATCAGTGAGGAAGTAGCGTAACCCAGCATCAGCTAGCATCCGGTCTAAACCTTCATAGTAGGCACATTCCGGCAACCAAATGCCTCTGGGTGCTTGTCCAAAAGTTTGTTCGTAATGTTCGCAGGCTACTTGAATTTGCGCCCACACCGCCTCTGGATACATTTTCATCAACGGCAAATAGCCGTGAGTAGCGCCGCAAGTGATGATTTCCAGGTTGTTACTGTCTTGGAACTGCTTAAAAGCTGTCACCAAGTCACCTTGATTGCGTTCCCATATCTGACGCGCTTCTTTAAACTCAGTAATGTAATGTTCGGCTAAATAACGAAGATGTCCGTTACTGACATTATGTTCTGCTTCTAGTTGTATAAGTTCTTCTAGTTGGGCTAAGTGTGCTTCATAGCGTTCTTGAAGCAGAGGATCACGAAGCATCGACACTAAAGGTGGTGTCATACTCATGGTGATTTTAAAGTCGATACCGTCTCGCTTTAAGCCTTCAAATACTTTCAATAAGGGGATGTAAGTTTCTGTAATGGCTTCATAGAGCCATTCTTCCTCCAGCACGTAGTCACTTTCCGGGTGACGAACGAAGGGCAGATGTGCATGGAGTACAAGCGCGACGTAGCCGATAGTCATAGTAATTTTGGGGTGATACTTATAAGTTGAAGGTCGAGAGGTTGGGTTGAAATTAACAATATTTTAAGACTTTATCGGGATCGTAAGGTAGATTTATAGCAGTTTCAATTGAGTTAAAATGGATTTTCTATCTGACACCGTTGCTCTATCGCGGATGCAGTTTGCATTGACGGCGATCTTTCACATGCTATGGCCTGTTCTCACCACTGGGATGGGGATTTATCTGGTCATCGTCGAAGGAATGTGGCTCAAAACACGCAATCCCGATTACTATCACCATGCTCGTTTCTGGGCAAAGCTATATGTGTTGAATTTTGGCATTGGTGTAGCATCTGGCTTACCGATGGAGTTTCAATTTGGTACGAACTGGGCACCATTTTCCGAAGCAGTAGGCGACTTTTTTGGTAGTATTTTGGGCTTTGAAAGCGCTATGGCGTTTATGCTAGAAGCCGGATTTCTGGGGATTATGCTGTTTGGCTGGGAACGGGTAAACCCAGTGATTCACTATTTCGCTACGATTATGGTTGCCTTTGGCGCAAACCTATCTACTTTCTGGATTTTAGTGGCCAACTCTTGGTTGCAGACTCCAACAGGCGGAGAAATAGTAAACGGGAAGTTTGTTGTAGATGATTACTTTCAGGCAATCTTAAATCCCTTCATGCTCAACAGCGTCTCGCATATGTTTTTGGCGACGCTGGAAACTTCTCTGTTTGTGATTGGGGGAATTAGCGCCTGGTATATTCTCAATAACCGTCATCAGGCTTTCTTTGCCCGATCGCTCAAAATTGCCTTGGCAACTGCGATCGCTGTAACCCCATTACAAATCTATGTCGGACACCTCAGCGCTGAACAGGTAGCTGAGTATCAACCTACCAAACTCGCCGCAATGGAAGCTAAGTGGGAAACTAGTCCCGCCGGACAGCCCGCGCCCTGGACTGTGGTGGCATTACCCAATAATCAGACTGAGCAGAACGACTGGGAAATCTCAATTCCCAACGGCTTAGGCTACATTTTGGAATTCAAAAAAAATCTGTCTAAACCCGTTCTC
>Ga0209591_10001858_pt1 | contig 25719 bp, 19 predicted proteins | sample MAT01_FD_187207 | JGI IMG/M metagenome (GOLD analysis project Ga0209591, IMG submission 187207) | Freshwater microbial communities from Lake Fryxell liftoff mats and glacier meltwater in Antarctica - MAT-01 (SPAdes) (version 2) | ecosystem: Environmental > Aquatic > Freshwater > Ice > Liftoff... | reverse complement strand
GGCCCCATCAGCACTACCACCTCACCTTTATTTACAGCCCACATTCCGCACGTCAATTTGTACGCCAAGTAATACAAAAATTCTGAGTTATTTGACGTTTTATTTGTTTTATTTGCGTATAAATATTTAGTCTTTTCTATTTTGGTGTTTGCCAAACTACCAAACAGATGTAATAATTACATATTACATTTTGAAGTGCGAAATGTGGGATAAATAGATTAATCCACCCCCATTGACACAGGAGCGATTGCGATTGACAAACTTTGACAAATACTGCAATAAGTGGTCAACCAATAAGTAATTAATAAGAACCAAATTATTGAGATCGTTAAGTTCGGTAAATCCAAAAATCTTTGTAACTTCCGTCGCCGACGGCTTGACAGCTTGACTGAGCTTCGCGGAACGTCTGAGCTTCGCCGAACGTCTTTCGGCTGTAATTAGGCTAGAAAATACGCGTGCCAGCCGCTCTAATCTCACTTGTTTTTCTGATTGTATCAAGGATAGCAAAATTGTCATAACAAGAAACTGAGCTTGGGTCAGTTGTTTTTGTAAATGAGTCTGATAGCAATACTTCGGACAGTTTTAGATATAGTCGAGTCTCCGAAACCTTTGCTGGCTATATGCTGGACTATTTTTTCAATGTTTAAGTTCAGCCCTAAGTTTCAGAAAATGCGTAAAAAATGGTAGGGCTTACTCCGTAAGGCTTACAGGGCCGTTAAAAAACTGTCCGAAGTATTGTGATAGAATGTTGATAACATTATTTTTTGGATAGGCAAGCGTGTAACAATTCTGCTGCCTATCTTTTTTTAGCAGAGCTTGGCTCTATCCTTGCAAACTCTGGGTTTCAGGCTGGTTGTTACTCATCTGGTTAAATTCTTGATTTGCTCTAGAAACGACGAAAGAAGTATTTGTACAATGGCATCCTTGGTGTAGGATATTAGAAAATAGAGAGAGTAGTATGAAAATTGCATTAGTCCATGATTACTTAACACAACCCGGTGGGGCAGAGCGTGTATTTGAATTGCTGTGTAAACGCTACCCCAATGCTGACATTTTTACGTCTCTGTACGACCCAGAGAAAACCATTAATTTAGGCGATCGCGAAGTTCGGACTACTGTACTTCAGAAGGTTCCAGGCGCAAGTAAGAATTTTAGGCTAATGGCTCCATTTTATTATTCTGCCTTTCGAGCCTTGGATCTACAAGACTATGATCTGATTATTAGCAGTACAACCAGTTTTGCGAAAGCTGTGCGAAAAAAACCAGGAGCAACACATATTTGTTTTTGTCATAATGTTACCCGTTTTTTGTGGGATACCAACACATATCTTCGAGACTATGCTACCTATCGAAATATTTCTGGTATGCTGGAGCCAGTCTTTCAGAAGATGAGAAAAGCAGATCTGGACTCAGCTCAGGAGCCTGATTTTTACATTGCAAATTCCAGCACAGTTGCCGGTCGTATCAAGCAATTTTACGATAAAGAATCAGTAGTTATCAACTATCCCATTGATGTCAAAAAATTCGTTTTTTCTAAAGATAAGGAGGACTTTTATTTGGTCTCAGCTCGTCTTCTTGGTTACAAACGCATTGATGTGATTATTGAAGCATTCAACTGGCTGGGATGGTCATTATTGATTACGGGTGATGGCCCAGAGCGAGAGCGTCTTGAGTCTAGAGCTTTAAAAAATATTAAATTTCTAGGTCATGTCAGCGATGAAGAACGTAGTCGGTTGATGTCTAAAGCTTGTGGTATGATTGTTGCTGCCTTGGAAGATTATGGCTTAGTTCCAGTGGAAGCTAATGCTAGTGGAACACCCGTAATTTCCTATGGTAAAGGTGGTGTATTAGATACTCAGATCCCAGGTAAGACGGGGGTATTTTTCAATGAACAGAGACCTGAAGCGCTTCAAGCAGCATTGATTGAGTCCAGGAAAATAGCGTGGGATTATGAAAAAATTCGCGATCATGCGATCGGTAACTTTTCCGAAGACGCTTTCTTTAAAAAAGTAGACGGGGTGATTGAGGATTTTTGTGGCTATCATCAGCCATAAATATATTCGGTTTAATAAATTTATTATCGAGGTATAGAAGTGACTGACAATAATATCAACTCCATTGATGAAACAGAAGCGGGCTATGGACAACTGTTTGCAGTTTTAATCCGTAGACGCTTTTGGTTGCTGAGTGTTTTGTGTGTTGCCTTGGCTGGTGCCACTGCAATAGCGTTGAAGGAAAAGCCTACCTATACAAGCTCAATGCAGCTCCTGGTAGAATCTAATTATCAAGGGAAAAAAAGTGGTAAAACAGAGAATAATCAGTTTGCTGACTATAACGTTGAGATAGACAATGCTACTCAGCTTAGTCTGATGCAAGGTTCTCAGCTCATCCAAAAAGCCGTGAAATTGCTTCGCCCTCAATACCCGAAAATCGATGTAGAAGAGATTAAAAAATCCTTAGTTGTTAGTCAAGTGGCGGATGAGAAAGCCAAAGCCCAGACTAAGATTTTTGAAGTAACTTACACTGGCAATAATCCGACTCAAACCCAGAAAGTGCTACAAATAATGCAACGGGTTTATCTAGATTACAACCGAGAACAGCAAAGACTACGTTTAACTAAAGGTCTTGCTTTCATTGATGAACAATTACCAAATGTTCGTGCTAAAGTTGCTCAAGTTGAGGGGAATTTAGAAGAGTTTCGTAAAAGTCAAAATCTGATTGAGCCGGAAGTACAAGCAAAAGCTCTGACTGATGCAATTAATACCATTCAGCAAGAGCGAAGGGGAAACCAGGCAAGCAGAAAGGAGCTTCAGGCTCAATATGAATCTTCGCAACGGCAACTTGCTAGTTCTCCGCAGGAAGCGCTCTTTTCAGCAAGGCTGAGTCAGTCTTCTCGTTATCAAGCCTTACTCAACGAAATCCAAAAGACAGATTTAGCGATCGCCCAGCAACGAATACGTTTTACTGACAGAAACCCTGTTATGCAAAAACTGCTCTCTGAACGAAACAAACAACTAAGTCTTTTGGAAGCAGAAGGACAACGTGCGACACCAGAAGTTTCAGCTCAGATATCGAGTACGAAAGAAAGCCTTTTGCAAGCAAGGCAACTCGGTTCAACTGACTTAACTATCGCTACTAAACTTATCGATATTCAGACTAATTTAAAAGGGTTAAGTGCGCGAGACGAAGCACTTGCAAGAAAAGAGGATCAACTGCGTGTAGAACTCGATCGATTTCCAAATCTCTTAGCTAAGTATACTCGTTTACAAGCAGAGATACTACTCAAGCGTGAAGCATTTCAACAGTTAGAGAAAGCACGACAGGACTTAAGTCTGGAAATTGCCAGAGGTGGATTTGATTGGCAAGTTGTCGAAATACCGCAGCCTGGTAAAAAGAGTGTTTCAAAAAAACAACAGACTATTATGCTGGGTGTCGTGGTTGGCTTGTTCTTGGGTGTTGCCGTAGCCTTCGCTCGCGATATGTTGGATGATTCTATTCATAGCTCGGATCAGTTAACAAAAGTGGTTCCTCTGCCTCTACTAGGAATGACTCCACAGCTACCTCTAGCCAAGAAGAATAAACTAATCATTCAGCTACCGTTCCGCAAGCGTCAAGTTTCTCCTAGTTCGGCAACCGAACCAATCATCAAGCTGCCTTTCGGGAAGCCTGAAGGTATGTTACCTTGCACGATTGAAATAATTCATAGCCCACCAGCTTGGAAATCCTTTGACTTAATTTATAAGAACATTCAACTTCAAAATTCTGGTTCCACCTTCAGTCCTTTAATGATTACTTCAGCATTGGATGGTGAGGGAACATCAACGATCGCATTGGGTTTGGCTATCAGTGCTGCGCGTCTACATCAACGGGTGCTGCTAATTGATGCTGATTTCCATCTGCCGATGCTGCATAAACAGCTCAATCTCCCTAATGAGTGTGGGCTTTCAACTCTGTTGGAAAGTAACGCGACAGTTCCAATACGCAGTCAGATTCCAGGATCAGACCTGTATATTGATATTTTGACTTCCGGGTCAATACCCGATGATTCAGCGAATCTGTTAAGTTCTCCTCAAATGCAAAGATTAATGACAGAGTTTGAGCAGGTCTATGATCTAGTTCTGCTGAATGCACCGCCTGTTTTGGGGATGGTAGATGGTCTGTTGCTGGCATCCTGTTGTCGGGGGGTGGTGTTGGTGACACGTATTGATCTGGTCACAAAAACCGCGCTGACTGAGACTACGACTATGCTGAGGAAGTTTAATGCGATCGGGATGATCGCAAATGGGGGTATTAGTCTCAAAAAGGACAACATACCCAGTGTTAAGTCATAGAAACCTTTTTAAGCATAGATCCTGTTATCTGTCAATAGACAAAACCGAGATTTTTGAAAAAAATATAAAAACTCAAAGTATTGTAAAACTTTATTAAAATTACCAGCCTCACTTAAGTATCACTAGGTAATGGCAGTATCATGTATTCAGATAGATGACTGTAATTCCACGAGCTATTGAGTTGTGCTTAAGAGGTCTTACAACAGAAGTATGATTTTACTTAAGTAATCTGTGTAGCGAGATTTTGAATGATCAGTCAGTTTACCTAAAAACAATAATTTATTAACATTACTGTCAGGTAGTAACAACCATGACCATTTCAGCAGTTCCCAATTTAAATATCTATTGTTCTGTAGAGCAACAGCATTCAAGCCATTATTTACCTCACTGTGTCCTGAAGTGGCGACGGGGACTGTTATTCGTAAGTCTCGGAGAAACAAGCAAACAGCCTTATATCTCGGCATTTGATACTGAGCAACAGCTAGTAGAATGCTTGAAACAATCTCCTGTACGGCTAGTTTGCCTTCATGCAACCCTGGGTGAGGCAACGCTGAAGCTCTGGGCAGATGCCTGCGAGGAAGCGAACAAACCCGTATTTTTACGTGGGAGGATTCAAAAAACATTTCAAAAGCCAAGCCAACTTAGTCTAGGGCGCAAGCAATGGATGGACTCAATTGTCGCATTTTTTCTACTGGTATTGCTCAGCCCGATTTTAGTGGTGACAGCTATATCTATGTACCTTTATTCACCAGAGCCGATTGTCCCTCAGCAATGGTATATTGGCGCAGGAGGCAAGTTGTTCCGGCTTCTGAAGTTTTCCACGACATTAGCTAATCAGGATTCTGCTACTACACCTTTAATTCGTTGGATGTGTAAGTACAACCTGGATAAGTTGCCACAGTTGTTGAATGTGCTACGGGGTGACATTAGCTTGGGGGATTCATTCTATCCTTTGACTATTTCTGAGGGAGTACCGAGTGAGATGAGCTTAAGGAATTCATTCTGTCCTTTGACTATATCTGAGGTAGTGCCGATCGGCTCGGAAGCTCAACAACCAATAATTAGATTGTTAGAAATTGCACAAGCTCATATTCAGGACAGTAATTCAAATGAGGTTAATTTGGTTGTAGATCAACACTAAATCTTTAATTTGAAAAACTTCTCCGCCTTACACCAAGTCTATAATAGAGAGGCTAATCCCATGCTTCTCTATTTCACTTGTAAAAATTAAGTTAGGAGTGATACAGAAGTTCTCACTTTTATGAGGTACAGTAGCAACAATTAATAAACTAATTTATTCAATGTTGACGATTCATTAAGTTTACCGCACTACAGCGGTTCCCGCTGTATACTCTAACTACGCATAAAGATAGTGATTAATGATGAGCTAAAGTCCATTTACTGTTCAGTGCTTATCTCGTTCTGGTTCGGTCATTATTGTATGGTAATAATCTTCCTAAATTGCTTTCTTAACGCTGTAGTTAACCTTCGTAATTCTTATGTTATCTAACTCATTGAATCCAATTAGCATTTATTTAAAAAAATCTAGGCTGTGGCAGGATAATTACTTGATTTTGAGAGAATTTAAACATTTTCCCAAGGTTGTAATTCTTGCTTTTGTATTCACATTTTTAGCGGCAACTTTTGAAGGGGTAGGAATTGGATTTTTACTTTCTTTTATACAAACCTTAACAAGCCCTAATGGAGAATCTGTCAAAACAGGAATTGAATGGGTTGACATTTGGATTTTAGGGGTAAATACTTCAGCAAGTAGCCGAATGTTTCGCATTAGCAGTCTCATCTTACTTAGCACTTGGATGCGTGCAGGTTTTAACTACTTATCTATCATTTATATAGAAATTTGTCAGATAAAATTACTAGATAGACTTCGTAGGCAAATTTTTGAACAGCTTCAAGCTTTTAGCCTGGGATACTTTGCGAAAACGCAGTCAGGAGAACTTGTTAACACCATCACAACTGAACTAGAGAGAATCAAAACTGCTTTTGGAGGAGTCGCCTTTGTAATCACACGATGCTTGGTAGGGGTAGTTTATCTGTCAACGTTGCTGCTGCTGTCATGGCAACTCACACTCCTGGCAGTGATGCTATTCGGTCTCCTGGCAGTGGGGCTATCGACTATGAATGCAAGGGTACGAGAAGTAAGTTTTGAAACTTCAGCAGCTTACGGTCATTTCACGTCAACGGCTGTAGAATTTATAAACGGAATTCGTACCATTCAAGCGTTTGCAGCCCAAGAGTTTGAGCGGAAACGATTCTATGAGAGTAGTTCCCGTGTAGCCGAAAGCTTAATCAAAATAACTCGGCTGATGTCGTCAGTTAGACCTATATCAGAAAGTATTGCTACGGCAATTCTGGTCAGCCTGATTATTTTGGCATTCAATGGTATCATCACCGGCAAGTCATTACCTGCTGCTTCATTACTGACATTTTTCTTTGTATTGTTCCGCTTAGTACCAACCTTACAGGATGTGAACGGAACAAGGGTTGTTCTGAGCGGTCTACAGGGAGCTGCTGTTAATATCAAGGAACTGTTAAGGACAGATAACAAAGAGTATTTCCCGAATGGGCATCTTGAGTTTTCAGGATTGAAAACGGCGATCAATTTAGTTTCTGTAGATTTCGGATATGAATCTGAGAATTTGGTGCTGCATGATATTACTTTGACGATCGAACGAGGCAAGATGACTGCTTTGGTTGGAGGTTCTGGGGCTGGGAAGACTACACTTGCCGATCTGATTCCACGGTTTTATGATCCAACTGGGGGTAAGATTCTGATTGATGGAGTTGATTTGAAAACCTATGATATTAAGTCGCTGCGCCAAAAATTAGCAGTTGTCAGTCAGGATACTTTCATTTTTAATGCTAATGTTCGTGACAATATTGCCTATGCTTTGGAAGGAGTGGAGGAGGCGGATATTTTAGAAGCAGCCAGTCAAGCTTATGCTTTAGAGTTTATCCAACAACTACCAGAGGGATTCGACACTCAATTGGGCGATCGCGGTGTACGTTTATCAGGTGGTCAACGTCAAAGACTGGCGATCGCTCGTGCTTTGTTGCGCGATCCAGAAATCTTGATTTTGGACGAAGCTACTAGCGCTTTGGATTCCGTATCTGAGCGACTGATCCAGGAGTCGTTGGAAAAGCTGTCTGTCGGTAGGACAGTGATTGCGATCGCCCATCGACTTTCGACAATTGCTCGTGCGGATCAGGTAGTGGTACTTGAACAGGGACGAATTGTAGAGAAAGGTAAATATCAAGAGTTGTTAGAACAACGCGGTATACTCTGGAAGTATCACCAAATGCAACATGAATCGAGACCTTCTAGTTAAACCAACCCTTGTTTAGAACCAATTTCCGTTATGAACTGAGTGTTTAGGAGTTATTATGCCCAAAGTTTCAGTTATTATCCCAGCTTACAATGCAATGGCTTATCTTCCAGAGACGTTAGAAAGCGTTCTAAATCAGACCTTTACTGATTTAGAAGTTTTAATCATTAACGATGGAAGCCCTGATGGCATTGTAGAATGGGCTTCTGAAATCCAAGATTCAAGAGTAAAACTAATTTCTCAGGAAAATCAAGGTTTATCAGGAGCGCGAAACACGGGCATTTGGTCTTCTCAAGGTGAATATTTAGCATTTTTAGATGCTGATGATATTTGGGAAGCTAATAAGCTTGAAAAGCAAGTAGAGTATTTGGAAAAACATCTAGACGTTGGTTTGGTAAGTTCTTGGATATCTAATGTCGATCGCAACGGAAATCTTATAGATATCTATGATTATTCTAAATCTGGAAATGAGCTTAAAAAAGAACTATTTCGCTCTAATATTCTTTATTGTGGTAGCACTCCATTAGTCCGTCGCATTTGTTTTGAAAAAGTAGGCTTTTTTGAACGCAGCCTTAAATCTGCTGAGGACTGGGATATGTGGTTACGTATTGCTATGCACTTCTCAATTTTTGTGATCCAAGAACCACTTGTTCGATATCGTAGATATCCTAATAGTATGTCTACAAACTTCAGGTTAATGATTCAGGAACTTGATAAGGTGATGGAACGTTCGTTTCAATCAGCTCCAAAGGAATTTAAGAATGTAGAAAGAATTGGTTCTAGCCATCTGAGCATCCTGTATGCTTGGGGATACCTTATTAAAGATGATTTTCATGAAGCTTTCTGGTTCGCCAAGCAGGCTTTCATTAGGAGACCAAAATTAATATTTTCTATCTCTTATCTTCACCTAATCTTCTTGATTGCTGCCAAGCACTTTTTGAAACCTCAGACTTATAAAGCCCTGCATTCAGTATTATTGCGTTGGAAACAAAGATAAAAAATTTAACTTATTTGCAACTTCTATGAACCAACCTTACATGACTCTTGAATCAACGAAGCAAGCACACTTTCACTCATTTGATGTGTTTGACACGGCCTTGACTCGCATCTGGGCTAAACCAACCGATTTGTTTTGGGAGTTAGGCGATCGCTTGAAGCAGGAAGACCTAATTACAATTTCTTCAGATACTTGGAGTCAGCTTAGGATTGAAGCTGAGGGTAAGGCAAGACAAGTATCTACAACGAATGAAGTAACACTACAGGAAATTTATGCTCAATTGGCTGAATCCTTGAATTGGAGCGAAATAGATAGCAAGAAAGCAATGCACAATGAAATTCAACTAGAAGGTGCTAGCCTCCGTCCAGTTCCAGCTACTCAGCTCAAGATTCAAGCGTTACATCAGGAAAATCAATCGATCGCGTATTTGTCAGATATGTACCTACCCTCGGAGGCGATTCGAGGCTTTCTCGAAGATCATCAAATTTGGGCAGATGGTGATGTAATCTACGTCTCTAATGAAGTTGGACTTCATAAGGTATCTGGAGAACTATTTCAATATTATCTCACCAAGTATCAACTCAAACCCTCTCAAGTCCTACACACCGGGGACAATCTCTATTCTGATATCAAAGTAGCCCAAAAATTAGGGATTCAAGTTCAGGCTTTCGTGCAAGCACACTTAAATCGTTACGAACAAATCATTGCAGACAACGAACAATTGCCGATCCGATTTCGTTCGCTACTAGCTGGTGCCAACCGCCTGTGTCGCTTGCACTGCAAAGAGACAGAATTGCATCGACAAATAATCTGGAATACAGGTGCTAATGTCATAGCACCTGTATTTTTTGGGTTCGTTCATTGGGTGTTGGAGGAGGCGAAGCGTCAGGGAATTCAGAGGCTGTATTTCATGGCAAGAGATGGACAAATTCTCTGGAAAATTGCCCAAATTATCTGCCGTAAGTGGGGCTATGATATCGACTGTCAATACTTGTATGGTTCTAGACAGGCTTTTCATTTTCCCTCTATTCAAGAAATTGGTGAAACCGAACAGGAATGGCTTTTTGACAAACCGCCGTTTTTCTCAGTGCGGTTAGTGTGCGATCGCGTCAATATTCAACCAGAACAGATTGCTGATGCGCTGACACGTCATGGCTTTCCTATGGAGATTTGGGACAAAAATCTGACCGAACAGGAATTCACGGCGCTGAAAGCAGCATTTCAGGATCGAGAAATTATTGATCTGATTGTTGATTTGGCGGCCATCTACAGAGAGAAGGCGATCGGCTACTTCAAACAAGCAGGTATTGGTGATGGAACATCGTTTGCGATCGTCGATTCTGGCTGGACTGGGCGATCGCAACGCTCATTCAGTAAGATATTGGCGATCGGCAATATCTATCCTCCAGGTGGAGTGCCTGGATTTTATTTTGGATTGGAAAGACGTATCACACCATTCTCAACCGACCGTTTAATACCTTATTTCTTAGAGCCTGATGCCATCACCGAACGCCGTTCCCTTAGCAGTTCTCCGATTTTAGAGCTATTCCTGGCGGCGGATCATGGCAGCACCGTCAGATATGAGAAACAGGATGATCGGTACATTCCGATACTGCGATCGGAGAAAAATGAAAAAGGTCTCGAATGGGGAGTCTTAGTTCAGCAGCAAGCAATCCTAGATTTTACTGAGCGATTGACCGATCATTTGCAACCTGAAGAATGTGAAGTAAGGTATTTTCATCAAATTACAGAAGACCTGCTGAAAACCTTTATCCACTCTCCGAACAAAGAAGAAGCTCAGGTTTTTGGTAGCCAGCCATTTTCCGATCAACAGTTAGAAAGTAAGTTTCATGACCTTGCGCCCGCATACTCTCTAGTAGACGGCTTTAAAATGATATTTGACAAATACTATATCAGTGATTTTGTCTGGCTACCAGCATCGATTCAACGCAGCGCACCAGTCACTAGGAGTGTGCTACGATGGATCAAAGGATTGCGAGAAAGCTTGAATTATGCTCGATCCGCCCAACAGGCATACCTCCTAGGAAAGGAGCAGCTATCTTGGGATTTTGCTAAAAAAGCAGTACAGTCTTGCCCTGCTATTTTGCTATCCCGCAGCTTCATTCGCACTAATGTTTCTCTGATTATGCGATCAAGGCTCAAGAAAATCGGAGGAATATAGGTTTGGCAATCTAATTCCACATTACTTGCAGCATTGCTTCGATGAGCAAATCAATTTACTTAATATCCAACTATCTATGAAGTCTATTTCACTTAAGATTTTTATTTCAGTATGTATCCTGATTGTGATGCATGTCGCTCCTGACGGCCCTCAAAGTGGTCGATTTACAGACACAGTTAGAGCCCTAGTTGACTTTGGAACATTCGCGTTACCGAAAGATGTACCTCATCACGTCGATGTAGTTCAAATCAACGGGCAACTTTACTCCGTGATTGCTCCGGGACTGCCAATTATTTTGGCTCCTCTTTACTGGGTTTACCGCAACCTGGCATCAATGATTGGTTTACCTATGAATGATGTTTTTTGGGGTGGTTTCAATTGTCTAGCAAATGCCACAGCGACTGCCCCTCTACTCGGCCTTACAGCCATTGCCATGTTGGATACTCTGCGATACCTCACTAATGACACTTCAAAGCAGATATGGTTAGTCTTTATTTCTATTTTTGGCTCTTTTGTATTCTTCTACTCCACTTATGGAATTTGGGTTCATGTCTATACAATGGCCCTAGTTTTCATCGCTTTCAATTTAATTCTAAGGAAAAGAAACAATTTTTTGATTGGGCTAGTTCTGGGTATTGCTCAAATTATTGATTATATTGCCATTCTGCCAATTTCATTTCTGATTGGTTTTTGGATATATACGAACCGGAAGGCTCACTTAAAAAATTCGATAAAAACAGGGTTATTAGTTCTACTAGGCTATTCAATATTCTTGGTTGGGCTTTTGTACTATAACTACACAATTACAGGTTCACCCTTTCAAACCCCTAACTCTCTATTTTTGGAACAAGCTAACCAGCAGCAAATATCGTCTCGTAGTATGTTCATGCTGCCCTCGATTGCTAGTTTATGGGGGTTAAGCTTTAGCCCTTACCGTGGGTTGTATTTGTATTTTCCCATGACATTTCTGTTCACTTGGTCATTATTCAAGAAGAGTTACCTAAAAAACAGTGTTATTCTATTCTCCATGATTATGGTGATATTTACTTTCTTATACAATTCTACTTATTACGCATGGTCAGGTGATGTTTGTTTTGGGCCTCGTCATCTGCTTGTCGCATTGCCATTCATCATTCTACCAACTGTCTACTGCTCCTTGAAATACATCAAACTATTCGGTTGCCTATCAATCTTTATTAGTTTGGCTGGCGTTTCTACAATCCCTTCAAACAATTTATTCACAAATATTTTCATGTTTATTTATCGAGGGCCATTTCTACATTGGTTAGATTTTGCCTATAAAATCGTTTTGCCTAAATACTTTAATCTCAATCTCTATTTGGTGACACCATTCTTCTTGTACGTCGGAATTGGCCTTATTTTTTACATGATTTGGAAGCCCGAATTAACCAAGATTGATTAGAAACACAGAAACCCCGAGTTAATTCAAGGAATAGCAACTTAGAGGGCTTTCCTGAATAAGTCTAGTTTGGCATTTATGTTTATTGGTAAATATTTGCGGCTTTATTTGCATTTAACAAAAAGGTGCTATGATAAATCCATGCCACAGGTAGAATAACCTAAGCATACAAAGAAAAGTGATTCTCGCCATTATTGGGGATATAAGCCCTAAGCTGGCTGTTTAAATTAGACTCAAAAGAGGGTTCTCTTTAACGGGTTCTAGGTTTAAGTATTGCCGAAAAGATGGACAGTTTAAAGGTATATCAGTGAACCAAGAATCGAGCGCGACTTCAGCCCGCTTGAGTGTCAAATCGTAAATTTTTGTATTTTCAGACTTGGAGAAACTTATGGTGAATGTTGCCTATCACACTGCCAGAACCCAGGGAAAGATGATGCGTTCCCTCTACAAAGCATTACTTCCCCAGATTGTTAAACAACCAATTTCCCAGACTCGAAAAATTCCCATAAGCGTTTATGCCCTCTCATGCGAGCGGGATCTACCAGAACAGGTAGCAAGTCTGCGTTCCTTCATCCGTCATGCTGGTATTCCAGAACGTTTTATCATCATTTCTGATGGTAGCTACACCGAAAATAGTTGCAATTTACTCCGCCAAATTCATCCCTGTGTTGAGGTATTGCCACTAGCAGAATTGAAGCGAACCGATCTGCCTCAATCTGTCTATGATTATGCCTCTCAGCATTCGATGGGCAGAAAACTATTGGCATTGATGTCAATTCCTATTAGTCAGACAACGATTTATACTGACTCAGATATTTTGTTTTTTCCAGGAGTAAGTGATTTAGTTGAATTAGCGAGATCTGATAATACATCTTCTCTATATTTACCGGATTGTGCTACCAAAATGGACGATCGAGTAATTTATGATGATCTGGAAAAATTAAATCCAGTCAATGGTGGATTTATTGTCTTCAAAAAATCATTAGATTGGAGTTTTGCGGTTGAGCGATTGTCAAAAATCACAGAACTGAATCATTATTTTACTGAGCAGACTTTGGTGCATTTAACAATGCACTATAATCAGGCAAAGCCTCTCTGCTCGAAACGATATGTTCTAAGTGTGGAAGACCAGTTTATTTATCCAGACAAGTACGCTGGCAAAGAAATTGCACTTAGGCATTACGTTAATGATGTCCGGCATAAATTTTGGTTTAACGCCCTGTCTTAAGTGTTTAAAACATTTCAAAATTAATATGATTCAAAACAACTTGATCCCTAATGAAAAAACTATCCATTACTGTTCGTGCACAGTAGGAGCTCCTGGTGGGATAGACACCTATGTAAAGTCTTTGTTGCATGCTCAACCTCCCAACGTCAGCCTAGAGGTAATTACCTCGCTCAAAAATATCGATCAGAGCCAGTTCAAGTTACTTAATGTTCAAGAGCAAGAGTTAGTATGGGATATTACAGGAGAATGTCCAGTTGTCTATACACTTCACAATCACTCTCCCTACTGCCCTAGTGGCACCAAGTATTTGTCAATGAGGGGGACTGCGTGCGATCGCGCTATGTCTACTCTCGGATGCACTTGGGGTCATTTAGTCGATGGCTGTGGTAGTAGACGACCTGAGAATATCATCCAAAATTTTCAAAGTTCTTATCGAGAACTAGAGACACTTAAAAAGCTGAGAATTCCTGTCATTGCCAATAGTGATTATGTTCGCGGACAGCTTATTAGACATGGTTTACCTCCTGAACAAACCGTAACAGTGTACTGCGCTGTTCCTATTCCTACAACGAGTAGTGAACCATTAACGTTTGAAACGCACCAAAATTCTAGACTGCTATTTGCGGGGCGTATTGTTCCAGAGAAAGGTCTTGATTGGCTACTAAAAGCCTTTACACAAGTTGACCGACGAGTTCATCTTGATATTGCAGGTGAGGGTTGGAATCGATCTAAAATGGAACGGTTAGCGAAGAAACTGGGAGTGAGCGATCGCGTTACCTGGCATGGCTGGTGCGATCGTGAGAAAATGCAGGCACTTTACCGACAGTGTTATGCTGTGGTATTTCCTAGTCTTTGGCACGAACCTGCTGGTATCGTCACGCTGGAAGCCTATGCTCGCCATCGACCTGTAATTGGTAGTTCATTAGGAGGGATTCCAGAATACATCCGCGATGGAAAAACAGGCATCCTTGTACCTGCCAATGATCTCAAAAAATTGGCTGCTGCTATCAATGAATTGGCTGAAGATTATCAAAAAGCTCGAAGTTTGGGGGAAGAGGGATATGCCTTGTTGCTGGAGCAATTTACGATTGAGACCCAGGTCAAACAACTTCAAATCATCTACGAAAAAACCATTGATGACTTTCACTCTTCCAGAGTTCTCTCATGATTCTGCTCGTTCTCAGTCCAAATTAGGCCTATAAATAAATCAGGAAATCCCTCAATTTAAAGGAACTGATGAAAATTCTACTTACTATTCACCACGAACTCGATCGCAATGCAGGTGCTCCGGGAGTAACATGGAAACTAGGTCAGGAATACCAAAAGCTGGGGCATGAAGTACATTACTACACATTTGATAACCTTCCAGACAAGTTATCAGGGCTGGTGGGGTCAATTATGTTTCCTGGATTTGTCGCTGGCCACATCTGGGATCTTGTAAATAAGCAAGCTGTGGATGTGGTTGATGCTTCTACTGGAGATGCTTGGATCTGGGCGAAAATGCGCCGAAGCTCTGGAAAAAACTCTCCTCTTTTAGTGACGCGCAGCCACGGTCTTGAGCATACTATGCACTTGGAATACTTAGAGGAGGCTCGTCGGGGAAACTTGCATTTGAGTTGGAAGTATCCTCTGTATCATGGAGGCTTCCGCCTCTGGGAAGTTGCAACTTCGATTCGCAATGCCGATCTGGTTTTGCTGCTGAATCACCCGGATGCAGAATATGTGGTTGAAAAGTTAGGTGTCAATTCGGAACAAACGGGCATTGTTGCGAATGGGATTCCAGAGGAATTTCTGAATCTACCTTTTGAGCCGATGCAAAAGGCAGAAGATTCAGCTATTTGCATTGCTCAAGTAGGTAACTATATCGGTCGTAAGGGTATTGAGTATGGTGCAGTTGCATTGAATTCAATTCTCGCTCGCTATGCTGATGTGAAGGTAAGTTTTTTGGGAACGGGTTGCTCGGAAGCAGAAGTTCATGCAGATTTTGAGCCTGCTGTTCGCGATCGCGTCCGAGTTGTGCCACGCTACCAACATGAAGCTCTGCCCGAACTTTTGCGCGGACATCATATCAAGCTCTTTCCTACTTTCTCAGAAGGGTTTGGTTTGGCGCTGATTGAAGCTATGGCTTGCGGTTTAGCGCCTGTAACGACAACAACATCTGGACCAATGGAGATAGTGAGTGATGGACATGATGGCATTTTTATCCCGTCTCGCGACAGTCAGGCGATCGCGCAAGCTTTGGAGCGGTTAATTACAGACCGCCCCTACCTGGAAAATTTGCGCCACAATGCTTATGCTACGGCACAAAAGTATAGTTGGGAGAAGATTGCTCGTGATAATCTGGCTTTGTATGAAGCAGCTTTGTCTCAAAAAAGAGGTGCTAAATGAAGCTTTGTATTGTTACTCATAAAGTTGCGACTGGGGATGGCCAAGGTCGGGTCAACTATGAAGTTGCCTGGGAAGCTATTCGTCGTGGTCATCATGTTACCTTGTTAGCAAGTAGCGTAGATTTGGCACTAGGAAAACACAGTCAGGTCGATTGGATTCCTATTTCAATTAAAGGATATCCATTGCAACTTGTTCGCGAAATGGCTTTCTCTACCAAAACTGCTTGGTGGTTAAATAAGCACCAAAAAGAATTTGATCTGATCAAACTCAATGGTGCAATTACTTCTGCTAGGGGAGATGTGAATGCTGTGCATTTTGTCCATAGTTCCTGGTTGCGATCGCCGATCAATCTCTCAACACGAAATCTGAGCTTGCGTGGCACTTATCAGCGGCTTTATACTGCTTTAAACGCTGATTGGGAGAAAAAAGCTTTCGATCGCGCAAAAGTCGTAGTAGCCGTTTCTGAGAAGGTAGCCCAAGAATTAGTGGCAATCGGTGTTCCACGCGATCGCCTTCGAGTGATCTTAAATGGCATTGATTTACAAGAGTTTGCGCCTGGGATGGTCGATCGCCAAAAATGGAATTTACCAGAGGAAGTGCCTCTGGCGCTATTTGCTGGTGATATCCGTACACCTCGGAAAAACTTAGATACAGTCCTACATTCCTTAGTGCAAGTTCCTCAATTGCACCTCGCAGTTGTGGGTGGAACCGCAGGTAGTCCATATCCTGAGTTGGCGCGATCGCTAAACTTAGAAAATCGGGTGCATTTTCTGGGATTTCGGCAAGATGTCCCCGACTTGATGAAAGCAGCAGATTTTTTAGTTTTTCCCTCCCGTTATGAACCTTTTGGTTTAGTGGTATTGGAAGCAATGGCGACAGGAATACCCGTTGTTACCGCTGCTACGACGGGGGCGGCCCAGTTGGTGACACCAGACTGTGGATTCGTTTTGCCAGACTCAGACGATACACAGGCTTTAGCTGAAGCATTGAATCAATTAGTTAAATGCGATCGGCAACAAAGACAGCAAATGGGTCAAGTAGCCAGAACTATAGCAGAACAGCATAGTTGGGCTAATATGGCACGTAATTATGTAAATTTATTTGAGGAACTCCAACCGTGATCAAGATTTCAGTTGTCGTACCTACTTACCATCGCCCCAAAGATTTGGAACGTTGTTTAGAAGCACTCAAAAAGCAAAATCGCCAGCCAGATGAAGTCTTCGTGACAATTCGCGAGGCGGATTCTGCAACTTGGGCACTCCTTGAATCGTTCAATCATCAACCTTTGCCATTGCACCTAATAAAACTGGATGCTTCAGTAGCGATAGGAGCATTACCTGCTATGAATATGGCGATTGATGCCGCTTCTGGGGATATCCTCGTCTTTACCGATGATGATTCAGCACCTCACACCGATTGGCTGGAACGCATCGAAGCTCACTTTCTATCAGATAGCAATATCGGTGGTGTAGGGGGGCGGGATTGGGTCTATCACGGCACCAAGTTAGAAGAGGGAAAACGCGAAGTAGTAGGAAAGGTGCTGTGGTTTGGACAAGTCATCGGTGAACATCACTTAGGGTTTGGAGAAGCCCGTGAGGTAGATTTACTGAAGGGTGTAAACATGAGTTTTCGACGGACTGCGATGGCAGAAAAGCACTTCGATCGCCGGATGCTAGGTAATGGAGCCGCGCCACACTTTGAACTAGCATTTAGCTTGGCATTGAAACGAGAAGGCTGGAAACTAATCTACGATCCCAAAATAGCAGTCGATCACTTTCCAGGACAACGTTTTGATGAAGATCAACGCAATACATTCAATGATGTTGCTTTCTTCAACTCTGTACACAATGAAACTTTAGTTTTATTAGAAAATCTACCATTGATTCGACGTACTGTATTTGTATTCTGGGCAACATTGGTCGGAACGCGAGAGGCCCCAGGCTTGTTACAATGGTTACGATTCCTACCTAAAGAAGGGAGCTTAGCAGGAGAGAAATTACGAGCATCTCTACGTGGACGTTGGCAGGCTTGGAAGACATGGCAACAGTCCAAATAAAGATGTTGTTATCTCGAGTTTGAAAACCTCAAATCTAGTTACTATGACATCCAATCCTCTATAATGATCGTGTGAATTAATTTTAGGAATTCCAGTTATGTTGACGATCTCAGTTGTCATACCTACTTACCGTCGCCCGAAAGAATTAGCTCGTTGCTTAGACGCACTCAAAAAGCAAAAAGTTCCTACCTATGAAGTCTTAGTAGTAGTTCGGGATACTGATACGGAAACTTGGACATTTTTGCAAACATTTAACCCAGAATTATTACCAATGCGAACTGTCACAGTCAACGTATCTGGTGTAGTAGCCGCCATGAATGTAGGGATGGAGGCTGCTTCTGGCGATATCATTGCCTTTACTGATGATGATGCTGCACCTCACACCGATTGGCTGGAACGCATCGAAACTCACTTTCGATCAGATAGCAATATCGGTGGTGTAGGGGGGCGAGATTGGGTGTATCACGGCACTCGCTTAGAAGAGGGGGAACGCGAGGTAGTAGGAAAAGTACAGTGGTTTGGACGAGTCATCGGTGAACATCACTTAGGGGTTGGAGAACCCCGTGAGGTAGATGTGCTGAAGGGTGCAAACATGAGTTTTCGGCGAAGTGCGATCGGCGGAATGCACTTTGATCGCCGGATGCGAGGTACTGGAGCCCAACTACACTTTGAACTAGCATTTAGTCTAGCATTGAAACAAGCAGGCTGGAAACTAATCTACGATCCCAAAATAGCAGTCGATCACTTTCCAGGACAACGTTTTGATGAAGATCAACGTAATACATTCAATGATCTTGCCTTCTTCAATGCAGTACATAATGAAACTTTAGTTTTGTTAGAAAACCTACCATTGATTCGACGTACTGTGTTTGTATTCTGGGCAACATTGGTGGGAACGCGAGATGCCCCAGGTTTTGTACAATGGTTACGATTTATACCTAAAGAAGGCACATTAGCAGGACAGAAATTAATCGCATCTCTACGTGGACGTTTGCAGGCTTGGGAGACATGGCAACAGTCCAAATAAAGGTGTGACATCTAGTTCCAAAACCTAAAACCTAGTTAGTAATGAGTCAAATACAGGGAATTCCGAATAACTCTCGAAAACAGGGCTTCTCTATGTCACTGCAACCGCAGGCAGCTTGGATCGCAATTTTGGGACTATTACTGATTACTAGCCTCTGCATTGCAGCAGGTCTTGGTAAGGTTCTAAATATCATCTTTCCAGCGGGTTGTCTTGGCGTCGGTCTGTTCCTATATTTGCGGTATCCTATCCTCTATGTAGGTTTCACTTGGTGGGTGTTTTTCCTCACACCTTTTATTCGCCGTGTGTCAGATTTTCGGAGCGGTTTTACCGATCCCAGTCCCATTTTGCTAGCCCCTCTACTGGTGACAATGATCACCATTGTAACTTTCTACCGTAACCTTCCCAAAGCACATGAACAAGGTGGCTTACCTTTTATCCTATCTGCTACGGGTGTGTTCTATGGTTTTCTAATTGGTATGGTTAACGGCTTACCTGTTCCGGCGATCATCTCTCTTATGAGTTGGATAAGCCCCATTCTCTTTGGTTTCCACTTACTTGTAAACTGGCGAGATTACCCCAGATATCAGCAAAACATTCAGCGCGTTTTTCTCTGGGGTGTATTAGTGACAGCATCCTATGGTGTCTATCAATACTTAGTTGCACCTGAGTGGGATCGTTTCTGGCTGATAGAGACCAAACTATATACCAGTATGGGAAAACCAGAACCTCTTGGAATTCGAGTGTGGAGCACAATGAATTCACCTTTGCATTTCGCAACGGTTATGATACCAGGTACTATATTGCTATTCATCGATAAAAGGGTTTTACGTTTTCCTGGTTTAGCAGTTGGTATCTTGTCTCTCCTGCTAACATTAGTACGTACAGCTTGGGGAGGATGGATGGTATCTTTAGTTGCCCTGCTCGGTTTTCTCAAAGGAATTGTGCAGATCCGTTTAATCTCTTTGTTGATAGTCATGGCAATATTAGTTGTTCCCTTATCTACAGTAGAGCCATTTTCCCAAGTCATTCAATCTCGTGTCACAAGTTTAACTAACGTTAAGGACGATCAGAGTGCGAAGGATAGGGCAGGATTGTATAGTATTCTGATAGTTGACGCCTTAAATGAATATATAGGTAAAGGAAATGGAACTCTCAAGCCTATTGATAGCGGATTGCTGGAGATGATTCTCACGTTAGGCTGGTTGGGAAGCCTTCCCTATATTTCTGGAATGTTCTTGCTATTTTATAGCCTGTTTCAAGGCTCCAAGTCCTCGACAGCGGACTCTTTTGCCAGTGCTACCCGCGCTATTGCTCTTGGGTTCGTACCGATGCTAGCTGGTTCAAATGTGATCGTTGGTATCTCTGGCATGGTTTTCTGGGGATTTCTGGGTCTAGGGATAGCAGCGAATAAGTATAACTCACATCAAAATATGGTCAGACTGAAAGGAAATTAATACTCTTAATTTAAGAATAAGCCAGTATACTTCTCAGAACGATTGCCCCGTAAAGGGTTAACAAAAAACACTACTCAATTCAACAAAAAAATCTAATTATGTTATCTTTATCCAAAATTTTCCCTAGTAGCAAAGCGCCGATCAAGGAATGCAATATACTATTGATGACTGCCACAATTACCCCCCGGTCTGGAGTGCCTAACCTAGCAAGAACTGATCCCCAAAAACGCCTTCAACATTATGAGAATTCGTTGAAATTTTATCTTCCATTGCTGAATCAGGGTGTTGACTCAATTGTATTTGCAGAGAACTCAAATTCTGATGTTTGAAGTTTACGAAACATTACCACCGAGTATGGTGTTACCGATCGAGTGGAGTTTGTGGTTTGTGACGGATTAGATTATCCTCCTAGCTATGATCGTGGCTACGGTGAGTTCAAACTCGTCGATTACACGATGAATCATTCAGAATTGATTAATAATGGTCAGAATGAACAGGGGGAGATAATCGTCTGGAAAGTGACAGGTCGTTATATGGTAAAGAATTTAGCTCGGCTAATTGCTCGTAAACCTTCAAACTTTGATCTATACTGTAATTTCCGAAATTTCCCGAAGCATTGGACTGATATGTACTTGCTGGCGTGGACAATCAGAGGCTATCAAGCTTGTCTAAATAACGTTTATCACCAACTTAAAACTAATGTACCGGAAGTACCTCAAGGCGTAGCGGCGGAAGAGCTTTTAAGAAATTTGCTCGATCGACCTCCAGAGAATATCAAGCTTGTACGACGGTTCAATGTGACTCCTGAGATTTATGGCATCCGTGGGGCGGACAACAAAGGCTATTCCACTGACAATTTTTGGAAGTTTTATTTCCGGAATACAATCCGCATATTATTTCCGTGGATGTGGATATAAGAGCGGATTTCATTCTAATAAATTTATGCCTATTGTCAGTTGTCAGACTAAAAGTATCTTAATAATTTGACAATTACTAGACGATATATTATAGTTATATAAGTCTCCTAGTAATTATTCCCCAAATAGCTATGATTCCTATACGCAGCAACATACAGTATCATCAAGATGGAGAAATATTTTGTGCTGGCAATGAGCAGAGCCTTTCAGGAAGCGATCGCAAAGAATTTATAGCATATCAAAAAACCGATAGGGAACGTTCTGACAACAAAGGTATAGAAGTATTTGATGATATCGTTTTTAAGTCTAACTTTATCAAAATATTTCAACAACTTATACCCTGTCTGAAATTGTCGGGAACTGAGAAAATATTGGAAATGGGTGCTGGTCAAGGGTGGGCAAGTGTGATACTAAAAAATAAGTACCCCAATAGTTATGTAGTAGCAAGCGATCTTGTACCTGTAGCACTAAAATTTTGTAAGAACTATGAAGAATTATTAAATAGTTATATTGATGAAAAGTGGGCTTTTAATTGTCGAGATATTCCTTTTGAAGATAATCAATTAGATCTAGTTTTTACAATGGCAGCATTCCATCATTTTGGAGAAAATAATGACTATAGTAAAACCATTCAAGAAATGGTAAGGGTCTTGAAACCTCAAGGTAAAATAATATTGCTATATGAGCCTTCTTCACCAAAATATTTATATAATCTAGCCTACAAACGAGTGAATAAACGGAGGGATTTAGATGGGGTTGACGAAGATGTATTAATACTATCGAAAATCCAAGATTCCGTGAATAGAATGAATTGTAAGTTCAGGGCTGAGTTTTTTCCAGAATTTTCTTATAGAGAAGGATTTAATAGTACAATCTACTATTACCTTTTATCAAAGCTAGGTATATTGTCAAACTTTTTTGTAAGTACCGTCAATATCATTATAGAAAAAACATCATGATTTGACGCAGGTAAGATGGGCGATTGATTGAATTAACTGATCTTTACAGGTCTGGATAAAATTAGGTGAATAATAGTAATATTGACAATTCTGTTACGACCTCTGCAAACATTCTTTGCGTTGGGATCGGATGGTTCCCGAAAACACCGGGGGGGCTGGATCGATATGTATATGAGCTGACGCATCAGCTAGCAGCTAGTCAAGATCGAGTTGAGTTGTGTGGAGTTGGTTTGCCAGAAACTGAGCCGAATTCTAGCATAAATCTCACTAATTTAGCTGAACCAGATATTCGACTCTGGGAACGGCTTTGGCTGATTCGCTCCAATTTTTTGCAGCGAAAATTTGCAAAACCTGATGCCATTAATCTGCATTTCGCGCTATATAGTTTTCCACTTTTGCAGGTTTTACCTAAAGGGGTTCCTGTTACTTTTTCCTTTCACGGGCCTTGGGCTTTGGAAAGTAAGCAGGAGGGTTCTGGTAAACTGAGTGTTTTTTTGAAGCATTGGGTCGAAGACAGAGTTTATCATCGGTGCGATCGCTTTATTGTCCTGAGCAAAGCATTTGGTGATATTTTACATCAAGAATATCAAGTTCCGTGGAGCAAAATTCACGTAATTCCGGGTGGTGTGGATCTGTCGAGATTTCAATTTGATCGATCGCGCCCAGAAGCCCGATCGCATCTCAACTGGCCCCAAAATCGCCCGATTCTATTTACAGCGCGTCGTTTAGTGCGTCGAGTTGGACTCGATAAGCTGTTGATGGCGATCGCCATGATTAAACCTCAAATTCCTGATATCTGGTTGGCGATCGCCGGAAAAGGGCCATTACAAGCGGATCTTCAGCAACAAGCAACAGATTTGGGACTCAATGACAACGTTAAATTTCTCGGCTTTTTGCCAGATGACCAACTACCTATAGCTTACCAAGCTGCCGACCTCAGTGTGATGCCGAGTCAATCTTTAGAAGGATTTGGATTAGCTGTGCTAGAATCTCTAGCCTGTGGGACTCCAGCACTATGTACTCCCGTGGGTGGAATGCCAGAAATTTTAGAGCCGTTTTCACCCAATTTGATTACTACTTCTATAGAAGCAACAGCGATTGCTGAAAGATTAGAACAACTGTTACTTAAACAAGTGCCGATGCCTTCTAGAGAAGCGTGTCAGGAATATGCTGTTATGAATTTTGATTGGCAAAACATCGCACAAAAAGTTAGAAAAGTGTTGTTAGCATGAGGTTGAAAATAATTAGAATATATGGGAAAATTCTTAGGCGAAAAACGGACGATATCAAATCCGGCTGTACCGGAATGATTTAACCGCTCTTGGCGCAGAGGACACAGAGTCAGAGAAGAGAGAGATGAGTAATTTGGATGCTAAGGGATTTTGATATGAAAATACTATTTCTTGATCAGAGCGGAAAGCCCGGTGGTGCCGAACTTTGCCTAATAGATATCGCCAAACCCTATCGAGATAGCTGTCTAGTTGGCTTATTTGTAGATGGTGCTTTTCGGCAATTACTAGAGCAACAACAAATTCCCGTTGAAGTGTTAGCGACGGAAGCAATCAAGGTTCGTAAAGAAAGCAGTTTGATACAGAGTTTAAGTAGTGTAACTGCCCTACTGCCTTTGATTGCTAAAGTTGCTCAAAAAGCTCGTCAATATGATTTGATCTACGCCAACACGCAAAAAGCTCTAGTTGTTGGTGCATTAGCTAGCTTTTTCAGTCGTCGCCCTCTAGTCTATCATTTGCATGACATTTTATCGACAGACCATTTCAGTCCAACTAACTTAAAAGTAGCTGTAACTTTGGCTAATCGCTTTGCATCATTGGTGATTGCTAACTCCAAAGCAAGTCAGGCTGCTTTCTTAGCAGCAGGAGGGCGATCGGATATCATCGATGTCGTCTACAATGGCTTTGACCCTGAAGTCTATCAGTTCGATCGCACTAATCTTAGCCAACTCAAGACACAACTGGAACTTGATGGACAATTTATAGTAGGTCATTTCAGTCGATTGTCGCCTTGGAAAGGTCAACATATTTTAATTGAAGCACTTACCGACTGCCCGAAAAATGTCACAGCTATTTTCGTGGGTGATGCGCTGTTTGGCGAACAGGAATATGTCCAGCAATTGCACAAACAAGTCGCAGAATTAGGACTTGAAAATCGAGTGAAGTTTTTGGGATTTCGTTCGGATGTTCCGCAGTTAATGGCAATTTGCGATTTAGTGGCACATACCTCGATCGCACCGGAACCTTTTGGCCGAGTGATTGTTGAGGCTATGCTGTCTGGTACACCTATAGTTGCTGCTCAATCTGGAGGTGCTATTGAGTTAATAGAGCCTGGGATCAATGGCTTTTTGGTTCCTCCTGACCAGCCACAACAACTCGCGGAAGTTATTAATACCTGTCATAACCAACCTGAGTCTACGATCGCGATCGCGCAATCTGCATACGAGATGGCTAGCCGGCGTTTTCACCAGACCAATATCGATCGGCAGATTGCGCATTTGCTGAGCCGAACTTTTACCTGAATTGTTCCAATATCTTAATATTTTTAGCCAGTTGTTTGTGAATTGCTAAGTGCGACATTTTCCCCGATCTCACTCGATAGCCCCGCTACATCCGCAACTTTCAAAGCGTACAAACTGCTGGTATTTTTAACGTACAAAGGCGTACCATATAACAAACATTCTAACACCATATCTGTATCTTTAGCAAACAAACCGCATCACGTTCCCACTGCGATCGCCTGCCTGTTTTCTCCCTGAATTAATTGACGGGATTCGGCAGTAAAAACCAGCGTCGTATCTTCCCCAAAAATTGTAACCCACATTCGGCACCCGCAACTGGCACAATGGAATTGATTGTAATGAGATATCTTGAAAAGCAATGAGAGAATCGTGCAGGCTGAGGTAAGGATTTAGGTCGAACAACTTGCGGCTCTAACGCTTCTCTGGCAAGGGTTTTAGCGGAAGTAAGGGCTTTTGTCCTGCAAAGGTTGACTGTCACTCTTGTGACGAGAAATGACATCTTTTCGTCACAAGCTTGATCATAGAGATTTATTTAGTATCAAGCCTGACGGGGTTGTCACTCCGTCAGGTTTTTTTGTTTAGTAACGATAAATCTACAAATAAACCGGGTTTCTGAGGTTGCGAGTGCGATCGCCCTCGCTGGCGTTTTCATGGTTGACGCATGGGGGGCTAGAAACCCGGTTTCTACGAGTTTTTTTGTTTATTAACGATAAATCTACAAATAAACCGGGTTTCTGAGGTTGCAAGTGCGATCGCCAAACACTGAAACCATCGCTTTTATTCCTTCTGCCTTCTGCCTTCTGCCTTCTGCCTTCTGCCTTCTGCCTTCTGCCTTCTGCCTTCTGCCTTCTGCCTTCTGCCTTCTGCCTTCTGCCTTCTGCCTT
>Ga0209591_10001855_pt1 | contig 25739 bp, 23 predicted proteins | sample MAT01_FD_187207 | JGI IMG/M metagenome (GOLD analysis project Ga0209591, IMG submission 187207) | Freshwater microbial communities from Lake Fryxell liftoff mats and glacier meltwater in Antarctica - MAT-01 (SPAdes) (version 2) | ecosystem: Environmental > Aquatic > Freshwater > Ice > Liftoff... | reverse complement strand
CTGTTGGCGGTGCACACCAATGAATTGGTCATCATCACGGATGCTAAGCAGCGCACCGTTTGGGTGAATCGCGCGTTTTCCAAGGCTTCTGGTTACACGCTGGAAGAGGTTCGCGGTCGCGTGCCTGGGCATTTTCTACAAGGCGCTGAAACGAATGCGGAGAGCGTCGCCACCATCAAGACCGGCCTGCATGCCGGTGAGGCCGTGCATGGCTTAGAGATTCTCAACTATTCGAAAGACGGCTCGCGCTACTGGGTGCAGCTGGACATCATGCCGATTGCCGATGCCCAGGGCAAGGTTGTACAGTTCATTGCGCTGCAGACGAACGTTACAAAGGTGCGCGAAGAGCGAATCAGCCGGGCCCAGCAAGCACGCTTCTACGCCGCGTTGATTGAGACCGCGCACGACGCCATCGTGGTGATCGACCCGCTGGGCACCATTACCCTCTTCAACCCCTCGGCTGAGCGCATCTTTGGCCATGCTGCCGGCGATATGATCGGCAAATCGCTTGATTTGATTTTGCCGCCATCTCAACGTGGCAGCACGCACGCGGCCAATATCCATTCATTCGATCGTTCCCAAGAACAATCCGGAACGATGGGCCGCCGCTCCGTCAGCGGCCTGCGTGCCAACGGTGAGATTTGTGACTTGCTGGCGTCAATTTCCAAAGTGGAGATCGATGGACAAACGCGCTTTGTCGCGATCCTGATGGATGTGACGCTGCAACGCCAACAGGAGTCGATCCGAAAGGCGCGCGACATGGCCGAATCGGCGAATCACGCGAAGTCGCTGTTTCTGGCGAACATGAGCCACGAACTGCGAACGCCGCTCAATGTCGTGATCGGGTTCAGCCAAGTATTGGCGCGCGTACCGGCAGTGTCGGAAGTCAAGAAGACCGTCGAGCGGGTCAACGCCATCGAGACGGCCGGCCGACACTTATTGGCCATGATTACCGACATTCTCGATCTGGCCAAGATCGACGTTGGAGCGCTAAGCGTATTGTTGGAGCCGATAGATTTGAATGACAGCGTGAGATCTTCGGCTGATCAGTTCGAGGCGTTCGCCGCTGAGCGCGGCATCACCGTTTCGGTGATCAATGAAGCGGTGGGTGTGGTTGTTCTTGCCGACCGTACCAGGTTGCGACAAGTGTTAACCAACCTCATCTCGAACGCCGTCAAGTACAACCGGAAAGGCGGCCAGGCAGCGGTGCAGATCAGCACGGATCGCGCTTCGATGCGGGCATTGGTGCGCATTCGCGATACGGGCATCGGGCTGACTACTAACCAACTCGTGCACATGTTTGAGCCATTTAACCGGCTGGGCGCGGAATCCCAAGCAATCGAGGGTAGCGGCATCGGGCTTGCATTAGTAAAGCGCCTGGTCGGCGCGATGCAGGGTGAGATCAGCGTGACCAGCGCGGTGGGCGTTGGCACTGAGGTGCTGCTTGCGCTCCCACTATCCGGCGAAACTGCCTTACCTGTTGCTGGTATGTCTGTCTCCGGTGTGCCGGTGTTGGCTGCGCGCACGACCGCCCAAGCCGCTGAGGTGCCGGTGTCCGGCAATGTTTTGTACATCGAGGACAATGTGCTGAATCAGGATGTGTTACGAAGCTTTGTGTCGGACTGGCCGGGCCTGCACCTGACCGTTTGCAACGACGGTCGTACAGGATTAAAACGCGCCACGGAGGGCGCGTTTGACCTGATTCTAATCGACATCAATCTGCCCGACATGAACGGCATTGACGTACTGCACGAGCTGCGCCGTGATGGCCTTCGACGTGGTATTCCGTGCGTCGCTGTCTCGGCAGTGGCGATACCGCACGAAGTCCACCGTGCAACTCAGGCAGGGTTCGACGGCTACATCACCAAGCCACTCGATTACGATCACTTTCGCGCCACCATTCGGTCGGCGCTGGATCGGTAGCGCGCACAGCCGCCCTTGTTGGCGCAGCCGCAGGTGGCGATGCGGCGGTCGCAGATGCAAAATTTGCAGGCAGCGGTGTCCCACCAGTGGGTTGATTAAATCGAAAAAGTCGTTTATCGGCGGGTGTTTTCAAGCAAAATGCGCTGAAACTGCCCGCCAATAGGGCAGTTTGCTTATCGGGAGCTTCTATAGACCTCAAAATTTTGTCTCCCCGGCCCCCGATTCAATCATTCGAGGGCCGGTATGACAGTAGTTTTTAGAAGTTCCCTCTCAAGCGTTGCGACTAAAACCGCACCGCGCAGAGGCGCGAGTACACTACCCTGCCGTTTGCAGATGTAGCCTTGCTGATGGCATGTGCGATTGGGTTCGTCCGCGACCGATTGGCCGCAACGCTATCGAATGTAATCGAACAGCGACATCTTGCTGGTCTGCGCATAGGCGGCCAGCGCCGCTTGCAGGCCGGTCTGCTGTGCAGAAAAACGTGACGCCGCCTCGGCATAATCCACGTCTTGCAGGCGGCTCAAGGTACTCGTATTTTCAAACTCGCGATCCAGCGAAACGTTGGCCGCCTGGTCGAGCGCGTTCATGCGCCCGCCAATTTCCGCGCGTTTGGCCAGCACCAAGTTGAAGCCCTGTTCCAGGGTGGATGCCGCCTGCCGTAGCCCATCGGATATTCTGGCGCGGTCCACATCAGTGAACGTACTCATGTTGAGTGCGGCAATGGCCTGATCGAGTGCGTCAAACACGCTCGATGTCTGTCCTTGCGTAATGACAAATTGATCGCCATTGATAGGGGTACCGGAAACCTCGACACGCATCCCGTCAACGCTGATGGCTTGGCCCGGCACGTATGGCTGCGAGGAAAGCACCGTATTGGTGTTCGTGTTGACAATATCGAGCGTCACCGATGAGGTAAATCTGATTGCGTACCCGTTGCCGGTCAGGACGGCCGGGTTGACAACGATACCGCTATCGATCTTGCCCGATCCCAGATTGGTCGCTGATGCGGCCGTCGCAAACGTGCCGTTGCCTTTCGCAACCGACATGAACAGGCCCTGACCGTCGCTGTTGGATTGGATCGCCAACCCCGGCCCGACCAGTACGCCGCGGGTGCCATTGTCGCCCGCGTAGGCGATTGCCGATCCGGACTGGTAGAACGGTGCCAGGCCACTTTGGAAGCCGGAGAACAGATACTGCCCATCCGCGCTGCGGCTATTGCCGAGCGCCACCAACTGGGCGCGCTGCGACGTTAACGCCACGGCAAGGCTGCGGCGATCCGCGTCTGAGTAGGCACCGTTGCCAGCGGCCACAAGAGTTTCGCGGGCCGCTGCGAGCACATCACCAACCGAGCCGACGGTCGATTCCAGTTGCCGCAATTCGCCGTTTAGAAATGACTGGTTCGCCGCAAACGAGGTTTGCATCGTCAGCGACGAGCGCGTGGTGGCGATTTGTGACGCATTGACCGGGTCGTCCGACGGCGTCGTCACCCTCTTGCCGCTGGACAACTCGGCTTGCGTGGCCAGCAGCCGACTCTGTGCTGCAGTGAGCAGTGCGCTGCTAGAGGCATGGGCAAAGGCAGTTCCGATACGCATATCAAGGCTCCTGTTGAGGCGCGGCGCTACCGACCGAGGTCAAGCAGCGTCTGAAAAATGGTTTGCGCGGTCGAGATGACTTTTGCCGAGGCTTGGTAGGCTTGCTGAAAGCGAATTAACTTGGCGGCCTCTTCGTCAAGATTGACGCCCGAGACGGACGCTTGATCCGCGAGCGCTTGGCTGAGCAACTTGTCTGCGACCGAGGAGCTGATTTCCAGCCCATTGGTGGTCGTCCCTATCTTGGCGGAAACCTCACCAAACGCTTGCGAGAAGGTCAGCCCGCCCAATGCGGCCTGGTCGGCGACAGCGGCGAGTGAAAGTGCATTACGGTTATCACCGGCGGCAGCGGATTGCCCGAACGAAAGCAGTCGCGGATCAGTCAGCGCCATGCTGATGCCGGCACCACCGTTGCGCACCGCCTGTAACTGAAAACTGTCGCCGGCATTCGGTGCGCCGGTCATGCTGATGGTCAAACCATCAAGGGTCAGCGGCAGCGTCGCGGACGTAGTGCGCGTGCCATCCTGCAGCCTCATGACGGCGTACTGGCTGCCATCGTAATCGACGCGATAGTCGCTCGCTTGCAGCGCGCTGCCGGTAGTAACTGCCACCGAAATACTCCCGGTGCCGGCGTTGAGCGAATTGGCAAATGCCTGCGGCGGCGCGAGCGTAAACAGCGCCTGGCCGATGCTGCCATTCATATTGGTACCAAGCTGATGCACACTGTTAAACGTCGTTGCCAGCGCGGTCGCCAACCGGCCAAGTTCGTTCTTGGCATCGACCAGATTGACTTCACGGAATTTTAATTGCCCGGTCAGCGCACCGCCATTCAAACTTGACGCGGCAATCTGAACGCTGCTGCTACCACTGCCGTTGCCGGTCGTGACACCGACGACCTGCCTCTGCGGCGCGCTCGGGTCAACGCCAATGGTCACTCTTGAGGCGGTACTCCCCACCACCAAGGCCGGGCCGCTGGACAGAAATACATTGAGGCTGCCGTCGGACTGCTCTAGGGTCGTGACACCGACTTGTTCGTTCAGCTGACGGATGATGTAATCGCGTTGATCGAGCAAATCATTGGCCGGCTGTCCGGACGCCTTTGAAATCGAAATCGCGTTGTTCAACGTGCCGACTTTCTGCGCCAAGGTATTGATCTGCGCGGCCGTGGCCCGCACGGCAAGATCGGTATTACGGCCGAGTTCGTCCAGCTGCCCGGCCGTCTGATTGAAACGCGATACCAGCTGTTGGGCGCTAGACACGACCGCCGCGCGCGAGGCCATGTCGGCTGGGCGCGACGACGCTTGCGTCAAGCTCGAGAAAAAGCGATCCATGGCCGAGCCGATACCCAAATCATCAGAGGCAAACAACTTGTCGACCGGCCGCATCAGCTGCGACTGTGTCGCCGCTTCAGACGACTGCGACTGTGTGAACTGCACCTGTCCATTGACTTGCTCATTGAATGCGCGGCGGATGGTTTCCACCGCGACGCCGCGACCGACGTAACCCCCCCCGGAAAACTGCCCCGGCATGGTGGTCAATACCGCTGCCTGCCGCGAATAGCCCGGCGTGTTGACGTTGGCCACGTTGTTGCTGGTGGCATTGAGCGCGGCATAGGCCGCCGCTAATCCAGAGGCTCCTACACTCAACAGTGACATGGTCTAGTTCCCGATTTCATATTGGCTATCTTGACGGCTATGCCTGATTCCAGCCGGCCGGCTCGCTGGTTTTAGAGCGCGCGATGGCGATGACATGGTTGATGGTGCGTGACAGCTTTTCGGCATAGCGCGGATCGGTCGCGTATCCCGCGCGCTGTAGCGAATTGGCGAAGCCTTCAACACTTCCGCTGCTACCGGCGACGGCGCTGTAGCGCGGGCTTTTCGTAATCAGCGACGCATAGTCTTTGAAACTGTCGGCGTAGGACGCATAGGCACGGAATTTTTCAACCGACTTTGTCGCCACGCCGTTGACGTACTCGGTGGTGGTGACACTGACGGTCGGGCCACTCCAGTTGGCGCCTGCCTTGATGCCAAACAGGTTATGACTGGTGGAACCATCGGTATGGCGAATTTCTTTCTTGCCCCAGCCGGACTCGAGCGCGGCCTGTCCGAGCATAAATTTGGCGGGAATCCCGGTCGCCGTTGCGGCCTCGCTGGCATGCGCTTTCATGCGGTCGAAAAACGCCGCCGCCTTATCCTTGATATCGCCGGTCTGGGCGACTCCGCCAACGGGTGACGCGGAAACCGACGTGTCACCTTGCTGGCTGATCTTGCGCAATCCCGCCGTGTCGGCAAACCGCACAGAAAGCTGTCTGTTTTGGGTACGGCCGGCCTCTAGGGCCGGCATACCGGTTGTTGCGCCAAGCGCAGTTACTTTTTCTGATGCGACAGCGGGCCCTGCCGGCGCAGTTTTCTGCTGTGCGCCAAGTTGACGTGCGATGACATCAGCGAGGCCCGTTCCACGCGCCGCCATTTTCTGTGCGAATTGTTGGTCAAGCATGCCGGTGTACATATCGCCAGCGCTCGAACTCATCATGCCCTCCTTGGGCGAGGCGTCACGCATGGACTTCATCAGCATGTTCATGAACAGCACTTCAAACTGCTTTGCGGTTTCTTTAATCGCGCCAGGATCGCGTGCGTTGGCCGAGCGTTTCAGGTCCCCGAGCGATTTGGCGTCGATGGCGAGTGTCTGGTCGTTGGTGGCGATATTTCTCATGGGTAATCAGACATCAGATGACTTCGAGTTCGGCCTTGAGCGCGCCTGCCGATTTCATGGCCTGCAGAATGGCGAGCAAGTCCTGCGGGTTGACGCCGATGGAATTAAGCGCCCTCACCACGTCGGCCAGTTTGGCCCCGCCCTCGAGCAGCATTACCTGCCCCGGCTCCGATTTGACCGAGATCTCGGCCTTCTCGGTGGCCACAGTCTGCCCTTGACTGAACGGCGCGGGTTGGCTGACCTGCGGCGTCGAATTGATCGTCACCGACAGATTGCCATGTGACACAGCGCAAGCTTCGAGTGTGACCATACGATTCATCACCACTGACCCAGTACGAGCGTTGATCACGACACGAGCCGCAGGCGCTACGCTTTCCACGTCAAGGTTTTCAAGGTCAGCCATGAACGCCACGCGATCATTGGCGTTCTGTGGAAACTTGACCTGTATAACGCGGCCATCGAGCGGCGTCGCACTACCGGGGCCCATGCGGCGATTAACGGCCTCCGCAAGCTTGCTGGCAGTCGAAAAATCTGCCGTGTTTAGCTCGAGATGGAGCGACTCGGATGTCGCGAACGGCGAGGCGACCGCACGCTCGACCGTCGCACCGGCGGGGATGCGGCCGGCATTGAGCTGATTGATCTGGACTTTACTGCCGCCTGCGGAAGCCCCTGCACCAGCGATGATGACGTTGCCCTGTGCCATGGCATAAATCTGACCATCCGCGCCTTTTAACGGTGTCAGCAACAATGTGCCGCCGCGCAGCGACTTGGCGTTACCGAGCGATGACACAGTCAGGTCGATCTGCTGCCCTGGTTTAGCGAAGGGTGGCAAGTTGGTCGTTAGCATCACCGCGGCAACGTTGCGTAACTGAAGGTTGGTGCCGGGTGGTAGTTGCACGCCAAGTTGCGACAGCATGTTGGTCAGGCTCTGTACCGTGAACGGCGTTTGCGTGGTCTGATCGCCAGAGCCATCCAGACCGACCACAAGGCCGTACCCAATCAGCTGGTTCATGCGAACGCCCTGCACGCTCGCGAGGTCCTTGATGCGCTCGGCTTGTGCGCTGTTGACCTTTGCGCCGAACGCGAACACTACGACTGCGGTGATAAGAAAAGCCTTCATGAGTTTGGGTGGGGTCAGCATTAACAGTCCTCAGAACGGAAATGCATTGAGGAAAAAGCGTTGCAGCCAGCCCATACGCTGCGCTTCATCGATATAGCCTTTGCCGCGATACTCTAAGCGGGCGTCTGCAACCTGCGGCGACTGCACGACGTTACCAGCTTGGATGGTCTGCGGATTGACCACGCCCGAGAAACGAATCGTCTCGGTGTTGTGGTTAATACCGATTTGCTTTTCACCAGCGACCACCAAATTGCCGTTCGGCAGCACGCCAACCACCGTCACGGTCAGCGTTCCGGTAAAGGTGTTGTCATTGGCGGTCTCGCCCTTGCCTTCGAACGTATTGGCTGCGTTAGCCGCTAGCTGAGCACCGAGGAAGGATTTACCGGGTAACCCGGCGAGTGTTGGAACAGCGGCTTTGGTGTCCGAACTCTTTGCCGAGCTTGATTTCGACGAGCGGGATGCACTTGTTTTTTCGACGATGGCAACCGTGAGAATGTCACCGATCCGACCGGGCTTTTGATCCTCGAACAACGGCCGCGCGGCATTCGTGGTCTGGAAAATTGCGCCATTCAACTCTGGCTGTGACACGATTTGCTGCGGTGTCAATGAGGTCGGCAGCTTGATATCCACGCGCGGCTCGATGTGCGAGCAGCCGGCCAGAAACGCCGAACATATAAGGAAAAACATCAATACCAAAGCGCCGCTGACCAACGTGCGCCATGCAGCGAGTAGGCGCGGTGGCAACGGTGTCTGACTAGCGCGTGATGAGCGCAAATTGTGCATGTCCATGAAGACGCTTCCGGAATTGAGCTTGCTATTACTTTAGCCAGCCGGAGCACATTTCAACGCGGGATAAGCGGGGGAAAACGCCCTGAATTCCTGCCTTGCGAAGCGCCGAAATGCGCGGGAGTGGATGCGCTTGGCCGAACGACTTCGCGCATCGGCCACTACTCTGCTCACGGGACGGCCCGGGTCAGGCCGCGGGTCGGCTTCCCCGCGCAGGCAAAGCCGACGGAGCAATCGACGTCTATATCTGTGCCAGCTTTTGCAGCATCTGATCGGAAGTCTGAATGGCCTTGGAGTTGATCTCATAGGCGCGCTGTGTCTGGATCATCGATACCAGTTCTTCTACAACATTCACGTTGGAGGTCTCTACATAGCCCTGACTCAGGGTGCCGTGTCCACTCGCGCCGGGGTTCGCGGTATTTGGTGAACCCGATGAGGCTGTTTCGACAAATAAGTTCTGCCCCACCGCGGACAAACCACCGGCGTTGACGAAATTGGCCAGCTGGATTGTTCCAACCTGTGTGGTCGCAGCGCTACCAGGAAGCGTCACTGACACCGTGCCGTCTTGGGCGATGGTGACCGATTGCGCAGTCGGTGGAATGGTGATGGCCGGGCTCATCGGGTAGCCGTTCGAGGTGACGAGTTGCCCCTGCGAGTCGAGCCTGAACGAGCCGTCGCGCGTATAACCAGCGGTGCCATCGGGCATCTGCACTTGGAAAAAGCCGTTGCCGTTGATGGCCATGTCGAAATTGTTGCCTGTTTGCTGCAGATTGCCCTGTGTGAAGACACGGGACGTCGCCACTGGCCGCACACCGGTACCGAGTTGCAGCCCGGTCGGCAGGTTGGTCTGTTGGGATGACTGCGCACCGGGCTGGCGGATGTTTTGATAGAGCAAGTCCTCAAACACCGCCTTGGAGCGCTTAAAACCAGACGTGTTGACGTTGGCCAGGTTGTTGGCCAGCACATCCATCTGTGTCTGCTGAGCATCAAGCCCGGTTTTTGAAATCCATAGTGACCGAATCATCGTATTACTCCTCTACTAGCCGTTGGGTTGCAGCAACTTTGCCGAGTCACGGGAATTGGACTCGGCGTTCGATATCGTTTTCATTGACAGCTCGTACTGACGCGCAAGGGCGATCATGCCCACCATCGTCTCAACCACATTGACGTTGGAGGCTTCTATCGAGCCACGCACCACGCGAACATTCGGATCGGCATCGGCCTGCGCACCACCGCGCACGCGAAACAGGCCATCAGTGCTTTTGGCAAGCGTTTCGGTCGCTGGATTCACCAACTTCAGGCGTCCAACGGTATTGCCGTTGCGCGCGTTGCCAGCGACAAAGGCGCTGATGGTGCCGTCGCGGCCAATCTCGATCTTCGCGTTTTCCGGGACGGTAATCGGGCCGCCATCACCGAGTACGGTAAGGCCGGATCTGGTGCGCAAGATGCCGTCGCCACCGACATTGAATCCTCCGTTGCGGGTGTAGCCCTCGCTACCGTCACGACCTTCGACGGCGATAAAGCCGTCACCGTCGATCGCAACATCGAGATCGCGGCCAGTCTCTTGAATGGCACCGTGCGAAAAGTCCGCCCCCGGGGTTGATGACACCACACTCACGCGAGCACCTAGCATCGCGCCCTGGCCCTGCAAGGGTACTGCACGCATGGCGTCAAGATCAGCGCGAAAGCCGACCGTGGACGCGTTGGCGAGATTGTTGGCAAGTGTTTCCTGCCTCACCATTAGCTGCCGCGCACCCGCCATGGCGGTGTAGATCATGCGGTCCATAAGGGCTCCTGCTCGAAGTTGCTATTCAGCGTTATTCAGGATTAGCGAAGATTCACCAGCGTTTGCAATACCTGATCTTGCGTCTTGATCGTTTGCGCGTTGGCCTGATAGTTACGCTGTGCGGTAATCATGTTGACGAGCTCGGAGGTCAAATCGACGTTTGACTCCTCGATCGCACCCGATTGGAGTAGGCCCATGTTGGTTGATCCCGGCACGCCGATCAGCGGGCTGCCGGATGAAGCGGACTCCACCCACAGATTTCCACCAATCGGCGCGAGCCCCTGAAGATTGGCAAACGACACCAACGCAATCTGCCCCTGAACCTTTGACTGGCCGTTTGAGTAACGGCCCGTGACAACGCCGCTCTCATCGATCGCGAGGCCACTCAACTTTCCCGCCGCATAGCCATCTTGCGTTGCTGAGTTGACGCCGAATGCGGAACCGAACTGCGTGGTACCGGTGAAGTCGAGCGGTACGCCGGCGGGGAAAGTCGCGCCGTTGGTTGGTGTCAGTACAAGACTGTAGGGCACTGCCGAGGTCGCCGTATCGAGGGTGCCATCAGTATTGAAGGTGAGTTTTCCGACGGTGCCGGCGCCAACTTGGACGCCGTCGAGAGCGGCATAGACATCCCACTCATTTACGGTCGCTGTTTTGACCAGATAGGTCGACAGCGCGTGGGCATTTCCCTGGCTGTCGTAGACGTTGATTGAAGTTGCGCTGGTATACGTTGCCGCGTCGCTTGGTGAGAAGGCACCGGCCGGTGCCGTCTTGCGCGAATCCAGATTCATCGTCAAGCTAATCTTGCTGGTGGAGTTGGGAGCGATGTCCGCAGATGAAATTTGTAAATCTGCCGGCGCGCCGGTCGTCAATCTTCCGGTGGCATCGACCGGAAATCCGCTGACCCGTGCACCGACGCCAGTCACGACATATCCGTTCTTGTCAATTTGGAACTGTCCATTTCGGGTATAAGCAATCGAGCCGCTGGTGGATACCCGAAACATCCCCCCCCCGTTAATGGCGATGTCAAGCGGGCTGTTGGTGGTGGTAAGGTTGCCTTGTGAAAACTGCTGCGTGATCGCGGTGACATTCACCCCCAGACCAACCGAGCCTTTGCCGGAGGACGCGACAGTGTTGGCATACAAATCGGCAAACTCCGCGCGGCCCTGCTTGAAACCGACTGTGTTCGCGTTGGCGATGTTGTTGCCGATCACGTCAAGATTGCGGGCGGCGGCGTTAAGACCTGATAGACCTTGTTGAAAGCTCATGATTTGCTCCGAAGAATGTGGTTTGGAAAATTACAGAATTGTCTTGATCGCATCCATCGCGATGGTTGCACCGCCGGCCAGCGTGAGTCGCGGCCCGGCTGGATTTGGAATTACGCCACTGATACGCTCCACCGCAAATGTGCCCACACTGCCTTGCTGGCCGCCGAGCGTGCCGGTGACGTTGAAGGTGTAGGCGCCGGGCACCGCCGTTCCACCGGTCGTTTTTCCGTCCCACACAAACGTACGGATACCCGGCGTATTCGGCTGTGAGATGGTGGCGACGAGGGCGCCTTGTGCGTCACGAACTTCGACCTTCACATTGGACATTCCATTTGGCAATTCAAAGCCGCCGCGTGCCGGCGTCTCACCACCGAACGTCAGATTGTTGCCGTCGATCAGCACCTCTTTGCCGGTCAAGGTGCCGGCCTGCATGACCTGGATTTGGTTGAGCATTGCGCCCATCGTGCCATTCAGTTTTTCGATGCCTTGGACGGTGCTTACCTGCGCCATCTGGCTGGTCATCTGGGCGTTGTCAAGTGGATTCAGCGGGTCTTGGTTCTTCAACTGCGCGACAAGAAGTTTCAGAAAACGCTCGCCGGCGTCTTCGGCTTTCTTGGCGACGCTGCCGGTCCCGGTAACTGCGGATGACTTGGAAATTCCTGCTAATTCGATGCTCATGTTGGTCCTCGTTAGCTGCCCATGGCAATGGTCTTCGCCAGCAGGTTCTTGGTGGTATTCATGACTTCGACATTGTTCTGGTAGGCGCGCGAAGCTGAGATCATGTTGACCATTTCGTCGATCACGTTGACGTTTGGCATCGTCACATGGCCCGACTCATCCGCCATCGGATTCTTCGGGTCAAACATCTTGCGTCCTTCAGCGTCACTTTCGATCACCTGTGCGACGCGTACGCCGGCTGAAGCCTGATCGTTGGCGTCCGTGAGTTGCGTTTGGAAGATCACCTGTCGCGCCCGGTAGGCTTTGCCATCCGGTCCCGAGATGCTGTCGGCGTTTGCAAGGTTGGACGCAATCGTATTCAGTCGCACGTTCTGCGCACCGATCGCGGAGCCTGATACACCAAATACTTTGAATAGAGACATGATCGCTTACCCGCTTTCTTGTTGCGTGACGTGTTGGCCGGATTGAACAGCCAACAGCTGCTATTGACCGTTGATTGCCATACCCATTGACTTGATCTGACCGTTGAGAAAACGAAGCGAGGCTTCATACCGAACTGCGTTTTCCGCAAAGTTCGCCGTCTCCTGATGTACTTCAACCGTGTTGCCGTCAAAGGCGCCCTGCACCGGCTGGCGATATTGCAGTGGAGTGCCCTTGGCGCCTAGCGATAACGTTGACAATGTGCCGGCCGCCACATGACGACTATCGGTGGTGGCTAAAGATCGCGGCATCGCGGCCGATGACGTACTACCGGGTGAGGCGATGTCGCGGGTTGCATTACCCAGCGCTTCGCGGAAATTGAAATCGCGCGCTTGGAAATTCGGCGTGTCGGCGTTGGCAATGTTGGCTGCGATAACACGCTGGCGCTCACTGCGAAGCTTCAACGCTTCGGCATTGAAATCTATCTGCGAGGTAATCCGGTTAAGCATTGTTGTCTCCATTGCCGATCCCAAAACGGATGCTTGGGGATGGCGGCGCAATACAGCTAGTGGAGCCGATTATGGAGAGCCGCCGAGAACGCGAACCTCGGAAAAGCGGCTGCTTTTGTGGGCTTTTCCCAAATTTCCCCGCCAACTAGCAGGCATAGACTGCCGCATCAGTTCATTTCGGGATGCGCCCGAAATTTTGCAGCATCGTTATGGGAAGCCGCCAATGAAACCAGCGCCGATCACTGTCAAGAAGCCACGCAACTTATTGATTACATACATTTTTATCGCAAGCTTCATGTCGATGGGCGTGTCTGCCAGCCAGCCGCAGATTGGCCCGGGCCCGCTTGAAGCCGAACTCCAGAAGTTCATTGCGGAGCAAACCAGCCGCATGACCGGACGGATTGAAGTGGAGTTTGGCCAGATCGACCCGCGCTTGACGCTTGCACCGTGCGCCAGAATCGAGCCGTACCTCCCCGCCAGCGCCCGGCTATGGGGCAAAACCAACATCGGACTCAAGTGTGTTTCGGGAGCCTTCTGGAATGTATCGCTACCGATTCACGTCCGGGTTTTCGGCACCGCGCTGGTCACAAACCGTAACGTCCAGGCGGGGCAAGCGCTGCTTCGAGAGGATTTTGTCGAGCAGGAACTCGAGCTTACGCGCGACCACGGCAGGCCCGTCTACGACCTCGCTGCGCTTGAGAACAAGACACTTTCCCGAAGCATCGGCAGCGGCGTGATCCTTCGCGAGGAGTGGATGCGCTCGATTCCAGTCATCCAAAGTGGCGATCAAGTCAAAGTCATCGCCATCGGCGCGGGCTTCAGCGTGACCTCCGAAGGGCAGGCGATCAGTAGCGCGGTCGAGGGGCAGGTGGTCAGGGTTCGCGCCGAGAGCGGGCGCGTCGTGACCGGCGTTGCCCGTCCGGGCCGCATCGCCGAAATCAGGCTTTAAGCAAATGTCCGTATTCTTTCTCCCCACCCTAAAGATTCCCGGCGCGCTGCCGAAGAACGTTCAATGCTGCGTCCAAATGACGCAAACCCCTCAGGAGTAACACCATGTCCATCTCCAAGCTATCTGGATTTGCCAGCGCAGCACAGTTCGAATCCAACCCGAAAGTCGCCCCGGAAAAAGCCAAGACGGTCGCCACCGAGACATCTGCCGCCACCGCGAGCCCGGTCAAGCTGTCACCGCTATCGGAGAAACTCAAGGCGCTGTCCAAAGAGTACGCGGCGAGCAATGCGTTTGACGAAAAGAAAGTCGAGGAACTGAAGAACGCCATAGCTAAAGGTACGTTCAAGGTAAACGCTGAAGCCGTCGCAGACAAGCTCATTGCGGACGCCCAGCAACTCATTAAAACGAACGGAGTCTAGCGTCATGAATGTTCAACAATCCCGGTCGTCCTCGACGCTGCGCGACTTGCTTCAAATCGAGTATCGAACGCTGTGCCAGTACGTCGAACTCGCCGAGCACGAGAACGACGCGCTCGCGGAATCAGACCCTGAATCAATTGCGACACTGGCCGAGCAGAAACTCAAGCTCCTCAACCAACTCACCAGCGCTCGCGATGCGACCAAACGCGAACTCGGCGAACCAATCTCAGTCACTGAGCTTGGCGACCGTCTGCGGATTGCCGGGCCGGGAACCAGAGAAGTCTTCGAGCTGATCCTCGCGAAGGCACGCGAGGCGATGGAAATCAACCGTATCACCGCGCGCTTGATTGCCCACCAGACCCGCCGCTTGCAACAGCGCCAGGCCGCCATCAGCGGTGCCGGAATCAATCCTGCCGATGGCTATGGCGTGACCGGTTTCCAGAATCTGCGCAGTGGCTATGGCTCCATCGGACGTGCCTGAACGCATCAACCGTCCCCCAACCAAACAAGCTCGGTAGAAGCGTGGCGTAACCGGACTTCGCAAAATGCTGGCAACGGCGACCGAATGTCCTCTCCTTGCCGGGTTGCCACTTAAGAACTTACGGATTACAGATGGAAGTCGCGCTAAGAAAACCAACAATCGAACCCATGCAGGTCAATTCGCTCGGCACCGACCCTGAACTCGTCGAACTCCAACTGGCCAGTGAGCAAATTGCGCGCGATCTACGTTTGCCGCCGTGCCCGAGCATTATCGAAGAGTTTTCCCGCCTCATGTACGATGAGAATGCCGATCTGCGCAAGCTTGGCGACATGGTGGGTAAGGACCTGGCGCTCGCCGCCAGCATACTCAAAGCCGTCAACTCACCACACTACGGGCTGCGCCGCGAAACCACCAACTTGCAGCATGCGGTGACCATCATTGGGCTAAAGAATACGTCATGCCTGATTGCGCGTCTGATGATCCGCCAGGCGTTTTCGTCCAAGTCGGGCCGCTTGATGCAGGACTTCTGGAACGACTCGGCACGCTCATCTGAAATCGCCAGTCAAATCGCGCCGTCAATCCGCTCGCTGGATACCGAGGTGGCGCGTACCTATGTTTTGTTTCGCAATGCCGGGCAAGCGGTCATGATCAACAAGTACGACGCTTATGCGCCGTATGTGACGGCACACCACGCCGGACTGGCGCTGAGCGCGATAGAGTCAGAAAAAGCTGAGTTTGAAAACTCACACAACCAGATTGGCTACGTGCTGGCCAAAGACTGGTGCCTCCCGGAAATGATGGCGTTGGCAATCTACTTTCATCACGACGCAAAGTACTTCTCATCGTCACATGCACCCGCTGCAATTCCAATCAAGCGCCTTATCGCCTTCGGGTTTTTGGTGGATCAGCTGTATGCGCTGAGCCGTGGCGATACGGTGATTGATGGCTGGGCGGAAATCGAGCCACAGCTGCTGAAGATTCTGGCCATTACCCCCGACAACATCATGGAGTTCGCACAAGCCGTCTGCGGCGATGCGGAAATTGCGCAGATCCGCTAGCCAACCGCGAAGGATCCCTTCTTTTCCCGCCACTAGAGAAGCTCTCTTCCTGCTCCATCAACAACCGCAATGCAGAAGTACGTAGGTTGGGCTGGCGTTCTACCAAGCCCAACAGTCAGCCTAGTTGCAGTCGCCGATGTTGGGTAGATGACACTTGCCCTACAGTGCTTCTGTTGCAATCGTTGTCCCAGAAAACTGAAAAACGAATAGTTCGCGAACAAAATGAAGTACTGCACCAGAACCGTCGCTTCCCAAACGTTGTTCCACCCACGACACTGCCCCGAACTGTCCATGCCGCCATGCTGAAACAGATCCCCGTCAAATCGCTTGTGCCAGGCATGTTCGTCGACTTGTCAGACCTGGCGTGGTTGGATCACCCGTTTCTGAAGCGGCAATTCCTGATCGACACACGTTCGAGCATCGATAAACTCTCCGAAGCTGGATTGTCAACGGTATTCATCGACACCAGCCGCGGGGCCGATCTGGAACAAGCGGCCGCCATTCAATCCCTACCAACGCCGACACCACAACCGGTAGCAGTTGTTGCAGCTGCAGATCCGCTCACCGAGACGACGTATGCCGAGGAACTGACTACCGCCCGCGGAATCCACCACCGCGCATCGGAAGTCATTAAAGAGTTCATGGCCGATGCGCGGATCGGCAAGTTGGGTGACCTTCAGGAAATCGGCACGCTGGCCGGCGAAATGGTGCAATCCATCACCCGCAACCACAGCGCGTTGGTGTCACTCACCTCGCTCAAGCGTCAGGACGAATACACGTTCATGCATTGCGTCAGCGTCGGCATCTTCATGATCAGCCTGGGGCGCCAGCTTGGCCTCAGCGTGGCACAGCTCAGGCTGCTTGGTGCGGGCGGATTGATGCACGATGTTGGTAAGGCCCAGATACCGTTGGCAATTCTCAACAAGCCTGGTTCACTCGATGATGATGAGAGCCGTCTGATGCGATCGCACCCACAGATAGGTTATGACGCCCTCCTCGCGACTGGCTTCACCGAAAGCGCAGTGCTGGACGTGGTGCTGCATCACCATGAAAAGCTTGATGGTACCGGATACCCCGACGCCATCAGCGGCGATGCACTCACTTTGTTTGCCCGCATTGCCGCCGTGGCAGACGTCTATGACGCAATCACGTCGAACCGGGTTTATCACAGCGCCATGCAGCCGACAGCAGCACTGCGGCTGATCCGCAAACGCGCTGGGTACGACTTTGATTCAACCGTTGCCCAAGCGCTGATCAAAGTCGTCGGCATTTATCCCATCGGTTCGCTGGTCAGATTGTCCTCGCGTCGACTTGCCATCGTCACCGAACAGAACGCGGAGAACACCACCAGACCGCGCGTACTGGCTTTCTTCTCAACTAGTAACAAGTCGTACATCGAGCCTGAACCAATCGACTTGGCCGTTAGCGACGATGCAATTGAGTCGGACGAAAGCCCGGCGGCCTGGGACGTCGACCTCCGACGATTCTGGCATTTATAACGCCCTCGGGCTCATCGCCAGCGGGATCCACCGTTACTTTATGGCCGCTCATGGACCAGCTCACCAGTCCTTGAGTTTCCCGCGCAGACGTGCCACCGCCTGACTGTGCAACTGGCAGACACGCGATTCGGTCACGCCCATGACGGCGGCAATCTCTTTCATATTCAGATCCTGCTCGTAGTACAGCCCCATCAACATCCTTTCACGCTCCGGCAGCCCTTCAATGGCGTTGACCAGCGACAGCTTGAAACGTTTGTCCGCAAGCATCAACGCCGGATCTGACGACGAATCGCCTGCGCCACGGCTCAGAAAGTCTTCGCCGTCATCTCCCACATCCGACTCATCATAGTAGAACAGCTGCGCACCCTTGGCGTCGGATAATAACTCGTGGTATTGGGGTAGATCCATTCCCAGCTCGCGCGCGATTTCTGACTCATTCGGGACTCGGCCATTGCGATGTTCGAGCTTGGTGATGGCGCTCTCGATGGTACGTTGGTTACGCCTGACACTACGCGGCATCCAGTCGCCGGCCCGCAATTCGTCCAGCATCGCCCCGCGAATTCTCTGGCTGGCGAACGTTTCGAATTTGGCGCCATGGTCATCCTCAAACCGTTCGGCCGCATCCATGAGCCCGATCATTCCGGCCTGGATCAAGTCGTCGACATCGACATTGGCCGGCAGTTTTGACAGCATTTGGTGCGCGACCCGCTTCACCAGCGGCGCGTATTGGGAAACGTATGTTTCACGATTCAGAGAACCGGTTCTTGTATACATTTGCATTGCTCCTAATCTGAAAGCTCAGAAAACTCGGCCAGTTGCCAATTAGCGATGTCCACCGCGATACGCAAGAACGCGGACTTTGCAGGGTTAGCCTCGCCGCGGAAGACATGCCCGAGTGCTGCGGTGGCACGTTTAATCATCGGATCCTTCGGCACAACGCCGGCCAGCGCGAGGTGCGCATGAAAATATCGCGCGGCAGTGTCCGCAAGCCGTGCATAGCTGTCATGCGCGTTGGCATCTCGCTCAACGTTGTTGATCAGAATGCGGAATCGGTGGCAGCCGTGGTCCTCTGACAATTTCTTCAGACTTGTGTAAGTCGCTTTGATCGATTCCGGATCGTCGTTCTGGACAAACAGGACATCCGATGAAGGCCCCAGCAGTTGCGCGATCGCGGTCGGAGAAGTTGCCACAAGCACCAGATCGACCGGCGTTGACAGCCGACCGAACGCGCCAAAGAGGTCATCTGCCGGCGAGCCAGACTGAATGAATTCATCCAGCCCCTTGGTTGCCGGCAGCACCAGAAATTCCGGTGTTCTCAGGATGGTCTCTGGAAACGTCCGCTCGCCACTTAGCAAGTGCAGGAGTTCGTACTTGGCCTTTAAGCCGAGCGCGGGCGCCACCATTGTCCGGCCCGCATCAATCACCACAACCCGCAATCCAATGCTGGAAAGTGCGGCTGCGAGATTGACCACGCAGCTGGTATGGCCAGTCCCCCGGGCGGCGAACGTCACCGGCAAAACGCGGATGCGCTTGCGCCCGATGGTACGCAGCCCGGCTGCCTGACCAGAGGCAGCGTCTGGCCGCGATACGGTATCAAGCACCTCTTGCTCCCGCCGCCGCAATAACACCTGCCGGAATTGACGCAATTCGCAGCTCGTCTTCGCTCATCTGAAAGGCCGGCGAAGCGTTGACCTTGAGCGCACGATGGACGAGTAGTGCCGCATTGGCGGCGTGCAAATCTTCAGGTACCCGCTGCCCGTTGGCCACGCTGTCGAGCAGCAGCTTGTGTCGAACGCATACGTCAACGATGCCGCCCAGTTTTACCGCCTCGTCGATCTTGGTGATAATCGCGCGATTGCAGCGCGGCCCGCGCCAGGTCGACACCACGTCGTCAAGCGTCTCGATCTGGGATGAAGCGTTAAGAATCAGAACGCGCTCGATGCCCGCGCCCATCAGCATTGATAGCTGTTCGTCAAGCTTGGGGTCGCGCTGCGGGACACCTATCGTATCGATCAGAATCAGATGCTTACCGCGCATGCCGTTCAGCAAATCATTCAAGCTTGCCGCATCGTGCGCCAAATGTACCGGGCAACCGAGCATGCGACCGAAGCTGCGCAGTTGCTCGTGCGCACCAACGCGGTAGTGATCGACGGTAACCAGACCAACATTCTTTGCGCCAAAACGCATCACCGCGCGGGCGGCGAGTTTCGCCGTCGTCGTCGTCTTGCCGACACCAGTAGGCCCGACCAAGGCAAAGATCCCGCCGCGTTCAACGATACTCTCGCCCGCGCGACACACCTTAAGATTTTGATTGAGTGCCTGGCTGATCCATTCGCTGGCGACACTGTCTTCAGTACGGGGCGGCATTTTTTCGATCAACGTGCGGGCAAGAATCGGCGACAAGCCTGCATGCAGCAGGCGTGCGAGGACTTTGGACTGCACCGGACTGCGGCGCGTGCTATCCGACCACGCAATCTGTGATAACTGATCTTGCAACAGCCCCTTCATTGACCTCAATTCAGCGATCACATCGGGCCCGGCAGATCCGAGGCCGTCCATGCCACGGGCAAACGCCTCGCCATGGTTATCCGATTCAACCTCGGTTGTCTGCGTGCGCGGTTTGCCAGCCGGCGTCAGGCGCGCCGCCGGCTCTTGTCTCTGCATACGCGGCGGCTCGCTGCCGCGTTGTTTGTTCGTCCATGCGGCGACATGTCCCGTATCATCGTCAAAAGGCGATGGCTCCGGGTTTTCAAGTTGGGCGCTGAACACGGATTCGTATTCTGCGGCGGCGCGCGCGGACGCGCTTCGGCCGGTGGCACGTGCCAGCATCGTCGCCGAAGGCGGCACATCGTCCGGCCGCTTCGCGCGACGCAGATAGCTTTCAAAGGACTCCGGTTCGTCCGCGTCGTGCCGGGGGCGCGCCGTCGCGGCCCGCTTTGGCGCGGCGCTATCAGCCGATTCGACCAGACTATCCATCGCGTTTCCCGCCATGGCGAGTATCTCGACCCCGCTTGCGGTGGTGCGGTTTGAGATGATCACGGCCTCTTCACCGAGGGTGGCCCGCACTTCCTTCAGTACGGCGCGCGATGACTTGCCATGGAATCGTTGTACGCTCATGAATTTGCTCCTAATACGGTTTCAACGCGGATGGTGCTGGTGTCTGGAATTTCGGCGTGGGCGATGACGCGCAAACGCGGCGCGACGCGCTTCAGTAGTCTTGCAAGCGGGACACGCAAGCGGTCGGGAACGAGCAGCACCGGGGGTAACCCGGCCTGCTCCTGGCGGTCGGCCAGGTCCGCGGCCTGCTGGAAGATAAGCTCGGCAAGCCCTGGTTCAAGCACAAACGCTGCATCTCCGCCACCGCCAAGCGCCGACAGCAACATGCGTTCGATATCAGGGTTGAGGGCGATCACACCCAGGTCGCCGCTGCGGCCATATATTTGCTGCACGATGGAATGGCCGAGAGCGATACGACACGCGGCAACCAACTCGGCAGGATCCTGTGTTCGTGGCGCAACTGCAGCCAGCACTTCAACAATTGTCCGCAAATCGCGGATATGTACGGCCTCTTCAAGCAGCGACTGCAATACTTTTTGGAGTACCGACACCGACACCAGCTTTGGTATAACGTCATCCAGCAACTTGGGCGAGATCTTGGAAAAATGCTCGATCAACTCCATCGTCTCGGACCTGCCGAGCAGCTGCGCCGCCTGCGAGTGCAGCACCTGCGACAAGTGCGTGGCAATAACGGTGCTGGCATCGACAACGGTATAGCCGGACAGCTGGGCCGTCTCGCGCTGCTTGCTATCAACCCAGATTGCGGGTAACCCGAAGGCCGGGTCTTTGGCAGCGGTTCCTTCGATATGCGCAGTCGCATGTCCCGGATTAATTGCCATCAACATTCCCGGGTACACCTCGCCCTCGCCCATCACCACGCCCTTGACGGTGATGCGATACATCGACGGCTTCATCTCCAGGTTGTCCTTGATATGCACCTGCGGCGGCAGAAAACCGACGTCTTGCGCGAATTTCTTGCGTATCGCCTTGATACGCTTGAGCAACTCACCGTCTTGTCCCTTGTCAACCAAGGCAATGATGCGATAACCGACTTCCAGACCAAGCTGATCCACCGGCTGCAGATCTTCCCAAGTCGCCTCAGCATTCAGACTAGGGCCAACCGTTGCCTGTTCCGCAGCAACGACCGTCTGCGCAGCCTTGACGCGGTTCAGCTTGTGCATGTACCAAGCTGCACAGGCGCAGCACAATGCCATCAGCAGAAACACCAGATGCGGCATTCCGGGAATGACACCCAATACGCCCAGCACACCGGCGCTGATACCGAGTGCCTTCGGCACGGAGAACAGTTGGCGGATCATCTGTCCGCCGACGTCTTCACCATCCTGGCCGCCGACGCGGGTCACAATTAGACCTGCGGCAATAGATATGATCATCGCCGGCACGGCCGCGACCAGTGCATCGCCGATCGCCAGCAAGATATAGACCTCGGCGGCCTTGGCCACCGGTAGTCCGTGCCAGGCCATTCCGATCACCATGCCGCCGATCAAGGTAATGAACAGAATCAGGATGCCTGCAATAGCGTCGCCGCGAATGTACTTTGACGCGCCGTCCATCGCGCCGTAAAAGTCGGCTTCGTCTGCCGTTTCACGACGACGCTCACGCGCTTGGTTCTGATCAATGGCACCGGCATTGAATTCTGCGTCGATTGCCATCTGCTTGCCGGGCAATGCATCCAGCGTAAATCTTGCAGATACTTCCGCAATACGGCCTGCGCCCTTGGTAATCACAATGAAGTTGATCACCATCAGAATCGCGAACAGGATGATGCCCACGGCGAAGTTGCCGCCGATCATGACGTGACCAAAGGATTCGATGACCTTGCCGGCAGCGCCGGGGCCAGTATGTCCATCCGTCAGCACCACGCGCGTGGAAGCCACGTTCAACGAAAGACGCATCAAAGTAGTCAACAGCAGCACCACCGGGAAAACCGCAAAATCGAGTGCGCGCTTGGTGTAGGCCGTGACCATCAACACCACCAGCGACAACGCGATATTGAACGTGAACAGAACGTCGAGCAGCATCGCTGGCAAGGGCAACATCATCATTGCCAATATCGCCAGTACAAACGCAGGAATCCCGAGCGCCTTGAGTGGCAGACCTTCGATACCGAATTTCTGCAACGAGTTCTTCATCGCCAGCATCATCTTGGCACCTCATGAAAATCCATGCCGGCCGGTACGTCAATGTTTTGCGGCGGCTGAGGCATGTTTGAGGCATCGGTACCCGCGCGACGCAACTGGAAGACATAGGCGAGCACTTGCGCGACCGCCTGATAGAGGTTGGCAGGAATTTCCTGCTCGAGTTCAGTGTGACGGTATAGCGCACGCGCCAACGGCGGTGCCTCGAGCAATGGAATCTTGTGCTCGACTGCGAGTTCACGAATACGCTGTGCGATCAAGTCGGCACCTTTGGCCACCACGCGCGGAGCGCCAAATGCATTCTCCGGGTAGCTCAGCGCCACCGCGTAGTGGGTCGGGTTGGTAATCACGACGTCCGCCGTGCGCACGTTTTCCATCATGCGAACAGATGCCAACTTGCGTTGCTGCGCGCGAATCCTCGCTTTCAAATACGGGTCGCCATCGCTTTCCTTCTGCTCCTTCTTCAGATCCTCCCCGGACATCTTCAGATTGGAGGAGTAACGCCAGTTCTGCAGGGGTACGTCAATTGCCGCAATAGCGCACACGGCAAATATCATCCAGGAGGTAGCCGTGAGAACGATGGTTCCTGCGTGTTGCAAAGCGGCAATGGTCGGCATAGCAGCCAGATCAGACGTCGTTTCACGCCCGTTCCAGACAACCAGCGCCAGCACGCAGCCCAGTGCCATAATGAAAAGCAGCAACTTGCCACTTTCCGCCAGCCCCTGTTTCGACAGAATGCGGCCAAACCCGGCAATCGGGTCAATACGCGAGCCCTTGGGCTGAACTGCCTTCAGCGAGTAGTTCCATCCGCCTACCGCAACGGTGCCAAAGAATCCCGCGATAACCAAGGTCAACAGTACCGGGGTGGCGATCAGGAAAGCGTGCCCCGAGAGCTTCAATGCCTGCTCGGTCATCCGCTCCGTACTGCGAGCGACGGCAGGATCGATCGACAACCCTTGTGCCATGATGGTGGAGAGTTGTATGAATAACTCGCCGCCCATCGTTGAGAACAGGATGAACGCACCACCCAGCATCAACAAGCTCGCCAAGTCCCGCGAGCGCGGCACTTGGCCGTCCTCTCTCGCCTGCTTGAGCTTCTGCTCACTGGCGGGTAGGTGCTTGTCCTGCTTATCTTGGTCTTCTGATGACATTGGATGACATAGCGTTTTGCTTGTCATCCATTATGAAAATCGCCGGATTCTGAAAAGCTTCGAAAACGGCTACTTTCGTGGCCTAATTCAAGGCCTGAAGTGCCGGCCAGTGCCGCCGTCGATACTGCCACCCTGCCCTAGAAGCCGAGGGACTCCAGCAAGTCATCGACCTGCGCCTGGTTCGTCACCACGTCGCTCCGACCTTTCACGTCGACAACCGGGCCGTTAAGTCTATTGGTTTCAACGCGTTCCCTCTTATCCGGAGGCGTTGCATCCAGCAACAACTTGACGAGCTGTTCTTCCAGCGTCGCGGCCACCTCGACTATCTTGCGGATTACCTGACCGGTCAGATCGTGGAAGTCTTGTGCCAACATGATCTCCGTCAAGTGCGTCCGCTGGCGAATGCTCATCTCAGCATATTGATCGAGAAAGACGAGCATCTTAGCTGATAGCTCCGCTTGACTGCCGCCCGCATCGGGCGCCTTGCTGATCACCACCTTGAGTCCCTTTGCAACCTCCGCCATCTGCTCGTGGTCCTGCTGGAGAATGTCCACCGTGTTCAACACCTTGTCGGCAGCATCCCCAGTCAAGCGAGCAATGTAATCGAGCCGGGTGCGGGCATCAGGGAGGGAGTTGACAGCGTTCGAAATCTGCTTGTCATAGCCCAGCTCGTGCAGGGCATCGTGCAGCTTGCGGGTGATACTGCCGATGCGGTGGAAAACGTCGAACGCTTCCGCGTCCGTAGCCATGAGTTCTGGCGGCCGGATTGGCGTGACGGTCGCAACCGGCGGCTTGGCGATGGGTGCCGGTGCGGCTACCGCGCTCTCAAACAGCGAATCTAGATCTTCTGTATTTTGCGAGTCGAGTTGCATTTTGTCCCCTAAGCCGCTTGGGCGGTTTGTGTACGCTGCACGATTTTTTGCAGCTTTTCCTCAAGCGTTGCTTTGGTAAAAGGCTTGACGATATAGCCAGACGCGCCAGACTGGGCGGCGGTCACAATGTCCTCTTTCTTGGCCTCGGCAGTGACCATCAGAACTGGAATGTGCTTCAGCGCCGGATCCGCCTTAATCTGTGCAAGCAACTCGAAGCCATTCATATTCGGCATGTTGATGTCGGATACGACAAAGTCGAACGAGCCGCCTTTCAGTTTGGCTAGGGCTGCCACACCGTCTTCAGCTTCGTCGGCGTTGGCGTAACCGATTTCCTTCAAAAGATTTCTGACGATCCGGCGCATCGTTGAAAAATCATCAACGATCAAGAATTTCAAATCTGCTGGCTGACTCATGATGTCTCCTATATGCAAGTTTCAATGCTGATTTCGGCACAAATCTGGATTACTTTAGGGGGGCGATTGGCGTGGACCCGCTCGGCAACGCGCGTAACGCCCCGGCTGAGGTGAAGTGTTTGTCAGCGTTGGTGGCGACGGGGGGAACTGGTAGGGCAGTATCGATAATCTGTCGTACGTCCTCGACATCGCTCGCTTCCTGGGTTTCAGAGCCGCCAAGCAGGCGCTCTTCGGCCTGCTTATTCATCACAATGATGCTGATTCGGCGATTGGTTGCGGAGGCCGCATCCTGTAAATCGATTGGAATGCTCGCTGCCAGGCCAACAACCCTGAAAATACGATCCTCTTTCAGCCCGCCTGCAAGTAGTTCCCGGCGCGATGCATTGGCGCGATCAGCCGACAGCTCCCAGTTCGAGTAACCACGCTGGGCGTTGGGGAAGGATTTACTGTCTGTATGCCCGGACAGCGTCACGCGTGCATCCATTTCCTGAAGCAGCGAACCGATGTTTTGCAAAAGATCGCGCATGTAGGGCTTCACCACGGCAGAACCGGAATCAAACATAGGTCGCTGCTGGTCGTCCACGATCTGAATGCGCAGCCCGTCGGGCGTCAGATCCAGTTTCACTTGATGGGCAAACTCAGCTAATTTCGGCGTACCGGATATGGCTGCCTCAACCTTGGCCTTGAGGGCCTGCAAGCGCTGCGCTTCAATTTTTGCGGCTTCCATCTTTGCTGCTCTTGACGCGCGACGATTTTCATCGGAAGTGCTGTCACCGTTTTTTACCTGGCCATCCCGGCGCGTGAGGTCGGTACCCCCGCCCTGTACCAGAGAAGAAGCATCACCGGCCCCGCGACCGCCGAGCATTGCCACTTTCACTGGAGCATTAAAATAA